>SCPP01000031.1_pt1:2665000-2982781 | contig 2982781 bp, 4564 predicted proteins | sample 6106811 | NCBI WGS metagenome assembly SCPP01 (sample SAMN10720449, study PRJNA508395) | human gut metagenome | isolation source: Participant 2 stool, 15 month | host: Homo sapiens | collected 2018
CAGACCTACAGCTAAGGTCCCAAATGAACACTAAGTGGAAAATGATGTGAAACTGCGAAGACAACCAGGATGTTGGCTTAGAAGCAGCCACTCATTCAAAGAGTGCGTAATAGCTCACTGGTCGAGTGACTCTGCGCGGAAAATATAACGGGCTAAGCGTAACACCGAAGCTTGGGCTGCACAGCAATCTGCGGGGTAGGGGAGCGTCGTATGCGGGGCGAAGTCAGAGCGGAAGCACTGGTGGACTGCATACGAGTGAGAATGCCGGAATAAGTAGCGAGAATTATGTGAGAATCATAATGGCCGAAAATCTAAGGTTTCTTGGGGAAGGTTCGTCCGCCCAAGGTTAGTCGGGACCTAAGCTCAGGCCGAAAGGCGTAGGCGATGCACATACGGTAGAAATTCCGTAACCACCGAACCTTAAGTACACTGACACATGGAGATAGCGGGACCCGGGCGATGGTTGCCCCGGGCGTAAGGGACCGAAATTTAGTAGGGAAGTCCGCGATGCTCTGTGGCGAGAAAAGGTGTATGGTATGCTAAGGTGCCCGTACCGCAAACCGACACAGGTAGATGGGATGAGTATTCTAAGGCCAACGGGAGAAGGGTTGTTAAGGAACTCGGCAAATTGGCCCCGTAACTTCGGGATAAGGGGCGCCTGCGAGAGCAGGCCGCAGTGAAAAGGCCCAAGCGACTGTTTAGCAAAAACACAGCTCTCTGCTAAATCGAAAGATGACGTATAGGCTGACGCCTGCCCGGTGCTGGAAGGTTAAGAGGAGATGTTAGCCGCAAGGCGAAGCATTGAATTGAAGCCCCAGTAAACGGCGGCCGTAACTATAACGGTCCTAAGGTAGCGAAATTCCTTGTCAGGTAAGTTCTGACCCGCACGAATGGCGTAACGATTTGGGCACTGTCTCAACAGCCCGCCCGGCGAAATTGTAGTACTGGTGAAGATGCCGGTTTCCCGCAACTAGACGGAAAGACCCCATGGAGCTTCACTGTAGCTTGATATTGGATCTCGGTATTCCATGTACAGGATAGGTGGGAGACTTAGAAGCCAGGCGTCAGCTTTGGTGGAGTCATCCTTGGGATACCACCCTTGAATTGCTGGTTTTCTAACCTGCGACCATGAATCTGGTCGGGGGACACTGTCAGGTGGGCAGTTTGACTGGGGCGGTCGCCTCCAAAAGAGTAACGGAGGCGCTCAAAGGTTCGTTCAGCACGGATGGAAATCGTGCACTGAGTGTAAACGCATAAACGAGCCTAACTGCGAGAATGACGGTTCGAGCAGTAACGAAAGTTGGAGTTAGTGATCCGGCGGTATGTGCGTGGAAATGCCGTCGCTCAACGGATAAAAGCTACCCTGGGGATAACAGGCTGATCTCCCCCAAGCGTCCACAGCGACGGGGAGGTTTGGCACCTCGATGTCGGCTCGTCACATCCTGGGGCTGTATTCGGTCCCAAGGGTTCGGCTGTTCGCCGATTAAAGCGGTACGCGAGCTGGGTTCAGAACGTCGTGAGACAGTTCGGTCCCTATCTGTTGCGGGCGTAAGAGATTTGAAGGGAGCTGTCCTTAGCACGAGAGGACCGGGATGGACGTACCTCTGGTGCACCAGTTGTCCTGCCAAGGGCATAGCTGGGTAGCTATGTACGGACGAGATAAACGCTGAAGGCATCTAAGCGTGAAACTCCCCCTAAGATTAGATCTCTCATTCGAAAGAAGTAAGGCACGACGTAGACTATGTCGTTGATAGGCCGGAGGTGGAAGCACGGTAACGTGTGCAGCTGACCGGTACTAATAAGCCGAGGGCTTGACCTTAACATGGATGATTGCAGGCGCTTGCGAAGTGCGGAAGATTTACATTGTTCGGTTTTGAGGGTGCAGCACCCTGGATGGTGGCGACAGCCTTTAGCTCAGTTGGTAGAGCAACTGACTCTTAATCAGTGGGTCCACGGTTCGAATCCGTGAAGGCGCACCAATGGCCCGTTGGTCAAGCGGCTAAGACGGCGGCCTCTCACGCCGCAAACGGGAGTTCGATTCTCCCACGGGTCACCATCATTTTTCTCTTGACAAAGAGGAAGAAATGAATATAATGACTTATCGTTGAGAAGAACGGTAAGGAGAAGAAAGTTGTTAGAGTTTCTTTTGCTTACTTTCTCTTTTCAAAGGAAAGTAAGTTGGTGTTGATTGCGGTGAGGGTCCACCCGTTCCCATCCCGAACACGGAAGTTAAGCTCACCTGCGCCGAAAATACTTGTCTGGAGACGGACCGGGAAGATAGGTAACGCCGACACAAAAGAAGGGTCTGGCCTGACCAGGCCGGACCCTTTCATATTCCTCCTTAGCTCAGTCGGTAGAGCATGCGGCTGTTAACCGCAGGGTCGTTGGTTCGAGTCCAACAGGGGGAGCCAGAATGTGGCTTGCCGCCACAGTTGCTGTGACGGCAAGCCTACTTTTAAACGCTGTGGAACGGTATGGGCCTTTAGCTCAGTTGGTTAGAGCAGCCGGCTCATAACCGGCCGGTCCACGGTTCGAGCCCGTGAAGGCCCACCAATACAGGGGTATAGCTCAGCTGGTAGAGCATCGGTCTCCAAAACCGAGTGCCGAGGGTTCGAATCCTTCTGCCCCTGCCATGACAAATTACAGCGACCGCTGTCTTTTGATAGAAAGATGGCGCGGTAGTTCAGTTGGTTAGAACGCCGGCCTGTCACGCCGGAGGTCGAGGGTTCAAGTCCCTTCCGCGTCGCCATTTGCTGCTGTAGCTCAGTAGGTAGAGCACATCCTTGGTAAGGATGAGGTCTCCGGTTCAAATCCGGATAGCAGCTCCAAAAACCCCCGAAAACCTTGGTTTTTGGGGGTTTTTTGTTGCAAAAGTTGTTTTACGGTGCGGGTCAAAAATCCTGACCCACACCGTGACACACACGCCGAAACGGCCGGAAAGGACAAAAGAGCACCGGACGGGAAGATCTGTCTTCCCGTCCGGTTTTTGCGGCTACTCAAACGGTTATATAACCTGTCCCAGGACGCTGCCCATAGTCTGGGCGGCCTCGTCCTGCTTCTGCCGCGTGGCGTGGGTGTAGGTGCGCAGGGTGAACCCGGCATCGTAGTGCCCCGGCATGGAGGACACGGTTTTGACGTCCACGCCGTTCTGGAGGGCTGTGGTGGCGAAGGTGTGACGGAGATCATGGAACCTGATATGCTCCAGTCCGGCGTCCTTCAGGATCTTCTTATGTAGGTTGACTACCGAGTCCGGGTGGTACATCTCGCTGGTGAGGGGAGAGGGGAACAGATACGGGCTGTCCGGGTGCTTCTCGTGCTCCTGAATCAGCAGCTCCACTGCCGCTTGGGGGATGGACACCAGCCGGACAGAGTTCTCCGTCTTGGGCCGGGTCAGTTCAGGGAATCCTCTGGGTTGCGAACGTACTGCCTGCTCACCGAGATGGTTCTGCCTTGGGTGTCTACATCCACCCACCGCAGGGCTACCAGTTCCCCCTTCCGTAGGCCGCTGGCCAATTCCAGATAGAACATGGGCATGAGCCCTCGCGCTTGGGCGGCCTCCAGGTAGGCGTGGATGTGCTCCGGCGGCAGGATCTTCATGTCCAGTTTCCGGGCTTGGGCACAATACAGTCCTCGCTGGGGTTTCGGGGGATCAGCCGCTCCTTTACTGCCCGATCCAGGGCACAGTGGAGCATCAGGTGGACGCTGCGCACGGTGGTAGTGCTGAGTCCCTTGTCCTGGTTCTTTGTGATGTGTATTCTGCCGCCCTCCAATAACTCTTTGTAGAGCTTCTGTAGGTGCCGGGTGGTCAGTTCCTTCAACTTGACGTTCCCGATACGGGGGATGGTGTAGCTTTCGATGATCAGCTCGTAGCGATTGGCTGTCGCGGTGCGGACGTTGGGCTTGGCGTAGAGCTCATACCAGGTCCGCAGCCAGGTGGCCACGGTGTAGTCCTCAGAGCGGGCTACATCGATACCCTTGACCTCCTCCAGTGCCGCCTTGAGCTTTTCCTTGACCTCCACCTGGGTTTTGCCTAACACATTCCGGATGACTCGCTTGCCGGTATTGGAATCATAGCCGGCAGTGTAGCGGCCCCTCCCACCGACCGTCTTTGCGCTTGCGGATGTTCCCTTCCCCGTTGGCCCGTTTCTTTGCCATGGTAATCGCCTCCTTACCTTCTCGTGGATAGCCATACCAAGCGGCCAGAGTTATCAAACTGTTATCATTTGCACTTAAATATTTTGGTCAGTAACACCCTCCAATTTGCGTTTACTCTTCCCACGCCTAAAAACGGCACACAGGGGCGATACGGCGCTCACAGGGGCCTTTCTGCGGCCACCTGGCCTGTCTCCAGGAGTAGATAGGGGGTGCGCCCACAGAGGCAGGCTTCCTTCTAAAGGTCTGCACTCCCTCTCTTTGTTTATGCGGCGCAGGATTTGAGTGGGCGGCTCCTAAAGAAGCCAGTCTCCGCATCGAATTTTAGTGCGGAGACTGGGGCTTTTATCAGCCCATCTGCCGTCCCAGCTCGTGGTCGTCGGCCTTATGGCCCATAGCAATCTTCTTTCTCTGCTCCCTGGCCAGGGTATTCCGGTCGCCATACCGGCGCCTCATAGTGGCGTCCATCATTTCCTCCTCGGTACGGCCCTCCAGCCTGGCCAGCAGACGGAGGACATCTTCGGTCACGTCAGCAGCCGGCAAATCAGAATGCTGATCACCAGGGCTGCCGCTGCGGAACTCAGGATGGTGCGGGCCGCCCATTTCCGGAAGGTACGCATCAGCTCGTAGCCATCCCCTCGGAATTGCTTGGCCTGCTCGGAGAGCTGCCTTATAAATTCTTCGCGCCGATTCCCATCCTGTTCCTGTTGTTCTTTCATTTCCGAGACTGTCTCTTGCAGAGATAAACGGAACCTCTGATGAAGACGGTTGGTCTGGCTCAACCATCCTGACAGCTGCTGTGAAGTAGCCAGTGGCTCCAGGCTTTCCTTGGTGGCCAGCGGCTCCATGTCTGCCCGGATAGTCTCTTGGAGCGCCAGGGTTTTCCGCAGGACATCCTCCAGCCGCTCCACAGTCTGGGGAGACATGGTGTAGAGGACGTGGGGTTGCTGGTCTATCAAGGTGGGCGGCCCGGCGGACATCCTCTGCCTCTGCTTCAGCATGTCCAGCGCACTGTTGTGCTGTATGCTGCCGGATTCGGAATTCATGCTCCATCTTCTCCTTCTGAATTTTTCCTCGTGTAGCCGGTCATCCCGGCACTTCATCCCGGTGGGGGTGGTGTAGGTGATACACTTCCGGGCGTCCTCCCAGCGCACCCGGTAACCCCGCCTCCCGGATGAACTCCTCCCGGCTGCCGGCACGCTCCATGACCGCCTCCACGGTGGTGATGAGCTGGAACTTCCAGCTCTCTCCCCGCACCGCGGCCCGATACTCCCCGGTGCGTAGCCCCTTAGTGCGCCGGTTCTGCTGATACGGTTTGAGGGTGGACAGGCCGTGCTCCAGGCAGAGCTGGTCGCTGGCCGCCCGCATCTGCTCCAGCGTCCTAGGCGTAAAGTGGAGCTTCTTCCTGTGTCCGGGTGGACGGAGTTGACCACGAAGTGGGAGTGGGGTGTTCCGCATCCACATGGGTGGCCACCAGCACCTCGCAACCGGGGAAGAACCGCTCCGCCAGCTCCAGGGCGATCTGGTGGGCTTGTGCCGGAGTCACGTTTTCCTGCGGAGAGAAGGACTGGACATAGTGGTAGAAGAACGTGCCGCTGGCCTTGCTGTACAGATTCTTGGTGGCCATGAAGCTCTGCTGAGCCACCTCTGCCCGCAGTTGATGCCGGAGAGATACTCCCGCCCATCTGGATCCACCGTCTTTTTCTCCTGGGAGACGTAACGGAGCACCCGGCCCATGGCGCCGGCGGTCTGCTTACTCTCCTTGATAAAGCTGCACGTCGCCATGGGAGATCACCCCGCCTTTCTCTGTCAGCAGCCGGTTTACCGCCTCGTAGGTCTTGCCCAATACCTCCATGCATTCCCCAGAATTGTACACTCTGCGGCCGGTGTGGGCCAGCACCGTCAGCTGGTTCAGGTTCCGGCCCCAGCCCCGCAGCTCCACCAGGATGGGCTTGAGCTCACCCACCACACAGATGGGTTCCTCCAGTGCGGCCCGGAGCAGATACGCCTGCTGGCTCAGGCCGGATCTGCGTATCTTCCCTTCGATCTGCCGCCGTTCTGCTTTGTTCACTCGGAAGGCAACCACCTGGCTTCTTATCCTCTCCGCCATGAATTTCACCTCCGTAAAAGATCTGGTATGGCGTGTCCCCATCGCTGGGAAGCACACCATACCAGATCTTTTCGTGGATAGCCAGTGTAACCGGCCACTGTTATCAGATTGTTATCAATTGGCCCCGTGGGGTGGCCCCCGACGGGAAAGTGGGTGCGGGCTTCTGCCTGCAAAATGCGTTTGGCGGCCGCTTGCGGCAAGACAAAGGTATGCAGTGCAGCGGTCGCCATAAGCAGGCGCGTCCCGGCAAGGGTAAGGATATTTTTTTCTCGCTTTCCGGCAGCGCGTCTGGGTCAGCCTTTGCAAGCTCCATAGTGGGAATGATTGCGTGGTGGTCTGATACCTTTTTACTGTCTAATACCTTTGCAAGCTCCGGCGTGAAGTCTGCGCCCTCCATAAAAGAAAACTTCCCACAAAGCAGCTTGATAATGTCCGTCGCCGTATCGCCCATGTCGTCAGTCAGATAGCTGCTGTCGGTTCTCGGATAGGTCAAGAGCTTCTTTTCATACAGTGCCTGTGCAAGGTCAAAGGTCTGCTTTGCGGTGTAGCCAGAAAATGCGGTTCGCTTCCCGCTGCAAAGAGGTAAGGTCAAAGAGCTTCGGCGGGGCTGCGGTCTTTTTCTCTTTCACAAGGGAAGTGCATACCGCCTTTGACGCTTCGCAAGCGACTTTCAATTTCGCCGCTTCATCAGAGCCGGACAGCCTTTCACTTGCAGCTTCCGCTCCGGATAAGGCAAGGCGCACATGGTAGTATTTTTCTTTCTTGAAAGTGGTAATCGCTGCGTCCCGGTCAACAAGCATTTTTAAGGTCGGGGTCTGTACGCGTCCCACGTTCAAGGTGTGATTGTAAAGGACAGAAGAAAAGGCGGGTGGCGTTGATACCGATAAGCCAGTCAGCCTTTGCCCTGCACAATGCGGAAGCAAAGAGCGCGTCGTATTCCTCGCCGTTCTTCAGACGGGAAAAGCCCTCTTTGATTGCGCTGTCCTCCATAGAGGAAATCCAAAGGCGGCGCATAGGTTTCTTGCAGCCCGCCATTTCATAAACAAAGCGGAAAATGAGTTCACCCTCACGCCCTGCGTCGCAGGCATTGACGACTTCGTAAACATCTGCCCGGTGTATAAGCTCCTTTAAGGTCTTGAATTGCTTTTCCTTGTCAGCCGCAACGGTGTATTTCCATTCCTGCGGCAAAATCGGTAAGCTGTCATAGCTCCACTTTTTATATTGTTCCCCGTAGGTGGCAGCTTCCGCAAGCCCTACCAAATGTCCCACGCACCAAGAAACAAGATAGCCGCTTCCTGTGAGAAATCCGTCTTTTTTCTCCTTTACCCCAAGTACAGCGGCGATTGTCTGCGCTACACTGGGCTTTTCTGCGATAACTAAAATCAATTATAAATCCTCCTTTCGGGTAAAAGAAAAGAGCAACCGATTTTTCGATTGCTCCTAAGTGATTGTATAAAATTGTGCGATATGAAATATAAAAATAATTTGACAAACTGAAAATTACTTAACAATATGTGCTGTAATGATTGTATAGCTATATGAATTGATAGTAATTTTGATATTTTCAACCTCGCAATACCAATTTTTACCCTGTTTGTATATATTGCAATTTTTATCTAATACCTTATTTTTGCAATACTCAACAACATCTGCTGTATCTATTTTTAGGTTTCTTTTAATTCTATCAATTCCCATTTCGGTTGTATGAATTTTATCAATATTATCAAGCAATATCTTTTTATCTTCCATTCTTTCTTTTCCTCAACTTCAAGTTTGTTTGTCTCTGTCATTTCCTATGGTTGGAACAATTATATCATATTCCATATCGCAAGTACATCTTTTTATCGTTCGGTCTGTCGTTTATTTTCCAGTTTTCTCATACAGTACCCCACACAAGGGGACTGCCCCTTGTAAGGGCAGCCCGCGCAACGTGGGGAAGAAAGCTCCGGCGGGGATTTTTCACCTTTGCCATAGTCCGGTTTCTGTATCATCATCTTTTCAAAGGGATTGTCGGTAAACAGGGTCATAGGGTTTCTTCCCCCGTTTCTTCATCTTCGGGAGTTTCCCCGGTATCTGTTTCCGGCTCGTCCTCGTCGTAATCCTCAAATTCAAAATCTTCAAGGTCAGTATCGTTCCCTTTACATTCTGCTTCGGCTTCAGAAACTTAAAGTAGCAGAACGCTGCGCCGCCACCAAGCAGGGCAAAGAGGACTAAGGCAAGCACCACACCGGGATTGCCGCCTTTTTCTTTCGGTTCTTCCGACTGCTCAGTTGGTGTTGGGGTGGGTTCTTTACCTGTGCAGCCTGTCATACTGGTAACACATACCGGGCAGGACGTGTTTACCTTTCCGGCTTCGCATTTTTCCGTACAGTTACAGATTTCCGGCTTTTTGGCAGCTTCGCCGTTTTCGGTCAGTGCCATAAGGTCGGCTTCGTCCACTTGATTTAGGAAATGTACGGTCTGTTCGCCCTCGGCGGCGCGATCAATGAGGATATAGAAATAGTTGCCGCTTTTGGTGGTAACAGTGATAAGCTGCTTATTGCCGCCGTAATCGTCAACCAGTGTTGCGTTTCCCTTTGGGGTAAGAGGTGGGCGTTTCCGGTTCTTCCACAACTACGTTGCTGTCGTTGGTCGCGTCCCCTGCGGGCTGCTCTGTGGCTGCGCCCTGTGCATAGGCAGGGACAGAAAAACCGCCCATAAGGATAAGGGCGGCACAAAGGGCAGTCATGGTCTTTTTCAGTTTATTCTTCATCTGCATTTTCCTCCTGTTCTTCGTAGTCTGCTGCTTCATCAGAAGCAGGGGCGGCAGTCATGCCGGGAATACCGCCGCCGGACAGCATAGCGTTAAGTTTCTGCGGGGTCAGTCGCATAGCTCGTACAAGCTGTACGATTTCAAGGTTTTCCGCTTCGGTTTTCTGCGCTTCCAGTCCTTTTAACTTGTTCTGATACTCTGTGATTTTCTCGCGGGTCTTTGCGATTTCCTTATTGATACGGTCGATTTTATTGTTTGCCATAAATGAAATTCTCCTTTCTTTTGGGGGCTGCTTTTGTATGCCCTTACTGCGTAACATGAGGGCATAAAAGCAGCGTTCCTGTTCTCCTGTGTAGGAGTGAGAAACGCCGCCTTATAGGTGGTGCTTATTTTATTTTTTCTTTTCGACGTGCCGCGTAAAGTGGTGCAGCGGTCTATCCGGCAGTCCGCAGGTGCTTTTGCATATCAAGGCTCAATCCGTTAAAAGTAGTAAATGAGTAGTAAAATCAATCTGCAACCCTGCGAATATGCCCGTAAATCAAGCATTTTTCAAGACAATCAACTAATTTGAGAAGAAATCAGCGGAGAAAACGAGCCGCTCGAACCTAAAGATGAAATTTTTGTTTGCGGCGCATGATAGACGCCTGACTGGTGCCCAGGGCCTCAGCCGCCTTATAGGAATTTCCGTACTTCTGCAGGGCATAGGCCACGTAGTTCCGGCCGCACTGATCCAGATACTGCTGGAGGGAGACGCCGGAGGAGATCATCTGCTCGTACCGGGCGGAGACGGCGGGCGAATAGACAGAGGCGGAGTCCTCTCCTGGACGCTCCGGCAGGGGAGAGGCAGGCGCGGGATCAAGAAGGAGGAAACATCTGGAACGGCAACCTGCCGGCCCAGGCTCATGACCACCGCCCGCTCCACAAAATTCCGCAGTTCCCGAACATTGCCGGGCCATGGATATTGGATCATGAGCTGGAGTGTCTGGGGGCTGAACTCCTTGTCCTTGGCATACTTGCGGCAGAAGAGCTTCAGGAAGTGCTGGGCCAGCGGGATAATGTCCTCCCGCCGCTCCCGCAGGCGGCAGCCGGATGGGGATCACTGCCAGGCGGTAATAGAGATCCGCGCGGAATTTTTTCCTCCACCAGGTGATAGAGATCCTCATTGGAGGCGGTAAGCAGGCGGAAGTCCACCTTCTTGGACCGGGTGGAGCCCAGACGCTGGATAGTCTTGGTCTCCAGGGCCCGGAGAACCTTGCCCTGGAGGTTCAGGGGCATAGAGTTGATCTCGTCCAGGAAGAGGGTGCCGCCGTCGGCCGCCTCAAACAGGCCGGCCTTGCCGCCCGGGGCCGCGCCGGTGAAGGCCCCCTTTTCATAGCCGAAGAGTTCCGCCTCCAGCAGGTTTTCCGGCAGGGAGGCGCAGTTGATCACCACCAGGGGCTTGCCGGAACGGGGGCTGGCGTCGTGGATGTACTGGGCCACAACCTCTTTGCCGGTGCCCGACTCCCCGGAGATCAGCACCGCCGAGTCCACGACGGCCACGGTGGCAGCCGTGGACAGGGCCGCGCGCATGGCGGGGCTCTCAGCGATGACGGCGGAGCCCTTTACCGGCGGCGAAGCCCGCAGGCCGCTGATGGAGGAGACGGACTCCGCCTGGGTGGCCTGGTAGTAGAGCTGGTTCAGCCTGTCCAGGGGGCGGACTACCGCCAGAATGTTCCGGATTTTGCCGGAATCGTCGAAAATCGGGGTGGAAATGATCATCTGGCGGATGGTGTCCCGGCCATAGTTTTGGGTGTCCAGCACGTCCTGAAACATGACCACCTGGCGCTTCTCCCTGTAGACGATATCCGAGACACAGATGTCGATCTGCCCGGTGTTCAGGAAGTCGTGGACATTATAATGGAGCAGCACATCCTTGGGCATGTTCAGGGCCTGAACATAGGCGCTGTTGACGAAAATATAGTTGCCCCTGTCGTCTAACACATAGACGCCGTCTGGCAGGTTATCCAGGATGACCTCCAGCAAGTGAAGCTGATCCATACGGTTCGTTACACCCCCTATATCCCGCAGTAAAGAGGTACAATACCAGTATAACAGATGGGGCCGATTGTCACGAAGGAAGCTGCTTTTCCAGCTTGGCACGCAGTTTGCTGTTACACAGAAATGCAAAAATGATAAGGAGGTTTTCCCGAATGAAAGTTGCAATTCTGGGTTGCGGAGCCATGGGCACCGTGTTGGCCTACATGACCAAGAACGGATGTGACGTGGAGATGATCGACAGCTACCAGGCCCACGTGGACGCCCTCAATGAGAAGGGCGCCCACATTGTGGGCACCGTGGACTTCACTGTCCCCGTCAAGGCCGTCACCCCGAGCAGATGGAGGGCATCTACGACATTGTTTTCCTCTTCACCAAGCAGACCGCCAATGACGTGGTGCTCCCCAACCTGCTGCCCCACCTGGGGCCGGACAGTACGGTATGCACCCTCCAGAACGGCGTGCCCGAGCCCTATGTGGCCAGCTATGTGGGGAGTCCCGGACTGTGGGCGGCACCGTCCTGTGGGGAGCCACCTTTATGGAGCCCGGCGTCTCCGAGCTGACCCAGGACCTGTCCCGCAACGACCACCTCTTTGAGATCGGAGAGATCGATGGTTCCATTGGCCCCGCATTAAGAAGGTGGCCGAAGTGCTGGGCTACATGGGCCCCACCGCCGTGTCTGACAGCCTGATGGCCTCCCGCTGGGGCAAGCTGATCAACAATGCCTGCATGAGCGGCATGTCCGCCGCCTGCGGCACCACCTTTGGCGGCGTACTGGACAACGACGTGGCCAGGGCCTGCCTGAGCTATCTGGGCCGGGAGGTCAAGCAGTGCTGTTAGGCGGCGGGCTACAAGCTGCCGATCCTGCTACATGAGCAGTCCCCGGAGACGCTGGGTATTGTCGACCAGGCCATGTTCAACGCTGACCAGGAGATGTTCCTCACCATGTACTCCGACATGCGCACCGCCAAGGCCAGCATGCTTCAGGACCTGGAGAAGGGCAAGCCCACTGAGGTGCGGATGATCAACGGCTACGTCTGCCAGACCGGCGACAAGTACGGCATCGAAACCCCTTTTAACGACAAGGTGGTGGAGATTGTCACCAAGATTGAAAGGGCGAGCTGCCCTGTCCATGGACAACGTGAACCTCTTCGACCGCAAGCTCTTCGACTACGAGCTCTACCACGTGTGAGCCCAGCGGGCTTCTCCGCGTTATCTTGACTTGACCAGAAGAGAGGGTAATCTTATGTCAATGGTCGGAATCATTGGCCTGCTGCTGGCCATCGCCATCCTGATCTTCGGCGCCTACAAGGGACTGGGCGCCCTGCCCCTGACCATGATCGCCGCCCTGGTGGCCATCGTATTCAACGGCATCCCCTGTGGGAGGGGTTGCCACCCCCTACATGGCGGGTTACACCAGCGCCTACATGAGCTACTTCCTCATGTTTGCCTGCTCCGCTCTATACGCCAAGCTGATGGACGAGTCTGGCTGCGCCACAGCCATTGGCTACAAGTTCATCGACTGGTTCGGCCGCAAGAACATCATGCTGGTCACCATCCTCATCGTCTCCGTGCTGACCTACGGCGGCGTGAGCCTCTTCGTGGTGGTGTACGCCGTGGCCCCAATCATGTTCCTGCTGTTCAAGGAGGCCAACCTGCCCCGCCACCTAACCATGGCCTGCCTGATCGTGGGCTCCGCCACCTACACTATGACCACACTGCCCGGTACCCCAGCTGACCAACGTAGTACCCACTGAGTACCTGGGCACCACCATGACCGCCGCCCCGGTGCTCAGCATTATCTGCACCGTGGCCATCTTCGCCCTGTGCCTGCTCTACTGCACCTGGGCTAAGAACAGGGCTGTGGCCCGGGGGGAGGTGTGGTCCTACCCCGACAACGTGGATCCCGCCCTGTTTGAGATCAAGGACCGCAGCCTCCTGCCTCCCGCTTGGAAGGCATTCCTGCCCATTGTGGTGCTGCTGCTGGTGATCATCGTGGGCGGCCGCTTCGTGTCCAACTCCACCATGCTGGCCACTTGCGCCATGCTGCTGGGCGCAGTCCTCACCTATGTGCTCAATTTCCCCAAGTTTAAGGGCAAGGACTGGAAGGCCCTGCTGGGCGACGGCCTGGGCGGCGGTATCTCTGGTATCGGCGGCCTGGCGGCCGTGCTGGCCTTCGGCACCGTGGTGCAGAACTCCGGTGCCTTCCAGGATATCGTGGACTGGGTGCTCAACCTGGACATGAACCCCTACGTCCGGGGCGTGTTCGCCACCAGCGTGTTCTCCGGCATCACCGGCTCCTCCTCCGGCGGCCTGCGGCTGATGTACCAGTCCCTAGCGGACACCTTTATCAGCTCCGGCTGCAATCTGGAAATCCTCCACCGGCTGACCTCCATCGCCGCCGGCGGCCTGGACACCCTGCCCCACTCCCCCGGCCTGTTCCTGATGTTCAGCGTCCTGGGGCTCAACCACAAGAACGCCTACCGCCACGTGTTTGCGTGCAGCGTGGCCATTCCGTACTTGTGGTGGTGGTGGCCACCGCCATCTGCGTGTTTGCCGGCATCTGATTTCGGGCAGACACAGCAACCGGCCTATTTTGACAGAGGGCAGCCGTCATGGCAAATCTGAAAATGGGCGGGAAAACGTCCTGGTGGACACCGGCATGCGGGTGGAATACTTCACACAGATGGCCATCGGCGATGTGAAGCCAAAGGGCAGCACGGAGATCCTGCTCGCCTCCCTGGCGGAGGAGGGCCTGAAGCCGGAGGATATCGACACCGTCATCTACACCCATCTGCACAACGACCACGCCGGCAACGCCGACCTGTTCCCCGACGCGGTGACCTATGTCCAAAAGGCAGAGTACGATAATATGCTGAGTCCCTATCCTTTCCAGAAAGCCCGGATGGACTATTTTCCTGACACCCGGAGCGCCTTTCCAAGGTCAAGCGGCTGCTTCTAGTGGACGGCGATCTGAAGCTGGCCAACAGCCTGGAGTTCTACCTGACTTCGGGACACTCCAGAGGCGGACAGACCATTGTGGTGCCCACGGAGAAGGGGCGCTATGTCATCACAGGTGACAACCCGGCCACAAAATACTGGCTCTTCGCGGACATGGATAAGATGCCCCTGATGGACGGCACCGTCATTGACATCACCCCCGACCACACGGTTCCCCACCTGACAGGGCGCTTTACCACCGACCGTTTTGCCGTCTATGACAGCGCGAGGAAGCAGCTGGCCCTGGCGGAGAAGCCGGAGCCCGAGTATTTCCTGCTCTCTCACGATACAGAGACGGCCTATCGCCGACACTTCGGTTGAGCAAGGGCGGGTAGTATCATGATGGAGAATAAGGCGCCGCAGGCGTTGGATGTGACAGTCAAAAACTACGAGGGTGTGGCGGATCTCTCTCCTGTGGGGACCTTTGTGTTCTGCATCCTTTGCTTTGCCTTTTGGGCGGTGGATCTGGGCTTTCTGGGGGATGGAGCCACCACGGCGATTGGTTTCCTGGGCCTGGCGGTCTTTGTGCCGTACCTGGTGGCCGGGGTGGCTCTGAGCAGGAGGGGACTGTGCCTGGGCGGGAATACCTACATACTCTTCGGCGCGGTGTTTGGGTCATGCGGCGGTTTGTTCAACACGTTTGATGCCGTGTTCGCAAGGGCCGGGATTCCCTTTGACTACTCTGTGGTGGGCATCGCCTTCACCCTGGCAGGCCTCTATCTGGCGTGCATGCTCCCGGCGGTCAGCCTGCCGCTTGGCAAGCTGCCCACCTTATATTGTTTTGGCCGGGCAGAGCCCTTTTATTGATTATACCGGCGCAATTCCTGAGTAGTTGGATTGGAACGGTGGCTGGACACATGATTGACGGAGCCAGAAGTTTCCCTTTTCTTTTGCGTCGGCCTATGCTATATTATCAGCAGAAGGGCAGGTGGGAGTGATGGCGGAAGATGTATTGGCGCTCAACGGACTCTCCATTGAGTTGCTTACACAGCTCTCCTATCGGTCTCAACTTGGCCTGTCACTGAAACGGACATTGCGGCATTTTGAGCGAGAGGCACTGATCGCGGAGTTGGTATCCATGACCGAATGGCTGGATGAACAAACCGGACTCTCCGAAATCGCACTGGATTACCGAATCAAGAGTTATGCCTCCATCGTGGGAAAGTACGAGCGGTATTTCAACTCTTCCCGCCATGTGAGCCAGGTGTTTAATGACGTTCTGGGATTTCGGGCTTTCTGTGATAGCTATAACAGTGTACTGGCCCTAACTAGTACATCATTCAGTGTGGCAGATCTTTCCAGAGGCAAGGCGGTGGATGACGGTTACCGGGTGTTCATCTGTATTTTCAACTGGACAATAATCACTATCCCATTGAAATCCAATTCAACACTCTATACGATCGGCAGCTTAACAACTGGCTGCACGACTATCTCTACAAAAAGACATACTCCAATGAGGTCGGACAGCAGTTGAGAGCCCGCTATGAAAACGGGAAAATCAGAAATCAGTCTGAATTTGAGGAGGTGCTGAACGATGTGCTATCTGGTGGCTAAGGATACAGAAAAGCGGGGCTGTTACGCCCTGAAAACCACCCATGGAGAGCGGCTTGTGAATTTGAAACGGGCTCTGGATCAAGAGGTGGGAGTCAAAGGTATCCAGCTGGTGACCATTAGCCGTCCAACGGCCTACGGCGAGTATGCTCCCTATACATTTGCAAAGGACGAGCAGGAGTTCAAGACGTTGGTTCGGGCCATGCGCGCCTGACCCACACGAGGAAAAAGCGGACGGAATCAACGGAACAGAAAGTACCAAAGACCGCATCCTTCTGGAATAAAAGAACCCAAAGCCCTCAACCTCAACGGGTTGAGGGCCCTCAATTAGTTGGTAAGAATGAGGTCTCCGGTTCAAATCCGGATAGCAGCTCCACAAAACCGCTCTTTTCGCTTGAAAGGGCGGCTTTATTTGGGGAGAAAGAACCACCAGCTATACTGGTGGGCTTCCCCATATGCTTTAGCAAAAGCAGTGAAAGTGACAAGAAAGTTTCAAATAGAAGATAATATGCCCGTTTACGGGCGGCCGAGCGCAAGATGCAGGCTAAAGATAGCGGTATGGGCCACTTCACCCTGTTTTTACCGCGTGGTATAGGTGCGGGTGCGCAGGGTAAACCCGGCGTCGTAGTGTCCCAGAATGGAAAAACCTTTTTGACATCCACGCCATTTTGCAGGGCTGTTGTAGCAAAGGTGGGCCTGAGGTCGTGGAACATGAGGTGCTCTAGGCCCGTATTTTTAAATTTACTTATAGAGGTTTACCATTCTGTCCGGGTGCTTTTCGTGCTCCTGGATGAGCAGTTCCACGGCAGCCTGTGGGATGGACACCTGCCGGACGGAGTTCTCCGTTTTGGAGTGGGTCAGCTCCAGGGAGCAGTCAGGGTTACGGACGTATTGCCTGCGCACCGGAATTGTCCGGCCTTGGATGTCCACATCGTCCAACCGCAGGGCCGCCAGTTCACCTTTTCGCAGAGCGTTGTCCAAATCCAAATAGAACATGTGCAGGAGTACCCACACCCTAGCAGCCTCCAAGTCGTCCCGGATGTGCTCCAGAGGCAGGATTTTCATGTGCAGTTTTCGGGCATTAGGGACGATGCAGGCACTAACAATAAGCTCGTAATAGTTTGAAATAGCGTAGCAAACGTTAGGCTAGGCGCAAAGATTGTACCACGTTCACAGTCCGGTGGCCGGCTCTCCCGATGTCCCTGATAATGCCAGCCATCCGCCGGCAGAGGTATTTTCTTGCAATTCTAAGTTTGGAGTGGTAAACTGGGCATGCACGCAACACAGATTGGAAGGAGAATGGAGCATGAATCCCGAGAGCGACTTCCGGATTGAGAGCACGTATGACAGGCAGGCGTATCAGGCCATGGCAAAGGCCACCTGGAAGCTGTTCCAGAAGCACAGGATGGAGGTGATGGCCTATCCCGCCCTGATCAGCGTGGCTTTGGTGATCGCCGTTCTGCTGGTATTTAACTGGAATCATACGGTCCTGCCCATACGCATTTTGGGTATTGCGTTTATTGTTCTGCAGTTCGCGGTGATCCCCCTGGGCGCGCGGCGCGCTCAAGCCAAGACGTGCCGGAAAGCGATCCGTGATGCGGAAAAACGGGGCGAATATCCCGCCCGTGTGGAGTTTTTGTTCCAGGACGACCATATCCGTACCACAGTGGGGAAGGAAGCCACGTCGGTTCGCTACCGGGAGGTCAGCCATTTGGCCGCTCTGAAGGACTGGCGGTTCCTCTATTTCGGGCAGGGGGCGTATATCATCCCCGTCTCGGCGTTTCGGGATGCGGCGGAGCTGGACCGCTTCGATACGTTTATTACCGGGAAGTGCGGCATGCCCATTGTAATACTGGAGGGGGAAGTACCCAAGAGCTGACGGAACGCAAGAAGGGGAGGAGACGGATGCAGGAGTCCGAGCGTATTTTCATTGCTGAAAACGCCACGCTGCTGCGGGGAAGCGAGCGGGAGCTCAACCGGCAGCTCTTTACGATCCTGAACAGCATCTATGACGGACTTTACATTACGGACGGACAGGCCAACACGATCCTGATCAACCGCGCCTATGAGGAGGTCTCCGGCCTGCGGCGGGAGGACGTGCTGGGCAAAAGCATGCAGGAGATTGTCGCTACCGGCATGATTGACCGCTCCGGCTCCCTGGGGGTGCTCAAGACCCGAAAGCCGGTGACGCTGGAGCAGACCTTCCGCACCGGCAAGCAGGCGCTCATCACCAGCACCCCCACTTTGACAGCAGCGGGGAGATCACCATGATCATCACGGTGGTCCGGGATATGACGGAGATCTACGGCCTGCAGCGGAAGTATCAGGAGAGCGAGGAGCGCCGCCGCTCCGAAATGGAGTTCTTGCAGCGCAACCAGAGGTTTGTCTCCCGCATGGTGGCGGCCGATCCCCGCACGCTGGAGGTGCTGGCCCGGGCCCAGAAGGTGGCCACCCTGGACACGACGGTCCTGCTGCTGGGGAGACCGGCGTGGGCAAGGAGCAGTTCGCGCGGTACATCTACGAAAACTCCGCCCGCGCCCGACAGAGCTTCATCGGCATCAACTGCGGCGCCATCCCGGCCAGCCTGATCGAGAGCGAGCTGTTCGGCTATGAGAAGGGGGCCTTCACCGGGGCCAGCAAAGAGGGAAAGATGGGCGTGTTTGAGAGCGCCGACAAGGGTACCGTCTTTCTGGACGAGGTGGGCGACCTGCCCCTTGAGATGCAGGTACATCTCCTCCGCGTCCTGCAGGAGATGCAGGTAAGAAGAGTTGGAGGCGTACGCTCCATCTCGGTGGACGTGCGCATCATCGCCGCCACCAACCGGAACCTGCTGGACATGGTGCATGAAAAGACCTTCCGGGAGGATCTGTACTACCGGCTCAATGTGGTGCCCATCGAGATCCCGCCCCTGCGGGAGCGCAAGCGGGACGTTCGCCCGCTGGTGGAGAGCTTTCTCAAGGACATGAACAAGAAGTACCGCTATCAGAAGCGGTTTGCCGGCGCAGCCATGGAGATTCTATACAGCTACGTCTGGCCCGGCAACGTGCGGGAGCTGAAAAACGTAGTGGAGCAGGCGGTGATCCTCAGCGCCGGGGACGAGATCCAGCCCTCCGAGCTGCCCATTGCCTGCCGGTTTGAGGGGAGAGCCACGGCGGGGACGAGACTGGGCGTGTGAACCTGAAGCTGGAGGTGGCGCGGTTCGAGTATGAGTATATCTGCCGCGCCTATGAGAAGTACGGAACGGTGCGGGCCGCGGCGGCCAGCCTGGGGATGGACAGCGCCACCTTTGTCCGCAAACGCCGCAAGTTTGAGGAGCTGCTGCAAAAATGAAACGGGCGCTGTAAAATGCACCAGTCTACAGAATTGCGGCAGGTCAATCGGTTTTAGTTAGATAAGTTTAAATTAACCGATGATCTCTTGATGCAGAAATGCAGCAAACAGGGAGAGGGATTTCTCGGGGGAAAAGCCCAATCAACTGCGCGGCAGTTGATTGGGCTTTTTTTTGAAGTTGGCATGTGAAATGCATAAAAGAAGGAGTGTCACGAACAGTTGGCCAACTGTCGCAGCGAGACTGACAAAACTCCTGTTTGGGATGAGAAAGAGGGAACGTAAATGGCAAACGAACAATTTGTCAGCCGTTACCGTAAATACGGTGAAGAACAGCCCTACTGGAAGGCCGGTATTTTCAAGATCCGCCTCCCCTTTGTCCACTACAAATGGTCGGTTCCCGAGATGGTGCAGGCCGTGTTCATGTGTGCGACCTGCCTGGGCGCTATCCCCGTGCTGCAAGAGGTCCTGGGCGTTTCGTACGGTGTAGCCCTGTCCATGGTCATCATTAACGGCTTCTTCTACAACCTGCATGTGTTGCTGGGCGACCCCGTGGTGCCCGGGTGGATCACCCTGCCATTCCCATCATTACCGCCTTCCTGACCGACGGATATGAGATGGGCCCTGAGCGTACCCAGGCGCTGATTGCTATGCAGTTGATTCTGGGCCTTATCTTCCTGGTGTTCGGTATCACCGGTATCGGCGGCAAGATGGTACACTTGGTGCCAAACTCCGTAAAGGCCGGCGTACTGATGGGCGGCGGCTTAGCGGCCATCATCGGCGAGATGGGAGAAACCGGTCGTTTCTGGACGTATCCCATCTCTATTACCGTGGGTGTGCTGGTGGCCTACTTCTGCCTGTTCAGTCCCATATGGGCCAACCTGCGCCGGAAATACAAGGCCATTGATTTAATCGGCAAGTTCGGTATGCTGCCGGCTATCATCATCGGTGTCGTTCTGGGCCCCATTGTGAAGGAGATCGCGGTGCCTGCCGTTCAGTTGTGGCCCCTCATCAAGATCCCAGAGTTCGGCAACATCTGGAACCAGTTGTCTCCCTTTGCCATCGGCTGGCCCAGCGCGGCGACCTGGATTGCCGCCATCCCCACCGCTATCGTGGTGTATATTATTGCCTTTGGCGACTTCGTCACCTCGGAGGAGCTGCTCCGCTCCGCCGATGAGGTCCGCCAGGATGAGAAGATTGACTTCAACGCCAACCGCTCCAACGTCATCAGCGGTATCCGGAACGTGGCCATGGCGCTGTGCTGCCCCTACACCCAGACCTGCGGTCCCCTGTGGGCGGCCGTTACTGCCGCTGTGTCCCAGCGGTACAAGGAGGGCCCCAAGGCCATGGAGTCCATCTACTCCGGTGCCGGTACCTTCCGCTGGTGTACCTTTATTTGCGTGGCCCTGATCCCCATCTCCTCCCTGCTACAGCCCGTGTTGCCTGTAGCCCTGTCCCTGACCCTGATCGTGCAGGGCTTCATCTGCACCCAGCTGGCCATGAACATGTGCCGCACCGACATCGAGCGGGGTATCTGCGGCGTCATGGGCGCGGTGCTGGCCATCCAGGGTGCCGCCTGGGGACTCGCAGTGGGTCTGATTCTGTTCTTTATGCTTTTTGAGGGCAAAAAGAAGGCCTCCGAGCAGGTGGCCGTCGGTGCCGCCGACGACAAGGCGAACCAGTAGTTCCATTGAGTTCTGAGTATTCAAAAACATAGATTGATTGAATCTGATTGAGAAAGGAAGTCCTCTATTATGGCACTCATGACCGGCGAACAGTACATCGAAAGCATCCGTAAGATCCCCATGGAAATCTACATGTTCGGCAAGAAGGTGGAGAATCCGGTCGACAATCCGATCCTGCGGCCCTCCCTGAACAGCGTGCGTATGACCTATGACCTGGCCCAGATGCCCGAGTATCAGGAGCTGATGACCGCCATCTCCCCGAGACCGGCGAGCGCATCAACCGCTTCACCCATATCCACCGCTCCACCGAAGATCTGCGCAACAAGGTGAAGATGCAGCGTCTGCTGGGTCAGAAGACCGCAGCCTGCTTCCAGCGCTGCGTAGGCATGGACGCCTTCAACGCCGAGTACTCCACCACCTATGAGGATCGACAAAAGTACGGCACCAGCTATCATGAGAACTTCAAGAAGTTCATGCTCTACTGCCAGGAGAACGACCTGACCGTGGACGGCGCCATGACCGACGTCAAGGGCGACCGCTCCAAGGCCCCCCACGCCCAGGACGACCCCGACATGTTCCTGCATGTGGTGGAGCGCCGGCCCGACGGCGTGGTGGTCTGCGGCGCCAAGGCCCACCAGACCGGCATCATCAACAGCCACGAGGTCATCGTGATGCCCACCCAGTCCATGGGCCCCGACGACAAGGACTACGCCATCTCCTTCGCCGTTCCCCTGGACACCAAGGGCCTGTTCATGATCATCGGCCGCCAGAGCTGCGACACCCGCAAGCTGGAGGGCAGCGAGATGGACGTGGGCAACAGCGAGTTCGGTGGCGTGGAGGCCCTGACCGTGTTCGACCACGTGTTCGTGCCCAACGACCGCATCTTCATGAACGGCGAGACCGAGTACGCCGGCATGCTGGTGGAGCGGTTCGCCGGCTATCACCGCCAGAGCTACGGGGGCTGTAAGGTGGGCGTGGGCGACGTGCTCATCGGCGCCGCTGCCGTGGCCGCCGACTACAACGGCGCCAACAAGGCCAGCCACATCAAGGATAAGCTCATCGAGATGACCCACCTGAACGAGACCCTGTACTGCTGCGGCATCGCCTGCTCCGCCGAGGGCGCCCCCACCGAGAGCGGCAACTACATGATCGACCTGCTGCTTGCCAACGTCTGCAAGCAGAACGTCACCCGTTTCCCCTATGAAATCGTCCGTCTTGCCGAAGATATCGCCGGCGGTGTGATGGTCACCGCCCCCGGCGAGGCCGACTTCCGCGACGAGAAGCTGGGGCCCGTCATCGACAAGTACCTCAAGGGCGTGTCCACCGTCTCCACCGAGAACCGCCTGCGCATTCTGCGCCTCATTGAGAACCTGTCCCTGGGCACCGCCGCCGTAGGCTACCGCACGGAATCTCTCCACGGTGCCGGCTCTCCCGCAGGCCCAGCGCATCATGATCTCCCGTCAGGGCAACCTGGCCCACAAGAAAGAGCTGGCCAAGGCCATCGCCCACATCAAGGAGTAAGCAAAAACCATATTCGAATCGCATCTGTATTCGACCGGAGGGCGGCGGCAATCCGCCGCCCTCCGGCTTTAAAAGGAGGCATCCGCCATGTATGAGGACATCGAGGCCGTGCTGGACGAGCACGTGCGCCCGCTCCTGCGCACCCACGGCGGTGAGATGGAGATTATAGAGGTGGAGGACGGCGTCGTCCGCTTCAAGCTCAAGGGCAAGTGCGCCGGCTGTCCGGCGGCCGATCTGACCACCGAGGAGCTGATCCAGACCGCGCTGACCGAGCACCTCCCGCACATCAAGCGGGCGGTGCTGGTGCAGGATATCAGCCCGGAGCTGCTGGACGAGGCCCGCTCCATCCTGAAGATGCGCCATGGCGGATAGACGGCAGATCGGCGTCCGCTACTGCGGCGGCTGTAATCCCCGGTATGACCGGGTGGCCCTGGTCAAGCGCATCGGCGGCTTTTCCCGGAGGCGGAGTTCGTCACTGCCCCGGCCGGGGGGAAGTACCCGGCGGGGCTGGTGGTGTGCGGCTGCCCCTCCCGCTGTGCCAACGTCAGCGATCTGGCGGTGCCCGCCGGGCGGCTGATCTTCCTCAGCGGGTGGGAGGAGCTGCTGCCGGCGAAGGAGAAGCTGGCCGAGGCCCTGAAGGGGCAGCAGACGCGGAGCCTGACCCACGAGGAGGTGCTGGACATCCTGCCCCACCGGGAGCCCATGCTGTTCATCGACACGGTGAGCCGCCTGGTGCCCGGGGAGGAGGCGGTGGCCTCCTTCCACGCCCGGCCGGAGCTGCCCTGCTTCGCGGGCCACTTCCCCGGAACGCCGGTGCTCCCCGGCGTCTACACCATCGAGGCCGCCGCCCAGGCGGCGGACATCCTGATGATGACCACGGAGCGTTACGCCGGGAAGCTCCCCCTGTTCATGGGGGTGCGGGAGGCCACCTTCCGGCGGAAAATCCTGCCGGGGATACGCTGGAAATCCCCGTGTCCCTTCTGGAGGAGAAGACGGAGCGGGCCATCGTCGCCTGCCGGGGGCAGGTGTTTGTGGAGGGCGTGCTGGCGGCGGATCTGGAGCTGCGGCTGGCCTTCCGGTAGCCCAATAAAAAGGAGACAGTGCAATGACATACGCAATCAAGGCCCCGGCCCGCTATGCACAGGGCGCGGGAGAGCTGGCCAACCTGGGCCGCAGTGCCAAGAAGCTGGGAAATAAGTTTTTGGTGATCTGCACCGACAACAGCCGCGGGCGCTTCGGCCCAGGTGGAGGCCAGCCTGGCCGAGCAGGAGAAGGAGGTGGTGTTCACCACCTTCCACGGCGAGGCCACCAAGGACGAGGTCTTTGCCAAGATGGACGAGTGCAGGGCCCAGGGCTGCGACGTAGTGGTGGGTATGGGCGGCGGAAAGGCCCTGGACACCGCCAAGGCCGTGGCGGAAAATCTGGGCCTGCCCTGCGTCATCATCCCCACCGTGGCCTCCAACGACGCGCCCTGCTCCGGCGTGGCCGTGCTCTACAACGACGCCGGGGTGGTTATCAAGGCCGTGCTCATGCGCCGCAACCCGGATCTGGTTCTGGTCGATACCGGCATCATCGCCAACGCCCCCAGGCGGCTCTTTGCCGCCGGCCTGGGCGACGCGCTGTCCACCTGGTTTGAGGCCCGGGCCTGCAAGAACAGCGGGGCCCGCACCATGGCCCGGGGCAACGTGTCCAATACCGGGCTGATGATGGCCCGCCTCTGCTACGACCTGCTGATGGAGAAGGGGCGGGACGCCCTGGCCGCGGTGGAGCGGCACGAGGTCACCCCCGCGCTGGAGGACGTGGTGGAGGCCACAATCTACCTCAGCGGCCTGGGCTTTGAGAACGGCGGCCTGGCCGCCGCCCACGCCGTCAACGACGGCTTTGCCCAGGAGCCCCAGGCCCACGGCATGTACCACGGCGAGAAGGTGGCCTTCGGCACCCTGGTTCAGCTGGTGCTGGAGAAGGCCCCCAGGAGGAGCTGGAGCAGGTGCTCGCGTTCCTGCGGGACACCGGCCTGCCCCTGACCCTGGCCCAGCTCGGGGTGAAGGAGATCGTGCCCGAGACCCTGAAAAAGGTGGCGGAGGCCGCCGTGGTGCCCACTCAGTCCACCAAGAACCTGCGCGCCGATATCACCGCCCAGGAGGTCTACGACGCCATCCTGGAGGCCGACCGCATCGGCCGGGACTATCTGGCCCGCTGAGCCCAATTTTAAAATCCAAAGAATAGAGGGTGTGTATCGTATGAATTGGAAGGAATATTACAAGCAGCACCTGATGAGCGCGGAGGACGCGGTCAACCACATCCAGTCGGGCAACCGGGTGGTGGTGGCCCACGCCTGCGGCGAGCCGTCCTATCTGCTGGACGTGATGGTGGCCAACGCCAAGGCCTACAAGGATGTGGAGATCGTCCACATGGTGGCCATGGGCAAGGCCGAGTACTGCAAGCCCGAGTATGCCGATAACTTCCGCCACAACGCCTTCTTTGTGGGCGGAACCAGCCGGGATGCCATCGCCGAGGGCCGGGGCGACTTCACCCCCAGCTTCTTCTTTGAGGTGCCCCGCCAGTTCAGCTCCACCATGCCGGTGGACGTGGCCATGGTCATGGTGACGCCTCCCGATGAGAACGGCATGTGCTCCCTGGGCGTGTCGGTGGACTACACCCTGGAGGCCGTCAAGCAGGCCAAGCTGGTCATCGCCCAGGTGAACCCCCAGATGCCCTGGACCGGCCCTTACAGCCTGGTGTCCGTCAAGGATCTGGACTGCATCGTGGAGCATGAGGCCCCCATCATTGAGCTCAAGCCCCCCAAGATCGGCGACATTGAGAAGGCCATCGGTGAGCACTGCGCCTCCCTGGTGCCCGACGGGGCCACCCTCCAGTTGGGCATCGGCGCCATCCCCGACGCCGTGCTCCTCTTCCTCAAGCACAAGAAGTACCTGGGCATCCACTCCGAGATGTTCTCCGACGGCGTGGTGGAGCTGGCCGAGGCCGGCGTCATCACCAACGCCAAAAAGACCCTCCACCCCGGCAAGTTTGAGGTGGCGTTCCTGATGGGCACCCGCCGCCTTTACGACTTCGTGGATCACAACCCCGACGTGGAGCTGCGCCCTGTGGACTATGTCAACAACCCCTTTGTCATCGCCCAGAACGAGAACATGGTGTCCATCAACTCCTGCGTACAGGTGGATCTGATGGGCCAGGTGGCCTCCGAGAGCATCGGCCCCAAGCAGATCTCCGGCGTGGGCGGCCAGGTGGACTTCGTCCGCGGCGCTTCCGCCAGCAAGGGCGGCGTGTCCATCATGGCCATGCCCTCCACCGTCAAGGGCAAAATCTCCAAGATCGTGCCGCTGCTGGATGAGGGCGCCGCCGTCACCACCAGCCGCAACGACGTGGACTACATCGTCACCGAGTACGGCGTGGCCGCGCTGAAGGGCCAGACCCTACGCCAGCGCGCCCGCAACCTCATCGAAATTGCCCACCCCGACTTCCGCGACGAGCTCAAGGCGGAGTACGAGAAGCGCTTCCACTGCAAGTATTAAGCGGCATGGGGCGGGCCTCCGGCCCGCCCCATTTGGTGCTTACGCCGCGGGATAGAAAGGAAACGAGCTATGACAAATCTGGAGAAGTATGACCGCCTGTTCCTCACCGCCTTCCGGGTCAAGCCGGAGGATCTGCCCGGCCTCAAGTACCGGGGCATCCCCCTGTGGGACTCCCTTGGCCACATGGATCTGATGGGGGATATGGAGGAGACCTTCAAAATCAGCATCGGCACCGCCGACGTGCTGGATTTCTCCTCCTATGAGAAGGGCAAGGAGATTCTGGCCAAGTACGGCGTGGAGCTCTGAGCCGTGCTGCGTCTGGAGCGGTGGACGGAGCCGCTGGCGGAGAGCAACTGCTATCTGCTGGGGGAGGCGGGGCGCGCGGTGGTCATCGACCCCAACGATCCCAGGGGGCCGCTGGAGCGGCTGGAGGCGCTGGGGTGGACGCCGGAACGGATCCTCCTGACCCACGAGCACTGCGACCACATGGCCGGGCTGGAGGCGCTGCGAAACCGCTGGCCCGGGGTGTGGGTGGCGGCTACCGCCGCGTGCAGCGCCGGCCTGGGGGACACCCGGCTCAACATGACCCGGAGGATGGAGGTCTATCTCGCCTTCCGGGGCAAGCCGGGGGTGTCCTATCCGCCCTTCGTCTGCCGGCCGGCGGATGAGACCTATGAGCACGCCTGGGAGTACGTATGGCGGGGACACCGGCTCCGCGCCGTGGCCCTGCCCGGCCACACGCCGGGGAGCGCGGGAATTTTCCTGGACGGGGACACCTTTTTCTCCGGGGACTACCTGATTCCGGGGGAGGAGGTCATCCTCCGCCTGCCCGGCGGGAGCGAGACGGACTACCGCGCCGTCACGGAGCCCATTCTCCGGGGGCTGCCCCCCGGCCTGCGCATCTGCCCCGGCCACGGGGAGCCCTATATTCTCACAGGAAAGGAGTGAAGCCGGTGTGGAGCTGAGCACACTGCTGCAATACAAGCCCTATTCCACGGCCCGGACGGAGAAGCGGGCGCTTTACGCCGGACTGCTCACCGAGCTGACCCAGTTTCACCGGGAGCACTGCCCGGAGTACGGCCGCCTGCTGGACGCCCTGGGCTGCCCCGCCCACATGGACTGTACGGTGGAGAGCACCCCCATGCTGCCGGTGTCCCTGTTCAAGGAACTGGAGCTGCGTAGCATCCCGGAGGGAGAGGTGTTCAAGACCATTACCTCCTCCGGCACCACCGGGCAGCGGGTGTCCAGAATCTTCCTGGACGGGGCCACCTCCGCCTGCCAGCAGCAGGCCCTCTGCCAGATCATGTCCGACTTCCTGGGGAGCGGCGGCTGCCCTTCCTGGTGCTGGACAGCAGGCAGGTTCTGCGCAACCGCGCCATGTTCTCCGCCGGGGGCGGGCATTCTGGGCTTTTCTATCTTCGGCACCAGGCCCTGCTATGCCCTGGACGAGCACATGGAGCTGGATCTGGACGGGGTGCGGGCCTTCCTGGAGGAGCACCAGGGGGAGACCATCTTCCTCTTCGGCTTCACCTTCATCATCTGGAAGCACGTCGTCCGCGCCCTGGAGGAGCGGGGGGAGAGGCTGGACATCCCCAACGGCATCCTGGTTCACGGCGGCGGCTGGAAGAAGCTGGCCGGCGAGGCGGTGTCCCCCGGGGAGTTCAAGGCCCGGGTGGCGGCGGCCACCGGTGTGGAGCGGGTAAGCAACTACTACGGCATGGCCGAGCAGACCGGCTGCATTTACATGGAGTGCCCCAGGGCCACCTCCACGCCAGCCTGTGGTCGGATATCGTGGTGCGGCGGGGGCGGGACTACCGCCCCTGTGAGCCTGGGGAGGAGGGGGTGCTCCAGGTGCTCTCCCCGCTGCCCGCTCCTATCCCGGCCACTCCCTGCTGACCGAGGATCTGGGCGTGCTGCTGGGGGAGGACGACTGCCCCTGCGGGCGCAAGGGCAAATATTTCAAGGTGACGGGGCGGGTGCCCCGGGCCGAGGTGAGGGGGTGCAGCGATACCTATGAGGGATAACGTCACGCTTCTGGCCGGGGCGGAGCAGGTGGACGCCGCCCCCTGGCTCCCCTTTGACCCCAGGGCGGTGGACTTCCTGGCGGAGCTGTCCGCCGAGGTGCTCCGCGGCCCGGACACCCGGCGGCAGGAGGCCTCCGCCGCCTTCGGCTTCTGGTGCCGCCGGGCCGCCTGGAGGCCCTGGCCGCGCGCCACGCCTCCCCGCTGCCCCGGCTGGGCCGGGGGCTGGCCTTCCATCTGGCCCCGCCAATGTGCCCGCCCTGTTTGCCTACACCCTGGCCATCGGCCTGCTGGCGGGGAACGCCAACGTGGTGCGCCTGTCCAGCCGGCGGATGGAGGGGGAGGCCCCCCTGCTGGCGGCCCTCCGCCGGGTGCTGGAGCGGCCGGAGCACGCCGCCGTGCGGGCCCGCACCAGCCTGATCACCTACGGGCGGGACGATGCCGTCACGGCGGACTACTGCGCCCGCTGCGACGCCCGGATCGTGTGGGGCGGCGACGCCACGGTGGCGGCGGTGCGGGCCATGCCCATGCCCCCCCACGCCGTGGAGCTGTGCTTCCCCGACCGCTGGTCGCTGGCGGTGTTCAGCCAGCGGGCCTTCTCCGCCCTCACGCCGGAGGAGCGGGGGGCGCTGGCCCACCGGTTTTATAACGACACCTACCAGATGGATCAGAACGCCTGCTCCAGCCCCCAACTGGTGCTGTGGCTGGAGGACGGGGGAGACCCCGCCTGCCGCGCCCGGTGGTGGGAGGCGGTGGCCGCCGAGGCGGCGGAGCGCTACCTTCGGCCCCTTCCAGGCGGCCCGCAAGCTGGAGCGGCTGTGCCTCTGCGCCATGACCATGGAGCAGCCTGCCGTCGTCGCCGTGGGCGCTATCAGGGCAACCTGCTCTATGTGGCCCGGCTGGCGGGGCTGTCCGGAAACCTGCCCTCCCTGGCCGGGGGCTTCGGGCTGTTCTTTGAGGCGGCTCTGCCCAGCTTGGAGGCGCTGGCCCCCCTGCTCCCGCCCAAGGCGCAGACCCTGGTGTGCGGCGGGCTGGAGCCGTCGGAGACGGCCGCCCTCCTGGCCCGGGCGGGGGCGCGGGGCGTGGACCGGGTGGTGCCTCTGGGGCAGGCCCTCGAGATGGATACGGTCTGGGACGGGAGGGATCTGATCGCCGCCCTGTCCCGCATCATTGGATAGGAGGAGCACATGGAACTGTTTGCGCGCTGCGACCGGGAGCCGGAGCGGCTGCTGGCCGTCACCGAGGAGGGGAAACGGTACACCCTGGGGGATTTGAACGCCGCCGCGGAGCGATTGCCGGGGCCGTGGGGGGGCACCGGCTGGTCTTTGTGCTGTGTGAGAACACCCCCGGAACCCTGCTGGGCTACCTGGGGTGCCTAAAAGCGGGAGAAGTGCCCCTGCTGCTGGACGCCCACATTGCGCCGGAGCTGCTGCGCGGCCTGCTGGAGACCTACCGCCCCGCCTTCGTCCATGTGCCCGGCGACCTCCCGGCGGAGACGGGGCGGGTGCTGGAGGGCTTTGTCCCGGCGCTGGAGGTGGAGGACAGCGTCCTGCTCCGCCGCCCCGGCGGGCAGGGGCCGGAGCTCCACCCGGAGCTGGCCCTCCTGCTCACCACCTCGGGCAGCACCGGCAGCCCCAAGCTGGTGCGCCTCAGCGGCCGGAACCTGGACGCCAACACCAGCTCCATCGTGGAGTACCTGGAGCTGGACGAGGGCCAGCGGCCCGTCACCAACCTGGCCATGAGCTACTCCTACGGCATGTCCATCGTCAACACCCACCTGCTGGCGGGGGCGGCGCTGGTGCTCACCCGGCGCAGCGTGCTGGAGCGGCCCTTCTGGGAGCTGGTGGAGCGGGAGCGGGTCACCTCCCTGGCCGGGGTGCCCTACACCTACCGCATGTACCGGCGGGCGGGCCTGTTGGAGATGGAGCTGCCCGCGCTGAACACCCTGACCCAGGCGGGCGGCAAGCTGCCGGAGGCCCTTCACCTGGAGTTTGCCGACTGGGCGGCGCGGACGGGACGGCGCTTTTTTGTCATGTACGGCCAGACCGAGGCGGCCCCCCGTATGGGCTACCTGCCCGCCGAGCGGGCGGTGGAGAAGTGCGGCAGCATGGGGGTGCCGGTGCCCGGCGGCCAGTTCCGCCTGCTGGGGGAGGACGGCGCGCCCATTGACGCGCCGGACACCGTGGGCGAGCTGGTCTACCGCGGGCCAAACGTGGCCATGGGCTACGCCCGGCGGGCGGAGGAGCTGGCCCTGGGGACGAGTGGCACGGGGAGCTCCACACCGGCGATATGGCCCGGCGGGACGGGGACGGCTTCTACTACATCGTGGGCCGCAAGAAGCGGTTTATCAAGCTCTACGGCAACCGGGTGGGCCTGGACGAGGTGGAGCGGCTGCTTGCCGCCCGCTTCCCGGACACGGGCTTTGCCTGCGTGGGGAGGGATGACCTCCTCCGGATCTTTCACGACAGCGCCGATCCCGCCGTGACCGGGGCGGCGGCGGAGTATCTCAGCGAACAGATGCACTTCCCGGAGCGGGTCTTTCAGATCCGGGCCTTGGAGGCCATTCCCAAGAATGAGGCGGGCAAGACCCAGTACAGGGCGCTGGAGGAGATGCGGTAACACCGGCCGAAGTATGCTGTATATGAGTCGGGCCGCCGGGAATTCCCGGCGGCCCGGCTTGTATTTTCAGGGAGCTGTGCTATGCTGGGACCACGGAACAAAGAAGCCCGGCTCAGACGCCGGAGCCGGCCGCGAATCGCGGCCGGTCCCGCAGACTCACGCGTATTCGCTTCGCTCCGCCGAAGCGGCGCAGCGTATTTCAGCACACCTACGGTGTGCTGGGGATACCGCCGCGCCGTTCGCCATACAGCAGGTTTTGTTCCGAACCGGGAAGGGAGGGGCGGCCATGGGAATCGTCTATCAAGAGGGCCCCTCCCTGGCCCGGGACCTGGGGCTTCCCCTACGCACCCTGTATGCCGTCAGTAACCGGATTCCAGCCCACTACCACTGGGCGGAGGTTCCCAAGCGGGACGGCGGAGCGCGGGTGCTCCGGGTGCCGGACCCTGTGCTCAAGGACATCCAGCGGCGCATCGCCCGGGTGCTGCTCTCAGGCATGCCCGTGTCGCCCCATGCCACCGCCTACCGATACGGCGCGGGGGTGGTGGAGAATGCCCGGCGGCATGTGGGCCGCCCCGAGCTGCTGAAGCTGGACATTTTGCACTTTTTCGACAGTATCCGCTATATTCAGGTGAAGGAGGCGGCCTTCCCGGCGGAGATCTACGCCGAGCCGCTGCGGATTCTCCTCTCCATGCTTTGTTACGACCGGGATGTACTTCCCCAGGGCGCGCCTACCTCGCCGTGGATCGCCAATCTGGTGCTGCGCCCCTTTGACGAGAAGCTGGGGGCCTGGTGCCGGGCCGGGGGTGGTGTATACCCGCTACTGCGACGACCTCGCTTTCTCCGGGACGGCGCTGGACGGCGTGGAGGAGCGGGCGGAGGAGGGCCTGCGGGCGCTGGGCTTCCGGCTCAACGGGGCCAAGCGGGCGCTGTGCCGGGATGGCCAGCAGAAGCGGGTCACCGGCCTGGTGGTCAACGAGCGGGTGGCCGTCCCCGCCTGCCGCCGCCGCAGACTGCGGCAGGAGCTGTACTTCTGCCGCAGTCGGGGTGTAGAGGAGCACCTGAGGGCTGCCGGCCTGGCGGAGGGGCGGGAGCAGTGCCTGCGGCGCCTGCTGGGGCAGGTGGACTTTGGCTCCAGGCCCAGCCGGACAGCCAGGAGGCGGCGGAGTATCGCCGTTGGCTGCTGGCCGAGATGCGGGATAAACGGTGAAGGGAGAGGAGAGACAATGAAGAATCGGTTTGTGCGTCTGCTGCGAATGGGCCTGCCGGGGCTGGTATTGGCAGCTTTGGCAGGCTGCGCCGCGCCCGTGGGGCCGGAGGAGACCTCTGCTCCAGAGACGCAAGTGTATACCGTGGGCGGGGTGGAGCTGGCCCTGCCGGAGGCGGAGGGGCGGTTCACCGTGGTGCCCCATCCAGAGGAGGGGGCCTGGCGGGGGGAGAACCTGCTGGGGGTGTACGAAACCGAGAGCTACGAGCGGGGGCTAGAGGAGGACGGCCGCCTGTGGGGCAGCCTGTTCACCCTGGTGCGGTATGAGGCGGCGGATTACGAGTCCCTGCTGGCCTATGGTACGGAGCCAGAGGCCTTCGCCCGGGATGCGGACGGGCGCTACTACAGCTTTACGGATACGGACGGCAGCCTCTACCGGGGGAGGACGGGCCCACCCGGAGGAGGAGGCCCGGTGGGCCGCGCTCAGGAGACGATCCCCAGCTCCGGGCGGACTTCATCACCCGCAACGGCCTGGAGCCCTTTGACGAGGCGGCCCTTCTGGCCGGCCCCTTCACCTATGAGGGAGAGCACCGCTATCTGGAGTACAGCGGGACTTACGGCACCTATGTGCTGGCCCTCTCCCAGCCGGAGCGGCAGGGGGAGGGGGGAATCTGGTGCGTGGGCGGTGGTACCGGCCCGGCGGCGGCTCCGGCCTGGTGTTCCCTCAGCAGGACGGCCAGGCCGCCGCCGCGGTCTACGCCGCGCGGCAGGCGGAACGGGACGGCGGCGACCTATCCTACGACTCGCCGGAGGGCGCGGCCGTCCACTGGATAAGCGAGTACTGCGGCGCTCTGTCCGTATCGTCCGGGGAGCTGACCGAGGTGGACGGCCCGGAGGGGACGGGGCGGGAGGGGGAGCCCACCATGGCCGCCGCCCTGGCCTATGTGTTCTCCGGGCGGGATTCGGCGGAGCTGTGGGGCTGGGATCCGGGCAGCGGGCCGTGGATTGAGCTGCTGTACCGGCAGGAGCTGGCCACCCTCCAGGAGTGGTTCGGGGCCTGCGCCTGGGAGCGGGTGGACGCGGCGGAGGAGGCCGTGGGATGACAGCGCGGTGCCGCCCTACGGCAGCTATACGATGCGCCTGCTGAGCGACGGCGATATCATACTCCACTGGAACAGCCCCTATGTGGCGGTCTATTTGGACGGCGAGGGCCAGATCTGGCGCTGTACCAGCGGCTATGACCAGCTCTACCGCAGTCTGGCGGAGCGCTGGGCGTGGAAGGTGGCGCAGGGCACGCCGGGGTATTTTTCCGCCCTGACCGATGAGGACGGCCCCGCCCTGCTTGCCGGGGCGGAGGGGGACAGGCCCTTGCCCGACCCCGGTGCGGTGGAGGCGGCCATGGAGGCTCTGACCTGGACGCCGGTGGAGCCCGCCCCGGCGGAGGAGCCGGAGGGCGTTACCGTCACCGACGCCTCCGGATACTGCCGCATGACCTTCTGCCCTGGGAATCTGGTCTACTACTACATGGATGACTATTGGAATTTCTGGTTCCAGGGGACGGGAGAGGCTGAGCTCTACCCGCTCCTGCTGGAGCAGACGGCATAGACGTAAAAGCGCCGGGCGGCCTTGGCCGCCCGGCGTTTTATTTGTCCTGTTTTGTTTGTCCGCCATGCGCTCCACCGCCCGGACGGTGAGGGTATCCCCGTCCACGGTGAAGCGGATGTTGACCCCGGCGAAGTCCAGGCCGTATACCCGCTCCGGATCGTGCTGGTAGGGGGGGCGGGGGTCGCGGGAGAGCACGCCGGTGAGGGCGGCCCGCTTGTCCGCGGGCACCCGCTCCAGCAGCTCCGGCGGGAAGTCCACCGCCAGGGTGGCCCCGCCGCTGTTGCCGGTAAAGCCGCCGCTGGCCTCCGGGCGGCAGTCGGCATAGGGGATGTAGGGCTTGATGTCCAGAATGGGGGTGCCGTCCATCAGATCGGCCCCGGAGACCTCCAGCACGCAGCCCAGCTCCGGCTCTCCGGATGCCCTCCAGCCGCACGCAGGACAGGCCGATGGGGTTGGGCCGGAAGGGCGAGCGGGTGGCGAACACCCCCATGCGGGTGTTGCCCCAGCCGGGGGCCGCACCGTGGGAGACCACTTGTCCCGCACGGCCTCGGAGAACTGCCAGATGAGCCAGAGGTGGGAGAAGTCCTCCAGCCCCCGCAGCGCGTCGGGGCTGCGGTATTCCGGCTCGAAGACCACGGTGGCCCGCAGCTCCTCCACCAGGCCGCTCTGGCGGGGTATCCCGAACTTGGTGGGAAAGTCGCTGCGGATGGTGGCGATGATTTCCATGGGGATCATGGCTTGTCCTCCTGTCTGCGCCGGGCCCTATCCAGGGCGGCGGCCACCGGCTGGGAGGGGGCGGAACGGTTGTTGGCCGCCAGAATGGCGGAGATCTGGCCGGCGGCCTGCTCCACCTCGGCCTTGAAGGCGGAGGCCGACAGCCGCAGGGCGCCGTGGCCCAGGATGATGAGCTGCTCGGCCCCGTCGGAGGTGGCCACCCGCACCCGGTGGTGCCTCCCGATCTCGTAGGTGGCCCGCTCAATATAGGTGTCCGCCGTCTCGGCCTCCTTGGTGTAGACCACGTAAATGTTGTGGTACTTCGTCACGTCCTGGACGCTGCGGGGACCCTGTAGGCGTCGAACACCAGAATGACGATGTTCTGCTTGAAGCCCTGGTAGTTGCTGAGCACCTCCATGAGCATCTGCCGGGCGGCGTCCAGGTTGTCCCGGGCCACCGCCTTCAGCTCCTCCCAGGCGAAGATGAGGTTGTAGCCGTCCGCCAGCAGGAATTCCGGCCCCTGCTTCTGGGCCTGGATGGAGTACTTCCGGTCGTCCAGGCTGGTGCGGGCGGGCTTGGGCTGGGGGCGGAAGGCCCGCCCACCTTGCCGTAGGTGCGCTCGAAGATGGCCTGGAGCTCCTTGTCCTGCTCCAGGGAGGCGGCGTAGGACACGCTGCGGGGCCGGACGGGGGCGGCCTCCTCCGGCGGGGGCGGCTCCGCCCCCAGGCGCAGGCCGCTGTCCACGTGGGCGCGGGCCTTGACCTCGCTCCACTTCACGTTGTAGCCCGCCCCGTGGGCGCAGAACACCGAGTCCGCCGGGTTGTCCACGTCCCGCTCCGGGTCGTAGCCCAGAGCGGCGATCACCTCATCGGCGTTGTGGCAGGGGGCGTAGCCGCCGGCGGTGCAGCTCAGCCGTCCCCGGCCACGGGTGTAGGCGGCCACCTCCCGGCCATAGTCCCGCAGGCCCGCCACCGGGGCGGAGCCGGTGAGCACGCTCAGCGCCCCGGCGGTCTCCGGCGTGCCAGCCTGCCCGCCCATGCGCTGGAGGTCGGACAGGGCCCGGCCCACCTGCTCCGGGGGCAGCTCCAGCCGGAAGTCGTACCACGGCTCCAGCAGGATGCTCTCCGCCTCCATGAGGCCCTGGCGCACCGCCCGGTAGGTGGCCTGCCGGAAGTCGCCCCCCTCGGTGTGCTTAAGGTGGGCCCGCCCCGCCACCAGGGTGATGCGCACATCGGTGATGGGGGAGCCGGTGAGCACCCCAGGTGGGGCTTCTCCGCCAGATGGGTGAGCACCAGCCGCTGCCAGTTCCCGTCCAGCATGTCCTGGGGGCAGGCGGCGGCCAGCTCCAGGCCGCTCCCCCGGGGGAGCGGCTCCAGCAGCAGGTGAACCTCGGCATAGTGGCGCAGGGGCTCGTAGTGGCCCACGCCCTCCACCGGGGCGGCGATGGTCTCCCGGTAGACGATGCCGCCGGGGCCGAAGGTGATCGCCAGGCCGAAGCGCTGGGCCGCCAGCGCCTGGAGAATCTCCAGCTGAACCTCCCCATGAGCTGGATGTGGATCTCCCGCAGCCGCTCGTTCCACACGAGGTGGAGCTGGGGATCCTCCTCCTCCAGCAGGCGGAGCTTGCCCAGGGCGGCGTGGGGATCCTGCCCCTCGGGGAGGAGCACCTGGTAGGTGAGCACCGGCTCCAGGGCGGGGGCAGGGCCTCCGCCTCTGCCCAAGGCCCTCCCCGGCGGCGGTGCGGCTCAGGCCGGTGACGGCCACCACGCTTCCCGCCCGGGCCTCGTCCACGGTCTGGAACCTGGACCCCGAGTAGACGCGTAGCTGGTCGGCCTTCTCCGTCCAGCCGGGGCCGGAGAGGGCCTCCTTCACCCGCAGGGCGCCGCCGGTGAGCTTCATCCACGTCAGGCGGTTCCCCTGGTTGTCCCGGGAAATTTTGAACACCCGGGCGGCAAAATCGGGGCCATACCGGGGCCGGGGGGCGTACGCCACCAGCCCCGGAGGAATTCGGCCACCCCCTCCAGCTTCAGGGCGGAGCCGAACCAGCAGGGGAAGAGCTTCCGCCGGGCGATAAGGGCGGTGAGGGTATCGCCGTCCAGCGCCCCGTCCTCCAGATAGCGCTCCAGCGCGTCCTCGCCGCAGAGGGCGGCCGCCTCGTCCCGCTCCGCCGCCGGGGCGGTGAAGTCCACGCACCCTCGTCCAGCCCGGCTTTCAGCCCCGCCAGCAGGGCGGCCTTGTCCGCCCCCGCCAGATCCATCTTATTGACAAACAGGAAGGTGGGCACGCCGTAGCGCTCCAGCAGCCGCCAGAGGGTGTGGGTGTGGCCCTGTACGCCGTCGGTGCCGCTGATGACCAGGATGGCGCAGTCCAGCACCTGGAGGGTGCGCTCCATCTCGCTGGAGAAGTCCGCGTGACCCGGCGTGTCCAGCAGGGTGAGCTCCGCCCCGTCCAGAGGGAGCACCGCCTGCTTGGAAAAGATAGTAATACCCCGGGCGCGCTCCATGGGATCGGTGTCCAGAAAGGCGTCCTGGTGATCCACCCGCCCCAGCTTTTTCAGGCGCCCGCAGGTATAGAGCAGCCCCTCGCTGAGGGTGGTTTTCCCCGCGTCCACATGGGCCAGAATACCTACAACCAGTTTGTCCATAGCTGCCGTCCTTTACGGTGTGATACTATAGTATAGCACGTCCGGGGCGGACGGGGCAACAAGCTTCATGGGCTTAAAGCGCGCCACGCGCCCAGGCAAACGCCGGTGCGCATGCAGCTTTTGCGCCTGTGTGCCGTCCCGGCCCATGGGCTGTTGCGTTCATGGCCGCGCCGCTTTCAGCGGCGCACGGCCCTTTTTGCTATGCAACGCATAGCAAAGGGCCGAAGGGCCCTCTGGAGGGGAAATCAGCCCTTGGCCCCCGCGCTCATATAGGAGCCGTACAGCGGGGTGGGCAGGCCGAAGCCGCCGGCCACAGGCAGGATCTCGCCGGTGATGAAGGCGGCCCGGTCGCTGGCCAGGAAGGCGACGGCATCGGCGATGTCCTCCGGGCGGCCGGGGCGGTAGAGGGGACGTTTTTCAGGAAAAGATCCAGGAAGGCCTGGGACATGTTGTTCAGCGCGGCGTCGGTGGCGGTGAAGCCGGGGAGCACCGCGTTGCACCGCACCCCCTGCCGGGCATACTGCACGGCGATGTCCTTGGTGAGGAAGTGGATGGCCGCCTTGCTGACGCCGTAGGCCGTGCGGCTCAGATCGGGGTAGAGGCCGCCCACGGAGCCGATGTTGATGATGGAGCCGCCGCCATTCTTGGCCATGAGGGGCACCGCCGCCTTGCTGGGCAGATACACGCTCTTGAGGTTGGTGTTGACGATGCTGAAGAAGTCCTCTGAGGGGCCGTTCACCACGTCCAGGTCGGTCTTGACGTCGGTGGAGCCGAAGTTGTTCACCAGAATGTCCAGCCGGCCCTCCTTGGCCGCCACCTCGTCCACCATGCCGGAAAAGCTCTCCTCCCGGGAGGCGTCAAAGAAGACCCCCCGGCCCGCCCGCCGGCGGCAATCAGCTCGTCGGCGATCTGCTGTCCGGCCTCCAGGCGGCGGACCCCGAGATAGACCGCGGCCCCCTGGGCGGCCAGCGCCTTGGCGCAGGCCAGGCCGATGCCGCGGGTGGAGGAGGAGACCAGAGCGACCTTGTTTTCGAGTTCTTTCATGCTTATTCTCCTTTTCAAACCGATTAGTATAGATATGATACTGTGATGATAGCACTTAAGAACCCAAATGACAAGCGTTAATTTTTAGACGTATGCAGTACAGCAGGAGGCCCTGGGAACCGGAAGGTTCCCAGGGCCTCCTGCTGTACTGCCATTACAGGCGCTCAAAGATACCTGCCGCGCCCATGCCGCCGCCGATGCACATGGTGACCATGCCGTACCGGCCGCCGGTGCGCTCCAGATAGCTTAAGGCCTTACAGGTGAGCATGGCGCCGGTGGCGCCCAGGGGGTGGCCCAGGGCCATGGCGCCGCCCAGGGGTTGACCCTGGCCGGGTCCATGCCCAGGGTGCGGATGACCGCCAGGGCCTGGGAGGCAAAGGCCTCGTTGAGCTCAATGGTGTCCATCTGCTCCAGGGCAAGGCCGGCCTTTCTGAGCGCCTTGGGCACCGCCTCGATGGGGCCGACGCCCATGACCTCCGCAGGCACGCCGCCGGTGGCAAAGGAGACAAAGCGGGCCAGGGGCTTCACGCCCAGCTCTGCGGCTTTTTCCTCCGACATGAGCACCACGAAGCCGGCACCATCGGTCATCTGGGAGGAGGTGGCTGCGGTGACGGAGCCGTTTTCCAGGAAGCAGGGCTTCAGCCCGGCCAGCGTCTCCGCGGTGGTGTCGGGGCGGATGCCCTCGTCCCGGCAGACCACCACCTCGCCGCCGTCGGGGCCGGGGACGGTGATGGGGATGATCTGTCCGTCAAAGCAGCCGCCGGCCTGGGCCTGGGCGGCCCGGCGGTGGCTCTCAACGGCCATGGCATCCATATCGGCCCGGCTGATGCCCCACTGGCGGGCCACATTTTCCGCCGTGATGCCCATGGTGGTGTATACCTCGGGGCGGTGCTCCGCCAGCCAGGGGTCGGCATCCTCCGCGCCCACCAGCATGGGAACCAGAGACATGGACTCCACGCCGCCGGCGATGACCACGTCCTCCTCCCGCAGCGGATGGCGTTGGCGGCGGTGGCGATGGTCTGCAGGCCGGAGGAGCAGTAGCGGTTGACGGTCTGGGCGGTGACGCAGTCGGGCAGCCCGGCCCGCTGGACAATCAGCCGGGCCATATTGCCGCCCTGGACACCGAAGGGCATGGCGCAGCCATGATCACGTCGCCGATGTCCTCCGGCCGGAGCTGGGGTACTCTGGCCAGCACACCCAGAAGGGTCTGCGCCATACTCCACGGGGTGGAGCTGGGCAAAGGCCCTTGCGGGCCTTGCAGTAGGGGTGCGGCCGAAGGCGACAACCACGGCCTGTCTCAGTTGTGTCTGCATGGTAATGTTCCTCTCCTCAGTCTGTCTATTTTAATTGGTATTGTTCCATTTTTTCGTAGAGCACTGTGCGGGAGATGTCCAGAAGCGCGGCGGCCTTGACCCGGTTTCCTCCGGCGGCGGCCAGGGCGTCCCGAATAAGCTCCCGCTCAAAGGCCTGGCGGGCGGGGCGCAGCTTGAAGTCCCCGGCCCGGTGAGCTGGCGCCGCCGCCGGGCCCGCATCCGCTGCTCCAGTTGGCGGAAGTCCCGCCGCCGCAGGATGGGGGAGTCAGCCGCGTTCATGGCGCTCTCCACCGCGTTCTGCAGCTCGCGGACGTTGCCCGGCCAGTCGTAATCCATCAGCAGGTCCATGGCGCCGGGGGCCACCCCCTCGATGACCATGCCGAGCTGGTAGTTGAGCCGGTGGATAAAGTTGTCCACAAGCAGGGGCAGATCCTCCTTCCGCTCCCGCAGGGTGGGGGCCTGGATGCGGATGACGTTGAGGCGGTAATAGAGGTCGCTGCGGAATTGTCCCGCCTCCACCAGCGTCTCCAGCGGGATATTGGAGGCGGCGATCACCCGCACGTCGATGGGAATGCTCTTCTCCCGCCCACCGGGTCGATCTCCATCTCCTGAAGTACCCGGAGAAACTTGGGCTGCATGGTGGCGGTGAGCAGGTTGACCTCGTCGAGAAAAATGGAGCCGCCGCTGGCGAGCTGAAAGCGGCCGATGCGGCCCTTCCGGGCCGCGCCGGTGAAGGCGCCGGCGGCGTAGCCGAAGAACTCGGACTCCATCAGCTCGGCCGGAATCGCGGAGCAGTTGACCCGCACAAAGTTGGCCGCCTTGCGGGCGCTCATGGCGTGGATGGAGTGGGCGATGAGCTCCTTGCCGCTGCCCGTCTCCCCCTCAATGAGCACCGTGGAGGTGGAGCGGGCGGCCTGGACGATCTGCTCCTTCAGGCGGAGGACCGGGGCGCTTTCGCCGATGATGTTGTCCAGTCCGTAGCGTGCGCCCCGCTCCCGGGACAGCTCCTGCTGGTAGAACTCCACCTTGCTGGACAGCTCGCCGATGCGCCGGGTCAGGTTCTGAGCGTCCTCCATACCCTGGACGATGACATAGAGAAACAGCCCGCACAGCTTCCCATCCCGGTCAAAGCGGGGAAAATAGGAGGTAAAGGCGGGGCCGTTGGCGTTGACGGCCTTGGCAAAGACCGGCTTGCCCGTGTGGAAGACCTCGGTGGCGTGGGTGTCGGGCACCATTTCCCAAACCTTCCGGCCGATGGCCTCCTGTGCGGTGTGGCCGGTGTAGCGCTCCCAGCCCGGGCTGACATAGGTGTAGACGCCGTCCTGGTCCAGAACCGCCATGGCGGCCAGACCCTCGATAAATTCCAGCATGGTGCTCGGATCAATGTGGTTTTCCAATGCGGCTTCCTCCACTCATACACGGTACGGAATGTATTAACGATAGCAAGCTGCGCGCCGTTTTACAATGGTTAATTTCACCGAAAATGAATCTTTTTGTTTAGTTGATGCGGAGAAAATGGGTTTTTGCAAAAAATTGAGTCACAAAAAACGCCAGAAAACGTCCGAAATTGTTTGCGAAATGTACGGAAAACAAAACATGTAAGGAAATCAATACATGAGGCTTAAAACATAAGAACAGAGGGGGATTGCCAAAAGACAGCTCAAAATAAAATATTCAAATGTACGGATTACCGAACAGTGTTTGGGCGCCTGGATGTCAATGAAAATAACCGCTTTTTCTTACAGTTGCAACGGCTTGCAGAGTGTTAGACAGACTTGGCACAGAAATTGCTATCTTATGAGACGCAAGCAACGGCCACCGGCCGAATCAAAAGGAGTGTAACCACTATGAAAATCATTGACCTGTCTATTCCCATTGAAGACGGACTGCCCAGTGATCCCCGATCCAGATTCCCAAGATTCAGTATTGCAACCACAAGGACACCGCGGAGCAGATGGCTGGCTTCTTTAAGGGCTGCACCGTTGAGGATCTGCCGGAGGGCAACGGCTGGGGAATCGAGTTCCTGCAGGTGTGCACCCATTCCGGAACCCATGTGGATGCCCCTACCACTATTACCCCACCATGAACGGCGGTGAGCGGGCCTGGACCATTGACGAGGTGCCTCTGGACTGGTTTGTGGGCGACGGCGTGGTGATGGACTTCCACGACAAGCCCGATGGATACAAGATCACCGCCAAGGATGTGGAGGAGTACTTCCAGAAGATCAACTACACCCTCAAGCCCGGCGATATTGTCTTCCTGCGCACCGACGCCGATGACCGCTGGGGCAAGCCTGAGTACTTGGTTGCGGGCGCGGGCATGAGCTATGAGGCCACTATGTGGCTGCTGGAGCGCGGCGTGCGTGTGGTGGGCACCGACGGCTGGAGCTGGGATGTGCCCCTGCCCTTCGAGGGGGAGGAGTTTGAAAAGAACCACGATGCCTCCATTATCTGGGAGGCCCACCGGGTGGGCCGCGACAAGGCCTACTGCCACATCGAAAAGCTGACCAACCTGGATCAGCTCCCTGTCACCGGCTTCAAGGTAAGCTGCTTCCCGGTAAGCATCAAGGCCGCCTCCGCCGGCTGGGCCCGTGTGGTGGCCTTCGTGGAGTAACCCTTTTGTTGTGTCAGTGTAAACAACCATACATATGAAAGAGAGGGACAAACGTGGGTAACGTCATATTTGTCGTCATATTTGTCATTTTCTGCGCGTTTCTATTGGGCGCGGGCCTGATCAGCAAGCGGTGGGTCAAGGAGTCCTCCGACTTCGTGCTGGCCGGCCGTGAGATTTCCACCCCCATCAACGTGGTGGGCGTCATTGCCATCGGCTTTGCCGGCACCACGGTCACACCCCCGGCTTCACGATTCAGTACGGCCTGCTGGGCGGCCTGGGTTGGGGTGTCATCTACTCGGTGTGCGGCCTGCTGATTTTCGGCCTGCTGTACTCCAACTTTGTCCGCCGCAGTGGCGCCCAGACCCTGCCCGAGTTTCTGGAGATGCGCTACGACGGGCACACCCGTTCCGTAGTGGCCATCACCTCCGTTATCGGCATGTGCGGCATTATGGCCAATAACGTGGTGTCCAGTGTGGACAACATTGCGGCCTTCACCGGCTGGAACCGCCTGGCCATTACCGCCATTATCTTCGCTGTCATCATCGTGTTTACCTTTGTCTCCGGCCTGTGGGCCACCACCATCACCGACCTGTTCCAGGTGCTCATCGGCGTGATTGTGGTGCCCGCCACCTTCTTCATCCTGGCCGGACGATTCGGCTGGCTGGACGCCATCAGCGCCAACTGGGGTGCCGGCGACTTCATGAGCCAGGGCTTTGTGGGGGCGCTGCCCGGCATGAAGCTGACCTACCCTCGGTGTTTAACTTCATTATCTGCTTCGCCGTAGCCCTGGTTTGGGGCAACAACTACTACTGGATGAAGGTCGCCAACTGCCGCAGTGAGAAGGTGGCCCGCCGCTCCTTCGTGGCCGCTGCCATCATCCTGATTGTGGTGTTCATGGTGCCCCTGTGCTTCATCGGCGGCTACATGGGCGCGTTCTATCCCGAGCAGCTCACCCTCAACGGCGGTACCGTGGCTCCTACCGGCACCTACGGCTATGTGGCCAAGACCTTCGTGTCTCTGTTTGGCTCCCTGGTGGTTATCAGCGCCGTGGCGGCATCCATCTCTACCGCCTCCACCTCCGCCCTGGGCGCCTCCGCTGTGGCCAACCGCGATATCTACCAGCGCCTGATCAACCCCAAGGCTGACGCAAAGAAGAGCCTGAAGATGTCCAAGATCATCATGCTGCTCATCGGCGTGGTCACCTTCGTGCTCTGCCAGTTCCCCGGCGGCCCCACCTACCTGTTCGCCTTTGCCAACTGCTGGCTGGTGCCCCCGCCATTTTGCTGGGCCTGGGCCATCTGGCCCCGGTTTAACGGCCGCGGCGCCCTGTGGGGCGCGGTGTGCGGCATGGCCACCATGGCTGTGTTCACCCTGCTGGACCTGACCAAGGTGTTCTCCATCAACAGCTATGTGTATCTGGCCACCCTGGGCCTGGTGGTCACCCTGGTGGTGGCGGTGATCGCCTCCCTGTTCGGCCAGCCCAAGTATTACGGCCGCCCCGGCTGGGAGCGGGTGCCCACCGCCTCCAACCGTAAGGAGGTCAAGCTGGGCGAGTTGGAAAAGCAGATTCTGGAGATGCTGCGCATCGGCCACTGCTACATGTCCGACCTGACCGATGCCCTGGGGGTGGACTCCAAGACCTCCGGCGCCGCCGTGGAGAACCTGGATCAGGGCGGCTACCTGGTCCGTGCCGGCATGAGCGGCTCCAAGTTCTACACCTTTACCATCACCGAGAAGGGGCTGGCGGCCCTGCCCGCCCTCAGCGGGAAGGAGGCCGAGATGGCAGAGGAGTTCCTGAACCCCCTGTATGTCCAGCTCCTGAAGGTGGTCAAGGAGAACCCCGAGCAGCAGGCGGAGTTTGTGCAGAAAAACGGCATTAAGTCCATGCGCATGTCCGCAATCTGCTCCCACCTGACCCGCCGCGGCTACGTGGTGGAGGGCGGCCTGTTCAAGCGCAAGCTGCGCATCACCGAGAAGGGCGCCGCTGCGCTTCAGAAGTACGCGTAATTCTCCTGTCTGAATCAATCTTCAGAGGGCGGGGCAGCCTGGCTGCCCCGCCCTCTGTGCAAGAAAAGGAGTGCTTTCCCATGTTTGAGGCGGAATATGCCCGCCGGCGCACCACCGCGGAGGCGGAGGCAGGCCGCATCTGCTCCGGGGACACCGTCTATCTGGCGGGCGGCCCGTTGCTCCCAGTGGACTTTGCCGCCGCCCTCCACCAGCGGGCGGCGGAGCTCCACGGGGTACGGGTGCTCAACTACCTGCCCCTGGAGCCCCTGGCTCTGCTTACCGACCCCGCCTGCGGGGACGCCTTTCAAATAGAGTCGATTTTTTACAACACCTACCAGCAGGAGGCCCAGCGCCTGGGCCGCTGCGCCTTTCTGCCCAACCACCTGCGCAATGCGGCCAGGGACTGGACCCATGGGGCGCCGGAGTACGACTGCCTGGTACTCACGGTCTCCCCTATGGACAAGCATGGCTGCTTTTCCCTGGCGGGCTCGGCCTGCATTGAGCTGGAGATGCTCCCCCGCGCCCGGCGGGTGGTGGTGGAGGTGGCCTCCCGTGCTCCCCGGATCTTCGGGGACGTGACCCTCCATGTCTCCCAGGTGGACGCCATTGTGGAGTCCGACCGCTACCCCGCCGCCCTTTCACCCCAGCCCCCGATGAGGTGGACCGCCAGCTTGGCCGGGTGGTGGCGGAGCTGGTGGAGGACGGGGCCACCATCCAGCTCGGCTTTGGGGTACCATCAACGCCTTGGCCGCCGAGCTCAAGGACAAGCGGGGCCTGGGTATTCACACCGAGGCCATGTCCGACGCGGCCATGGAGCTGCTCCGGTGCGGCGCGGCGGACAACAGCCGCAAGAGCCTCCACCGGGGCAAGACGGTGACGTGCTTTACCATGGGCAGCCATGCCCTCTATGATTTCGTGGATGACAACCCCACCATCCTCCACAAGGCCCTGAGCTACACCAACGATCTGTCTGTTTTGGCGGCCAACCGGGGCATGACCTCCATCAATGCTGCGCTCCAGGTGGATCTCACCGGCCAGTGCGCCTCGGAGAGTGTGGGACCCCGGCAGATCTCGGGCAGCGGCGGACAGGTGGACACCGCCGTAGGCGCACAGATGCGCCGGGGGCAAGTCGGTTATTACCCTGCGCTCCACCTACTCTGCAAAGGACCCGGACACGGGGGAGCGGCGTCTCCAGTCCCGTATACTGCCGGTACTGCCGGAGGGGGCCGTGGTGACCCTTACCCGGAGCAATACCCACTTTGTGGCCACCGAGTATGGCGCGGTCTGTTTGCGGGGGCTGACGGTTCCGCAGCGGGCCAAGGCACTTATCTCCATCGCCCACCCGGACTTTCGGGATTGGCTGGAGGAGGAGTTTCACCGCATCTACCGCCTGTGACGGTCCGTCCGTATGTGGAAACACGGCCCCGGAACCGACGGGTTCCGGGGCCGCTGAGGCTATCGGTAAACCTTCCGGGTGAAGGTTTCGGAGGGAAAGATAGTGTGAAAGAAAACCGTCAGGGTTGTCTTTCGCGTTTGGTCAACCGACTTTTGAAACTTCAAAGGTTTCAAAGTCCCTCAGCCTGTCGAAAAGACTTTTCGACAGGCTGAGCGGCCGCGGAACCGACGGGTTCCGGGGCTGCTCTTTGTGAAGGTTATTGGTACTGAGCCCAGTTTCCCGCAGGCTGGAGGCCGGTCCAGGTTTCGTGGACAGTGTCAGCCTTGCGCTCGTAGTCGTGGCTGTTGGTGGCCTCCTGGACCGCCAGATAGTACCAGGCATCCGGCGGGTTGTCGGGCCAGGCGATCATGTCGTCCAGCAGATCATCCGCGGTCTCGGGGAGGCGGCCCAGGACGCGGTTGATGGTGGTCATGGCCTCGGCGCGGGTGATGCTGCGGTCGGGGGCGAAGGAACCGTCAGGCTGGCCCTCCACCCAGCCCTTCACCGCGGCCTGGTTGATGTACCCGGCGGCCCAGTGGCCGGAGATGTCGGAGAAGCGGTCGTCGCCGTGGTAGGGGATCGCTGTCAAAGCGGGCGGCGATGGCAGCGAACTCGCCCCGGGTGATGGGCGCCTCGGGATGGAAGGCGGAGGGGCTGCGGCCCTCCACGATGCCCATGGCCTGCATGGTGGCCACGGCGGTGGCGTACCACGCGTCGGAGGCCACGTCGGCAAAGGGACTGGTCTCGGTCAGGTACTCGTCCCGGGCCTCGTCGGTGAGCAGACGGAAGAAGATGGTGGCCACCTCGGCGCGGGTAATGGGGGCCTCAGGGTGAACCAGGCCGTCGTCCCGGCCGATGATGTAGGCGAAATGCTCGTCTCCATTGAGCCGGTCGGGCACGCCGGTCCTTTCCCAGCCGGCGTACACGGTCTTGTTGGAGGTCATGCGGATGTCGTCGATGGGCTCGGTCAGGGCCTTGTCGGCGTACCAGCCGGTGAAGGTGTAGCCCTCCCGGACGGGCTCCTTGTCCAGCTCCACCAGAGTATTGCGGCGGTACCGCTCGTCCTTGTATTTGGTGCCGCCATTGCTCTCATAGCGCAGGGTGTAGTAGGTGGTGCCACCACCGCCGCCGTGGTCCCCGCCGCCGGACTCCTTCTGGTAGACCAGCGCGAAGGGGGAGAAGCTGCCGGTGGCAAACTTGATATACTGTTTGCCGTTCAGGGTTACCAGTGTGCCGTCCAGCTTCTCCGCAGGATTCTCCTTCAGTTGTTCGTCCGCCGCGCCCTCGTAGTCGCGGTCGAGCGCGTCAAAGTGGACGATGTAGAAGGGCGCAGAGGTGTCGGCGTCGTCGGGCACCGGCCAGTAGAGATCTATCGTCTGGCCGTCGCCCAGGGTCACATAGGCGTTGCCGTTGCTGCTGTCCACCAGATCCAGGTATTGGAACTCGTAGAGGTAGTCGCCGTTGGGGATGCCGGTATCAGACCCGATGATTTCATTGCTGATGTGATCAATGAGCACCTGGTCGTCCAGCACTTCGTCGGTCAGCAGGTGGACGGCGTTCTTGTCGGTGATTTCCACCTGGCTGTCATTTATGTAATACTTGACGCCCGCCGGGGCCACCGCGGTGATGGCGTCCCCCGTCACATCGTCTGCCTTGTCCTCCACCGGGGCAGTGACGCCCCCCTCGCCCTCCTTTGTCGCACCGCGAATGGTGAGGGCGCCTTCTTCAATCTTGACCGGATAGACAAATGTCTCGTCGGAATGTTCGGGAATATCTTTGAACACCGCCTGTACGAGGCCCTGATCCACCCCGCCGGAGTAGATGGTCATGGAGTAGGTCCTGTTCTGCTCGATGGCAGAGATGTCGAATTCGTCGCTGATCTTGACTTCCCCGGTCTCTGGATCCGTAAACTGGAGCCGAACGGGATCCTGGCCTTCCTTTACCGATTCCATCCGGTAGATATAACGGGCGATTCCGTCCACCGGGTCGGTGGTGCTGGTAGCGCCGTCGCTGTAAAGCTGAATATCCCAGGCCCGGACGGTTTCGCCGGCGCCATAGGTAAAGGTCAGGTGACCGGCGAGGTCAACCGCCTGTCCAGGGCCTTCCAGCATATCGTTAATCTCCTCCGGGACGGTGAGCAGATAGCCTGCCTCAGGCAGGCCGCTGCCGCTGACAATCGGCCGTTCTCGTCCGTGACGCCGTCATAGCTGTTGCCGCCGGTGTAAACCGTAATGTCCGCCGGGCGGATGGTGACATACTGGGTCTGGTCGACAAACCACCCGTGGGTGATGTCGGACTCGTCTGTTACCGCTCGGTCATCCGTGAAGTATTCCTTGGCCTGACCGGCCTCGGAGACGGCAAAGTCAACCTTTGCAGACGGCTCTGTGTATACTGTTCCCTGCTTGAGGAACACATCGCCCTTGACGTAGTCCGCATCGGCCGCGCCGTTATCCTTAGTGGGGACATAGGCCGCGCCCTCCTGCACGGTGACATTGCCGCCCGCCGTCAAATAGCAGATATCTGCTTCTGCGCTGATCGGCGCAGGCATTTTCAATGTGCCTGCACAAGTGAAGTTTCCGGAAATCTCGTTGCTTTGCAGCAGATCCAGCGCGCCGCCCTCTTGAATGGTGACAGTCTCCACGCCGTCAAATAGCGTCTCGCCGGAGGCGAGATGCTCGCGCAGGATGCCGCCGTCCTCAATTACAACCTCAGGGAACCCGTGGATTCTGGTAGAGGTGTAATCGCCTTTGACGATGACGCTGGCGCCGTTTCCGGTACGGGTGGGGGGTTATCTTTCTCATGGTTATAAAGGTGCTGATCCAGCTCGGAATCACCCCGCACCGCGCCGCTTAGCTCGTCAGTGTCGTCCAGGATAATCGTAACCGTATGGTCGGAGGTCACTTCGCCAAACTTGTCCAGTGTGTATACGTTGGCCCGGCTGCCGTGCAGAGTAATGGAGACATTGCCGTCAACTTGGGCCGGGTTATCCTTGTCCTCCCCTTTACCGGTCGCAAAATGGTCGGGCAGGCGGATTGGGGGCCACCGGATACTGTGATTACGACATCGCCGATCACGTCCGCACCTTCATTGCCTCCAGCGCGGATCTCACCGATCACCTCACTGCTGTCATCCACGGTGATTGTAACACCACCTGTTATGGTGGAATCTCCGGTTCCGCCGCCCCAGACGGTTTCCTCTGAGATAAGGCTGTTCTCTTTGATATGGATAAAGATGTCTCCTGTTACGTCGCTGTCGTACCCGCCGCCATAGATAGCGGCCGCATTATTGTTCATTTTAGTATTTGAAATGTTAAATGTAATATTTCCTACTACTGGAGCGTTTTCCCATACCCGCCGCCGTAAATGGGCCTGCCAAAGCCATTATTTAGTCGGACAGATTTATGCAAATTGAACCAGTAACCTCCGCTGAATAGGACGACCGCGCATATCCGCCGCCATAGATAGGATTATCGGTGACTGAGTTGATAAAGTCCAACGTTATATTTCCGTTGACTTTGGCATCTTTTTTATTTGCGTAACCACCAGCGCGCACATGCTGAATCTTACCGCAGTTTTCAATGTGCAGATAAACATTGCTCTCCACGGAGCCATTCACTCCGCCGCCGTATACATAGGTAAGCGGCAAGGAGGTATAAATCTCCACATGAGTGCCGCCGGTGATATCCTCGTCCAGACCTCCGCCAATCACATAGCAGCTGAATGTGCTACATGTTTTACCGTCAACAATGGTGTCTGCGGTATAATAGCTGTACTGCACGCCCGAGGCGATGACCAACGGATAACCGTTGGCAACGATGGTATAGGTACCATAATATCTGCTAAAAAAATAATCCGTATAGTTGCAGTTAAATTTGATGTCATCTATGGTCAGGGCATCTGCCAGACTGATGTTGTACGCTCCATCCGAGGCCGAACAATACTCAAACAGCAGCTCCGCGTTCCCGTCCCCGCCTCGAAGAGTAGTCTCTACAGTGGGGCTAGTCCAGGTATCTACTGATACCTGTCCTAAGACCACGATTTCGACCGGTTTTTTCCCTTCGTTTGCCAATTCGGTTGCACGGGCCAGCGTGGTCGGCGTTTCGGCGGTCGCGCCGTCGTCCTCCTCTGTACCTTCGTTCGAGACATAAATCGTCCGCCGCTCCGCGCCGGCGTCCCTCGGCTTCTCTGCGGGCGCTCCTGGGGCTGCGCCGGGTAAGCCCTCCGTCCGCACGTCTACCTCCGGTAGATTTGCAGCCATAGTTGAAGGAGAAAAGAAATTATAATACATAGAGCCAAAATAAGGGATAACAATCGCTTTTTCATGTTTTTAAAACTCCTCTCTTATGGATATTGGGGATATCGCGCCTCATGTTTAAAAAATTTCACTTTTCAGTCCGTAAAATTACTTGTCGAAAAAAGCTAAAATTGACAACAAGAAAGCGTACAGTTCTAGCAAAAGCGCTTGTTATTCCTGGAAAGCTGTGGTATATTATGTAATTACAACGGCGTGTTTGAAAAGTGAAGGTTTTCAAACACGCCGCCGCTGTTTTTCAGAGGGATTTTATGCTATAATAAAGAAAACGTTGTGGAATGGTGTTCCATTTTGCCGAAGCCACATAGAGAAAAAGAAAAGGAGGGGAACCAATGGAATGGAAGATCCTATTGTATGCCCGGCGGAAGGAACCGCTGGACATCCCGGACGACCTGTCCAAATACCCGATGAACGACTTTGAGCTGGACTACTGGCGGATTGTCAACAGCGCGCCCTTCCGCCGTCTCCAGGACAAGACCCAGGTGTTTCCCCTGGACAAGAGTGACTTTGTGCGCACCCGGCTGACCCACTCCATGGAGACCTCGGCGCTGGCCAAGCAGCTTGCCACCATGATTACCGCCAATATCCGCAAAAACAAGAGCGGCACCCCCTACGCCATGACGGAGGACGAGGCGCGGGACGCGGCCAACGCCGTCATGTGCGCCGGACTGCTTCACGACATCGGCAATCCGCCCTTCGGCCACTTCGGCGAGGTGGTCATCGGCGACTGGTTCAAGAGCCACCTGGACCGTCTGAGCTACAAGGGCAGGCACCTGTCCCAGTGGCTGGACCGCCAGATGAAGGCCGATCTCTGCCACTTCGAGGGCAACGCCCAGGCCCTGCGCCTGCTGACCAAGGTGTACCGGGTGGACAGCGCCTTCGGTATGGATCTCATGCCTGCCGTGCTTAACACCCTGGTCAAGTACCCGGTGGATTCCACCAGGGTAGACAAGGCCAGCGCCGACGTGAAGCTCCACAAGCTGGGCTACTACAAGGCCGAGGAGGCGCTTTTCGGCGCGCTGGCCTCCGCCACCGGTACCCGGACGGTGGAGGGCTTCTGCCGCCATCCCCTGACCTATATTCTGGAGGCGGCGGACGACATCGCCTATGCCACTGCCGATCTGGAGGACGCCTACAAGAAGGGCCTGTTCACCCTGGACGAGTTCGAGCGGTTCTTCCGGGACACCCTGGAGGCGAAAAGGACGACTGGGGCCTCAACGGCGGCCAGGTCAAAAATCCGCCGAGATGATCGACGAGCTGACCCGCCTGCGCGAGCGGGAGAGCAGCTCCATGGCGGCCTTCCAGCGGTGGATCGCCTATGCCCGCCACTGGCTCATGTATACCGCCGCCTTTGGCTTCGTCCCCTACGGCCGGACAGACGGACTCCTATTCCGCCATCATGGAGGGGACGTTCCGGCGGGAGATCATGGAGGGCACCTTCCACGGCGGCTCCATCCGTATTTTGAAGGCGGCCATGGGTCGCTTTGCCTACGACTCGGAGGGGATTCTCACCCTGGAGCTGGCGGCCCAGACCATACTCACCACCCTGCTGTCCCGGTTTGTCCCGGCGGTGCTCTACCTGGATGCCGGCGACGACGCCCCCGAGGAATACCGGCCCACGGCGGCGGAGGAAAAGCTGGTCAAGCTGCTCTCCGAAAATCAACTGGCCTGCTACCGGGCCGACGCAGAGGGAAAGGATGAGGGGTACCGCCTCTATCTGCGGCTGCTGCTGGTGACCGACTTCATCAGCGGTATGACTGACTCCTATGCAAAAAATCTCTATCAGGAGCTGACGGGGATCTATTGATTCCTGCGGTGACAAAAGCAAGCGGTACCGCCCGGATGGGCGGTACCGCTTGCTTCAATCTGGAGGGAATTTGAAAGGGAATTGGGGATCAGTCCAGCACGCCGACCTCTTTGTAATAGCGCTCGGCGCCGGGGTGCATGGGGATCAGGGCACCTTCGATGCCGCGCTCCGGACAGGTGCCGGCGGCGTTCTTATGCACGTCTTCCAGAGCATCGGCGTTCTCCATCATGGTCTTGACCAGGTTGTAGACGGTCTCCTCGGGCACGTCGGCACGGGCGCAGAGAGCGGTGTACTGGGCAAAGGTGGTGATATCCTCATCACAGCCGTCATAGGTGCCGGCGGGGATAACCACTGTGTGGTACCAGGGCTTCTCGGCCATCAGCTTGTCAACGGCCTCCTGGCCGATGTCGACGACCTTGATGCCAAAGGACATGGCCAGGTCGGTAAAGTTGGTGCCGGGGGCGGGAGTGGCGTACAGGAAGGCGTCGATATTGCCGTCCTGGAGGGCGGTGCACAGGTCGGACAGAGACAGGTTTACCACGCTGCCCAGATCATCGGTGGTCATATCGTAGGCCCACAGAACATCGTCCAGGTAACCGGCCATCATGCCGGCAGTGACACCGAATTTGGTGCCGGCCAGGTCGGGAATGCTGTTAATATCGGACTTCGCAGAAGTGATAACGTGGACCGTCGCGCCGGTGCCGGAGTGGGTGGCCACGTGCATGATCTGCTCTGCGGGCAGGCCCTCAAACTCGCCCTCGGCATTGTAGCAGGACAGGGTCATATCCATGCCCATGGTGCCGAAGTCGGTTTCGCCCATAGCCAGCAGGCGGGCATTCTCGGCGGAGCCGGTGGAGGCCTCAATGGCAAAGCTGTACTTGCCGGGGTTGGCTTTGTTCATCATGTCGGCAATGGAATTATACAGGACGTTCTGATAGCCGTTCAGGGGCCCGCAGCTGATGCGCACGGTTTCCGTACCGCCGGAGGAGCCTCCGCCCCCCTCTCCAGCATCACTGCTACAGGAGGCGATTCCCATCAGCATACCGACTGCCAGCAACAGACACATAAGTTTTGACAGCTTTTTCATAACGATATCTCCTTTTCTTTTTCTCTCCAATGGCATTCACCCGGGGGAAAATGTCACGTGGTAGACTGGGAAACGGTAACGGGGACGAACTTCTCCGAACGCTTAAACATGAACTCGGTGACAAACTCCACCACGATGATGGCGATACCTACCAAATCGGTGACCATACCGGGCACAATCAGCATCACAGCGCCCAGTATCATGAGCGGACGCTCGAACCACTTCAGGCTCCAGCGGAAGAAGAAGCCCTCGAAGCCGGAGGCCAGCAGATAGGCGCCAATGAGCGCGGTAACCAGGCTCCAGAGGATGTCCAGCACGCCGCCCTCCATCAGCAGTACCGGATTGTAGACAAACAAGTACGGCATGAGGAAGGAACAGAAGGCCAGACGGAACGCCTTGTAGCCTGTCTTGTTTGGATCGCACCCGGCCAGGCCGGCGCCGGCATAGGCGGCCAGCGCCACAGGGGGGGTGATGGAGGAGATGCAGCCGAAGTAGAAGATGAACATGTGGGCGGCCAGCGGGGGAATGCCCAACTGAATCATCGTGGGGGCTACCAGGGAGGCCAGAACCAGATAGGCCGCCGTGGTTGGGACGCCCATGCCCATGATCAGGGAGACAACCATCGTCAGAACGAGCAGCAGCAGCATGCTGGTGCCGGCCACGCTGGTCAGGATGGAGGAGATGCGGTAGCCCAGGCCGCTGCCCATGATCACACCGCTGATAATACCGGCCATGGCGCAGGCAATGCCGACGGAAACGGCGCTCTTTACCGTCTGGACAGGAATCTGGAGCCACTGCTCCTTGGTCATACGGGTCTTGGGGTTGATTTCCACCAGGACGAGTGACGATGATGGTCAGCAGGCCAGAGCGCACGATGGTCATATTGAACACGGCCATGCAGAAGATCAGGAAGATCAGGGGGGCAAGCATGTAAATCTGCTTGAGCATGCTACGTACCTTGGGCAGTTGGGAGCGGGGGATCCCCTTCAACCCATGCTTGGCGGCATAGATATCGACGCCAAAGAGGACGGCCAGAAAGTAGAGAATAGCAGGGATCAGGGCGGCCTTTGCCACGGCGGTATAGGGAATGCCCAGCATTTCCGCCATAATAAAGGCGGTGGAGCCCATGATGGGGGGCATGATGGCTCCGCCGGTGGAGGCGGTGGCCTCAACCGCCGCGGCAAAATCGGGCTCAAAGCCGTTCTTTTTCATCATAGGAATGGTGAAAGTGCCGGTGCCGATGACATTGGCCGTGGGACTGCCGCTGATGGAGCCAAAGAAGCCGGAGGCCACCACAGCCACCTTGGCGGGGCCGCCGCGCATGTGGCCGAACAGGGAGGTGGCCAGATTGGTCATATAGTCGCCGATGCCGGAGACGCTCATGATAGCGCCCAGCAGGACGAACAGGACCACATAGGAGGCCGAGGCATAGAGGGGAGCCGAAGATACCGTCTGTGGTCAGATAGACCAAAGAGGTGAACTTCTTCAGCGTCATGCCGGGCTGGTTGAGGAAGCCGGGAATATACTTGCCCAGGAAGGCGTAGGCCACAAAGACCAGGGTGATGATGACCAGGGGATTGCCCATCTTCCGGCGGCACGCCTCAAAGATAGCGATAATCAGAAGAATGGCAAACAGAATGTCGCTGGCGTACACAATTCCGGCGCGCAGTTGCAGGTTTTCATCCAGGATGGTGATGTAGGCACAGCCGCCCAGGGCGAAGAGTGCCATAATACCGAGAAAAATTTGCTCCCAACGCTTCTCGCTGTCGACCATTGCATTGATGTAGAAGATCACCAGCAGGAAGCCCAGGTGGATCGACTTCTGCGCAATGCCCGGCATAGTGCCGAACGCTGCGGTGTAGAGGTGAAATGCTACAAAGCAGATGGCCAGGATCAGCGACACCTTTTTTAAGGCGGACTTCATGTGTGATTGATCCTCGCTTTCTGTATTTTATATAACAATTAATCCATTTTACCTTTACTGGCGAGAAATAGTCCGATTCCCATTGTACCGAAGACGCAGGTAAGCATAACGATGGGAGTAACCAGCTTGCCAGGGAGGAAGGAAAGGAGCTGAAGCTTATTCATTAGGACCATGATACCCGTAATCGGGAGGGCGACAAGCGCTAACTTTGGCTTTTTTACAATTTGATTTGCAAAGAGTGCGCCAAACAGAGCCGGGAGCAATAGATTTAACGCATCCAAAACATGCTGAGGCAACAGACTAACAACATAGTTGCCTACAATAACACCGACTGTCAGGAAGGCAATATTGATAAAAATGGAGACAGCAATACCAACAGTGGCTATGATACCGCCTTCGTCACTACCTTCTTCGACGTTAGCAGCGCTCTGAGCGATGGATGCACAGGGAGCTCTCATGTTATTTACATTTCCCGAAAGAAAGCCCATATAAGTGCCTGCAATACCCAGTATGGCAAAGTAGGAGATTGGTTCATAGAAATATGCAGCGACTACTGCGGGGAGCTGAGCGGCGATACCAGCCATTACACCGCTAACAGATGGGAAAATACCCATAACGGCCAATCCAAGGCATGGACCAAAGGCTAAAACGATTCCAAAAAGACTTAAACCACGCCCCCAGCGGATGGCAAAGGGCAAGAAGTCTGTGTGAAAAATCGAGGAAGTGTTTGGTTTATTTTCTGTCATAGAAATACCCCTTTCAAGCGATGGAAGTATTAACCTTACAAGAAAAAGGATCCAAGCAGCATGCCGCTAAACATGGCGATCATCATTCCAAATTTTCTAACCCATGCCACGTTTTTTTTTACCATAGATTGCCAAGGCAAACATAATACCAAAACCAAAAATAACCGTCATTGTTTGTGCATCGGGGCCGGCGAGAACAATGCCGCGATTAAAGCACTGATAGCCATAAGCGCCCATACCGCCAGCGACACTGATGACACTCATTTTTGCTTTGTTGTTGCCAGCTACCCGGTCACGCAAGTCACCCATTTTGTGTGCAAAAAGGGCAGAAACAAGAATCCAGCCAAGGCAGCAGATTACCATGGTATATACGGCGCAGGCAAATGCTTCCATAGTCATGTTAGAGGTTCCCAAGGTACATCCGACAGCAGAGGCGGCCCGATCAGCGGCAGAAAGCTCAAAGTTGACAGCGCCAATATAGGCTAATCGCATCAAGGCAATAGGGCCTCCCATGGAGCTGAGTAAAGCAATCATTCCAGTTACAATGATTAGGGATGGACCGATTGAGGCCAGAGCGGAACTCCGAATCGCGCTTTTAAACTGACGCTCTGTAATACCCATTTTTCTTCCGGATACAATGGCTCTTCGAGATAATACAATCGCCTGCACGATTACTAACAATACGCCTGGAAGGACGGAAATCCACATAATAGGGTTATTTGCGACTTTCAAATACTCAAGCTCCAAAACAATTCCCCTCTCTCTGTCAATTAGTAGGAAATGCGATAACTACTCCAGCATCAGCCGTTTTGAAAGCAGAATAAACATTGGCATAGCAACCCTGAAACATTCTTCATCAATATCAAACTTTGGATTATGCCCCCGCGTAATAATTCCTTTTTCGACATTTCTGGCGCCAAAGTAGAACATACACGCATTATAATTCCTGGTATACCAGGAAAAGTCCTCAACCCCCATTGTGGGAGCAGGGCGGTATAGGACGTTTTCACGTCCAACCAATTCCACTGCGGTGTTCTCAACTAATTGGGTCAACTGCTGGTCGCTGGTCAAGGGAGGCACTTTTGTAACATGCTCCAAGGTATAGGAACAACGACTTGCAGAACACAGGCCAGCTACGATTTCCTCCATCCGAGTCAAAACATAGGTGCGTACATCCTCTTCCAGCGTGCGCACGGTTCCAGCTAACACAGCCTCCTGCGGAACGACATTTTGATTCATGCTGTCCGGCCTGAACCGAACAAACAGAAATGACAGCGGCCTTTAATTGATCCAGCTCACGGCTAATAATTTGTTGAAATCCCTCGATAACTTTTGCAGCGAGTAAAATAGGATCTTTACCGGTGTGCGGACGTGCACCATGGCAACCTACACCATGGAGCCGTAAAGTAAATTCATCACCACCACCGTTTGAAGGGCCGTAGCATACCTGAACTTGACCGACATCTACATCCAGTACTGCATGCTGACCCAGAATGTAATCCGTGCCATCCAGCACACCTGATTGACAGACAAGCTTTGCCTTCTAACAGTTCTTCCGCAGGCTGAAACAAGAACTTTATTGTTCAACAAAATTCAGTACGATGATCGGAAATATAGTTCGCAACACCAAGAAGATTTGCAGTATGGGCATCATGGCCGCAGGCATGACAGACACCTGAAATTTGTGAGCGGTAGGGTACATCTTTGGCATCTTGGATTGGAAGTGCGTCCATATCTGCGCGCAGGACAACTGTTTTGCCAGGTTTATTGGTATGTAGTGTTCCCAAAACCGCTGTACCAGCAAAATTACGCTGCACATCAAGGCCGAACTTTGTTAGGAGATCTGCAATCAAGTTAGAGGTACGGACTTATTGGAGTCCTAGCTCTGGGTGCATATGGAGATCCCTGCGCCAAGAAATGACCTTGGGTAAATAGGTTTCGAGATCGGGAATAGACATTTTAGACTCCTTCCCCATATGGGCACATGAGGTAGTTAGGGCATGAACACGAGGAACAGACCCAGTGTACGGCGGCAGTCCACATAGAGCTTGCCGTCCTTGTGGAAGTAATTCAGGTTCAGATCATAGGCGCGCTTTTCCACAAATTCCAGGTGGCAGCCGAGAAGGCGGCGGCCACGATGGGCAGCTTCAGGCCGTCGTTGCGGGGCTCGCAGCCGAACTCGGCCACGTAGGCGTCGTGATCCACCAACTGATAGGTGTCCAGGTTGAAGCCGGTGTCAGTGGCCCCCTTGGCGGCGTTGTAGAGCTTGGAGATGGCGGCGTCGGCCTCCTCAAAGCGCTCCTTGCTGTCGCAGTAGCCGGTGATGTAGGCCAGGCGCTTGGCGCCGTTGATGTGGGGGAATTTGGTCTCGTTCTTGACGATCAGCTCCTTGGCCAGATGGGTGGTGCAGCCGAAGAGAATGTCGGTAAAGGGCTCGTAGTTCTGAATAAAGAAGGTCTGGTAACCGGCCTCGCCCTCCTTCTCACCGTAGCGGACATGCTGGCGGAAGGGTTGTTGATCTCGCCGATGGTCTCAATGCCGCCCTCGATCAAAGCGTTGCGCATGGGATTGGGGTCAGTCCCCTTGACGCTCAGGCGATAGGAGTGGACCTTGGGCAGATTGGTGGCGGGGACGGACTGGGTCAGCCAGGTGATGGTGGTGTTCAACTGGTAGGTGCACAGCTCAAAGTAGGAGTTCTCAAAGATGAAGTGCACGGTGCGGTCGGTATAGCAGTCGGCGGTGGTAAAGCCCAGCTTGGTCACCAGGTCGATCGGGCGGTCGCGGTGGGTAGTGGCGATGCTGAAGTGGTCGATACAAAACGGTACCTTTTCTCTAACATGTCATAGCCTCCTAATCCATTCTGGTCGTGTTTCCGGGAAATTACCGGGCCATGCCGCGCTTCCTGGCGGCCTGATAGAAGCGGTCCAGAGCGTCTGCCAGGGTCTTGCGGGGGCAGGCGACGTTGATGCGCTGGTAGCCGGAACCGGCCGCGCCGAAGTCGGTGCCGTTGTCCAGGTAGAGCATGCACTCGTCGGTGAGGAACACCTTCATGTCTGCGTCGCTCATGCCGAAGCAGCGGAAGTCGCACCAAACCAGGTAGGTGCCCTCCAGCTCGGTGACCACAACCGGGGAAGTGCTGGGCGAAGAAGTCGCGGACATACTCGTAGTTGCCCTTGATGACCTGGATGAGCTCCTCCAGCCACTCGGCGCCGTGGCGGTAGGCGGCCTCGTGGGCCACGGGGCCGAAGCGCTCGATGTGCATGAAGGCCTGGAGGCCCATCTGCTTCTGGAACTTGGCCCGCACCTCGTCGTTGGGGATGATGATGCTGGCGTAGCACAGGCCAGCCAGGTTAAAGGTCTTGCTCAGGGAGGTGCAGATTACGCAGTTGTCGGCAAACTCTTTGCCCAGGGAGGCATACACAATGTGTTTGTATCCGGGCTGGATCAGATCGTGGTGGATCTCGTCGGCCACCACCATGACGCCGTACTCGTTGCAGATCTCGCCCATCCTGCGCAGCTCCTCCTCCGTCCAGACGCGGCCGGTAGGATTCTGGGGAGCAGAGGAAGAACAGCTTGGCCTGCTTGGCCTTCTCACGGAAGTCGTCGAAATCCACGGTATAGTGGCCCTTCTCGTCGGCCACCAGGCGGTTTTCCAGCACCTTGCGGCCGGTGTTTACGGTAGCGCCGGTGAAGTGATGGTAGTCGGGGTCTGGATCAGGATGCCGTCGCCGGGCTGGGTAAAGGTCCAGACGGCGTTATAGAGGGCAGGAACGACCTGCTCGAAGGGACGATCCAGTCGGGCTGAACGTCCCAATCGTGACGGGTTTTCATCCACTGGCAGCAGGACTCCCGAAAGCTGTCGGTCAGGCGGTGGTAGCCCAGCACGCCGAAGTCCGCCTCGGCTTTGATTGCGTCAATAACGCAGGGGCGGTGCGGAACTCCATGTCGGCCACCGACAGGGGAACGATGCCCTGGGGGCTTATTGCCCTTGGAGTCCTTCATGATGCGGTACTTTCCGGTGCCGCGGATGGCCGGATCGCGGTCAATAATCGTTTCAAAATCGTATTTCATCGCGCATTCTCCTTTTCCAAGTCAATTTACGGCTGATAAAGAACGCCCTTCTCAGGCTTGATGCCGAGAATCTCGCGGGCCTCGGCGGCGGTGGCAATCTCACGGCCGGCCAGGATACCAAGCTTGACCGCCCGCTCCACCAACTGGGCGTTGGTGGCGTATTCGCCCTTCTTCATAAACACGTTGTCCTCCAGACCGACGCGCAGGTTGTCGCAGCCGGCGGCCAGACCGGCCAGCATACAGGGCATGTGGGCCTTGCCGATTCCGGTGATCGACCAGGTGGAGCCCTCCGGCAGCTTGGAAACCAGATGGTTGATCGAGTCAATATTGCCCGGCATACCACCAGGGACATCCAGAACCAGCTGGTAGTGGAGCGGGGCCTTCAGGACGCCTTTTTTCAGGTAGTAATCCACGTTGCCCAGCATACCGGCGTCAAAGATTTCAATTTCGGGCTTGATGTCCAGCTCCTGGGTGAGCAGGCCCAGCCGCTCCAGGAAGGGGGGCGTGTTCAGAAAGATGTAGCTGTTGGCCCAGTTGAGGGTACCAGGGTCATAGGAGCACATCTCGGGCATCAGGATGGGCAGGTGGGCCACCCGCATATCCTCGGAGAACTTGGTGCCGGAGGTGGTGACATTGATGATGGCATCCAGGTGGTTGGTGCGCAGGGCTTCCCGGATCATGGAGACCACCTGCACAAAGCGGCTGGTCTCCATGGTGTTCGCGCCCTCGTCATCGCGGACATGGATGTGCAGGATGCGGCGCCGGCCCGAACTGCGGCCAGAGAATCGGCGACCAGCTCCTCCGGCCAGGGGACGTAGGGGACTGCTTGCGGGTGGTACCGCCGCCGCAGAGGGCGCAGGTGATCATAAGCTTGTTTGTTTTCATAATTGGATATCCCTTTCCGTTCCATCAAAACGACTTAAATTGCGTGCTTTATTGGAGAATCGGTATACCAGTGGAGCCAATATAGCACTTATGCATACAATTTGTAAAGATGCAACTTGCCATTTCTCTGTTATGACCAAGGAAAAGCGACGGCTTTTGTCAAATGTAACGATTTTTATTTTGTGTATTCTCATTGCTGAGTGAATCTGCTATAATTCGGATTGGTATACCAGAGAAAAAGCAAAAAGAGATAAAAATGGGATATTAGCAAAAATACTACATAAAGAAAAATATGTGCGCCTGCTATTGCGCGGAATACCGGAATGACATGGTGCGGTATTCCAAAAGGCGCACGTTTTGGCTGGACCAATGGGACAGCCAGGAAGAGGTCCGAATGCTTACAGAACAGCTTTCCGATTTTCTATATGAAGTCCGCTATGATAGTCTGCCCTCCAAAGCGGTGGACAACGCAAAGCTCTATCTGGAGGATCTGCTCGGCGTGGCGGCAGCCGGCTCAGTTCAGCCGCAGGGGTATCTGGCGCAGCTACTTTGCCGCCGGGGACGGACAGCAGGAGGCGACCGCCTGGAACAGCGGACTGGAGCGGTTCTCCTGCGAACATGCTGCCGCGCTGAACGCAGCGTGCGCCCATGTCATGGATATGGACGACGTGCACAACGCCTCCATCACCCACCTGGGGCGGTAACCATCCCGCGGCGCTGGCGGTGGGGCAGAGGCTTCACCGCTCCGGGCGTGAGGTGCTGGCTGCCATTGCCGCGGGCTACGAGATTGGCGCACGGGTGGGGAGGCCATCAACCCAGGCTCCTACCACTACTGGCATACCACTGGAGTGGTGGGGGCGCTCTGCTCTGCCGTGGCGGCGGGCAAGCTGATGGGGCTGGACCGGAAGAAACTGCTGCACGCCATTGGCTCGGCAGGGACGCAGGCGGCCGGCCTGTGGCAGTTTTGGAGGACGGCGCCATGAGCAAGACCCTGCACACCGCCAACGGTACCCTCTGCGGCCTGCGGTCGGCCCGCCTGGCGGCGCTGGGCTTTACCGCTGCGGAGGACATTCTGGCGGGAGACCGGGGCCTGCTGAAGCCATGGCGCCGGATAACCACCCGGAGCTGACGCGGGCGCTGAGCTGGGAAAACTGCGCCCTGCTGACCAACCCCTGAAGCCCTACGCCTGCTGTCGCCACACCCACGCGGCGGACTACTGCGCCTAACTGCCGTGGGGAGCATCAGCTGCCGGAGCACATCAACGCATCCACTGGACAATCAACCATCTGTAACATGCTGATACCACGACGATAAGACACTGGCTGGTCGGCTTCACCGGTTGCGCCTGGCACCGGCGACGCCCTTGGCCAACCCCTTTACCCGGCCTATGAGCACGAGAAGTTTCTGGCACACCCTGGCCGACGGGGTTCTGGGCCCGGACCGGGTTGCCGCGCTGGTTGAGCGGCTGCCGCACCTGGAGGAGCTGGATGATATAAACCGGCTGTTTGAGGGGCTGTAAGCCCTGCCTCAGCGGGCGGCCGCCGGAACGGCGGCCCATTACCTACGAATGGAGCATTGCGCTATGAATCAGAACGAAGCACTTGTCAAATCCGCCATTCACGACGCGGTTATCCGCGCCGTGACCGAGATCTCCGCCGATGTGAAGGGGCTGCTTAAAGACGCACTGGCCCGGGAAACGAATGAAACCGCCCAGAGCATGCTCCGCTCCATGGTGGACAACCTGTCCATCGCCAAGGAGGGGGACAAGGCGGTGTGCCAGTCGCCCGGCTACCCCACAACCTGGCTCTCCTTTGGAGACGGCAACCTGCCGGAGTGCGCCAGGGAGGCCGTTTCGGAGGCCGTGGCCGAGGCCACGAAGAAGGGCTACATGCGCCCCTCCATGGTGGATCCCTGACCCGGGAGAACTTGGGAAACAACACCGGCAAGGGCGTGCCCAATATCGAGTATGAATACCACCCCGGCCAGAAATACGTCGACTTCATCATCAGCTTTAAGGGCTGCGGCCGAGCTGGGCAACGCCATGCAGATTATGACCACCGCCAAGCTGGGCAAAAACCTCTCCGGCCTGAAGCGCTTCATCCTGGAGACCGCCGTCAACGCCGGCGGCAAGCCCTGCCCCCCCTACGGTATCGGCATCGGAATCGGCGGCCAGATGGACATTGCCGCCAAGCTCAGCCGCAAGGCCATCTCCACCCGCCGGTGGGACGACGTGAACCCCGACCCCGAGCTGGCCGCGCTGGAGGCGGAGCTGAAGGACGCCATCAACGGCCTGGGCCTGGGCGCGGCGGGTACCGGCGGCGACACCGTCTGCCTGGCCCTCAAGATGGAGCGGGCCACACCCACACCGCCATCGCGCCGGTGGCGATCAACTTCCACTGCTGGGTGGCCCGCCGGGCCGGTATCCGCATCTACGACGACGGCCGCGTTGAGAAGCTGCTCTGATTTCCAAAACGGCAAAAAAGGAGTATAGTAAGGATGGCTACTTATCATTTTTCCACACCTCTCCAGGAAGAGGACATGCTGCACGTGGGAGACGTGGTGTATCTGACCGGGCATGTATTTACGGCCCGTGACATGGCTCACCTGCGTATCCGCGGCCTGCTGGAGGAGGAAGCCCCTGCCCAAGGACTTTGCCGGCGCTGCGGTGTTCCACGCCGGCCCGGTGGCCCTGAAAACGAGGACGGCTCCTGGCGGCTCAACGTCATCGGCCCCACCACCTCCATCCGTATGGAGCCCTATGCCGATGTAGTGGGCCGGATGGGGGTACGGGCGGTCATCGGAAAGGGCGGCATGGACGCCGATACCCTGCGGGCCTGCGGCCAGTACGGATACGTGTACCTCCAGGCGGCCCCGGCTGCGCGGCCAAGCTGGCCCAGGGCATTGAGCGCATTAACGACGTGACTTGGTTTGAGCTGGGCATGCCAGAGGCCGTGTGGGACCTCCAGGCCAATGAGTTCGGCCCCTGGTGGTGGGCATGGACACCCACGGGCAGAGCATCTACAAAAATCTGAAAGAGGCCGCGCTGCACAAGATCGACGAGGCCTATCCCGCCTGAGGGCGGACGAAAGGAGACGCGAGACAGGATGGACTACCGGATAGAACGGGACTCGATGGGGAGATGGAGGTCCCTGCGGACCGCTACTGGGTGCGCAGACCCAGCGGAGCTATCAGAACTTCCAGATCGGCACGGAGAAGATGCCGGAGGAGATTGTGCGGGCCTTCGGGATTCTGAAGAAGGCGGCGGCGCTGGCCAACCACAGGCTGGGAAGCTGGACGATGAAAGGCTGGGCCTGATCAGCCGGGCCTGCGACGAGGTGGTGGCGGGGAAGCTGGACGGGCACTTCCCGCTGGTGGTGTGGCAGACGGGCAGCGGCACCCAGTCCAACATGAACGTGAACGAGGTGGTGGCCAACCGGGGCAACGAGCTGGCGGGGAAGAAGCTGCTCCACCCACCGACCACGTAAACATGTCCCAGAGCTCCAACGACACCTTCCCCACGGCCATGCACATTGCGGCGGCGGTGGCGCTGGAGGACAAGCTGCTGCCGGCCATTGACGGGCTGGTGGAGACCTTCCGCCGGCTGGAGAGAACGGGACGTGGTGAAGAGCGGGCGGACCCACCTGCAGGACGCGGTGCCCATCACCCTGGCCCAGGAGATCAGCGGCTGGCGGACCAGCCTGGAGAAGGACAGGGCGATGGTGGAGCTGGCGCTGCCCGGCCTGCGGGAGCTGGCCCTGGGTGGGACCGCCGTGGGCACCGGGCTCAACGCCCCCAAGGGCTTTGACACGGCCGTGGCCGAGGCGGTATCGGAGCTGACGGGTAAGCCCTTTGTCACGGCCCCCAACAAGTTCCACGCCCTCACCAGTAAGGACGAGCTGGTGTTCGCCCACGGGGCGCTCAAGGCCCTGGCGGCGGATCTGATGAAAATCGCCAACGACGTGCGCTGGCTGGCCTCCGGCCCCCGGTGCGGCCTGGGGGAGATCCATATCCCGGAGAACGAGCCCGGCTCCTCCATCATGCCCGGCAAGGTCAACCCCACCCAGTGCGAGGCGGTGACCATGGTGGCGGTACAGGTGATGGCCAACGACGTGGCGGTGGGCCTGGCGGCCTCCCAGGGCAACTTCGAGCTGAACGTGTTCATGCCGGTGTGCATCTACAACTTCCTCCAGTCCGCGCGGCTGCTCACCGACTGCATCCGCTCCTTTAACGACCACTGCGCCGTGGGCATCACGGCCAACCGGGAGAAGTGCCGCCACAACCTGCACAACTCCCTCATGCTGGTCACCGCCCTCAACCCCTACATTGGCTATGACAACGCGGCCAAGACCGCCAAGAAGGCCCACGCCGAGCACATCTCTCTCAAGGAGGCCTGCGTCAGCCTGGGCTTCCTCACCGCCGAGCGGTTCGACGAGGTGTTCCACCCCGAAGAGATGGTCTGAGCGGGCCGCAGAAAGGAAGAAAAACGTACTATGGACGTCAATCAGGAATCCCTCAAGCTGCACGAGGAACTGCGGGGGAAGATCGAAGTGGTGGCCCGCAGGCACATCGAGACCCGGACGACCTGTCCCTCCTGTATACCCCGGCGTGGCCGAGCCCTGCCGGGAGATCGCCAAGGACTATGAGAAGTCCTTTACCCTCACCCGCCGGGGCAATCTGGTGGCGGTGATCACCGACGGCTCCGCGGTGCTGGGCCTGGGGGACATCGGCCCGGCCGCCGGTATGCCGGTGATGGAGGGCAAGTGCGCCCTCTTCAAGGAGTTCGGCGGGGTGGACGCCTTCCCCTCTGCGTGGACACCAAGGACGTGGACAAGCTGGTGGAGACCATCGCCCTGATCTCCAAGAGCTTCGGCGGCATCAACCTGGAGGACATCGCCGCCCCCCGCTGCTTTGAGGTGGAGCGCCGCCTGAAGGAGGTGTGCGACATCCCCGTGTTCCACGACGACCAGCACGGCACCGCCATCGTGGTGGCCGCCGCCCTGCTCAACGCCATGCGGGTGACCGGCAAGCAGATGGGGCAGATGAAGATCGTCATCAACGGGGCCGGCGCCGCCGGCATCGCCATCGGCAAGCTGCTCATCTCCATGGGCTTCGGCAATATCGTCATGTGCGACATCAACGGCATCATCTGCGAGGGGGATGAGGGGCTCAACGCCGGACAGGAGGAGATCTCCCACATCTCCAACCGGGAACACGAGCACGGCGCCCTGGCCGACGCCCTGCGGGGGGCGGACGCCTTCGTGGGCGTGTCCCGGCCCAACCTGGTGACGGCGGAGATGGTGTCCACCATGAAGGACGGCATCGTGTTCGCCATGGCCAACCCCACCCCGGAGATCATGCCGGACGAGGCGAAGCGGGGCGGCGCGGCGGTGGTGGGCACCGGGCGCAGCGATTTCCCCAACCAGATCAACAACGTCATGGTCTTCCCCGGCATCTTCAAGGGCGCGCTGGCCGTGCGGGCCCGGGAGATCACCGAGGGGATGAAAATCCGCGCGGCCAGAGCCCTGGCCGCCCTGGTGACCGACGAGCAGCTCAGCGCCGACTACATCCTGCCCTCCGCCCTGGACAAGTCCGTGGCCGACACCGTGGCCCATGCCGTCGCACAGGAGGCCAGAGAGCAGGGCATTGCACGCGCCTGAACACAAAAAGGAGGACGCTTTTATGCGCGAGGTTTATATTGTAGACGCCGTCCGCACTCCCGTGGGCCGCATGGGCGGCACGCTGAAGAACACCCAGGCCCACGAGATGGGGGGGCTGGTGTGCAAGGCCCTGATGGAGCGCACCGGCTTGGCCCCCGAGCTGGTGGAGGAGGTCGTCATCGCCCAGGTGAAGCAGAACGCCGTGGCCTCCAACATCGCCCGGGTGTGCGCCCTGATGGCGGGCTTCCGGGAGGAGATTCCGGCCTATACGCTGATGATGCAGTGCGGCTCCTCCCTCCAGTCGGTCAACTGCGCGGCCAACGACATCCGCTGCGGCGACGTAGACGTGGCGGTGGCCGGCGGCGTGGAGGCCATGAGCGCCACCCACTTCGAGCTGTGGAACGCCCGGTACGGCTACGGCACTGGCAACAACGTGCTGGTGGATCCCATCGTGGAGGGGGCCAAGCGGGCCCAGCCCCAGGAGACCTACGGCGTGTTCGGAATGGGCGATACCGCCGAGAACGTGGCCGAGCAGTTCCATATCTCGCGGGAGGATATGGACGAGTTTGCCTTCCACAGCCAGCGCAAGGCCGCCGAGGCGGTGGCCGCCGGCGTGTTCAAGGATGAGATTGTCCCCGTGGTGATCCCCCAGCGGAAAAAGGAGCCCATCGTGTTTGACACCGACGAGCAGCCCAGGGCCACCACCATGGAGGGCCTGGCCAAGCTCAAGCCCGTGTTCCGCACCGACGGCAAGGGCAAGGTCACTGCGGGCGACTCCTGCGGGCGCAGCGACGCGGGCCGCCCTGCTGCTGATGAGCGGCGAGAAGGTGAAGGAACTGGGCGTCAAGCCCATGGCCCGCATCGTGGCCCACGCCATCGTAGGCGTGGATCCCCGCATCATGGGCATCGGCCCGGTGCCCGCCGTCCGCAAGGTGCTGGAGAAGGCGGGACTCACACTGGACGATATCGGCATGATCGAGCTGAACGAGGCCTTCGCGGCCCAGTCCCTGGCGGTGATCCGCGAGCTGGGGCTGGATATGGCCAAGGTAAACGTCAGCGGCGGCGCCATCGCCATGGGGCACCCTCTGCGCCACCGGCGGGCGCATCCTGACCACCCTGGTTCACGGCATGAAGCGCACCCGCACCCGGTACGGCATCGCCACCCTGTGCATGGGCGGCGGCCAGGGCGGCGCCACGCTTCTGGAGCTGGCGGACTGAACAAGCCCTCGTTTGAGGCCCGGCGGGAACCGCAAGGCTCCGCCGGGCTTTTTCCTCAAAATGGTATACCAATTAGAGAAAAAAGAAAGGATCGGTATTCCGAATGGACCGCATTTGCAACGAGGCGCTGCTGCGCAAGGTGACCACTCCCAGGGCGGCGGCAGCGCATATCAAAACGGCATGACCGTGGGCTTCAGCGGCTTTACGGTCATCGGCTATCCCAAGGTGCTTCCGGCCGAGCTGGCCCGGCGCGCCGAGGAGGGCGAGGAGCTGGGCATCACCGTAATCACCGGGGGCAACGTGGGCGACCAGCTGGACGGAGTGCTGGCCCGCTCCGGCGTGATGAAGCGGCGGTATGGCTTTCAGGGCAACCGGGATCTCCGCGCCCTGGCCAACGCCGACCGGATTCAATATGTGGACACCCATGTGAGCCACGGCCCCTACCTGATCAAAAACGGCTACCTGGGGAAGATCGACGTGGCCGTCATCGAGGTGGCCGCCATCCGGGCCGACGGCAGTCTGGTGCTCCCCTTCTCGGTGGGCATTGACGACACCCTGGTGAAGTATGCCGACAAGCTCATCCTGGAGGTCAACGAGGCCATCCCCCTGGAGGTGGAGGGCATGCACGACATCCTGACCCTGGAGCGGGCGCCCCACACCCAGGCCATTGAGATCTTCAAGCCCGACGACCGGGTGGGCTCCCCCTATCTGCCCTGCGACCCGGACAAGGTCGCCGCGGTCATCCTCACCAACTGCGAGGACACCAACCAGGATCTCCCCGCCCCCACCCCGGATATGGAGGCCATTGCCAGCCATATTGTCAAATTCCTACAGAGCGAGGTGGCGGCCGGCCGCCTGCCTAACCCTCTGCCCCCCATGCAGTCCGGTGTGGGCGGCGTGGCCAACGCGGTGCTCTCCGCCCTGGCCCGCTCCGAGCTGGATCACCTGAGCGTCTATACCTAGGTCATGCAGGACGCGGTGGTGGAGCTCATCGACGCGGGCAAGGTGGCCTGCGCCAGCGGCACGGCCCTCACCATCTCCCCCTCTGCCCGGGAGCGGTTCTATGCCCATATCGACGACTACAAGGGCAAGATCATCCTCCGGCCCCAGGAGCTCAGCAACGCCCCCGAGGTGATCCGCCGCCTGAGCATCATCGCCATGAACACCGCCATCGAGGTGGATCTGGCGGGCAACGTCAACTCCACCCACATCGGCGAGGGGGCCGTCATGAACGGCATCGGCGGCTCCGGCGACTACGCCCGCAACTCGGGTATCGCCATTTTCTCCACCGCCTCCACCGCCAAGGACGGCGCCATCTCCTGTATTGTGCCCCACGTGGCCCACGTGGATCACACGGAGCACGACACCGAGATCATCGTCACCGAGCAGGGCCTGGCGGATCTGCGGGGCCTGACGGCCTACGAGCGGGCCCATGTCCTGATTGAGAACTGCGCCCACCCCAAGTTCCGTCCCGGGCTGCGGGAGTATGTGGAGCAGGCCTACGCCCAGAGCAAGGCCAAGCATGGCATCATCCGCCTTTGACTCCGGCGGGGGGATTTTTTGAGAGATCCCTTCTATTTGACCTCAGATTATGATAAAATAAGGAAAAGTACTTGAGGATAAAAGGAGGAGTCCGATGAATCTCCCAACCAAGCAGGCGGACGGCAGCGGCCGCTTCTACGAGTACGCGATTGACAACATCCGCCAGATGATTGCCGATGGAGAGCTTCAGGCGGGCCAGAAGCTGCCCTCCGAGCGGGAGCTGGCCGAGAAGTTCAACGTCAGCCGTGTCCCCATCCGTGAGGCGCTCAAGATCCTTGAGTATATGGGGGTGCTGGACAGCAGCCCCGGCGACGGCACCTATGTGAAGAACACCTCCGCGCAGAGCCTGGTCAGCAAGATGAATTTCTCCTTCGACGCCACGGCGGACACCATCCGGGATCTGCTGGAGCTGCGTATCGTGCTGGAGACCTTCGCGGCCTATCACGCCGCCCAGCGGCGCACCGACGAGGATATCGCCTCCATCCAGAAGCTGCTCCGGGACATGCGGGAGGCCAAGAAGGTCAACGACGGCACCGAGGAGTCGGTGCAGAACCTGCGCAAGCTCTCCCACGGCTTCCACCAGGCCCTGGTCAGGGCCGCCCACAACGCCGTGCTCTCCAGCGTCTACGAGTACCTCTATGAGCTGCTGGACATCTCCCGGCAGTTCACCATCAACAACAGCGGCATCTCGTACAGCTCCATTGTGGCCCACGAGGCCCTGTTCAGCAAGGTCATCGAGGGGGATGCGGAGGGGGCGCGCCAGTGCATGGAGGAGCACATGGAGGATGTGCGCTACAACCTCAGATCCACCATGGGAACCGATCACCCGGGACAGAAGGCCGCGTTCGGCTGAACCCGGAGCAAACACGAATAAAGAAAGATAAAACGCTCCCGCGCGGCTGGCGCGCGGGGAGCGTTGAAACTGAAAAACTCCCAGCCGGATGGTTCGGAGGGAGGGATAGTGTGAAAGGGAACCGTCAGGGTTCCCTTTCGCGTTGATCAAATCACTTTTGAACCTTTTAAAGGGTCAAAGTCCGGAAGCCTGTCGAAAAGACTTTTCGACAGGCTGAACGCCCCCGCGCGGTTGACGCGCGGGGAGCGTTTTTCAGTTTGATCCGTCCGCCTCCAGGGCGGTCTCCAGCAGGCCCAGCACCGCCAGGATGCGCTCCCGGGGCACCAGGGGGGAGGGCTTTCCCGCCCGAATGCAGGACAGGAAGTGCCCCAGCTCGGCGTAGTACCAGCCGGTGGGGGGGACGTTGATGCCGGTGGGGATTTTGACGGCCTCCTCCGTGTCGAAGACCACCGGCTCTGAGCCGTGGGGGTAGGCGGTGACGGTATTGCCGTCATAGATCACCATGGCGTTCTCAAAGTAGACCCGCCAGACGGCGGTGAAGGGGATGGAGGCGTTGAGCCAGCCCGCCTCGGCCATGACGTTGACCCCGCCGCAGCGGTACTCCCAGCGGTACAGCTCCGGGGAGTCCATGGCCGGGCCGCCGCAGGGCGGCACTCCGCCCGGTCGGGGACGCCGAAGAGGGAGACGATCACATCCAGATCGTGGATGTGCAGATCGAAGGGGACCAGCCCGCTCTTGCTCTTGTCAAAGAGCCAGCCGCCCTGGGCCCACTCCGGACGGGCGGACAGCCGCTGGAACACCGCGTCCAGGGGCCTGCCGTAGGTGCCCTCCCGCACCAGCTTCCGCAGCACCTCCACCTCCCGGGTGAACTGGAGCACCTGGGCCACATAGAGGTTTACCCCCTTCTCCTCCGCCAAGGCGAACATGGCCCCGGCATCCGCCCGGGTGAGGGCGCAGGGCTTTTCCACGATGGTGGTCTTGCCCAGGGAGAGGCTCTCCATCACGTTGTCTCGGTGGAGGAAGGTGGGGTGCAGATGTCCACCACGTCCACGCCGCCGGCTTCCACCATGTCGGTAATGCTCTCATAGCAGGGCACGCCCCACTGGGCGGCCTGCTCCCGCCCGGCGGGGGAGGGGTCTACCACGCCCGTCACGGCGCAGCCGTCCAGGTGGAGATAGTTGCTGTGGTGCACGGTGCCCATGCCGCCCGCGCCCACGATTCCGATGTTGATCATGGCCGCCACCTCACAGGACGAAGCCGTGGGCTGTGAGGTACTCCGCCGAGTCCTTCACGGCCTGATTGATCTCGGCCAGATCCTTCGCTCCGGCCTGGGTGAACTCGATCTCGATGCTGAAGGGGCAGTCGTTGCCCGCCTTTGCCAGCTTGTCGAAGACCAGGGGAAGTCCAGCCAGCCCTTGCCCAGGGCGGGGAAGTCCCATACCGTCCGCTCGCCGCCCTTGTCCTTGAGGTGCATGTAGCGGATGGCGTCCATGCTGGCGTCCAGATCCTCCCCCAAGTCCACGTTGCCGTAGAAGAGGGCGTTGGCGGTGTCGTAGTTGATGCCCACCCGGGGGGAGCCCACCCGATCCACGATCTCCTTCAGGATCCTGCCGCTCCCGTGGTCGCCGTGGGTCTCCAGCACCAGGGTGAGGCCGTATTTCTCCAGCTCGGGCACCAGGGCACGGATGTGCTCCGCCACCACCTCGTTGGAGGCCACGGCCTGATCCGAGAGATGGGCCTCGCCGATGGAGGAGACGATATAGCCGCAGCCGAAGAAGGCGGCCAGGCGGATGTTGCTGATAAAGTCGTGGATGCGCGCGGTGTCCATCAGGTTACAGTGGCCGCTCATGGAGAAGGGGGTGAGGCCCTTTTCGGCCAGCCGCTCCTTCACCTGCCACAGCCGCTCGAAGCTCTGGTCGGGGAACACATGCTCCGTCCAGCCCTTGGTGGCGGTGAGCTCGATGTAGCGGAACCCGGCGGCGGCGATGCCGTCGATGGCCTGCTCAATGGAATAGCCGTGGTAGCAGTTGGAGTTGACCGCGATGATGCGTCCCATAATATCCTCCTTAGAAGGGCCGCCTTCGGCGGCCCCCGAGGCTGTCGATAAACCCTCCCGCCGAAGATCTCGGAGGGAAAAATAGTGTGAAAGAAAACCGTCAGGGTTGTCTTTCACGTCCAGAAGACCACTTTTGAACCTTTTTGAAGGTTCGTGCGGCGGCCGGTCGAAAAGATTTTTTCGACCGGCCGGGGGCCGCCGAAGGCGGCCCCCGCTGGCGTTAAATGACGAACTGCTCCAGATAGCGCTTGGACAGGCGCAGGGAGTCCAGGATGCGCTCCCGGCTGCCCTCGAAGGCCCGGTCCTCCACCTCGATGCAGGTGTATCCGCTGTAGCCGATGTCGGTGAGGGCGGAGACGTACTTGGCCCAGTTCACGTCGCCCAGGCCGGGCAGCTTGGGCTCCATATACTGAAGGGGGTAGGCCATGACGCCCACCCGGGCCAGCTTCTCGGGTAGAGCTTGATGTCCTTGTAGTGGACGTGGAAGATGCGGTCCTTGAACTCGTACAGGGGCGGATGTAGTCCATCTGCTGCCAGATGAAGTGGCTGGGATCGTAGTTGATGCCGAAGCTGGGGCTGGGGAGGATTTCAAAGCACCTGCGCCAGATGTCGGGGGTGGTGAAGAGGTTCTGGCCGCCGGGCCAGTTGGTGGCGTCGAACCACATGGGGCAGTTCTCGATGGCCACCTTGACGTGGTGCTCCTCGGCAAAGGCGACGATGGGGGGCCAGATCTCCCGGAACAGCTCCAGGTTTTCCTCCACGGTCTTGTGGGTGGCCCGGCCCACGAAGGTGGTGACCATACCCACGCCCAGCTTCTCGCTGGCCAGGATGACCTTTTTCAGGTGGGCGATATTGGCCGCCCGCTTCTCCAGATCCTCGTCCATGGTGTTGGGGTAAAAGGCCAGGGAGGAGAGCTCCACGCCCCGCTCCTTGCAGTAGCCCAGGATATAGGCGGACTTCTCGTCGGTGAGGCCGTCCACGTCGATGTGGCTCACCCCGGCGTAGCGGCGCTCGGCCTTGCCGGAGGGCCAGCAGGCCGCCTCCACGCAGGAGAAGCCCAGGTCGCGGGCGGTGTCGATCATCTCCTCAAAGCTCCAGCCGTCCAGGATGGCGCTGACAAAACCAAGTTTCATATTGTGAAAACTCCTTTCGTTAATCCTGGGCGACGGACACCGCCCTGCCTGTCCGGGAGGACTCCAGACAGGCAAACACGGCCCGCATGGCGGTGAGCACCGACTCTCCGGAGATGGCGGGGGGCGTGTTGCCGGTCAGGCAGTCCATGAAGCAGTCGATGACGCCGGAGGCGGTCTGGTTGTCGTTGGTCTGGATGGCCTCCAGCTCGTAGAGCACCTTCTCCCCGCCGGCGGTGATGAGCTTGAGGGAGTAGGCCGGGTCGTCGTAGATGCGCAGGATGCCCTTCGTGCCGTAGAGCACGGTGGAGTTGTCCTCCGCGCCGTAGTAGGTCCAGCTGGCGGTCATGGTGCCGATGCGCCGCCGCTCATGCGGTAGATGCAGATGGCGTTGTCGTCCACGCCGATGAGCTGCCCGTCGGCCCCCCGCTTGTCCAGGGTGGTCACCTTGGCGGTGGCCTCCACCACGGTCTGGCCCAGCAGGTACTGGATGAGGTCAGTCTTGTGGATGCCCAGGTCGGCCATGGCGCCCATGGCGGCCTTACTCTTGTCGAAGAACCAGGTGTTCTTGCCCGGATCCACGCTCCAGGTCTCGGGGCCGCCGTGGCCGAAGGTGGTGCGGAAGGTGAGAATGTCCCCCAGCACCCCGTCCGCCACCAACTGGCGGGCCTTCTGGTGGGCCTTTGTCAGGCGCTGGTTCTGGCCGATCATGAGGAACCTGCCGCTCTCCGGGCGGCGGCGGCCATGGCCTCGCAGTCGGCCAAGGTGGTGGCCATGGGCTTCTCGCAGAGCACATGCTTGCCCGCCCTCAGGGCGGCGATGGTCAGCTCCGCGTGGGCGGTGTTGGCCGCGCAAATGCTCACCGCGTCGATGGCCGGGTCGGTCAGCAGCGCCTCCCAGGTGGGGTAGGCCTGGCCGCCCCACTGCTCCGCCAGGGCCTGGGCCCGCTCCTGGTTGAGGTCGTAGTACCCGGCCAGCCGGGCCGCGGGGTGGGCGGCGTACTCGGGATGTGGCGCACCTGGGCAATCTTGCCGCAGCCGATGATGCCGATATTGAACATAGATGAAGGCTCCTTTCTCTTACGCGTCGGCTTCCTTTCTTCTGGAGCAGCACGGCGACGATGACGATGACGCCCTTGCAGGCCTCCCGCAGGAAGGGGTACGCCGAAGAGGGTCAGCAGGTTGTTCATTACGCCGATGATGAGCATGCCCAATACGGTGCCCACGATGGAACCCTTGCCGCCGGACATGCTGGTGCCGCCCACGATGACGGCGGCGATGGCGTCCATCTCATAGCCGCTGCCGGCGCTGGCGTAGTCCATGGAGCCGATGCGGGAGACCTGGATGATGGCGGCGATGGCCACCAGCATGCCGGTGAGCATGTAGATGCGGCGCTTGACCTTGTTGACGTTGATGCCGGACAGGCGGGCGGTGCGGATGTTGGAGCCCACGGCGAACACATGGCGGCCGAAGGTGGTGCGCTTGGACACCACATAGAGGACGGCGGCGATGGCCAGCCAGTAGAGGATGGGCATGATGTAGAAGCTGCCGATTTTCAGATTGGCGATCTGGAGGAAGCCCTTGGGCACGGAGGGGTTGGCGTGCTGGGTCAGGTGCTGGGTGACGGAGCGGAAGATCTGCATGGTGCCCAGGGTGGCGATGAAGGGGCAGCTTGCCGTGGGCGATGAGCACGCCGTTGAGCCAGCCCAGCAGCGCGCCGAAGACCAGGCCCACGGCGATGGCGATGATGTAGGCGGGCACGCCGGTGATGCCCATGCCGGCCAGCAGGCCGGTGGCGCTGCCGTCCACCACCATCATGACCATGGCGCCCACGGCCACCAGGGTGGAGCCGACGGACAGATCAATGCCGCCGGAGATGATGACGAAGGTCATGCCCAGGGCAATGATGCCCACGGGGGCGTTGTTGCGCAGGATGTTGAGCCAGTTGGTCAGCAGGGAGAGCAGCAGCTCGCCCACGCTGCCCTCGCCAAAGTTGTAGATCATGATGGCGGTCTGGACGACGATCATCAGAATCAGCACCAGGCCGGTGCTGACCAGGGGGTTCTGCTTCCAGGCGGCGACCAGTCCGCCGCCGGAGGATTTCTTTTCCAGTTCTTTCGTTCCCATAGCCGTTACTCCTCTGTATGAATTGCCTGTGCGGAAGGCGCCGCGCCGCCGGTGGCCAGGTGCATGATGGTCTGCTCGTTCATGTCCGCCCCGGAGACCTCGCCCTGGAGGGCGCCGTGGTACAGAACCAGGGCGCGGTCGCACACGCGGATGATCTCCTGGGCCTCGCTGGACAGCACCACAACGGCCACGCCCTCCCGGGCCAGCCGCAGGATGATGTCGTAGATCTCCTCCTTGGCACCCACGTCCACGCCCTGGGTGGGTTGTCCAGAATCAGCACCTTGGGGTGGGCGGACAGCCATTTGGCCAGCACCACCTTCTGCTGGTTGCCGCCGGACAGGCTGGTGATGAGGTCGGTCTTTTTGCCCATCTTGATGTGCAGCTCGCTTACCTGGCGGTCAAACTCCGCGTCCCGGCGGCGCTGGTCGATGAGGCCCCGGCGGGCCAGCCGGGGAAGGGTGACCATGGAGCCGTTCTCCACGATATCCATGTCCTTGATGATGCCGTTCTCCTTGCGGTTGCGGGGACATAGCCGATGCCCAGCCGGATGGCCTGGGGGGTGGAGGTCACCTTGACGGGCTGACCCTCCACAAAGAGCTGCCCGGTGTAGGGCAGGTCGCCGAAGACGGCCTGGAACAGCTCGCTGCGGCCGTCGCCCAGCAGGCCGGTGACACCCAGCACCTCGCCGGCGTGGACGGTGAAGGAGATGTCCCGGAAGTGGGAGCCGTCGCTCAGGCCCTCGCCCCGGAGGATCTCACCGCCCAGCTCCTTGTCCTGGTGCAGGTTCTCGGTGCGCACGTCGTGGCCCACCATGAACCGGGCCAGGTCGGCGGTGGTCACCTCGGCCACCGGCCCGGCGGCCACCATGTTGCCGTCCCGCAGCACGGTGTACCGGTTGCAGACCTCCATGACCTCCTTGAGCTTGTGGGAGATGAAGACGATGGCCACGTTCTGCTTTTGCAGCATGCGCATCATATCGAACACGCGCTCAATCTCCGGGTCGGTCAGGGAGGTGGTGGGCTCGTCCATGATAATCAGGAGGCCTCCATCATCATGGCGCGTGAAATTTCCACAATCTGTTTGTAGGACGCATCCAGCTCCCGCACCATGGTGCGGGGTCCAGGTGGAGCTCCAGACGGTCAAAGACCTCCTGGGTCTTTTGAATCATGGTTTTGGCGTCCAACAGGCCGTATTTGGTTTTCAGTTCCCGGCCGATAAACATGTTCTCGTAGATGGCCAGATCGTTGATCAGGCTGAGCTCCTGGTGGATAAAGGCGACTCCCGCGCTGAGGGAGTCCGAGGGGTGCGGAAGTGGACGGGGGTGCCATCGATGACGATCTCACCGCGGTCGGCGGGCAGCACGCCGCCCAGTATGTTCATCAGTGTGGACTTGCCCGCGCCGTTCTCGCCCAGCAGGGCGCAGATCTCCCCGCCCTGAATGGAGAAGTCCACGTGCTTGAGCACGTCGTTGGAACCGAAGGATTTGCAGATGCCGCGCATCTCCAGTGTCATGGGATCACATCCATTTCTGTTCTTTGGGAAAGGGGCTATGGCTGGTGCCATAGCCCCTTTATCAGCGGGAAATCTGATTAGTAGGGAGAATTCTCGTCCAGGTGGGACTCCACGGTGTCGCGGTCCAGAATGGTGGTGGGGATGATCTTCACGGGGTCCTCGGGGGCGTTGCCGTTCAGAATATCCAGCGCCATGTCCACGGCGTCCTCCACCATGTCGGGGGAGTACAGAGCGGACTGCAGCCAGATGTCCTGGTTCTCGTCGGCCAGCATCATGTTGAACCACTCCTGGGCACCGCCGCCGCCGGTGATGACCTTAATGTCGGTGCGGCCGGCATCACGGATGGCCTGCAGGACGCCGATGGAGGTCTCGTCGTCCATGGAGAAGACGGCGTCAATCTGGGAATTGGCGGTCAGAATGTCCGCCATGTCCGCGAGGCCGGCCTCGCGGGTGAATTCCGTTGCGTACTCGATGAGGTTCATGTCGGGGGCCAGCTCAGCCATGTGCTCGGTGAAGCCCTGCTTGCGCAGCTCGGCCACGGAGCCGGAGGTGGGCACGTCCAGGATGACCACGGTGCCCTCGGTGCCGATCTTGTCCACGATGTACTGGGCGCTCTGATAGCCCATGTCGTAGTTGTCGCCGGACACGCGGTACACGCCGTCGGCCTCGATGGCGATGTCGAAGTTCACCACGGTGATGCCCTCGTCAATGGCCTGCTGGATGGGCACCTCCATGCCCTCCCACTGGGGGAAGGCCACGATGGCGTCGGCGCCCCAGGTCTTCAACTCGTCCAACTGGGTGGTCATCTCGGCGGCGTCGCCACTGATCAAAATCTTCTTCTCAATCTTGCCCTCGGCGACCAGCTCATCGCAGCGCTTTCGGCGTAGTAGGCCACGCCGGCGGACCAGCCGTGGGTCACCTCGGGGCCAGGACGCCGATCTTGTAGACCTCGCCCTCAGGCGCGGGGTATCGGTGGCGGCGGAGGGGGACCCGGTGTTGGGGGCAGGGGAGGCGGTGTCACCGCCGCCGCCGCCGCAGGCGGCCAGAGACAGGGACATGGCCCCGGCCAGGGTGAGCGCAGCCAGTTTCTTGAACTTCATGCTTGTTTCCTCCTTAATATTGAGATCCGTTTCCTTTATGATCCAACGGCACACCGTGCCGTAGAATCCCGCTCAATGAGGGTGTGGGGGAGATAGACCGCCCGTCCACGGGGCCCGCCCTGAATCTGGGTGAGCAGAAGCTCCCCTGCCGTCCGGCCCAGCTCGTAGCAGGGCTGGCGCACGGTGGTCAGCCTGGGGTGGCCCATCACGGCGTACTCCACATCGTCAAACCCCACCACCGACAAGTCCTCCGGCACCCGGAGGCCCAGCTCCCGGGCGGCCTGCACGGCGCCCAGGGCCAGCACGTCGGAGATGCAGAACAGGGCCGTGGGGCGCTCCGGCCGGGCCAGCAGCCGCCGGGCGGCCTCCACGCCGGAGGAAAAGCTGTAATCCCGTCCGGCAAAGGTCTGGTCGTCCTCCCGCGGGGGGATGTTCAGAACGCGCAGCCCGTCCAGATAGCCCTGCCGGCGGGCGATGGTGGACATGAAGTCGTTGTCCGCGCCGACAAAGCCGATGCGCCGGTGGCCCAGCCCGGCCAGGGTGAGCACCACCTCCCGGGCGGCGGCCAGATTGTCCACCGACACATGGCTCACCGCCTGGTTGTCGCAGTATTCGCTGCACTGTACCAGGTGGTAGTGGCGGGCCATGCCGGTCACATGGGGGTCGTCCGGGCCGGCTCCATCAGAATGGCGCCGTCGGCCCGGCCGTCCTTCAAAAATTCCAGGTAAAGCGCCCGGCGCTCCGCCTCGGCATTGGTGATGCACAGCATGCCGCTGTAGCCGTCCTCGTGGAGCCGGTCCTCCGTCCCGGCGATGATGGGGGCGTAGTAGGGGTTGCTTACGTTTGGTACGATGATCAGCACCACCCGGCTCTCGCCCCGCCGGAGGCTCCGGCCCCACACGTTGGGCTGGTAGCCCAGCCGCTCAATGGCCTCCTGCACCCGCGCCTGGGTCTCATGGGACACCGAGGGACTGCCGTTGACCACTCTGGAAACAGTAGCGACAGAGACGCCCGCGGTTTTGGCGACCTCCGAAATCGTTGGGGCACGCATCCTGTTTCACCTCTGATGTAATCGTTTACATTTGATGAGGTGAGTATAACATTTTGACCAAATACAGTCAAGACACTTTGCGGACTTTTTGTGATATTCCTTAAAATTGCAAATAATATACAAAATTTGAGTCACTTTTTTGACTTGCAGAGCGGGAGACTCCTGTTGGGCGGGTCGGTCTGGCAGGCGGGAGAAGAGGCTATGCACCCCGGAGCGGAGGGGAGAAAAGTAGTAATTTTTTTTGTGCACTTTGAGAAAGAAATTTTGTATATAGAATAAATAAAACAAAAGGTCCCTCATATCGCATATGATTTCCATATTTGAAATGTTGCAGAAAAAGCTGGTTTTTGGAAAATATTGACCAACTTTTGCGCCTTGAAATGGCGAAAAAAAGGAGTTAATATACAAACGAAAATCAAATATAAATTAGTTTTTCTATATATAGAATGTTTGGGAGATCGCTATGCATCACAAAAAAGAATTGCAGGAATTGATGCGGACCTACAGCTCCATGAAGGCCCTGCAGCTCCTGGTGGCGCTGGCCGACTGCGAGGGGAGATTTCGCTGGCCCAGCTCTCCGCTGCCACGGGATTCCGCCCAGCTCCACCCACCGGATTCTCCAGGAGATGCAGCACTGCGGGTTTGTCATCAAGGATGAGGTAAAAAAGTGCTACCGGGCAGGATTTGAGGCGCGCCTGCTGGCCATACAGCTCCAAAAGACAAACTTTCTCTATGAGGCCGCCAGAGGAGAGATGGCCTATCTGAACGATCTGAGCCTGGAGACCATCCACCTCATCGGGGAGGAGGATATGGAGGCCATCTATCTGGCAAAGCTGGGGGCAAAGAGCTCCGTAGGGCTTCACTCGGCGGTGGGCAAACGGATTCCGCTCCACTGTACAGGGGGTGGGAAGGCGATCCTGGCGTGGAAATCCGAGAGCTGGCTGGAGAACTACCTGGCCCATGTGAAACGGGAGCGCTTCACCGGCAAGACCATGACCGACGCGGAGGATCTGCGGCGGGAGCTGGAGGTGATCCGGATTCAGGGCTACGCAGTGGATAACCACGAGCACCATACGGACGTGGTGTGCATCGCGGCGCCGGTGTTTGATGTGGATAACCAGGTGCTGGCGGCCATCGGAATTGCCGCGCCGGACTATCGCTTCTCCTTGGAAAAGGCGCTGTCCTACTCTGGGGAAATATTGCGGTGTGCGGCCCGCATTACAGAGAAGCTGGGCTGGCACTATCCCATTCGGGTATCGAAAAAGAGAGATGAGGGAGGCAGATTTGCATGAGTGAACCGATGGATCTGATTTATAAGGACCCAAAGTACCCAAGCTCCAAGGTAGTGAACGGCCTGAGCATGGCGGGTCCCGGGCCCATCTGCGGGGCATGGGTCTGGTCAACGAGGAGTTGGCCAAGCCGTTTATCGGCATCATCAATACCTATAACGAGATGCATCCCGGGCACATCCACATCAACCGCATCGGCCAGTTGGTCAAGGACGGCGTGCGGGAGGCGGGAGGCGCCCCATTTGAGGTGAACACCATCTCCTCTGCGACGGCTTTTCCCAGGGCCATGTGGGAATGTGCAGCGTGCTGCCCAGCCGCGAGGTGATCGCCGACTCCATCGAGGTCTATGCCGGCGGCCACCAGTTGGACGGCCTGGTGCTCATCGGCGGCTGCGATAAAATTGTGCCGGCCATGATTATGGCGGCACTGCGCATCAACCTCCCACCGTGCTCGTCACCGGCGGCCCCATGATGCCGGCCGTATACAAGGGAAGCAGTACGGCACCTATGAGCTGAAGGAGATGGCGGGAAAGCTGACCCGCGGGGAGATCTCCAGGGAGGAGTATGAGTACATGGAGGGGCTGATGTCCCCTACCCCCGGCTCCTGCGCTATGATGGGAACGGCCAATACCATGTCCATCATCGCGGAGGCCATGGGCCTGACGATGCCGGGCAGCGCCTGCGCCCACGCGGTCAGCGGCAAGAAGAACCGGGTGGCCAAGGAGAGCGGCATGGCGGTGGTTCGCCTGGTGGAGGAAGACATCCGGCCCCGGGACATCGTCACCCAGGAGATGCTGGAGCTGGCGGTCCGGGTGGGACTGAGCGTGGGCGGCTCCACCAACATGACGCTGCACATGCCGGCCATCGCCCACGAGGCAAAGCTGCACATGTCTCTGGAGGAGATCGGCCGTCTGTCGGCGGAGACACCCTATCTGGCCAAAATCAAGCCCTCCGGCAGCCATACGATGCTCGATCTGGATCAGGCCGGCGGCGTGGGCCGTGATGCGCGAGCTGGACGGACTCATCAACCTGGATCAGATGACCGTTAACGGAAAACCCACCGCCAGAATGTGGAGCGGGTGGTTGAACACAACCCGGAGGTGATCCGCCCCGTGTCCGACGCCTACAGCGACCACGGCTCCATCACGGTACTCAAGGGCAATCTGGCCCCCGACGGCGCAGTGATCAAGCAGTCGGCCGTGGCGGCCGCCATGCGCAGGCACAGCGGTCCTGCCCGCTGCTTTGAGTGTGAGGAGGATGCCGTCAAGGCCATCTACGGCGGCGTGGTACAGCATGGCGAAGTGCTGGTGATCCGGAACGAAGGCCCCCAGGGCGGCCCCGGCATGCGGGAGATGCTGACCGCCACCGCGGCACTGGTGGGCATGGGCTTTCTGAGTCGGTGGCGCTGGTGACCGACGGCCGCTTCTCCGGCGCGACCCGCGGCCCCTGCATCGGCCACGTCTCCCCGGAGACCTCCCGCCGCGGCCCCATCGCCATTGTGCAAGACGGCGACCGCATTGACATCGACATCGATGCCGGGACCCTGCACGTGGACCTCTCCGACGGGGAGATCGCCCGGCGGCTGGCCGAGCTGCCGCCCTACCAGCCCAGGTTACTGAGGGCTATCTGGCCCGCTACGCCCGCAATGTGGAGCCGGCGGCCAGAGGCGCTATTTTGGACTGACAAAGCGTCAGTCAGGAAAGGAGAGGGACTCCATGTCCAAAATATGCAGTCTGCGCGGTATTTCCGCCCCCAATTGACCCCTTTCGGGAGGACGGGAGCATCAACTACGGGGAATACACGCGGCTGACCCAATTTATTACGGATGCAGGAGTACACGGCGTCTTCGTCTGCGGCACCACCGGAGAGTTTGTCAATCTGACGTTGGAGGAGCGGAAAAGGCTCCTGACGGCGGCGGTGGAGGAGCGGGGCCGGAGAGCTGTATTCTGTTCAACACCACGGCCATGAATCTGGCGGACATGAAGGAGCTGTTTGACTGGGCCAGGCATGCGGGCGCCCACGCGGCGTCGGTCACCGCGCCCTATTACCACAGCTATGACGCCGAGACTCTGACCGCTTACTTCCGCAAGGCCGCGGAGCTGGCGGAGGGGATGCCCCTGTATCTGTATAACATGCCGGGGATGACCCATAACCCCATCACGCCCAAGGTGGTACAGGAGGTGTGCGACACCTGCCCCAACGTGGCGGGCCTGAAGGACAGCAGCATGGATTTCCTGACGTTTCAGGAGTACCAGTGCCTGGAACTTCCGGAGGGCTTCGAGCTGATTACCGGAAACGATGCCCAGGTGCTCCCCGTCCTACAGTCCGGAGGAGACGGCGCGATTATCGCCATGGCCAGCGTGTTTCCAAAGCAGTGCCAGCAGCTCTGGGATTGCTACTATGCCGGTGAGCTGGAGCAGGCCCGTCGGATACAGCGGATGCTTCTGAAGCTGCGCGGGCTGGTGCGGAGCGTTATGCCCGTCATGGCCCACAAAAAGATGCTGGAGCTGCAGGGCTTCCACATGGGGCCGGCCCGGTTCCCCTTCCGTGATCTGAGCGGGGAGGAGAGCCGGACAATTGAGGAGGGCCTGGAAAGCTTCTGGGCCACGTGGGATGACGGCCTTCGGCTTCCGCTGGTACGGGCCCGAGGACGCAGTCACGCTGGAACATATCCGCCAGATCCCGCCGGTGACGGAGCTTGTCACCTCGCTCTATCACATCCCGGCCGGAGCGCTGTGGCCGGAGGAGGACATCGCGGCCCAGGCCGCCCAGGCCGCGGCGGCAGGCCTGCACTTCTCGGTAGCGGAGGGACTGCCGGTTCATGAGTCCATCAAACTGGGCGGCCCGGAGCGGGAGCGGTACATCGGACAGTTCGTGGAAAACCTGGAGCGGCTGGCTCGCCATGGGGTGCATACCGTCTGCTATAACTTCATGCCCCTGTTCGGCTGGATTCGTACAGAGCTGGAGCAGCCCCTGCCGGACGGCTCCGCCACCCTGGCCTTTCACCAGGCTGCGCTGGAGCGCATGAACCCGGAGCGGGATGGCTGGACGCTGCCCGGCTGGAACTTTTCCACCCGGCAGGGGGAAATCCGGACGCTGCTGGGCCAGTACCGGGCCTTGGGAAAGGCGGGGCTGTGGAACAACCTGTGCTATTTCCTACAGGCTGTGGCCCCAGAGGCGGAGCGGCTGGGAATACGCCTGGCCATCCACCCGGACGACCCGCCCCTTCCGGTATTTGGCCTGCCCCGGGTGGTATCCACGCTGGAGGATCTGCTCCGCCTGACCGGCGCGGTGGATCTGCCATCCAACGGTGTGACGCTGTGCACCGGCTCCCTGGGCAGCAGCAGGGCCAACGATGTGGTCAAGATTGCAGACCGCCTCTGTGCGGAGGGCAAAATTCCCTTTGTCCACGGGCGGAATATCCGCTGGGAGGGGGAGGAGGACTTCTGTGAGAGCGGACATCTGACCGCCTCGGGAAGCCTGAATATGGCGGCCATTCTGGCGGCCCTGCACCGGAGGGGCTTTGACGGCGTGATACGCGCCGACCACGGCCGGATGGTGTGGGGCGAGCGGGGCCGCCCTGGTTACGGCCTCTACGACCGGGCGATGGGTGTATGCTATCTGGCCGGCCTGTGGGAAGCGCTCTGTTATTCCTGTTAACCCGCCGCCTGTGCGGCAAAAATCATAAGAAGAAAAGAGGTATTCCTATGAAAACCTGAAGAAAGTCCTTGCACTGTCCCTGTCCCTGTCGCTGGCGCTGCCTCTGGCGGCCTGCGGAGATCAGGGCGAAACCGGAAAGGGAGGCGGCAGCACCGGCAGCTATCCAAGCAGCACTATCACGGTGGTATGCCCCTGGGATGCTGGCGGAACCTCCGACGGCCTGTGCCGCATTGTCTCCGAGATCGGCCCGCGACGAGTACTTCGGCGTCAATATGGTGGTGCAGAACAGCGGCGGCGCGGGCGGCACCGTGGCTACCACGGAGTTCAAGAACGCAGCCCCCGACGGCTACACCCTCTGTCAGGAGGCCATCGGCGTGTTTACCCTTCAGCCCTTCGTCCGCGAGGTCAGTTACACCATTGACGACTTTATCCCTGTGGCGGCCCTGTCCAATGAGCCCATCATTATGATTGCGGGCAAGGACTCCGGCATCACCAGCGTTGACGATTTGCTGGAGATGGACTCCGTGACCTACGGCTTCTCCGGCAGCGGCAGCCTGATGGAGCTGTCCCAGAAGCAGTTCTTCGGCATGGCCGGCGTGGAGGCAACCGGCATCTCCTATGACGGCAGCTCTCCCACCATTGCGGCCCTGCTGGGCGGCCACATTGACGTCTGCACCGGACATCCCGGCGAGGTCATGCAGTATGTGGAGTCCGGTGACGCCGTGGCCATCGGCATCTTCAACGACGAGCGGGACCCACGTGAGAACCTGAAGGATATCCCCACCTTCAAGGAAATGGGCTATGACGTGACGATGAGCGTCTGGAAGTTCCTGATGCTGCCCGCCGGTACCCCCGAGGACGTGGTAACCAAGGTGACCGAGACCCTGACTGCCATCACCGAGACCGACGAGTACAAGGAGTTCTGCGACGCCAACCAGCTCCTGCCTCTGACCCTGACCACCGAGGAGATGGTGGAACGTATTAACGAGGAGGCGGCCGTGAACCAGGAGCTGCTGGCCGGCTGATCCCTCTGCCAAACACATAGCAAGCGCTCTCCGGGCCATGGACCGACGGCGGCCCGCGGCCCGGAGAACAATACCTTAACAAAGGAGGGAGCTTATGAGTCAATACAAAAAGGATATGATTGCTTCCTTTCTTTCTGATACTGGGAGCGCTGGTATTGATCTCGGTTCCGCTGACCATTCAAGATCCGGGCGTGTCCGTCATGGGCCCGCGCGTATTCCCCTATTTTATCGGGGCCTGCATGGTGATTCTCAGCCTGGCGCTGATACTCACCACCATTGTGAAGCACCGCAAGGCGGGCGGCGCCGACAGCACGGGAACCTTTGCCTCCGAGGAGGAGAGAAAGCGGGCCCTGCGGGACGAGCTGCGGGCGCTTCTGCTGGCCGCTGTGATTCTGGTCTATGCGGCACTGTTTCAGATTCTGGGGTATTTTATCTCCACGCTTCTGGCAGCCACCGTTATTCTGCTTATTTTCCGCGTGAAAAAGATCTGGGCCTACCCGGTGGTCTATGCCGCGGCGGTAGCCATCTGGGCGGGATTTACCTTCCTGCTCTCCGTGAGACTGCCTTAAGAGGAGGAGAGGAGCATGATTGAATCCGTTTTGAGCAGCCTTTTTACCCTGGAGAACCTGCTCTGGATCAACGTCGGCCTGGCCGGCGGAATTATGGTTGGCGCGCTGCCCGGCCTGACTGGCACCATGGCCATGGCGCTGCTGCTGCCGCTCACATACGGCCTGGCGTCCATCCCGGGGTTATGCTGCTGCTGGTCTACTGCGGCAGTATCTACGGCGGTTCCATCACCGCCATCCTGATCAACACGCCGGGCACGCCGGCCTCGGCTGCCACCTCGCTGGACGGCTACCCGATGGCTCAGAAGGGCACGGGCTGAAAGCTCTGCATGATGCACTGTCCGCCTCCACCATCGGCGGCCTGTTCAGCTGTGCGGTTCTGCTGTTTGCCGCGCCGCCCATTGCCAGCTTTGCGCTGAAGTTCGGCCAGGCCGAGTATTTCGCCCTGGCTCTCTTTGGACTGACGATTATTGCCAGCGTGGGCGGAAAGTCCCAGATCAAGGGGCTGCTGATGGGCTTTGTAGGGCTGCTGATCTCCTGCATCGGCATCGATCCCATGGATGGCGTCAGCCGCTTCACCTTCGGTATCAACCGCATGGAGGGCGGTATTGATACCATTCCGTGCTCATCGGCCTGTTCGCCATCACGGAGATCATGGCCAAGGCCCGGGACATGAACAAGTCCACCGGAACGGCGGTCAAGGTGGAAAAGGAGAAGACCCGCTTCCGCGACGTACTGAAATACAAGATGGTGCTGCTCAAGTCCAGCATTCTGGGCGTGTTTATCGGCGCGGTGCCCGGCACCGGCGCGGCCATCTCCTCTTTCTTGGCGTACAATGAGGCTAAGCGGACCTCCAAGCATCCCGAGGAATACGGGCACGGTTCCGAGGAGGCGGTTGTGGCCTCCGAGTCGGCCAACAACGCCGTTACGGGCGCCACCCTGATCCCCCTGCTGACCCTGGGCATTCCCGGCGACACCAACACGGCCGTGCTTCTGGGCGCTCTTACCATGCAGGGTATCGCCGCCGGCCCCCAACTGTTCACCCAGCACGGGGAGTGGGTCTACACCATTATGCTGGGCCTGATCGCCGGCAATATCTTTATGTACCTCCAGGGCCGGGTATTCATCCGGGGCTTCGTCAACATCACCCGCGTCCCCACCAGCACCCTGGTCCCCATTCTGGTCATGCTGTGCGTGATCGGCGCCTATGCCATCGACTACTCCTTGTTCAACGCCATCTTTATGGTGGGTGTGGGTATCTTCGGCTACTTCATGACCAAGCTGGACATGCCCATGACGCCCATGGTCATCGGCCTGGTGCTGGGCAAGCTGTGCGAATCCAACCTGCGCCGTGCGCTCATCGTGTCCAAGGGAAGCTGGGCGACGTTCTTTACCTCCCCCATCAGCCTGTTCTTTATTCTTCTGTCGCTGTTTATGCTGTTCTTCCCCTATATTAAGAAGAAGCTGGCGGCCCGCAGGGCTGCGGCTTGATCAGAGGCGTACATATGAGAAATGGGAATTTGATTCAGCTCTGTTCAGGAAGATACTATCAAGGCAGCGGCGTCCTCTCTCATCTGGGAGGGGACGCCGTACTGCTGGGGCGGCGCGCGCTGGTGGTGGCGGATGCCGCCGTGTGGCCCAAGGTGGAGGCACGTGTGCTCCGCAGCCTGGAGCAAAGCGGTGTGGATACAAAGATCTGGCTCTTTTCCGGCCACTGCTGCCCCGGCAATGTTCGAAGTGCGGCCCAGGCCGGACAGGCATACGGGGCGGAGCTGGTGGTGGGCGTGGGCGGCGGCCGCGCGCTGGATACGGCTAAAATAGCGGCTGACCATATGGGGGTGCGGGCGATCACCGTCCCCACCTCTGCGGCTACCTGCGCCGCCTCAGCGTGGCTGGCGGTAGAGTACACCGACGATGGCGCGTTCGTGGGGAACAACTGGACCCGGTACCCGCCCTTTGCCGTGATAGCCGAGCTGGACTTTATCGTCAGGGACTGTCCGGCCCGTCTCTACGCGGCAGGCATAGTGGATGCCATGGCGAAATACCCGGAGATCAGCTACAACATTCAATTCTCCAATCAGTGGGAAAAGAACCTCTTCTCCCAGAGCGCCCAGCTCCTGTCTGAAAACACCTACCGGCTCTTGCTGGAGCATGGGTGTGAGACAATTGAGCAGCTTCGGGCCGGAAAGATCACACCGGCGCTGGAGGACTGTGTCTGCGCGGCCCTCCAGGTGACAGGGGTGATTTCCGCCATGGCCTGCGGCGGCAAGCAGGCCGCCGTGAGCCACACCCTCTACAGCTACTTCTGCTGTGTGCACCGGAACTGGCCGCCGGATTCCTCCACGGGGAGCTGGTGGGCAGTACGCTGGTCTACCAACTGGCGGTAAACGGGGCCCCAAAGGAAGCGCAGGAGGCGCTGAACCGGGTGCTGCGGGCGCTGGGTATGCCCACCTGTCTGGAGGAGCTGGGCCTGAAGGAGACTCCGGAGGAAGCCGACCGGATTTTCGCCTTCCTGGCGGAACGCATGCCGGTGGAGACGCCGAAGAACTCCAGCGCCTGCGTGGGGAGAGCGATGTTTTGTTCCACGGCCTGCGGGACAGCGCCGGGAAACTGCAAACGAAAAGAGGAGAAGCCCATGAAACTGGAATTTGAGTATGGGCAGGGCCTGCTGGGTGCGGAGCTGCCCGACAGCACGGACATCTTCATCCCGGGGAGACGGTAGCGGATCCGCCCTGTCTGCCCCAGGACTGGGACAGCCTGTACGCCGCTACCCTGGCGTCCATCCGCAACCCCATCGGCATGCCCCCGCTGAAGGAGCTGGCCGGGCCGGGCAAGTCGGTGGTCATCGTCATTCCGGACATCGTCAAGGGGCAACCAGCCTACCAGCCACCGGAAGGTGGCCATCCGTGCCTGCCTGGACGAGCTGTACGCCGCCGGGGTGGAGCAGAAGGACGTGCTGCTGTTGTTCTCCAACGGCCTGCACCCCGGGCCACCGTGGCCGAGATGCAGACCATCCTGGGCCCCGAGCTGTTCGGCGAGTTCTACCCCACCGGCCAGATCACCAGCCACGACAGCGAGGACTATGACCACCTGGTGGACCTGGGCTACACCGCCCAGGGGGACCACGTGATCATGAACAAGTACGTCTATGACGCGGACGTGGCGGTGCTCATCGGCCACACCCAGGGCAACCCCTATGGCGGCTACTCCGGCGGCTACAAGCACTGCGCCACCGGCATCTCCCACTGGCGGAGCATCTCTGCCCACCACGTGCCCCAGGTCATGCACCGGCCCGACTTCGTGCCCGTGTCCACCAACAGCGAGATGCGCCACAAGTTCGACCAGCAGGGCATGCGGATGGAAGAGAAGATGGGCAAGAAGTTCTTCTGCTGCGACGCGGTGCTGGACACCAAGTCCCGTCAGATCGAGATCAACTCCGGCTGGGCCAGGGAGATGCAGCCCGTCTCCTGGAAGATGGCCGACAAGCGGACCTACGTCCACTGGGCGGAAGAAGTACGATATCATCGTCTTCGGCATGCCCACCAACTTCCACTACGGCAACGGCATGGGCACCAACCCCATCCAGATGATGCAGGCCCTGTCCGCCCAGGTCATCCGCCACAGGCGCATCATGAGCGACCGGTGCGTGTTCATCGTGTCCTCCATCTGCGACGGCTACTTCCACGACGAGCGCTGGCCCTACCTGCGGGAGCTGTACGACCTGTTCCAGCACGACTACATGAACATCCTCCCCGACATGAACCGGTACGGCGAGTACTTCGCCACCAAGGAGGAGTACATCCGCAAGTACCGCTTCGCCAACGCCTTCCACCCTTCCACGGCTTCTCCATGATGAGCTGCGGCCATCTGGCCGAGGAGCACACCAGCGCCATCTACATCGTGGGCGCCCGGGAGCCGGGCATCGCCCGCAGCATGGGCCTCAAGACCCGCGCCACCTTCGAGGAGGCCCTGGCCGACGCCATGCGCAAATATACCGGCCCCAACCCCAACATCCTGGCCCTGCCCCGCACCTTCACCACCGCCGCCGTCCACCTCTGCATGAAGGACGGCGACCTGAGTGGTGTTTGAGCGGAGAAGACGAACAGAAGCCCCTCTGGAGACCGGACAGCGGTCGGGTTCCAGAGGGGCCTTTATCGCTGGCAAATTCCTGTTGAGAGTTCCTGGCGGAACGGCTCCGGCCAACTGGGCGTGTGCCGCAGCTTAGCTGCGGCACACGCCCTTTTTGCATTTTGGAGAACTGATATGCGGCCAATGGTTTCCATGCAAAAGGTACGCAAATAAAGGATAACCTTCTGGAATGGGGCGGTGAAAACTGTGAATTTGTTTCTGAGAGCCATGTCGTTTATGATAAGTACAGAAATAGGGCTGCTCAGCGCTGTAAAACTGGAGAATTTAGACAGTATGGCAGCCACATAGGAGGGACGTTCTATGAGTGCAAACGCACACACCGCCGTAATGACCGACTTGGAGCAGCGGATTCAGGATGGCCGGCAGCTCTCCGCTCCGCGGCCGCGCATCAACAGGATCATGGAGGACCGCTTTTACGGCCGGAAGCCCCGGGTGGATATCCAGCGAGCGGTGCTCTTTACGCAGTCCATGATGCAGACGGTGGCCTATCCCCAGGTGCTCCGCACCGCGCTGGCCATCCAGTACATGATGGAGCACATAGAAGTGGTGATCCAGCCCCATGAGCTCATTGTCGGCACGGCCGGCGGTCCGGGCCGCTACTGTGTGCTATATACTGAGACCCGGGGCGGCCAGTTCCCGCGTGATCTGCCCAAGATCCTCAAGGCGGAGGGCAAGGCGGGCTACGCCATGACCCAGACGGAGGTGGATACCGTTCTCAACGAGGTGGTTCCGTACTGGAAGGGCAAGACCTCCCATGAGCTCTATCTGAACATGCTCCCCAGGGAGACCCGCAGGGTGATCTACGGCGACGAGGAGTATGCCACCCAGGGCCTCATCTTCGACGAGGCCAACAACGCCCACACACTGAGCTGGACCGGCTCCTATGAAAAGGTAATCAGGGAGGGCCTGGAGAGCATCATCCGCGAGCTGGAGGAGAGGAAGGCGGGCATCGAGGGCAACCTGCTGCACAACCAGATGGACAAGATCTACTATCTGGACGCCGCAATTCTCTCCTGCAAGGCCATGATTACATATGCCCACCGCTATGCGGACAGGGCCGAGGCGATGGCCGCGGAGGAGAGCGACCCGGTACGCCGGGCCGAGCTGGAGACCATCGCGGAGATCTGCCGCCATGTGCCCGAGCACCCCGCCCGGAACTTCTATGAGGCGGTGCAGGCCCAGTGGTTCCTTCAGGTGGGCTACCGGCTGGAGAACATGAACGGCGGCGGCGTGGGTCTGGGCCGACTGGACCAGTATCTCTACCCCCTCTACAAGGCGGGCCTGGAGGACGGCACCCTCACGGAGGAGCGGGCCATGGAGATCCTGGAATGCATGTTTATCAAGGTGGGCGAGGTGGTTCCCTACCAGGGCAAGAGCACGGCGGGCGGCCACGAGGGCTACACCCACTTTGAGGCCCTTTCCCTGGGCGGCCTGACCCCCGACGGCCGGGACGCCACCAATCCACTGACCTACCTCATCCTCCGCTCCAAGAAGGAGTTCCCCTTCCAGTATCCCGATGTCAGCCTGCGGGTTCACGCCAATACCCCGGATAAGCTGCTCCGGGCCGCCGCCGAGGTGGTGAAGGTGGGATACGGCTGCCCCAAGTTCTTCAACGACGAGGAGTTTATCACCCACTACATCGCCGCCGGCGTGCCGCTGCACATTGCCCGCGACTATGCCGCCTGTGGCTGCTGCGGGGGCCGCCTGCCCGACTATGAGACTTACCTGGCCGCGGTGTGCAACCTGAACATCACCGCCGTCCTGGAGATGGCCATGAGCGACGGCTGGGTTCACTTCGGGGACGGGAAGTACGAGAAATTCCTGGATACGCCCATCCCCGCCGGCCACATTCAGAACATGGACGATCTGATGGTCAACCTGGAGGCGGCGTTTACCTTCTTTGTGCGCCACATCATGAAGCGCACCGGCACCCTGGAGCAGAGCAACGCCCTGAAGCTGGCCTGCCCGTTTACCTCCGCCCTCAGCGAGGCGGGGCGGATCAACATGAAGGATCTGCACCAGCCCTGTGACAGGGACTACGGCCTGTATATCGACAACGGTGCGGTGAATGTCATTGGCATCGGCACCCTGATCGAATCGCTCTCCGCCCTGGATGAGTTCGTATTCCGGGGCAGGGAATTCACCCTGGAGCAGGTCCGCCAGGCGGTAAATGCCAACTTTGAGGGCTATGAGCCCATGCGCCAGAAGCTGCTCAGGGCACCCAAGTTTGCCAACGGCGACCAGCACGCCCTGGAGCTGGCCCGGCGGTTTGACGCCATGATGCAGAACGTCATTGTCCGCCACCGCACCATGCACGGCGGACAGAAGCACCTGAAGTTCGTGCCGGTGGCCTCCCACGTGGCCCTGGGCGGCAAGACCATTGCCACACCCAACGGACGCAGGGCGGGCGTGGCCCTGTCCGAGGGAATCTCCCCACCCAGGGCACCGATGAGAACGGCCCCATCACCACGCTTAACGCTGTGGCGGCCATCAACAGCCATGCCCACGACCTGACGATGCAGCGCCTGCTGAACATCAAGCTGTCTCCCGCATTCCTGGAGGGGGAGAGCGGTATTCAGAACTTTATCCAGATCATCCGCACCTTTGTGGATCTGAAACTGTGGCACATTCAGTTTAATGTCGTCAACCGGGAGACCCTGCTGGCCGCGCAGAAGGACCCGGACAAATACCGCAACCTGGTGGTGCGTGTGGCAGGTTACTGCGCCTACTTCACCGACCTGAGTGAGAAGCTACAGACGGAGATTATCAACCGTACCGAGCACACCAGCATGTGCACCGAATAAACCATCCGCAGGAGGGAGGTGGGGCGGCATGAGCCAATCCGCAGTGGGAACCATCTTCAATGTGCAGCGCTTCAGCCTCCACGACGGCCCCGGCATGCGGGATCTGATTTTTCTAAAGGGCTGCCCGCTCCGGTGCGAGTGGTGCGCCAATCCGGAGTCACAGCATGCGGAGCCTGAGTTGAGCTGCCGCCCTTCCAAATGCATCGGCTGCCGGGCCTGCACGGCTGCGTGCCCCACCGGGGCCGCCGCCGTGGCGGCAGGCGGCCGGATTCAGGTGGACCGCGCCGCCTGCCGGAGCTGCTTTGCCTGTGCCCGGGCCTGCTGCTCCGGCGCGCTGAGCCGGATCGGTGAAGAGCTTGACGCCAGGACCCTGGTGGAGCGGGTGATGGCCCAGCACATGAGCTGGCGCGCCGAAGGCGGCGTGACGCTTAGCGGGGGTGAGCCTCTGGCCCAACCCGATTTTGCTGCCGAGCTGCTGCAACGGTTCCGGGAGGGTGGGGACGGCCCTGGAGACCTGTGGGTACGTGCCCTTTCAGGCGTTCCAGAAGGCCGCGCCCTTTTGCCAGCTTATCTTTTTTGATCTCAAATGTATGGCTCCGGAGGTACACAGGCGGTACACCGGGGTGGACAACCGGCGGATTCTGGACAACCTGATGGCGCTCTCCCGGGAATTCCCCGATTTGCCCCTCCGGGTGCGCACCCTCTGATCCCCGGCGTCAACGACGGCCGGGAACAGTTGTCCGAAATCGTGCAGTTCCTGCGGAGGCTCCCATCGCTGGCCGACTACGAGCTGCTCCCCTATCACAACTGGGGAGGGAAAATACCGCCAGCTGGGCCGGAGCTATCCACTGGCCGGACTGGAGCCGCCGGACAGGGGCGGTAAGGCTCAACGACGAGCTGCGGGCTGAGTTGGGCCTGCGGCCGGGACAGGAGTGATTTTCATGGATATCATTGATTTTCGTTACCGTCCGCCCTATGGCAGCTACCGGGAGACCATTATGTACCGGGATCTGGAGCGGGCAAAGCGCTGTTCCGAGGCGTTCGGTATGAACCAGTCCCCGGCTGTGGCTGCCAGGGATATGGAGGCATCTTTAACGGAAATGGACCGGGCGGGCATCGGCATGGCGGTGCTGGCCGGACGCAAGGTACTTCCTCACATCGGCGTTGTGGACAATCAGGATATCGTGGACCTGATCCACGCCTACCCCGGGCGGTTTACCGGCATGGCGGGGGTGGACCCCAGCGACGGGCCGGAGGCCATGGAGGAACTGGAGCGGTACGTCGTGGGCGAGGGCCTGCGGGGCATCGTCATGGAACCGGGACTGACCAAGACCCCCATGTTCGTGGAGGATGAACGGATTTTCCCGCTCTATGAGCGCTGCCAGGCGCTGGGTGTCCCCGTCATGCTCATGGTGGGCTCCAACTGCGGCCCGGACATCGAGTACTCCAAGCCGGAGCACGCCGAGCGGGTGGCCAAGGCGTTTCCCAAATTGAACATCATCCTCTCCCACGGAGGCTGGCCCTGGGTGACGGAGGCCATTCACGTGGCGTATCGCTATAAAATGTCTATCTGCTGCCGGATTTGTACCAGTTCAACGGCCCGGGAAGCGGAGAGTACCTGGCTGCGGCGAACTATATCCTGCGGGATCAGATGCTCTTTGGTTCCGCCTACCCTATGTCTCCTGCGGGAGGCGGTGGACTACTTCCTGGAGGGGCGCCTGAGACCCGAGGCCCAGCCCGCTTTCCTGGCCGGCAACGCCCGCAGAATCTTGGAGCTGGAGCGTGTGTGAGTCCAGCCTGAGATAAATACAACTTTCAAGGGAGGTCTCAAATGTGAGTACGCAACTAAAAGCACAGCAAGGATTGACCAATCTCACTCCGATCAAGGTGATCCACATCCTGATATCCCTGGCAATCATGGTCTGTTTCAAGTTTGTCCCCGCCGCGGAGCCGCTGACCTCTCGGGGTGGAGGTGATCGGTATATTCCTGGGGATGCTCTATGGCTGGCTGATCGCCAACGACTCCTTCTGGCCCAGCATTTTCGGCTTGCTTTTCCTGGGCCTGAGCAGCTACTCCACCGTACCCGCCGTCCTGAGGGATGGCTTCGGCAATTCCACCGTCCTGCTGCTGTTCTTCTTCTTCGCCTTTACCAACATCATCAGCGCCGCCGGTATCACCGAGTATATCGCGCGCTGGATCGTCAGCCGCAAGGTTGTGCAGGGCAGGCCATATCTGCTGACCCTGATGATCTTCCTGGCCATGTGCGCGCTGGTCATCATGGTTTCCTGCGCTGCGGCCACCATGGTAATTTTCCCCCTGATCAAGGAGATCTGCCGCCTCTACGGCGTTAAGCCCGGCAGCAAGTGGGCCTCTATCACCCTGGTGGGCACAATCTGTGTGGGCTGCTCCTTCTACATGCTGCTGCCGTTCAAGTCTCTGCCCGCCGTGGTGTTCTCCAGCTATACCCAGATGTCCGGCGGCGACTCCATCGCGCTTGTCCCCTATCTGGCGATCGTGGTCGTCATCACCGCTATTACCATGGCCCTGCTGCTGGTGCTGATGAAATTTGTCCTCCGGTGCGATGTCAGCGTAATTGCCTCCAGCAACAAATCCATGGAAGAGCTGCCCAAGCTGAGCCGGTATCAGAAATTTATCATGGTCTTCTTTGTGACTGTGATCGTCCTGCTGCTGTTCCCTCCTTCGTGCCAAAGACCTTTATTGTCAGTACGGTGCTGAACAATGTGGGCGCCACCGGCATCCTGCTGGGCGCTGTCGGCGTCTATATCATGGTCAGTCTGAAGGAGGGCATGCCTGCCGTCCAACTGTTCTCCAAGAATATTGGCTGGTCCATCATCTTCATCCTGGCCGCCGCTCTGAGTATCGCCGATGCCATGGCCGCCGAGTCCACCGGAATCTCGGCCTGGCTGGTGGAGCTGATCACGCCGGTGGTCCAGGGCAAGAGCCCTCTCGTCCTCACCGCAGTAATGTGTGTCGTCGGTATGGCCCTCACCAACGTGGCTAATAACATCGCCACCGCAGCCATGCTGACGCCCATCGCCTACAGTGTGGGCATCGCCTGCGGCGCCAATCCGGCGGCACTGGCGGTCTGTGTGCTGCTGGCCACCAATATGGGTTTAGCAACCCCGCCCGCCAGCGCTCCTGCGGCCATTGTCCACGGCGAAAAGGAGTGGATTCCCGGAAGTGACGCCGTGAAATACGGCCTTGTCTGCTGCGGCATCACCCTGGTTCTTATTCTGGCCGTGATCTTCCCCATGGCAAACGTCATGTTCTGATGCAGCAGGGTCTGAGCATACGTGAAAGGCCCCGCCGGTATCCCAACAGGATACCGGCGGGGCCTTTCAACCTTTTTATTTGCAGGTACAATCCTTGAAGTATCGCTTCAGCGCACACACCACCGACTGTTCCTCCCGAAGCAGGGACTTTCCTGATTGGTGGACCAGCAGGAAGGTGGCATGTCCGAAATCCAGTCCATGAACCATGACGGGCTGCACCGCTCCCTGGCTGACAAAATACTCGTACTGGGAGGTAAACCTGGGAAAGATAGCGGCGCACCTGTTCTGCGCCACATACTGCAAGATGGCGTCCTTGCTGTGGCAGCGGAATCCGGCCTCACCACTGAAATAGTGTCCGAACAGAAGCCAGTTGTCGTCGTTTACGTGGGAATAGGTGCCAAGGGGAACCTGCGCAAGCATCTGAGGCGTGATTTCCCCTGTCAGAGCCAGGGGATGGCCGGAGCCGAGAAACAGGTATTCCGGGTCTTCAATCACCTCGCAGCAGTCCCAGCCGTTTTTGCGGATCCGCTCCAGGGTGGCGGTCGAGTCCGCCTGATTTTCCTTGCGGATCGGGAGCAGGCCGATGTGGACCCCGTTCTCCTCCATTTTGTGAATGATCTCGCTGCGCCGGCATTCGTGGAGCAGCAGATTGATGTCGGGGTGCCGGTCCTTCAGGCAGGGGATAAACCCGCGGAGAAAATTGCACATGGTGGTGGTGCTCTGTATGTGTACCTCCCGGGGAACCTCCTCCAGAGGGGTGGATTCCTGCCAGCCGTTCACCATTTGAAGAATGATCTTTACGTCCCCGTAAACCCACTTGCCATAGGCGGTGAGCTCGATGCCGCGGCTCGTCCGCCGCAGCAGCTGGTGCCCCAGCTCGTCCTCCAGGGCGTCGATCATCTTACTGACAGAGGGCTGGGTGGTGTAGAGCTCGTTAGCCGCGTTGTGAAGGAGCAGTGCTGCACTACTTTATCGAATGCGATAAGCTGTTCGATGCGCATAGCGGAACCTCCCTTTTTCAGGCCGCACCGGGGCCCACAGTCAGATCGCCTCGGATATGGCATCCCCCATGTCGCTGCAGGAGAGCCGCTTGCCTCCCGGAGTCATAATGTCGCCGGTGCGGTATCCGTCGTCCAAAACCTTGACAATGGCCGCCTCAATCGCGTCGGCCTCAACGGTCATATGGAAGGAGAGGCGGAGCATCAGTGCCGCAGAGAGGATCTCGGCAATGGGATTGGCAATGTTCTGGCCGGCAATGTCCGGCGCTGAGCCGCCGGCGCACTCGTATAATCCCTTGCCCTCGCTCCCAATGTCGCCGGAGCCGGCAATACCCATGGAGCCGGCGGCACTGTTGGCCAGGTCGGACAGGATATCGCCGAACATATTTTCTGCCGCGATTACGTCAAAATACCCCGGCCTGCTCACCAGGCGGGCGGCGCAGCCGTCAATCAGCATGGTCTCATAGTGAACCTCAGGGTATTCCTCGGCCACCTTTTCATATACCGTCTGCCACAGCACGCCGGTCTCCATGGCGTTGGGCTTGTTTACCATCGTGACGTGCTTTTTGCGGCCCATGGCCAGGTCAAACGCGCAGTGGGCGTGCCGCTCGATCTGTGACCAGGTGTAGACGCACTCATCGCAGGCGGTCAGTTCGCCGCCGATCTCCTTCCTATACTTGCCCGCATAGAAGATACCCGCGGTATTCTCCCGCAGAACAATAAGATCCAGTTCCCGGGCCACCGTATCCTTGAGCGGAGAGGCCTGGATCAGTTGGGGATAGACCTTGGCCGGACGGATATTGGCAAAGAGCTCCATGCCGCGCCGGAACGAAGCCAGGGCCTTCACCGCGGCCTCCTTACGGCTTGGGTATTTTTTGGTGCCGTTGGCGCCGGTGAAGGTGTATTTGCGGGGATCACCCACCGAGCCGAACAGGATGCTGTCGCAGGAACGCCCCAGCTCATAATCCTGCGGACGCAGGGCATCGCCGTAGGCCTCCAGACCGGCGACACCGCCGATTATATCATAATAATGGAACGTGTGCCCAAATTTCTGTGCGACCCGCTCCAATACCTTGATACTTTCGTTGACGACTTCCGGACCAATTCCATCCCCGCGCAAAACGGCAATTCTCTTTTCCATGGCAGGCACACTCCCAATCTTTATAAGAATATATACGATTTGTTTTGTGCAATTTCATTATACCAAAGCTTATCATGTGAGAGAAATTCCAAAACAAAAGGGTTACCTTCAGAAAAGTTATGGAGGGCTTTCGCTCCGGCGTATGCCGAGCGAAGCCAGGCCCCGGAGCAAAACGCTCCGGGGGCCTGGCTTGAGAGATGTAAAACCGTATGTTTATCAGCAGTATAAAGGGCCCGCCCGTTCCCGCCGGTCGATTTTCGCCTGAAAGCGCGCCATACATTCAGCGGGGAATCCTGGAGCCGATGAGTAAGACGGCATCATTGCTCCCGAAGCAATCAATAGACCATCTGCGGCACCAGGCTCTGCTGGGGCTGCACAGGTGAAGGTCCGGGCAGCGGACCCTTATCGGGGATGACGATGGCTGCGCCAGAAGCTGGCGGCCGGTGTGGTCGATGGTGTAGTCCACGTTGTATTCCCGGGGAGAATCAACTCGGAGATGGGGACAAAGGTGTAGCCCTCCTGTAGCAGGGTTTCGAGGATGGCGGGCAGGGCCTCGGGGTATGGAGGGCGGCGTTGTGGAAGAGAACGATGGACCCGGGCTGGACCCGGCTCACCACCCGCTCCGTGATCTCCCCGGCGGGGAGATCCTTCCAGTCCAGACTGTCCACGTCCCACTGGATGGGCTCCATCCCGATGGAGCGGATGGACGTAATTACATTGTTGTCGTATTCTCCGTAGGGCGGGCGGATCAGGGTGGGGCGCACGCCGGTGACGGCCTCAATTTTGTCGTTGCAGGCCTCCACATCGGCGACGATCGCCTCGCTGGAGAGCTGAGACATGTGGGCGTGGGAGTTGGAGTGGTTCATCACCTCGTGGCCGGCGTCGTGGAGGGCCTTGACGGACTCCGGGTATTTGTCCACCCAGTCCCCCACCACGAAGAAGGTGGCCTTTACGTTGTATTTTCCAAGGATGTCGATGAGCTGCTGGGTGTCCTCGTTGCCCCAGGCGGCGTCAAAGGAGATGGCCAGCATCTTCTGGTCCCGCTGAACGCAGTAGATGGGAAGCTGCCGGTCGGTGGCGGAGGCCTCCGCCACTGCCGGGGCGTTGACCAGGGCAAACATGGCCGCCGCCAGCAGGGCGCACGCCAGCACGGTCAGGGTCCGGCCGCAGGATCAAACACTTCATACAAAAATCCGCTCCCTTCTCAAATAGGCCGTTTTTCATTTATATGTAAAGGAGCGTGAGCGCATGCCCTGGCGAAATCTTAACGCAATCTTTATATGAAAGTGAAAAAGGCAGCGAAATTCCAACAAAAGCTGTGATATAATATAATGTAAAATTTTATGCAGGGGAGGCGGGAACCATGACGGACCAGCGGCCGGATCCGGACGCACTGCTGCGGGAGCTCAAGCTGAAAGAGGAGACCAGGACGGGAAAGCTGAAGATATTCTTCGGTTATGCGGCGGGCGTGGGCAAGACCTACGCCATGCTGGAGGCCGCCCACCACGCCAAGGAGATGGGCGTGGACGTGGTGGCCGGGTACATCGAGCCGCACGTCCGGCCGGAAACCCTGGCTCTGCTGGACGGGCTGGAGCAGCTCCCCAACAAGGAGATCCCCTATAAGAATATCACGCTGCGGGAGTTTGATCTGGACGGGGCCCTGGCGCGGAAGCCCCAGCTCATCCTGGTGGATGAGCTGGCCCACACCAACGCCGCTGGGAGCCGGCACCGCAAGCGCTACCAGGATATCGAGGAGCTGCTGCGGGCAGGCATCAGCGTCTACACCACCGTCAACGTGCAGCACCTGGAGAGCCTCAATGACGTGGTGGCCTCCATCACCGGCATTGCGGTGGCGGAGCGGCTGCCCGACCGGATCTTTGACCGCGCCGACCAGGTTGAGGTAGTGGACATCGAGCCGCCGGATCTGCTGGAGCGGCTCAAGGAGGGCAAGATCTACCGGCCCAACCAGGCGGCCCGGGCCATGGACCACTTCTTCACCCTGAAGAATCTGGCCGCCCTGCGCGAGATCGCCCTGCGGCGCACCGCAGACCGGCTCAACCGGGCGGCGGACACCGGGGTGGGCACCAAGGCCAAGAGTAGCGAGCACATCCTGGTCTGCCTGTCCGGCGCGCCGTCCAACGCCAATGTCATCCGCACGGCGGCCCGCATGGCGGAGGCCTTCCGCAGCAGCTTCACCGCCCTATTCGTGGAGACCTCCGACTTCAAGGACATGAGCGACGACAACCGCAGCCGCCTGCGGGCCAACCTGCGCCTGGCGGAGGAGCTGGGGGCCCGCATCGCCACGGTGTACGGCGACGACACCCCCCTCCAGATCGCCGAGTACGCCCGGGCCAGCGGCGTGACTAAAATCGTCCTGGGCCGGAGCAATAACAAGCGCTTCTTTTGGGAGCGGAGCAAAAACCTGGTGGACCGGCTCAACGCCCTGGCCCCCGATCTGGACATCCACATCATCCCGGACACCTACCCCGCCTACCGGGCGCCGCGGAAGAGCTGGAACCTCAGCGAGCGGTTCACCGTCAAGGACGCGCTGCGCACCCTGGTGATCCTGGCGGTGTGCACGATGGTGGGCCTGGCCTTCGCCTATCTGGACTTCAGCGAGGCCAACATCATCATGATCTACCAGTTGGGCGTGCTGGTGGTGGCCATGGTCACCAGCGGGCGGCTCTATAGCCTGGCGGCCTCCATCCTGTCCATTCTTATCTTCAATTTCTTCTTTACCGTCCCGCTGTTCACGCTCCACTTCAACGACAAGAGCTATCTGGCCACCTTCCTGGTGATGTTCCTGGTGGCCTTCCTGAGCAGCTCGCTGACCACCCGCATCAAGCGGCAGGCGCGGCTGGCCTCCCGGCAGGCCTACCGCACCCAGGTGCTTCTGGAGGCCAGCCAGACCCTCCAGAAGGCGGAGGGCCAGGAGGCCATTCTGGAGGCCATGGCGGTACAACTGCGCAAGCTGCTGGAGCGGACGGCCCTGTACTACCCGGTGCTGCCCGACGGCACCCTGGGCCAGCCCCGGTTCTTCCCCGTGGAGCCCACCGTGGACACAGGGGCATACCTGGGCCCTGACGAGACGGCGGTGGCCTCCTGGGTGCAGAAGAACAACAAGCACGCCGGCGCCACCACCAACACCCTGCCCAACGCCAAGTGCCTCTATCTGGCGGTGCGGGGGGAGGGCAGCGCCCTGGCGGTGGCGGGTATTGCCATCGAGGAGGGCCGGGAGCCTGACGCCTTTGAGAAAAACCTGATGCTGGCCATCGTGGACGAGTGCGGCCTGGTGCTGGAGAAGGAGCTGCTGGGCCAGGAGAAGCACCGGGTGGAGGAGCAGGCCCAGCAGGGGCCAATCTGCTGCGGGCCATCTCCCACGATCTGCGCACCCCGCTGACCGCCATTTCGGGCAACGCGGGCATTCTCATGGAGAACGCCTCCGTGCTGGACGCGGCCAAGCGGCGGCAGCTCTACACCTCTATCTACGACGACTCCATGTGGCTGGCCAACCTGGTGGAGAACCTGCTCTCCGTCTCCCGCATTGAGAACGGCACCATACGTCTGAAGATGGAGCCGGAGCTGCTGGAGGAGGTGTTCCAGGAGGCCCTGACCCACCTGGACCGGAAGGCCAAGGAGCACACCATTACCGTGGAGCTGCCTGACGACATGCTTATGGCCAAAATGGACGCCCGCCTGATCGTGCAGGTGGTCATCAACATCGTCAACAACGCCATCAAATACACGCCCCCCGGCTCCCATGTCCAGGTGTCCGCCCGGAAGCGGGGAGAGAGCGTGGAGGTGCGCATCGCCGACGACGGCCCCGGCATCTCGGACGAGGCCAAGGCCAAGCTGTTCGACATGTTTTACACAGCCAACAACGCCCGGGGCGACGGGCGGCGGGGCCTGGGGCTGGGCCTGTCCTGTGCCGCTCCATCGTGCAGGCCCACGGCGGCTCCATCACCGTGGAGGACAACTATCCCAAGGGCGCTATCTTCAGCTTTACACTACCACTTGCGGAGGTGAACACCGATGAACAAACCTCAAATCTTGATCATTGAAGACGACAACGCCATCGGCAACCTGATTTCCACCACCCTGGAGACCCAGCACTACCAGTACCGGCGGGCCAAAACGGCCTCCGGCGTGCTGGAGGCGGCCTCCTGCCGGCCCGACGTGATCCTGCTGGATCTGGGCCTGCCCGACATGGACGGCGTGGACATCATCAAGAAGGTGCGCACCTGGAGCAACACCCCCATCATTGTCATCTCCGCCCGCAGCGAGGATCACGACAAGGTGGAGGCCCTGGACGCCGGGGCGGACGACTATCTGACCAAGCCCTTCTCGGTGGAGGAGCTGCTGGCCCGGCTGCGGGTGTCCCTGCGCCGGGTGCGCTACGACAGCGAGAAGGTGGACGAGGCGGCCAGCATCTACCAGAACGGCGGGCTGAAAATCGACTACGCCGCCGGCTGCACCTACCAGAACGGGAAGGAGATCCACCTGACCCCCATCGAGTACAAGCTGCTGTGCCTGCTGGCCCAGAACACCGGCAAGGTGCTCACCCACAACTACATTCTCAACAAGATCTGGAGCAGCGCCCTGCCCTCCGACACCCCCCTCCACTGCGGGTGTTTATGGCCACGCTGCGCAAGAAGATCGAGCCCGATCCCAGCCACCCCCGGTACATCCAGACCCACATCGGCGTGGGCTACCGGATGATCCGCCAGCCCGACGAGGAGGCCGGGGCGGAGAGCGAGGCATGAGCGGGGAGGAGCCATGCTGTATCCCTACCGCCCCGCCGAGCACCGGCTCCCTGGACTGCGGCCTGGGTGCGCGGCAGGCCCTGGGGCGCTGCTGGGCCTGATGCGGGATGTGGGACAGCTCTTTGACTGTGAGCCTGTGGTGCTCCAGCGGCCGGACAGCCCGGCGCTGCTGCTGTTCTACCCGGACACGGTGTTCCCGTGGCGGGATCTGGCGGAGGTGTGCGGCGGGGCGCTGGCGGGGCTGGCGGGGTTCTGGCCCGTGACGGTGTACGGCACCACCGCCCGGCGGGAGACCGGCGAGCTACGGGCCGCCGTGCGTGCGGACGGCCGCAGTTATCCGCCTGCGCTCGGTGTCCGGCCGGCCCTTCGACCAGCTCACCGGCCTGTGCCTGCGGGTGGAGATGGACACTCCGGCCCGGGCCGCCGCCTGGGCCGCCCTGTGCGCCGGGAGCGCCCGCGCCCGGTCCAGCGCCGCCCTGGAGCCCGCCCAGGCCGCCGCCCTGGGGATGGCCTTCCGGTCCGCCGCCCACGGGGAGCCGCTACGCCTACCTGGCCTGGGAGGAGGACGCCGGTGTGCTGGACGCGCTGGAGGCCCTCACGGCCCGGCAGAAGGAGGCGCTGTGGCGCGGCTTCCTCCAGGACGGGACCCAGCCCATGGAATTCCAGTGGCTGTGGGATGCCTACCGGGAGGGGCGGTGGACTCCCTGCTGGAGTGGGAGCTCACCCTCCAGCTCACCCTGGAGGCCCTGGGCTTCGCGGTGGTCAACGGGGCAGGCCGGTTTACCGTCACCGGGCCGGACGGTTCGGCGCGCAGCTTCGATCTGATCCGCGGCGGCCCGGCCGAAAAGCTGTTTCTGAAAATCCTGTTTCCCCTGGACAAGCGGGAATAAAAGATGTCCCCCGGAACCAATCGGTTCCGGGGGACGCTTTTGTATGGAAGAGGAAGATCAGGAGGTACTTACATCCAGTGCTCCTCGCCGTCATAGACACGGTAGCTGTGGGCGTTGGTGGCCTCCACAATGTCGTGGTAGGCCCAGCAGGAGGCGCTCACATCGGGGAACTGGCGCAGCTCGCCGGCGTGGTCGTCCACGTAGTCCTCGTCCGCCGCCCGGTCCAGCAGGCGGTTGGTGATGGCCGCCACCTCCGCCCGAGTGATGGTGGCCTCCGGACGGAAGGTGCCGTCCGTATACCCCGTGATCCACCCGTACTGCGCCGCCCCCACCACCTGGTCGTGGAACCAGTCGGAGGAGCTCACATCGGAGAAGGGATTCTCCCCGCCCTCGGGCAGGCGGGCAAAGCGCATGGCCATCACCGTGAACTCCGCCCGGGTGATGGTGCGCTCCGGGGCGAATTTCCCGCCGCCTACGCCTTCCACCATGCCCAGGGAGGCCAGGGTCTCCACCGCGCGGGCGTACCAGGCGTCGGGGGCCACATCGGTGAAGCGGGCCGCGGCGGACACCTCCTGGTCCAGCAGGAGGTTGTAGAACATCTGGGCCGCCTGGGCCCGGGTCATGTGGTCGTCGGGGCCGAAGAGGCCGGTTCCGTAGCCATTGAGGTAGGCCATATGGTCGGTGGTGTTGAGCCAGCGGTCCACGCCCGTATCCGTGGCCTTCTCCACGGCGCGGAACTCCGCCTCAATGGTGTGGTTCTTACGCACGGTTTCAAAGGTATAACGGCTGACCGCGCCCACACTTTCGCCGTCCACCAGCACGTCGGCAATCTCATACCCGGCATCGGAGGTGATGCGGAAGGTCTTGTCGCTGCCGCGGCTCACCCGCACCCTGCCGTCCGGGCTGATCCCGCCGCCATGGCCCGCGCTGGCCTCAATGGTGTACCGGGCCGTGCCGGTGCTGCCGCCGCCGTTATAGCTCCACTGCGCATAGAGGACGGCATCCTGTCCGGTGAGCTGGAAGGCGTCGCCGGCGGCATAATCCTCACCGCTGCCGTCCGCCTGGGTGTTCCACCCGGCAAAGCTGTAACCGGAGCGGGTGAAGGTGTTTTCCGCCACGGTGACGGTGCTCCACTTGTCGGCGCTCTGGTCGGCAGGGGCCGAGCCCTCGCCGCCGTTGGCGTTATAGGTCAGGGTGACGGTGCCCTCGTTGGCGTCGGGGACGTTGTTATTGTTGGTATCCTCACCGAAGGTCACGGAAATGGTGTGATCTTCCCGGACATCGGCGAAGGTGTAGGATTCCCACTTTTCCAGGTGTCCATGCCGGGCAGCAGGTTGACCCCGTTGTTCACATAGGCATTGCCGTCGATGGTGACCCGGTCCACGGCATAGCCGGTGTCCGGAGTAAAATCAAACTTCTGGCTGTTCCCGGCCGGGACATAGACCTTGCCCTCCGGGGCGATGGAGCCGTTCTCACCCGCGGAGGAGGTGATGGAGGGATTCTGAGTGATGTCGGGCTTGCCGTCGTCATTGGTATCCCAGCCCCAGACGGCGTAAACAGTGATATCAGAGTTGGTGAAGGTCACCTGCTCCACAACACCGGCGGGCATGGTGTCACCCTGCGAGAGAATGCGGTCAATCTGTGTCTTGGACCAGCCCACGAAACGGGCCGTTCCCTTGTCGCTGGTTGTAGTTCCGGTGAGGCTGAGGCCGCTTCCATCGGCCAGGGCAACCGTATTGCCCTTGACATAAGTGCCGCTGTCGGTGGGCAGAACCCTGCAAGGTGCCGCTCTCCAGCTCGTTTTCGGCGTAGGTCAGCGTGTACTTGCCGGTCTCGTTCACGTCCGGCACGCCGTCGCCATTGGTATCCACGCCCCAGGCGGCGTAAACCGTCGTGTCGCCGTTGATGTCTACGTTGGCAACAGTGGTGGGCGCTGTATCGCTGGCGGTGTAGATCTTGTTTCCAGTGGTGTCCGCTGTCCATCCAATAAACAACACATCCACGCCGTCCTGCTGATCGTGAGTGGGGGCGGGGGACTGCTTCAAGGGGTAGCCGGTCTGGGTGTCCAGCAGCTCCGTTCGGGGCCGCCGCTGCCGCCGTTGGGAGCATAGGTCAGAACATGGAGATTTTGCTGTTGACCGTAATGGTGCCGGTGAAGTCTTCGTAGTTGGTGCTGGAAATTGTAATTGCTATGTCTGCAACCTTTGTTTCTTCATCAGACTCCACGGCGTTGACGGGCAGGCGCAGGACACCGGCATTTACCTTGACAGCGTCAGTGGTAAAGTATCCCTCTTTGGCTATTGTAATATTACCCAACTTATAGGAGATGTTTCCCAAGCCATCCAGTCCAGCAGTCAACTGGGAGAGGGAATAGGTATACGTCCTGGCTGCCCGGTTGGCGATGGTCAAGGCGCCGGGATTGGCAGAAATCTGATTCTGGCCGGGATCAGCTTTGGCAACGACCACCGGCTTACTTGCTTGGGCTGGACGCAGAACGTAGTGCATGGCCCGGTCGCCGGTCAGCTCGTAAGAAAGGGTGACCGACCGATTGCCGGCGTTTGCATTGCTCAGTGTTCCGGTGGCGGTCACATCCACATCATCGCTGCCTACAATGTCAGCTTGGGTCAGTTCGGCATCGACTGTAACCGACGCATGTCCATCATAGGGCCACGTATACGGACTGGAGTGACCGTTCAGCTTCACGGTGCTGTCATCCACGGAAATCGGCTTTTGAGCCACAGATACGGTGACGGTACCGCTGGCGGCGGCATAGCCATCGTCTCCGCCTTTTTCCGCCACGCTGGCGGTAATGACAGCGGTTCCGCTGCCGGTGATGGTAACCTCACCATTCTGGGCTACCGTTACCACATCTTCATTGTTGCTAGTAAAGGTAACTAGACTATCAGGAGAAATAGGGCTATCATCCTTTTGAAGTTCGACAGTTAGAGTGAAGTTTTCATCCCCATAGGTCTTGTTGATGGTACCATTTGTAACAACCTCATCTCCCTGCCGGATCACAACCGGATAAATGGGCAGATTGGTAATCGTGATGGTCAGTGTCCCGGACTTGGACTCTGGCGCAAAATTGGAATCACTGTGGCTGAAAACCCAATAGAGGGGTACCTCTTCGCCGGCGGATGTATTCTGAAGGGAGGTATCGGTCACCGCTTGCGAATGTTGCTCATCCATATACCAAGTCAGGTTCCCAGCCCTCAGGCCGGTCAGGTCATCTTGAATCGACGGGTCAATGGAAATGGTGGCAGGGGGCAGCTTGGACAGGAGCTGCGTTTCACCATGCGCCACTGTCCAATTCCCGTCGGACACGTTAATGGTATAATCGGCGGGTTGAATGGTAAAGGTCCTGGAGGCGCTGCCCTCCAGCAGGTCGCCGGCACCAGTGGAGGTAACAACGGCCTTGGCGGTCTCTCCGGCGTTTGTGGCATCTGTGTAAGTTACGGTATAGTCCGCCGGATTCCCATAGGTATGGGAATAGCCCCACAGATTTAATGTAACGCTTACCTCGGGGCTCTGCTCCGTGCCGTTGTAGGTCAGGTCCTCCGCGCCGGACAGGGCAATCAGCTTTTCCTCCGGGGGCAGTTTGACGGTGCCGGTGCATTCCAGTGTACCGCTGCCATCTGTCTGGTCAAGACCTTCCAGCAGAATCAGGGTGCTTCCCTCGTCTACGGTGACGGTGCCGTTATTGGTCAGTTTGCCGTCCTGGCCGATTTCCAGAGTGGCGTAGGCGTAGTTTCGGTCATTCTGGACGACCCGCAGCTCGGTGCCGCTTTCCACCACAAGCGGATAGTCAATCACCGGTTCACCCCAGACCTGGATATTGGCCTCTGTGTCATTCAGGTGAACCGTACCGTCCTCACCCACCGTCGCGCTCGTATTACTGCCCTCATAGCTGATAAAAATACCGTCCCAGTCAGCGAAGCCGGAGGGGTCCCCAATGCCGTCCGGGGCCACGATGACGGCGTTTCCGCCCGTGCCGGTGGTGAAGGCTCCGTTGTCGCTTGTACCGATAGCACGGTTGCCGCTGCCGATGCTGGTGGAGTCCGCACCGCCCTCGGCGTATACCACACCGCCGTTGATGGTGACGGTTCCGCTATAGTTTGCGTTCTCACCGGAGCCGATGCCCGCGCCGCCGGTACTGCCGCTTGACCCACCGATGGCCGTGACGTATCCGCCGTTGATGGTAACATTGCCGGTTACAGTCCCGCTGCCGACCTCGTAGCCGCCGCCGATGCCCGCGCCGCCTCCGGAGCCTCGGGCAATGATGGTACCACCGTTGATGGTGATATTGCCAAAATTACTGCTGGCGCCATATCCACCGCCGATTCCGGCCGCCCCCAAACCGATGGATGCCCCCCCGGCGGAGGCCTCGAGTAATCCGTTTCCTTCAAAGGTAACGGAGGAACCGGACTCCACCCAGATGGCAGGATGATTCCGGTAACCTCTGAGAGTGTTGTTGCCCTCCAATATAAAGGTGACATCTGCGTTACCAGTTATATCAATAGCAGATTTCTCAACGCCCGGTGAGTCAATAGTAAGATTACTAAGCGTAATTGTATGGGTTCCGCCATCAATGGTCTGATTCCTCCTGTTCCCACTCCAGGTCTCTTCGCTTTCACTAAAAGCTAGAGAAGTTGAAGGAAGAATAGATAGTAACATACATAAGGATAATAATGCGGCAAACCACCGTTTTTTTTGATGTCTCATGGTGTATCCTCCTTTTTGTAAATGTCTACCTTTTTAAACGAGGGTACAACATTTTGCGATAGGAAGATTTAGGAAATAAATTTGTAAAATATATTAATAGCCTGTTGCAATTTTCCTGCAAAAATGATATATTTACTAAACATCCACATGTTTGATAATGTAGACATTTAAAACACGATGTCCGCTTCTGCGGGCATTTTTATGCGCGGCCGGTCGGGGCGGGGACGGCTGGAGCAAAATGAAGCCAGTTGGCACTTCCGTGCGCCCAAAGTGGCGAAAATTGAGCAAAAGAGAAAGAAAACCGACGGGTATCTCTTGCAATCTTTTGGCAAAATGGTATAATGTCTCCGGTTACTGTATTTGAGTATAGTAGTGCAACGTAAATCTAGGAGGAATGACAAATGGCCAACACGCATAAGTATGTCTATTTGTTCTCAGAGGGCAACGGCTCCATGCGGGAGCTGCTGGGCGGCAAGGGCGCCAACCTGGCTGAGATGACCAATCTGGGTATGCCCGTGCCCCAGGGCTTCACCGTCACCACCGAGGCCTGCACCCAGTATTATAACGACGGCCGCCAGATCAACGCGGACATCCAGGCCCAGATCTACGAGTACCTGGGCAAGATGGAGGCCATCTGTGGCAAGAAGTTCGCCGATCCGAGAACCCCTGCTGGTTTCCGTGCGCTCCGGCCCGCGCCTCCATGCCCGGCATGATGGACACCATCCTCAACCTGGGCCTCAACGACACCGTGGTGGAGGGCCTGGCCAAGTTCACCAACAACCCCCGCTTCGCCTACGACTCCTACCGCCGGTTCATCCAGATGTTCTCCGACGTGGTGATGGAGCTGAGCAAGAAGCGCTTTGAGGAGATTATCGACGACGTCAAGGCCAAGAAGGGCGTCAAGCAGGACGTGGAGCTGGATACCGAGGACATGAAGAACCTGGTGGTTCTGTTCAAGGAGTTCTACAAGAAGGAGAAGGGCGAGGACTTCCCCCAGGATCCCAAGGTCCAGCTCATGGAGGCCGTCAAGGCCGTGTTCCGCTCCTGGGACAACCCCCGCGCCAACGTCTACCGCCGCGACAACGACATCCCCTACTCCTGGGGCACCGCCGTCAACGTGCAGTCCATGGCCTTCGGCAACATGGGCGACGACTGCGGCACCGGCGTTGCCTTCACCCGCAACCCCGCCACCGGCGAGAAGGCCCTGTTCGGCGAGTACCTGATCAACGCCCAGGGCGAGGACGTGGTGGCCGGCGTGCGCACCCCTTCCCCCATCTCCAAGCTGCATGAGGAGATGCCCGCGGTGTACGAGCAGTTCGCCGCCATCGCCGACCGCCTGGAGAAGCACTACAAGGACATGCAGGACATGGAGTTCACCATCGAGAATGGCAAGCTCTATATGCTGCAGACCCGCAACGGCAAGCGCACCGCCGCCGCCGCCCTGAAGGTGGCCGTGGATCTGGTGGACGAGGGTATGATCGACGAGAAGGAGGCTGTGTGCCGCGTCGATCCCAAGCAGCTCGACGCCCTGCTGCACCCCACCTTTGACGCCGAGGCCCTGAAGAAGGCCCAGGTCGTTGGCAAGGGCCTGGCCGCCTCCCCGGTGCCGCCTGCGGCCGCGTGGTGTTCACCGCCGAGGAGGCCAAGGAGTGGCACGAGCGGGGCGAGAAGGTCATCCTGGTCCGCCTGGAGACCTCTCCCGAGGACATCGAGGGCATGAAGGCGGCTCAGGGCATCCTGACCGTCCGCGGCGGCATGACCTCTCACGCCGCCGTGGTGGCCCGCGGCATGGGCACCTGCTGCGTGTCCGGCTGCGGCGACATCGTGGTGGACTATGAGAACAAGAAGTTCACCCTGGCCGGCAAGGAGTACCACGAGGGCGACTGGATCTCCCTGGACGGCTCCACCGGCAACATCTACGGCGAGGCCGTGGCCACCGTGCCCGCCGACCCCGGCTCCGGCTACTTCGGCCGCCTGATGGGCTGGGCGGACAAGTACCGTCAGCTCATGGTCTACACCAACGCCGACACCCCCCGCGACGCCGCCCAGGGCCGCGCTTTCGGCGCCCAGGGCATTGGCCTGTGCCGCACCGAGCATATGTTCTTTGAGGGCGAGCGCATCAAGGCCATGCGCGAGATGATCGTCGCCGACAACACCGAGGACCGCAAGAAGGCCCTGGCCAAGATCATGCCCTACCAGCAGGGCGACTTCGAGGGCCTGTACGAGGCCATGGAGGGCTGCCCGGTTGTCATTCGCTTCCTGGATCCCCCGCTGCACGAGTTCCTGCCCACCAAGGAGGAGGACATCAAGGAGATCGCCGGCGAGATCGGCGTCACCGTAGAGCGCCTGCACGAGGTTATCGCCTCCCTGCACGAGTTTAACCCCATGATGGGCCACCGCGGCTGCCGTCTGGCCGTCTCCTACCGGAGATCGCCGAGATGCAGACCACCGCCGTCATCAACGCCGCCATCAACGTCCAGAAGAAGCACCCGACTGGAAGATGGTGCCCGAGATCATGATCCCCCTGGTGGGCGAGGTCAAGGAGCTCAAGTACGTCAAGGACGTGGTGGTCGCCACCGCCGACAAGATCATCAAGGACGCCGGTATCGACATGAAGTATGAGGTCGGCACCATGATCGAGATCCCCCGCGCCGCCCTGACTGCCGACGAGATCGCCAAGGAGGCCGAGTTCTTCTCCTTCGGCACCAACGACCTGACCCAGATGACCTTCGGCTTCTCCGCGACGACGCCGGCAAGTTCCTGGGCGCTTACTACGACAAGAAGATCTATGAGTCCGATCCCTTCGCCCACCTGGATCAGAACGGCGTAGGCAAGCTGGTGGCCATGGCCGCCAAGCTGGGCAAGGAGACCCGCCCCGACATCCACCTGGGTATCTGCGGCGAGCACGGCGGTGACCCCACCTCCGTGGAGTTCTGCCACAAGGTTGGCCTGAACTATGTGTCCTGCTCCCCCTACCGCGTGCCCATCGCCCGTCTGGCTGCCGCCCAGGCCGCCATCAAGAACCCCCGCTAAGGGCGAGCATTTATAAAGTAAACAGGGCGCCGCCCATTTGGGCGGCGCTCCTGTTGGGGAAAGGAAGTAGGGAAGTGTCTTCATGTATAGAGGTGTCTAGTTCCGGCACGGAACGGAGCAAGTGGGCTCGGGGGCAATGCCCTCAACAAGCAAGTGGGCGTGTGTATTAACACAGGCGATGCTTGCTTCTTGTTGATTAGGCAGTGCAATCAGTAAAAATGCAAATTAGGAAAGTTTTAATTAATATAGCTAAATACTACAAAAAACCAGTTCCAAATAATTAGTCCGTAAACCATTAAAATAAAACACTCTACATTTGCTCGACTTCCATTGATTGATTTTTTAATAAGAGAGAAAAGTATATATGGATATGATAGAAAGGAAAAAATGCTAAAATTGTTACTATAGAGTATATTGTGTTCATGGATATTAGAATAGCAAATCCCACCCTACTTTAATTACGTTGCATACCCTTTTAATTCATTTCTCCATTATAAATGTCATATTGGCCTTCATTATTAATTACAATAGTTTTATAGAAGGTTTCCTCAGTACCGAGGCCGAAAGAGAGTGACGGAGAGATACCAGATACGGAAACGCTGATACTTGGAGAATAAGTAAGTGTTGTATGTCCGTATCCAAAAGCAAATGCGGCAGAATACAGGGTATTCGAAGTTGCTTCTTCCTTCACAACAATCGTCATTTTCCGTGTGCTGCCCAGCAACCTTGACCGGAGATGTTATTAAGCAGTGGGAACTTTACATTAACATCGTGGTATACATCTCTGATTGCTAAATCATAATCTTTGTATCCCACAAGGTCGCCAACTTCATGATCCCCTTTGTGATAGTAAACTCTACAGGAAGATTTGCTTGTGTCTATTTTACCCGTGTAGCAAGATTATCGCCCCTTGTTCCAGCAAACCCGCAAGCAACCATATCATTTGGTGCAAGGCCCGTCGTGAGCGGAGTCTTACTCCAGTACCATTCAAATGCTGCACCAATTGTATTTGAATTAGCGCGTACCAGCGCTAACTCTCCGCTAAAGTCAGCAACTAATCTTTTCAGTTCAGGATTTTCAGTTAGCGACTCCCTGTTATAGTTCTTGAGAAGACTGATCTCATCTTCTGAATATCCCATCATTTGCAGGTCGTCACTAGAAAGTTGGGCCCGCTGATAAAGCAAGTCCTCTATTGTAGTGTTCTTTATTGCTGCGACTTCGTCCTCGCTATACCCTGAAGCTAAAAGGGTTGACTCAGAAAGAGATTGAAGGTTAGTATACATATCATATTCATTAGTCTCAAAAGAGTAAACAGGAATTGCCTCATTTAATTGCATACTGTCCATATCAACAGTACCAGATTGGATAGGTGCATTATACGCCATGGCAGTGGGGATACAGGCAATACAGCATAAAAATGCCATAACAAGACTTAGAAATCTTTTCATTTTAAAAAGTCCTCCTTTTTATAGATTATTGATCTTCGTAATACCGAACAATTTTGCTTTATATGGTTAACAATATCTGACACTTATTCCAACAATGCTTTACACATCACTCCTATCTATCTTTTTAATTTATCTAGAAAACAAAATTTTCGGCTAAACATATTCCTCCTCTCTTTTATTTTATAAGGTGCCTCTACACATATATCAAAAAGTCCATACAAAACATTTCATATAAAATAAAAAATTGACGGTTTAAACCGTCAATTTTTTTTGATAAAATTATTTTGTTGCAGTAACAGCGGGAGAAGTTGGAGTCGTTCTGCTATCGCCACCATTTTCATCTCTTGCAAAACTTCCGCTGTCACACGATATTGGTGCCCAACTGTTCCTTGATAAATAATAGCGCTATTATATGTTGAACGATTTGAAGAAGTCATCCAGCTTTCGCTCTCGTATTCTTCGGCGGTGTTCCAGGTTCTTCCGCCGTCATCGGACTCCTCCAACAGGATGTAACTAGCACCCAACTGTGAGACACGTTTGTTCGCTACGATGGAAAACATGACCTGAACTTTTCCGCCACCTGCCGCAGTGACGTTGGCGGTATATTTCGCAATATAGGAACTTGCGCGTTCAAGTGCAGAGGCGCTGGCAAGAAAACTTGTGCAACAAACGAGTACAAGTGCGGCTGCGCAGATATGTCGCATAAACTTTTTCACTGTCTATTACCTCTCTAATAGTAAATTAGAAATTAAGTATAAATGGAATCAATAATTGCTCTCATTTCCTTCTCATCAAGTTCCCCGGAAATCGAGCACTCGCAGGTGCCATTGATCCATGCCGCTGTTAGTATGTTTTCATTTGACATAATATAGTGAACAATGCCGTTTTGCGTGTACTCAAAAACAGAACCGCCATCCTTTTCAAATATTGCCGGTATGAACGTATCATCTGTCCAATACGAATACTCAAGAGAAATCGTATCTTGACCGTGGCTGTAGGACGCACTGAAAATAATTTGTCCAATTAGGGGATTAGCTTCCACATAGTCCAATGTATAGCCATTTGGAAGCCAAGATGGAGCCAACGTATTAGAAATAGAATAGGTATCAAAGGCATCCTGAAGGGTCTGGTATTGTTCTGCATCGGGTATTGTCCCAGTACCCTCAGATATAGGAATTGCCGAGGTGCTTGGTGTGACAAAGCGGAATGTCTCCTCCGTCCATCGCCCGATTGCACCAAACACGTCGATGCCAGCGGCCTGCGCACAAAACATAGTGAATACGGCGACGATGGCCGCAACAACGACAACTCTTGCGAAGGTCTTACGAAAACGGAATCCATGAGATCTTCTTTGGGGAACCTCCGGGTTGGGCAAAGCATCCTCATCGAACAAAATCGCGTGCTGGGAACGGAACTTTTCCCAGGACTGTTTCACATCAAAATCTTCTTCGAGAGGAGCTCTTTCGTCCAGAGCGTCCAGATAGGAGTCAATCACATCCTCATCATAGGTGAGGTCGGTCATTTCATCCATTTTGGACTCCAGCTCTGTCAGCAGCTCGTCCGCTGTTTTATCGCACAGATGTCCTTGGATTTGAGAGACGCTGCCCTTCCCGCTGCCCGACTGGTATGGGGCTCGTTTCTTCTCGGGCATCATGACACCTCCTTCTTAAGAATATCAGAAAAACATATTAAAACATTACATCAATTCAGAAAAATCTTTTTCCTTTTCTGCCAACTTCCTATAATGCTGCTTTGCTCGGAACATCTGTGTACGGCAGGTCAGGATCGGGATCTTCAGCCGCGCTGCAATTTCTTCATAGGAAAGCTCGTCCTCATAGAACCAGACCAACAGATCCCGCTCCCTCTGGGTGAGGCCCGGCGGTAACATATCCCGTAGAGACAGAATCTGTTTTGGCGGAGCGCTGAGTTGCGCAACCTGTTCATCTATGGGGTCTCATGATTGGATTGCCTTTGGCTTCTGTCTATGGAATGGCGGATCAAATTTTGGACAACCTTCATCAGCCATCCCGGAGGATTGGGATGAATTTTTACGAGGTCAAATCTGACCAGAAGCAGTAGAAATGCCTCTTGAACGATATTTTCGGCTTCTTCTTTATCACCCAGCCGGCGCAAAGCGATTTTATACATTTTGCGAGCATTGGCTTCATAGAGTTCCTTCACCCATGCTTCATCTGCTGGACTCATAAGCATCTCTCCTCCCGGTTGGCTGGTACCGGCTCCATTTTACCGAAGCAGGCTGGAAAATGCAATCCCGCCCCCGGTTTCCAGCCAAAACCGGGAGCGGGCGTTTTACGGCAGAAAGGGCTTGAGGTACTCGGCCATGGAGCGGGACATCTCGCGGGAGAAATCGGAGTTGTACTTGCGCTTGCAGAAGGCGTCCAGCCACGCACCGTAGGGCCGGGCTCCGGCGTTGTCGGCCAGCATAGCCTCCAGCTCGGCCGGCTCCATGCGGCGGTAGGCGTTCTCGTGGACGATGTGCTCCAAGGCGCGGCGGCGGGGCTTTTCCCGCTCCTGCTGCTGCTGCGTGGGGTAGCCGAACACCAGCAGGGCGGCGGGCACCACGTACTCCGGCAGGCGGAGCAGGGCCCGGTGAGCCTCCACCTGCTCCAGAATGTCGCCGATGTAGCAGGAGCCGATGCCCAGGCTCCAGGCGGCGGTGACGGCGTTCTGGGCGGCGATGTTGGCGTCGGACAGGGCCAGCCACAGGTCGCCCGGCCCGGGGCGGCGGGGGGAGCAGCCCCCGGCGGCAAAGGCGTCGTACCACTTCTGGCAGTCGGCACAGAAAAGGAGCACCAGCGGGGCCCGGGCGATGAAGGGCTGGTGGTCGCAGGTGTCGGCCAACGTGTCCTTGACGGCCTGGTCGGTAATGTCTAAAATGGTATAGAGCTGCTGGTTCCCCGCCGTGGGGGCGGCGCAGGCCGCCTCCAGGATGGCCCGCCGGGCCTCCGGGGGAATGGGCCGGTCCAGAAAGGCCCGCACCGACTTGCGGGCGTGGAGCTGGGACAGAACTTCGTTCATAAAAATCCCTCCTAGGATGTGATGGTGTGAAAGAGATGCAGTTTACCGTGGAGCGGGGCGGCCCGCTGCTGCCCTTCCTGCTGGAGCACGCGAAGGGGAGCCGCAACCATATCAAGTCGCTGCTCGCCCGGGGACAGGTGCAGGTGGACGGGACGGCCGTCCGCCGCCACGACCACCCCCTCGCCCCCGGCCAGCGGGTGAGCGTGCTCGCCCAGGGGGCGGAGGCGCGGCGGGCCCCCTTCCCGGTGCTCTATGAGGACGGGCGCATCCTGGTCATTGACAAGCCCTCCGGCCTGCTGAGCATGGCCAGCGACCGGGAGAAGGTGCGCACCGCCTACCGCATGGCGGGGAGTACGTGCGCCGCACCAGGCCCGGAGGGCGGGTGTTCATCGTCCACCGGCTGGACCGCGACACCTCCGGCGTGCTCCTGTTCGCCAAAGACGAGGAGACCAAGCGGGCCTATCAGGAGCACTGGGACGCGCTGGTGCGCCGCCGGGGCTATCTGGCGGTGGTGGAGGGCCGGCCCCAGGGAGGAGGACACCATCCGCACCCTTCTGCGGGAGAACGCCGCCCACAAGGTCTACTCCGTCCGCTCCGGCGGCAAGGAGGCGGTGACCCACTACCGCACCATCCAGGCGGGGCGGGAGTACACCCTGCTGGAGGTGGACATCGACACCGGGCGCAAGAACCAGATCCGCGCCCACCTGAGCGAGCTGGGCTGCCCCGTGGCGGGAGACCGGGACTACGGCGCGGCCGCCAGCCCGCTGGGCCGCCTGTGCCTCCACGCCCACGAGCTGGCCCTGACCGACCCACTTCACCGGGGAGGAGCGGACGTTCCGCTCCGGGGCCCCCCGGGGCTTCCGCGCGCTGGTCTGCTAGAGACCCAGCCGGGCCCGGGCCTGGGTGCGGAACTCCACCAGCTCGGGATAGCGGTAGAAAAAGTTCAGCTTCTCCTCCCAGACGGCATCCCCCTCCGGGCGTCCCACAGGACAAAGTAGGTGAAGCTCTCCGCAATGTCCTCCGACGGGTCGGTGGAGGCGTAGTCGGTGACGAAATCCGCCTGGTGCCGGAGGTAAAAGCCATAGCTGTCCGGATTGGCCAGGCGGTCATGCAGGTAGTCCGTCCAGAAGGTGTGGTAGAAGTCATCCAGATAGGAGCCGGACCGGGCGACCATGCCCTCCTCGCAGTACCGGGCGCCGCTCTCCGGAGCGCCGTAGTCCGCCTGGGTGTCGTTGAGGGTGAGGTAGTGGGTATACTCGTGGAGGACGGTTTCGGTAAACCAGTCCAACTCCCCGGCATCCGCCGGGTCCACTGCCAGTTCCCACCGCGTCCCTGTGTCATCCAGGGGGGAAACATAGGCCAGGGTTTCATCCAGACCGTCGGTAAAGACAGTGAAGCGGGAAAAGCCGTCCAGGGCCCCCTCGGGCAGAAGGGCGTTCACCTGTGCCCACAGGGGACGGTAGACATCCTCCCCAGAGGTCAGCCGGAGGCCGCCGTCCGGCTCCACGGCATAGTCGGCCAGCGGGCGCTCGGCGGGAGAGGCATAGCCCCAGGACCCGCCGCCCCCCAGGTATTTGAGCGTGTACCGCTCATAGAGCCGGTTGAGGCGGTCCACCAGATTGGCCTCCTCAGTGGACAACTGCCACCGTGCTTCCGCCTCCCGTGTCTGGCGCAGGGGGAGGAGCTGTTCCACAAGGGTATGTACATGGGCCAGCTCCGCCTCGGAGAGCAGGCCGTCCAGCTCCCCAAGCTGGGCGGAGGCCAGCGCATCGGCGGCGGGATTTTCCACAGATACACCAGAGGATGTGGAAAACTTCTCCGGTTGTTTGCAGCCAGCCAGGAGAAGCAGGGGGAGCAGCGCCAGGAGGGCGCGGCGCTTGACCATGGGATCACCTCCGTGTTGGATTATTTCCGCCATTGTACCACAGGACGGTGAAGAAGGGCGGCGGGACGCTTAATGCGTCCCGCCGCCCTAGCGTTTCAGCAGGGCCTGAAATTCCGGCTCGTCCTGGAGGAAAGCCAGTTCGGGCTCCCGCTGGAGCTCCAGCAGCAGGCCGGGCAACAGAACGGACCCGACGGCCACCTGCGTACCGGGTAGAAGGTGGGGATATAGCCCCCCGCCGTCCCAGGAGCGGTTGAGCGCCTCCAGCATATCACGCAGGGCAGACAGGGCGGCCGTCTTGTCCCCCTCTGCCGCGGCCTGTAGGAGCCGTCCGGAGGAGGCGACACCGGGAATGAGGGCATAACGCTCCACCGTCTCCTCAATGAGGGCGGCCAGCCGGCCCCGTCCTCCAGCCGCTCCGCCTGGAGGGCCAGCTCCTGAAGGCTGACCAGTGACTCGTAGACCTCCGTCGCGGCATTGAGCAGCCGCCGCTCCCACAGCTCCGCGGCCTCCTCCCCACGGCCTGTCCGGCGGAGCAGCCCCGCCTGCAAAGCGTCCCGGTGGGGCCAGCGGTCGGACAGGGCGGAGAGCAGCTCCTCCGCCGCGGCGTACTCCTCCCGCCTCATGTGTCTGCCGATGAGCAGGTGGAGGGCCTGGTCCCGGATATCCGGCTCCTCGCTGTCGGCCAGAGCGCGGTACAGAGGCTCCAGACGGCGCTCGTAGGGCTCCGGCTCGGCCACGCCCAGGGTGAAGAACAGGCCGTTCAGCGTCATGGCCAGAGAGATGGTCAGGCGGTCGCACCCGGGCCACCGGTGGAGCAGCTCCTCCGCCCGCAGAAAGGCCGCATCGATGCCCCCGCTCTGGGCCAGGGTGTAAAGCTCCTCTGTAAACGCGGCGATCTCTGCACCGGTCAGCTCCTCCCGGAAGGAGAGCAGAGTGTTCAGATCGGTGTCCAGCAGGCGGGCCAGCGGGGCCAGCAGGGCGAGATCGGGGCAGCATGCGCCCCGCTCCCACTTGTTTACCGCCGGGCCGCTTACTCCCAGGGCCTGGGCCACCTGCTCCTGGGTCAGCCCCTTTGCCCGCCGCAGGCGGCGGATCGTTCCATTTAAGTTCATACAGACGCCTCCTTGCTGCGCGAGAGCGGGCGGGCCGCCCCTGCGGTTCTATCCTAGCAGACGGCGGAGCGGAGGGCAAGGGCTCGGTGCTCAGGTTTTGGCCGGGAAAAGAAAACCGGAGGTTAAACCGTGCGGGGCCGCCTCTCATGAGGCGGCCCCGCACGGCGTTTCAGAATGGAAATTATATGGAAAGGGAAAAAACGCAAAATCAGAGCTTGACCACCCAGCCGAAGGGATCGGGCCGGGTACCCCACTGGATGCCGGTGAGGGTGTCATACAGGCGCTGGGCCAGGGGGCCGATCTTGCCGCCGTTGACCACCACGTGCTGGTCCTCCCAGCCCATCTCGCCGATGGGGAGATGACGGCGGCGGTGCCAGTGCCCCAGGCCTCTTTCAGCGTGCCGTCGGCCCCGGCGTCAAAGAGCTCCTGGGCGGTGATCAGCCGCTCCTCCACCTTCAGCCCCAGGACTTCAGCAGCTCCAGGCAGGACTTGCGGGTGATGCCGGGCAGAACCGAGCCGGTGAGCTCCGGGGTGAGCACGGTATCGCCCACCTGGAACATGACGTTCATGGAGCCCACTTCCTCAATATACTTCCGGTGAACGCCGTCCAGCCAGAGCACCTGGGCGTAGCCGTTCTGCTCCGCCCGCTCCCCGGCGCGGATGGAGGCGGCGTAGTTGCCGCCGCACTTGGTGTAGCCGGTGCCACCCTTGACGGCGCGGACGTCCTCGTTCTCCACATAGATCTTCACCGGGTTGATTCCCTCGGCGTAGTATGCGCCCACCGGGCAGGTGATGATGCAGAACAGGTAGTCGTGGGCGGCGTGCACGCCCAGGGAGGGAGTGGTGGCGATGATGAAGGGGACGGATATACAGGGAGGTGCCCGGCTTGGAGGGCACCCAGCCGGCCTCCAGGCGCACGAGCTGCTCAATGGCGGCCAAGGGCGTCCTCCTCCGGCAGGGGGGGGGTGGATGCACATGCGCTCACAGGAGGAGTTGATGCGCCGGACGTTCTCCATGGGGCGGAAGAGCTGCACCCCGCCGTCGGGGCCGCGGTAGGCCTTCAGGCCCTCAAAGACCTCCTGGGCATAGTGGAGCACCATGGCGGAGGGCTCCAGGGCGAGGGGGCCGTAGGGCACGATGCGCCCGTCGTGCCAGCCCTGGCCGGCGGTGTAATCCATGATAAACATATGGTCGGTAAAGGTCTTGCCGAAGACCAGCGTGTCGGGATCGGGCTTCGGCGAGCACCGCGGCGCGCTGCACGGGATATTCCTTAATGGGAATGCCTCCTCGATCGTTCATTTGTTTTCCAAAAGTATGGCAGTACAGGGGAAAAAAGAATGTAAAGCATGATACAATACCCGGAATATTCTATCACAAGGCAAGAACCAGGGCAAGCGGGCTTGTTTTTGGGGCGGCCCTTTGATATAATAATATCTCTTATTATGTGTGTTCTGCACCGAACGACCTGCTTGGGAGGTGTCTCAATGCGGAAAAACAAGCTGACCCATCTGCTGGAGCCCAGCCTGCGGCTCTACTTTGTGTTCCTGCTCCTCTTCGCCGCGGTGTCGGCCCTGTTCAGCGTGGCGGTGGCGGTGATCGAGGCGGCGGTGGTGGCGGTGCTCTACCTCTACTTCCGGCGCAGCAACGCCCAGAGGCAGAAGGAGATCATCAAATACATCGAGCGTCACCTGCAACATGGATACGGCTACCAAGGATACCATGGTCAACGCCCCGCTGCCCATGGTGATCTTCCGGCCGGAGAACGACGAGGTCATCTGGTCCAACGACCGCTTTCTCCAGCTCACCGGCGAGCGGGAGCACCTGTTCGACACCAAAATTACCGCGGCGGTGCCTGACTTCTCCTCCCGCTGGCTCATGGAGGGCAAGACTGAGTGCCCCACCGAGGTGCGCCTCGGGGAGCGGCGCTTCCTGGTCTTCGGCCACCTGGTCCGCACCGAGGATCAGGGCGGGCGGGGCTACCTGGCCACCACCTACTGGGTGGACGTCACCGACTTCGCCCAGGTGCGGGACATCTTCTATTCCACCCGGCCGGTGGTGGGGATTCTCACCGTGGACAACTATGAGGAGCTGATGAAGGGGGCCACCGATTCCGCCCGCTCCGCCATGCGCAGCGGCATCGACGAGCGGCTGGCCCAGTGGGTGGCCCCGGCCCAGGGGCTGTTCTGCCGGTACGAGCGGGACCGCTACCTCTTTGTCTTTGAGGAGCGGTTTCTGGCCCAGTTTCAGGAGGGCAAGTTCTCCATCCTGGAGACGGTGCGGGAGGTGGTCAGCCCCTCGGGCATACAGGCCACCCTGTCCATCGGAATCGGCAAGGACGCCGACACCCTGGCCGAGCTGTTCCAGTACGCGGCCCTGTCGGTGGAGATGGCCCTGAGCCGGGGCGGCGACCAGGTGGTGGTCAAGAACAAGTTCAACTTCGAGTTCTACGGCGGCCGCACCAGGAGCTGGAGAAGCGCACCAAGGTCAAGAGCCGGGTCATGGCCAACGCCCTGGGCGAGCTGATGGCCGACGCCCCCCGGGTGTTTGTCATGGGCCACAAGTACCCCGACATGGACTGCATCGGCGCCGCCGCCGGCGTGTGCGCCATGGCCCGGAAGAAGGGCGCGCCGGTGCACATCATCAAGGAGGCCGGGCAGGACCCGGCCAGCGAGATGTCCGAGCGGCTGGGCGCGCTGCCGGAGTACAGGATGTGTTTCTCTCCCAGCAGGATGCCATCCTGCTGGCCGACGCCAACTGCCTGCTGGTGGTGGTGGACACCAACCGGCCCGAGCAGGTGGTGAGCCAGGATCTGCTGGAGGCAGTGCACAAGGTGGCGGTGATCGACCACCACCGCCGGGCCTCCTCCTATATTGCCGACGCGGCCCTCAATTTCCACGAGCCCTACGCCTCCTCCGCCAGCGAGCTGGTCACCGAGCTGCTCCAGTACCTGCTGGAGCCCGCCGACCTGCTCAAGACCGAGGCGGAGGCCCTGATGGCCGGGATGGTACTGGACACCAAGCAGTTTACCATGCGTACCGGCAGCCGCACCTGTGAGGCCGCCGCCTTTCTCCGCCGCTCGGGTGCGGACACCGGCGACGAAGAAGCTGTTCCAGAACGACCTGGAGGGCACCATCGCCAAGTACGACATTATTCAGAACGCCAAAATGTACCATGAGGGCATTGCCGTAGCCAAGGTGGACCACACCGTGGGCCGCATTACCGCCGCCCAGGCCGCCGACGAGCTGCTCAACATCTCGGGCATCGACACCTCCTTCGTCCTCTTCCCCGACCAGGAAGGGCGGGTGATCCTCTCCGCCCGCAGCATGGGGACGTGAACGTGCAGGTGGTGCTGGAGAAGCTGGGCGGCGGTGGCAACGCCGCCACCGCCGGCGCCCAGGTGCCGGGCAAAGGCGTGGACGAGGTCAACGATATGCTCCTCCAGGCCATTGACGCATATCTGGAGGAGTGAGAACTGTGAAACGACCGCTGGTGCTGTTGGCGGCCGGCCTGGCGCTGGTTCTGGGTGCCTGCACCGCCCCGGCGGCAGAGGCCCCCACGCCCCCGGCGGAGGTCACTCCGGCCTCGACGGAGGCCCCAGCTCCGGCGGAGCCCCCCATCCCGGACTGGATGGCGGACCAGCCCGCCCGCTTTCCTGGACGCGGAGCAGCAGGCGCTCTTCCTGCGGGCGTACAGCGCCGCCAGCTTCCTCATGGGCTGCTCCACCAGCGGCGTGGACAGCTATCCCCTGGACGGCGGCGATCCGCCGGAGCTGGGGGACTATGAGACGGTCACCCTGGACAGCGGCTGGACCTATCTGGTGGCCCAGGGGCGGTACGCCCGGTGGGAGGACTTCCAGGCCATGCTGGACGGCATCTTCACCCCGGCGTACCAGGAGGAGCTGCTGTGGACGGAGAATATGGACGGGGAGCGATTCCCCAGCTTCACCGCCGATGGGGAGGGCCGGACATGCTTCCTGGAGCTGGAGCGGGGCAGCAGCCTGGAGTATGGCTGGGCCGATGTGCCGGACACCTATGAGCTGGTGAGCCAGAGCGAGGATGCTGTGGAGTTTTACTTGGTGGGGCATTACGCCGATCTGACCATGCAGCCGGATGAGACGGGCGCCCGCCCGCTCAGCACAGAGCGCTGGCCCATTCGTATGGAGCGCACCGCTGGCGGCTGGCGGGTGTCGGAATTTCACGTGCCCTATTGAATAAGTTTTGAGATTTGGAAAGGAAGTTATCCCGATGAAAGTGATTTTGCAGCAGGACGTGAAGGGCCAGGGCAAGAAGGGCCAGATGATCGAGGCAAGCGACGGCTACGCCCGCAATTTTCTCCTGCCCCGGAAGCTGGCGGTGCCCGCCACGGCGGAGAACGTCAATACCATGAAGATGCAGGAGAAGGCCAAAAAGGCCCAGGAGGCCGCCGAGAAGGCGGAGGCAGAGGCCACCGCCGCCAAGCTCAAGGAGCTGACCGTGAAGGTAGTGGCCAAGGGCGGCAACGGCGGGCGGCTGTTCGGCGCAGTGACCAGCAAGGAGATCGCCGACGCCCTCCAGGCCCAGCACGGCATCGCCATCCCTAAGACCAAGATCGTCCAGGACGAGCCCATCAAGGCCTTCGGCGGCTATGAGCTGAAGGTCAAGCTGGGGTACGAGGTCACCGGCACCCTCAAGGTGGTCGTGGCCGAGGCCTGAACCGGGAACGGGAGGGCAAAGAGGCCGTCCCTGTATACGCTCAGCCGGTCTGCCCTGGGTAGGGGCGGCCTTTATGGCCGCCCGCGGGCGCTCACAGGGGTCGCCCCTGCGGCGTTTGTGTTTTATCCCGCCCGCATTTTACGCTCCCGGAGGTGAGGAACATGCCAAGTGAAGAGGAGCTTTTGACCCGGCAGATGCCCCACAGCACCGAGGCCGAACAGTCCGTGCTCGGCTCCATGCTCATTGACGCCCGCTGCGTGCCCGAGGTGATCGAGGCCCTCCGGCCGGAGGACTTCTACCTGCGCACCAACCGGGAGATCTATGAGACCATCTACTCCATGTTCAACTTCTCCCTCACCATCGACCCGGTGACGGTGCTGGAGCACATGAAGCAGAACGGGGTGTATGACGAGAACACCTCCCGCAATTACATCCTCCAGCTCATGGAGATCACCCCACGGCGGCCAACGTGAAGGAGTACGTGGCCATCGTCAGGACAAGGCCCTGCTGCGGCGCATCGCCGAGACGGCGGGAGAGCTGACTGCCATGGTGCAAGAGGGCACCGGCACCGCCCAGGAGGTGCTGGAGGCGGCGGAGCAGCGCATCTACGCCATCCGCCAGGGCCGGTCCGCCCAGGGTCTGGCCCACATCTCCAGCGTCATCCTCAATGTGTACGAGCGGCTCAACGAGCTGGCCGCCAGCGACTCGGCGGTACCCGGCCTGTCCACCGGCCTGCCCGACGTGGATATGGCCATCTCGGGGCTGAACAAGTCCGATCTGATCCTCCTGGCCGCCCGCCCCGGCATGGGCAAGACCTCCTTCGCCCTGAACATGCTCCTCCACGCGGGCAAGTTCTCCGGCAAGACGGTGGTCTTCTTCTCCCTGGAGATGAGCCGGGAGCAGCTGGCCATGCGCCTCATCTCCGGCGAGAGTTTTGTGGACAACAAAAAGCTGGTCACCGGCAAGCTGGGGGAGGAGGACTGGACCAAGATCGCCGCCGCCTCGGCGGCCCTCAACCAGACGCAGATTTTGATCGACGACAACCCCTCCCTCTCGGTGGCCGACATGAACGCCAAGTGCCGCCGGGTGGATAATCTGGGGCTGGTGGTCATAGACTACCTCCAGCTCATGACCTCCGCCGGCGGGCCACCCGCAGCGGCGACAACCGCCAGCAGATCGTCTCCGACATCTCCCGCGCCCTGAAGATCATGGCCAAGGAGCTCAACGTGCCGGTGGTATGCCTGTCCCAGCTCTCCCGCGGCCCGGAGAGCCGCTCCGACAAGCGGCCCATGCTCTCCGACCTGCGCGAGTCGGGCGCCATCGAGCAGGACGCCGACATCGTCATGTTCCTCTACCGGGACGACTACTACAACGACAGCGACGAGAACCACAATCTGGCCGAGTGCATCATCGCCAAGAACCGCCACGGCGAGACCCGCCCCGTTGAGCTCCAGTGGCTGCCCGAGTACACCACCTTCTCGTCCATCGACCGGAGGCATTCGGAATACTAAACACCCATTGTAGGGGCGACCCTTGTGGCCGCTCCTACAGGACCACCACAGGAGAAAACCTATATGCTGGAAGCCGCCAAAGCTCTTTCAACCGAATACGACATGCTGCCCCGGGGCGCGGTGCTGTGCGCCGTGTCCGGCGGGCGGACTCCATGTGCCTGCTCCACCTGCTCCACACCTGGGCGGAGGAGGGCTTCCGGGTGTGCGCCGCCCACTACCACCACGGCATGCGGGGAGGCGGCCGCGCCGATGCCGCCTTCGTCTCCGACTGGTGCGCCGGCCGGGGCATCCCCTGCGTGGTGGAGCGGGAGAGGTGTACGCCGAGGCCGAACGCCGGGGCCTGGGGTGGAGGAGACGGGGCGGCAGCTCCGGTACGAATCTCTCCGCCGGACGGCGGCGGAGCTGGGCTGTGACCGCATCGCCACCGCCCACAACGCCGACGACAATCTGGAGACCCTGCCGCTCCACCTGGCCCGCGGCGGCCTCCACGGCCTGGCGGGCATCCCGCCCCGGCGGGAGATCGTCCGCCCGCTGCTCACCATGCCGCGGGCGGCTATCGAGGCCTATCTGGAGGCCCGCCAGATCCCCATGTGGAGGACGCCACCAACACCGACGAGTACTACGCCCGCAACCGCATCCGCCGCCAGGTGGTGCCGGTGCTGCGCCAGCTCAACCCCCGCCTCACTGAGAGCGCGGCGGAGACCATGGGCTACCTGCGCACCGACAACGACTATCTGAACGCCCAGGCCGCGGCGGTCTGCCAGAACGCCCGGTGGGCGGAGGACGACCTGGTGATCGAGGCCAGGCACATCGCCCAGCTCCCGGCGGCCATCGCTCCCCGGGCGGTGCGCCGCCTGCTGGAGATGATGGGGACGGCAGCACCAACTGCTCCGCCGCCCACCTCAAGGCGGTGGTGGAGCTGGCCCGGGGGGACGACCCCTCCGCCGTGGTGTTCCTGCCCGGCGGGCGGCTGGCCCAGCGGGTATACAGGGAGCTGCTGCTCACCACCCAGTCCGACCCCCTGCCCCCTTCCTGCCCACGCCTCTGGCCCTGGACGGTGAGACCGAGGTGGGGGGCACGCCCTGGCGGGTGCGCTGCCGCCCGGTGCGCTGCCCGGACGAGAGCGGGCGGAAGCCCGGGGCCCTGTATCTGGCCCGGGGGGCGCTGGAGGGTCCCCTGGTGCTCCGCCCCCGGCAGACGGGGGACGCGGTTTCCCTGCCCGGGCGGGGGGGGACCAAGACGCTGAAGAAGCTGTTTATTGACGAAAGGTGCCCGCCGGGAGCGGGAGCGGATTCCGGTGCTGGCCGACGGCCGGGGCGTGGCCGCGGTGGCGGGCTTCGGACCTGAACAGAGCCGGACGGCCGCCCCCGGACAGGCGGCCTATGAGCTGATATTCTGGAAGAAAGAGTGAGGGAGAGGTATGGAACACATGCTGGACAAGGACGTGGAGCGGGTGCTCTTTTCCGAGGAGGAGCTGCACCGGCGGGTGGCGGAGATCGCCGCCGAGATCGACCGGGACTACGCGGGGAGGGAGCCCCTGCTGGTCAGCGTATTGCGGGGCTCCTTCGTGTTTATGGCGGATCTGGTGCGCCAGATCCACCTGCCCTGCACCGTGGACTTCATGGCGGTGTCCTCCTATGGGGCGGGCACGGCCAGCTCCGGGCAGGTCAGGATCATCAAGGATCTCAGCGAGCACATCGAGGGCCGCGACGTGATCGTGGTGGAGGACATTCTGGACAGCGGCAACACCCTAAGCTATCTGCTCCAGCTCCTCCAGGCCCGCAGCCCCGCCTCCGTGCGGCTGTGCACCCTGCTGGATAAGCCCTCCCGCCGCACCAAGGAGGTGGAGCTGCACTACTCCGGCTTCACCATCCCCGACTACTTTGTGGTGGGCTACGGGCTGGACTATGCGGAAAAATACCGCAACCTGCCCTACATAGGCATTCTTAAGCCCTGTGTGTACGGAGGAGAGGAATAACGGGCGCGCTTGAGGCGCCCAATCTGCCCGGAAAGGACGTGTCCGCAGTTTGAAACGAAACGGAAGCCTGCGCGACGTGGGCTTTTACCTGCTCATCGCCGTGGTCCTGCTGATGACCATCTTCGCCCTCCGGGCGGGATGGGGAATCAGGAGAAGATCACCTATGCCCAGGTGCGCCAGCTGCTGGAGCAGCAGATGGTGAGTCGGGTCTCCCTGGAGGACAATACCGTGACCCTGTACCTGAAGGAGCCCCAGGGCGGCCAGAGTGTGCTCACCTATCAGATCGGCAACCCGGACTGGTTCTACCAGGACTTTAACGACCTCATTGTGGAACAGAAGCGGCAGGGGATCATCACCGACTACGACTATCCCCAGGGTTGGGTGCCTCCCTACTGGATGAGCTTTATCCCGTGGATCGTCATCCTGGTGGTGTTCGGCCTGCTGTGTTACTTCATGTTCCTGCGCCAGGCCGGGGCCGGCGGGGAGGAGGCGGCGGCGGTGTGGACCGCACCGCCCGCTTCGGCCGCGCCCGCACCCGCACCGCGCCGACGAGCAGAAGAAGGTCACCTTTGAGGACGTGGCCGGCGCAGAGGAGGAGGGGGAGCTCCAGGAGATTGTGGAGTTCCTCCGGGACCCCAAGTGGTTCCTGGAGCTGGGGCCCGCATCCCCAAGGGCGTGCTGCTGGTGGGCCCGCCGGGCACCGGCAAGACCCTGCTGGCCAAGGCCGTGGCCGGCGAGGCGGGGGTTCACTTCCTCTCCATCTCCGGCTCCGACTTTGTGGAGCTCTACGTGGGCGTGGGCGCCTCCCGCGTCCGCGACCTGTTTGACCAGGCCAAGAAGAACGCCCCCGCCATCGTCTTTATCGACGAGATCGACGCCGTGGGCCGCCAGCGCGGCGCCGGCCTGGGCGGCGGCCACGACGAGCGGGAGCAGACCCTCAACCAGCTCCTGGTGGAGATGGACGGCTTCGGCAACAATGAGGGCGTGGTGGTCATGGCGGCCACCAACCGGCAGGACATCCTGGATCCCGCCCTCCTGCGCCCCGGCCGCTTCGACCGGCAGGTATACGTGGGACACCCCGACATCAAGGGCCGGGAGGCCATCCTGAAGGTCCATGCCCGCAACAAGCCCCTGGGGGACGACGTGTCCCTGGCGGAGCTGGCCAAGGGCACCGGCGGCTTCACCGGCGCCGATCTGGAGAACCTGATGAACGAGGCTGCCCTCCTGGCCGCCCGCAGACACCACCGCTTCATCAGCATGGCCGAGCTCAACGAGGCGGTGATCAAGGTGATCGCCGGGCCGGAGAAGAAGAGCCGGGTGGTCATCGAGCGGGAGCGGAAGCTCACCGCCTACCACGAGGCGGGCCACGCCATTGTCATCCACGACCTGCCCACCCAGGACCCGGTGCATGAGATCACCATCATCCCCGGGGCATGGCCGGCGGCATGACCATCTCCCTGCCCCAGGAGGACTTGACCTTCCAGACCAGGCAGCAGCTCACCGAGCGCATCGCCGTCTGCCTGGGCGGCCGGGCCGCCGAGCAGTTGGCTTTGGGGGACATCTCCACCGGCGCGGGCAACGACCTGCAAAAGGCCAGCGCCATCGCCCGCAACATGGTCACCCGCTACGGCATGAGCGGGAAGGTGGGCAATGTGGTCTTCGACTCCGGCCACGACGAGGTATTCATCGGCCGCTCCATGGCCCAGACCAAGAACTACTCCGAGGAGGTGGCTGCCCTCATTGATGAGGAGGTGAAGGCCCTGGTGGACGGGGCCTACGCCCGCTGCGGGGAGATCCTCACCCATCGCCGGAGGGAGCTGGACATCGTGGCGGAGTATCTGCTCCAGTACGAGAACATGGACGCCAAGACCTTCGAGCAGGTCTTTACCGACCCGGCGGCGCTCCAGCCCCCGGCGGCCTATCAGGCTGTGGAGGCCGAGGCGGAGCAGGCCCGCGAGGAGGAGGAGCATGGCGCAGATTGAGTGCGTGCTGGGCGACATCACCCGGATTGAGGTCGATGCCATTGTCAACGCCGCCAACCGTACCCTGCTGGGGGCGGCGGTGTGGACGGAGCCATCCACCGGGCGGCCGGCCCGGAGCTGTTGGCCGAGTGCCGTACCCTCCACGGCTGTGAGACCGGGCAGGCTAAGATTACAAAGGGTTATAAATTGCCCGCAAAATACGTGATTCACACCCCCGGCCCCATCTGGAAGGGGGGCGGCCACGGAGAGGCGGAGCTCCTGGCCTCCTGCTACCGGAGCAGCCTGACCCTGGCCGTGGAGCACGGCTGCCGGACGGTGGCCTTTCCCGCCATCTCCGCCGGGTGTACGGCTACCCGCTGGCGGAGGCGGCCGCCATCGCGGTGAATACAGTGCGTGATTTTGCGGCGCAGGATAACACATTGGAGACCGTCACCTTTGTCTGCTTTCTGCCCGAGGTAAAGGCGGCCTTCGACCAGGCCCTCCGCGAACCATAAACCAGCCCCCCGGCGCCGGCCGGGGGGCTTTTTGTCCGGCCGACCGGGCAGATCCCGCGGGGGCGGAGGCAAAACGTAAGAAAACCGTAAAAGACGGCGGGGCAAAACCCTGCTATAATAGAGATAAATTTGTGGAAAGGAGGGGGAAGCATGCCCGTAGAGACTCCGGTACGCCGCCGGCGGCGGGTGAGGCACCGGCCCCGGCTGATTCCGTGTCTGCTGGCCCTGGTGGCGGTGCTGCTGGTCATCAAGTGGATCGACCCCTTCGCCCCGGGAGCGCCCCCTGCCGGAGACGCCGGACTGGATCACGGTGGAGCTGCTCCCCCTCAACGAGTTTTCCCGGCCCGGCACGCCTCTGGAGGAGGTCAACGGCATCGTCATCCACTACGTGGGCAACCCGGGCACCACGGCGGCGCAGAACCACAGCTTTTCACCAACCTGGCCCAGACGGGGAGACCTACGCCTCCAGCCACTTCCTGGTGGGGCTGGACGGAGAGGTGCTCCAGAACGTCCCGCTCAACGAGGTGGCCTACTGTTCCAACCAGCGCAACGACGACACGATCTCCATCGAGTGCTGCCACCCGGACGACAGCGGGAATTCACCTCTGCCACCTATGAGTCCCTGGTGCGTCTCACCCGCTGGCTCATGGAGGAGTACGGCCTCGACACCAGCCAGGTGATCCGCCACTATGATGTGACGGGGAAGCTCTGCCCCAAGGCCTTTGTGGAGCGCCCCGAGGCGTGGAGCAGTTTCAGGCGGACTTGAAGAAATAGTCCTGTTTATTGACAGTGCATTTCCTATACTGTACTCACAACGAGACAGAAAGGAGCGCTGACCAATGAATTACGAGATTCGCTATGTACGTGGGCATGTGGAGGTTTACGACCAGATGGGCCGCTTCCGGTTCTCCGCCGACTCCGAGTGGGAGGCGCTGGTGGAGCTGGAGCAGGACTCCGCCGCATAGAGCGCCCGGCTATGCCGGGCGCGCTGCCCATATGAGAGAGCTGTTTCAGTCCGGGATATAGGCCCGGATACGAAGGGTAACGCCCAAGTCCTCGGTCAGCCTGCGGCAGCGGGTGATCTCCTCCGGCGTCTTGTCCTTGTCCACGATGGTCATGACCACGTGGGGCACGTACTCCTTGCACTCCCGGGCAAAGTCCAGCATGGCGTCCCACGCCTGCATGCCCTGGCGGGGCTTGGTGACGGCGCAGTACTCCTCCGGCGTGGAGCCGTTGAGGGAGATGGAGATGGTGTCGACGCGCCCCTGGAGCAGGGGCCACGTCCCGGCCCAGGAACAGGTTGGCGTGGCCGTTGGTGTTGATGCGCACCGGGGGCAGGTTGGGCACCCGCTTTTTCAGCTCGTCCACCAGCCACACGATGTCGTCGGTGCGGTACATGGGCCTCCGAAGCCGCAGAACACCAGCTCCCGGTACTGGGAGAAGTCCCGGGCCAGCAGGTTGTCCAGGGCTTCCTGCCGGTGGGCTCGTGCTCCAGCCACAGGTCGTCGGCGTAGATGGAGCCCTTGTGGCCGTTGTGGCGCAGGCAGAATACGCAGGCGCAGTCGCACCTGTTGGTGAGGTTCACGTAGAGCGCGCCCTCATACTCATAGGAAATGGTCATCATAGTGGATTACCTCCCTTATCAATTCAGATCCAGGACGGGCGGCCGACCGGGGGCCGTCCGCCGCTCAGGCGATGCCGAAGAACTTCTTGCCGTTCTCCAGGGTAACGGCCTCCACCTCGTCCCGGGTGAGGCCGCGGAGCTGGGCCACCGTCTCGGCGGAGCGGGCGATCATGGTGGAGTCGCACCGCTGGCCCCGGTACGGCTCGGGGGCCATATAGGGGGCGTCGGTCTCCAGCATCAGCCGATCCAGGGGCAGCCAGCGGAGGATGTCGGGGGCCCGGCGGGCGTTCTTGAAGGTGATGTTGCCGGTGAAGGAGAGCATCCAGCCCTTGTCCACCAGCACCTTGGCGTCCTCCAGGCTGCCGGAGTAGCAGTGGAACACCCCCCGGACGCCGGGGTGGGCGCGGACGATGTCCAGGCAGTCCCGGTGGGCCCCGGTCGTGGACGATGGCGGGAGGTTGAGCTCCTCCGCCAGGGAGAGCTGGGCGTCGAAGAAGTCCCGGGAGCCGGCCCGCGCCTCCGGCGTCTTGAGCCAGTAGTAGTCCAGGCCGATCTCCCCCACCGCCACCACCTTCGGGTGGGCGCACAGGGCCTTGACGGCGTCCAGGTCGGAGAGGGCCGCCCCCTCCAGATTCTCCGGGTGGTATCCGGCGGCGGCGTAGAGAAAGCCGTACCGCTCCGCCAGGGCGATGGACTGGCGGGAGGACTCCGGATCGCAGCCGGGGCAGACCACCAGGGCCACCCCCCGACCGGGGAGGGAGGCGAGTAGCGCGTCCCGGTCGGCGTCGAAGGCCTCGTCGTAGTAGTGGGCGTGGGTGTCAAAATCATAGGGCAGACCTCACAGTGTTGGGATGGGTTCTCCCTCTATGATAGCGCGGAACGGGCAAAAATACAAGAAGGCGGCGCGGAAAACCGCGCCGCCTTCTTCAGAGGGGCAGGGTGAGGGCCGCCCGGGCCCCCCGGCCGGTGTTGGACAGCTCCAGCGTCCCGCCGTGGCGGCGGGCGGTCTGGCGGGCGAAGGTGAGACCCATGCCCATGTGACCGTCCTGGGGGCGGCTGGCGTCGCCGGTGTAAACCCCGCCCCGCCCGCCAGGGCCTCGGGGAGAAGCCGGGGCCGGAGTCCTCCACGGCCACGGTGAGTACGGCCTCCTCCACATACGCCGACAGGCGCACCGCGCCCCCCGCCGGGGTGAAGCGGGCGGCGTTGTCCAGCAGGTTGAGCACCGCCCGGTCCAACTCTGACCGGAACAGGGTACAGGGCGGGAGGCGGGCAGTCCAGAGAAAGCGCAGCCCCCTGGGGGCGCACAGGCCGCGCCCAGCGGCCGCCCAGCCCTCCGCCAGCGCGGACAGTTCCGCCGTCGCCTCGGCCGCCCACCTCCGGCCCCCGGCGGCGGTGAGGGCGCGGAGCTGCTCCATATAGTCCCGGATGCGTCCGGCGCTGCGGAGAATGGCGTCCACGCGCTCCCGCTGGGCGGGGGAGAGGGCGTCCTCCTCCAGCAGCTCCGCGCTGCCGCTGACGATGGACAGGGGGGTCTTGAGGTCGTGGGCCAGGGCGGCCAGCGCCTGGGTGCGCTCCTGCTCCATGGCCCACTGCTCGGACAGAGACCGGGCCAGGGCCTGCCGTAGCTGCTCCATGGCGGCCAGGCTCTCCCCCAGCTCCCGCACCCGGGCGCCCCCGTCCAGGGGGACGTCCAGCCGCCGGGCGGCGATGGCCCCGGTGGCGGCGGTGAGGAGGGCGGCGTCCCGCCGGAGCAGGCCGGCGAAGTGCCGGGTGGAGAGGGCCCCGGCGGCCAGCCAGGCCGCCAGCAGTACCGCCGTGGCGCAGGTCTGGAACTCCGGAAGCCTCCCCTGGAGCGCGGGGGAGCCGTAGGGCATGGAGTAGTCGAACTGGAGCAGGCACACCGTGCCGTCGGGGAGCTGGGCAGAGCGGTGGTACTGCTGGTAGGGGAAGCCGTGGAGGGTGCGGTTGCCCTCCAGCGCGGCCTGGGCATAGCCCAGGCGCCGCTCGTTCATGCCGCGCTGCCCCACCACCTGGGCGGAGCCGTCGAAGGTGGCCCAGCGGTAGTAGTGGGGCAGCTCCGCCGGGGTCAGCTCCCCGGCCTCCAGGGCGCGGACCAGCCCGTCCGCCTGCCCGGCGGCGGTGCCCGCCGGGAGGACAAAGCCGCTGCGGAGCAGGGCGGACAGGCCGCCCCACCAGAGGACGGCCAGTAGCACCACCGCCCGCCGGTGACGAGCAGGTAGCGCCAGAACAGGGCGGTGAGCCCCGTCCGCCGCCTCATGCGCTTTCCCATTTGTAGCCCACCCCCCACACGGTCTGGATGGGGGAGAGCCCCACGGCCCGCAGCTTGGCGCGGATGTTCTTGATGTGCTCCGTGATGGCGGAGGAGTCCGCCGTGCCGTCAAAGCCGAATACCGCCTCGTAGATCTGCTCCTTGGTGAAGGTCTGGGCGGTGGGCGGCGAGATGGGCGCAGATGGCATACTCGCTTCGGGTCAGGTGCAGCGGTTCCTCCCCGCAGTAGACGGCCCGCTCCTCCAGATCAAAGTCCAGCCCGCCGCGGCGGATGCGGCCGGGCTTCGGGACTCCCGCCGCAGGTGAGCGGCCACCCGGGCCCGCAGCTCCGCGATGCGGAAGGGCTTGGACAGGTAGTCGTCCCCGCCCAGCCCCAGGCCGGTGAGCACGTCGGCCTCCTCGGTCTTGGCGGTGAGAAAAAGAATGGGGCAGGCGGCCAGGGCGCGGATGCGGCGGCAGGTGGCAAAGCCGTCCTCCCCCGGCATCATCACGTCCAGGAGAATGCAGTCTGCCCAGCGGCAGTGGGCCTCGCTCACCGCCCCACCGCGGTCGAGGAGGGAGACCTGGTGTCCGTCCCGCTCCAGGGCGGTTTTCAGCAGGGCGCGGAGATCCCCGTCGTCGTCCACCACCAGAATATGGGCCATGGATACCACCTCAGTTCAGCAGAAGATAGAGCCCCCACGACAGGGCGTAGAGGATGTAAATATGGGCGGGATAGAAGGCGTAGAACAGCCGCTTGTGGCCTCCGCCCCGCTGCCCATTATAGCACAGCATGAGGGGCGCGGCCAGGATGCCGTAGATCTCGTAGTACCGGGTGAAGAGCTGGCTCCAGGCGAAATCGGGCATCTGGGAGGCCATGAGGCCCATATACACCACCCCGTAAAGAAAATAGAACACGGCGAAGGCCAGTACCTGCCCCCTCCGGTTCCGGCGGAACAGGTAGAGCACCAGCCCCATGGCCAGCACCGGCCAACTGCTGTCCCCGGTGATGCCCCAGGCGGGGAGAACGGAGTAGGCCGCCAGGCCCACGGGGGTGGCCAGGGCGGGGACGGCCAGGAGAGGGCGGAGGCCAGGAAGGGCCAGGCCAGGGGAAGAAGCGCCGCCAGGCCCCGGACAATATGCCGCCGGCCCAGCCAGTCGATGCCCTGGAACATCACCATGAGAATCACAAAGGTGGTCATCATGCCGTTGGCGGGGTAGAACCCGTCGGGCCGCACCAGCACGTGGGCAAAGGCCATGAAGAAGAACAGGAGAGACATGGCGGTGGAGAGGACGTAGACCCTTGCGAAGTACCGCTTCCGGCTGTGGGTGTGGGTGAAGCCCTCCACCAGGCAGAACAGGAACAGGGGCGCGCCCAGCCGCCCCACCATACTGAACCACTCGGGGACGCACCCGGTAAAGCTGAAAAAGTAGTGAATGTGGTCCAGCACCATGGTGACCAGGGCGATCCATTTCAGCCCCGTCTCGGACAACCCCCGGGCGGGGGTGATATGATGTGTTTCCATTGCGGACAGCTCCTTTTTGTGGTCTGTCCACAGGATAGCAGGTAATTCTAAGGAATCTCTAAGGATATCGAAAAAGGCGGTCTTGACAGGGGAAGGGATGTATGGTAGGATAGCAGCCGAAACACGGGAATGAGGTTCTCCCGGGGCGCTGGCCCGAACCGCCGCTTGGCTGATGACTTCTGCAAGAGATTGCAGGGGGCATTGGCTTTTTTTCTGCCCTCTGGAGAGGAATGATTTGTTATGTTAACCAGTCTCGCCTATGTGCTGCTGCTGGGCATGGCCCTGGGGGCCATGGCCAGCAGGCTCCGCCTGCCGTCCCTGGTGGGGATGCTGCTGGCGGGGATTCTGCTGGGGCCCTGCGTACTTAACCTGCTCAGCCCATCCCTGTTAGGTATTTCCGCAGACCTGCGGCAGCTCGCCCTGGTGATCATCCTCACCCGGGCGGGCCTGTCCCTGGAGCTGGAGGATCTGCGCCGGGCCGGGCGGCCCGCCGTGCTGCTGTGCTTCGTGCCCGCTTCCTTTGAGGTGCTGGGCATGGTGCTGCTGGCTCCCCGGCTGCTGGGGGTGGACGTGTTGGACGCCGCCATTATGGGCGCAGTGGTGGGGGCGGTGTCCCCCGCGGTCATCGTTCCCCGGATGCTCAGGCTGATGGAGGAGGGCTATGGCGCAGACAAGGGCATCCCCAGATGATTCTCGCCGGGGCCTCGGTGGACGATGTGTTCGTCATCGTCCTCTTTACCTCCTTTACCGGCATGGCTCAGGGAGGCAGCTTTTCCCCTGCGGCCCTGGCGGGGGTGCCGGTATCCATTGTGCTGGGTGGGGCGGCGGGCCTGGGGCTGGGATACGTCCTGGCTAAATGCTTCACCCGCTTCCACCTGCGGGACTCGGCCAAGGTGGTGGTGCTGCTGGCGCTGGCTTTCCTGCTGGTTGCCCTGGAGGACGCGGCGGAGGGGGTGGTCCCCTTCTCCGGGCTGCTGGCTGTTCTGGGGACGGGCCTGGGCCTGCGCCGTTGGCGGAGGCCGGCGGCGGAGCGGCTCACTGCCAAGTTCGGTAAGCTGTGGGTGGCGGCCGAGGTGATGCTCTTTGTCCTGGTGGGGGCCGAGGTGGACATCGGCTACGCCGCGGCGGCAGGGCTGGCCGCCGTGGCCACGGTGCTGGGGGTGCTGTGTTTCCGGGCCGTGGGGGTGCTCCTCTGCGTGGCGGGGAGCCGCCTAAGCGGACGGGAGCGGCTGTTTGCCGTGCTGGCCTATCTGCCCAAAGCTACAGTGCAGGCCGCCATCGGCGGTGTCCCTCTGGCCATGGGCCTGGCCTGTGGGCAGGTGGTGCTCACCGTGGCGGTAGTCGCTATCCTGGTCACTGCCCCCTTGGGGGCCCTGGCCATCGACCTGAGCTTCCGGCGCCTGCTGCGCCGGGACAGGGGATAGAGAACAGCAGGGGCGCGCCTGCAAACGCAGGCGCGCCCCCTCTGTTTATACAGGATGCGCTCAGCACAGCTTGGCGCCGGCGGGGATGGCGTCGTCCACCATAACCAGGTGGAGCTTCTCCTCCCCGTGCTCGGTGTGGACGGCGGAGAGCAGCATGCCGCAGCTCTCCTGCCCCATCATCTTGCGGGGAAGGTTGATAATGGCTACCAGGGTCTTGCCCACCAGTTCCTCCGGCTTGTAGTACATGGCGATGCCGGAGAGGATCTGGCGGTCAGTCCCGGAACCGTCGTCCAGGGTAAACCTGAGGAGCTTGGCGCTCTTTTTCACGCTCTCACACGCCTTGACCTTCACGGCCCGGAAGTCGCTCTTGCAGAAGGTGTCGAAGTCCACGCTCTCCTGGGCGAAGGGCTCCACCTCCACGGCGGGGAGGGCGGCCCTGCGGGCCTCGGCCTGTAGCTCGTCCAGGGCGGCCAGCTCCTTCTCCACGTCGATGCGGGGAACAGGTTCTCCCCTTGCTCACCGCCGCGCCGGCGGGGAGCAGGCCCCACGCTCCGGCGGACTCCCAGGTGCGCGCGCCCTCGTCCACGCCGAGCTGGGCGAAGATCTTCCCGCAGGTCTCGGGCATAAAGGGGGTGAGCAGTACGGCGGAAAGGCGCACGCACTCCAGCAGATTGTAGAGCACGTGGGCCAGGCGGGGCTTCTGGGCCTCGTCCTGGCCAGTGCCCAGGGCTTGTTCTCGTCGATATACTTGTTGGCCCGACCGATGAGCTTGAACACCTCCACCAGGGCGTCCTGGAAGGCGTAGTGCTCCATCTGCGCCTCGTAGCGGCCCCGCAGGCCGGCGGCCAGGGCGATGAGCTCCACGTCGTACTTCCGGGGTCGTCCTCCGGAAAGTCCATGGAGAGGTTCACCTCACCCTGGGCCTGGGCCAGCATGGCGGCCAGCTCCAGCTCGTCCCCAGTGGCGCCGCAGTTCTCCGGCAGGCGCTCGCCGAAGTACTTGCCCACCATGGCGGTGGTGCGGCTGACCAGGTTGCCCAGGTCGTTGGCCAGGTCGGTGTTGATGCGGCCGATGAGGGGCCTCGTTGGAGAAGTTGCCGTCGGTGCCGAAGGGGAACTCCCGCAGCAGGAAATAGCGCAGGGCGTCCACCCCGTAGCGCTCGGCCAGCAGGTAGGGGTCCACCACGTTTCCCTTGGACTTGGACATCTTGCCGCCGTCCAGCAGCAGCCAGCCGTGGCCGTACACCTTCTTGGGCAGGGGCAGGCCCAGGGCCATGAGGATGGCGGGCCAGATGATGGAGTGGAAGCGCACGATCTCCTTGCCCACAAAGTGCACGTCGGCGGGCCAGAACTTCTCAAAGTCGTGGTAGCGGCCGTTGCCGTAGCCCAGGGCGTTGATGTAGTTGGACAGGGCGTCGATCCACACATACACCACGTGGCCGGGGTCGAAGTCCACCGGCACGCCCCAGGAGAAGGAGGTGCGGGAGACGCACAGATCCTCCAGGCCGGGCTTGATAAAGTTGTTCACCATCTCATTGACCCGGCTGCGGGGCTCCAGGAAGTCGGTGTCCTCTAGCAGATGCCGGATGCGGTCGGCGTACTTGGACAGGCGGAAGAAGTAGGCCTCCTCCTCGGCATCCACCACGTCCCGACCGCAGTCGGGGCACTTGCCGTCCTTGAGCTGGGTCTCCGTCCAGAAGGATTCGCAGGGCTTGCAATACTTGCCCACGTATTTGCCCTTGTAGATGTCCCCCTGCTCATAGAGCTGCTTGAAGATCTTCTGCACGGACTCCACGTGGTAATCGTCGGTGGTGCGGATGAACCTGTCGTTGGAGATGTTCATCAGCTTCCACAGGTCGAGCACGCCCCGGGGGCCCTCCACGATGTGGTCGACAAACTCCTTGGGGGATACGCCGGCCTCCTTGGCCTTGTCCTCGATCTTCTGGCCGTGCTCGTCGGTGCCGGTGAGGAACATGACCTCACAGCCCCGCAGGCGCTTGTAGCGGGCCATGGCGTCGGTGGCCACGGTGCAGTAGGTGTGGCCGATGTGCAGCTTGTCCGAGGGGTAGTAGATCGGGGTGGTGATATAGAATTTCTCAGGATTCATCGGGCGTTCCCTCCGTTGTATCGTTTTCGGCCCGGGCCAGGAGCTCCGGCCGGCCGGCATTGTACAGAAGCGTCACCGTGGACGAGAGCAAATAGAGGATGGCGAAGCCATAGAGCAGCGTCGTGGCCAGATCGTGCTGGTCGGCCAGGGTGGTCAGGCAGAAGTAGATCCCCAGCAGGGAGAACAGCCCAGCCCAGAACACCCGGCCCCGCTCAAAGGAGAAGCCGGCGTGGAAGTAGAGCCCCAGCAGGGAGGCGATGATGGCGAAAAGCTCATACACATAGTCCAACTGCACCGGATCTCCGGCCCGCACCTGGTAGGCGGCGATCAGCCACACGCAGCAGGTGTAGGCGGGCATCAGCAGGGTGAAGCTGTACTTGCCCCTGTCCAGGCCCTTGAAGCTGTTCTGCGCCGTCTGCATTACGCAGAAGAAAGAGACCGCCGCCAGGGCGGCCAGCAGCAGGCGGGTGTAGACGGTGTTGGTCCCCTGGACAAAGGAGAGCACCATCAGCACCGCCGCCCCCAAGAGCAGGAAGGCGGAGAGCACCATAGCGGTGGCGTACAGGGTGTTTCCCTTGGCCTGAAAGGCCTCGTCGTAGCCGGTGAAGGAGGGGTATTTGCCCCGGCAGAGCAGGGCCAGAACCGCCGCCATGGCAACCGAAAGGGCGATGAGGGCGAGTGGCCGGGGCCGGTAATGGGTAAGCCGGTGTCCGCCTCAAAGGCCGTGGCCAGCTCCCAGCGGCGCAGTACAAAGCCGGCCCGCCGCCAGCCACCGCCACGGCGGGCAGCAGAATTTCTTTTCGCATGAAAACCACCCTTTCCGGATGAAATGAGTTCAAATCCATAGTATAGCACACTTTGGCGGAAAGTGCACGATTTTTCTTACAGGCGCAGGCCCTTGATGTCCTTGATGCGGGAGAGGATGATGTTGCAGCTCAGGCTGGCAACGCCGGGCAGACGGTGGATGACCCGGTCCAGAAAGTCCTCCAGTTCCCCCTGGCCAGCCGCCACGGCGTGGACGTGGAGCTTGTTGCGGCCGGACACCTGGTAGATCTGGGTCACGGTATCGCTGGCGCGCAGGGTATCCACCACCGCGCTGAATTGGGCGGGCTCTACCTCAAGCTCAAAGTAGCAGGACACAGCACCGCTGATCTTCTGGGGATTGACAATGGTGGTGTACTCCTCGATCACGCCCCGCTCCTCCAGGGCGCGGACGCGGGCCTTCACCGCCACACGGGACAGCCCAACCGCCTGGCCCAGATCTGAGTAGGACATACGGGCGTTGTGGATGAGCAGCTCCACCAGCCGCCGGTCGATGTCGTCCAGACCACTTAAAAACAACGCCTCCGCCCCCTCTATCTGTCAAGCTGTGTTTGTTATCTTATCCCGGCTGAAGAAAAAAGGCAAGTATAGCCTTGTATTTTTCCTCTGGATTTGCTATGATTCTTACGAAAAGAAAGATAAAACATTCAAAACGAAAGTGCGTGAGCCAATGCAGATGGATTTGACCCGGGGTGGAATCACCCGCCCTATGCTGCTGTTCGCCGGTCCCATGATCGCGGGCAACCTGCTCCAGCAGTGCTACAACATCGCCGACACCCTCATTGTGGGCCGGGCGCTGGGGCGTCGGCCCTGGCGTCGGTGGGGTTCTCCTTTACCCTTATGACCTTTCTCACCTCGGTGCTGCTGGGCCTGTGCATGGGCAGCGGCGCCCTGTGGTCCATGCTCTACGGCGCGGAGCGGGAGGAGGAGCTGAAGCGGTGCCTCTTCGCCTCCTTTGTGTTTATCGGCGCTGTGGCGGTGCTGCTCAACGTGGGAGTGCTGGCCCTGCTGGAGCCGGTGATGACCCTGCTGCGCATCCCCGCCGGGGCCTGGGACGAGACACGGGCCTACCTGCGGGTGGTGCTGTTGGCGTCTGCTTCACCTTCCTCTATAACTACTTCGCCTGCCTGCTGCGCTCGGTGGGCAACTCCGTGGCCCCGCTGGCCTTTCTGGCCGTGTCCACCGTCCTCAACATCGGGCTGGATCTCTGGTTTGTCCTGGGACTGGGCTGGGGTGGCCGGGGCCGCGGGGGCCACGGTGCTCGCCCAGGGGGTGTCCGCCGCCGGTATCGCCCTCTACGGCTGGCGGCGGGTGCCCCTGCTCCGGCTGGAGCGGCGGCACTGCAAGGTGTCCCGGGGGGAGCTGGGGCGCATCATGAACTACTCCCTGCTCACCTGCGTGCAGCAGTCGGTGATGAACTTCGGCATCCTGATGGTGCAGGGGCTGGTGAACTCCTTCGGGGTGAACGTGATGGCCGCCTTTGCCGCCGCCGTCAAGATCGACGCCTTCGCCTACCTGCCCGTCCAGGACTTCGGCAACGCCTTCTCCACCTTCGTGGCCCAGAACACCGGCGCGCAGAAGACGGAGCGCATCCGGAGGGGCATCCGCTCCGCCGTGGGGTGTCCATCGGCTTCTGCCTGGTCAGCTCCCTGCTGGTGTGCCTCTTCGCCGCCCCCCTCATGGGCCTGTTTGTGGAGCCCGGCGAGACAGAGATTATCGCCGTGGGGGTGGAGTACCTGCGCATTGAGGGCATGTGCTACTGCGGCATCGGCATCCTGTTTTTGCTCTACGGCCTGTTCCGCGGCCTGGGGCGGCCCGGCGTGTCGGTGGTGCTCACCGTCATCTCCCTGGGGACGCGGGTGGCCCTGGCCTACCTGCTGGCCCCCATCCCGGCCGTGGGCCTGAAGGGCATCTGGTGGGCCGTGCCCATCGGCTGGGTACTGGCCGATCTGGCCGGGCTGGTGCTCTGGAGAAGGGGGGAGAGCGGCGGAGAGGCAGGCCCACATGCAAAGTGTCAAAGCGCAGAACGACTGTAAGTGCCAAATCAGTATGTTAATATTCCCAAACCATATACTTTGACAAAAAGTGGCCAACAGCTATGGGCTGCTGGCCACAAAACCTTACATTTTCACTACATCTTGACTGAGAACAGTGTATTGGCGAGGGGGTCTTAAAAACCCTGTTCGTCTTAATCTCGAATAACAACATTAGCACTCTTATGGATCAGTGAACTTCTTCTCCAGCCTCATCAACAAATTTATATTGAAGTGTTGCCACCCCTGGCTCTGGGCCTTCTAATACATATATGGAAGGTAACTCATTCACATTTATTTCACCGCTGTTGTTGCCATAGCTCCATACAAGTTTACTTACCAAAGAATGATTGACCAAAAAGATAGTATATCTTCCAGCGTTTCTATCAAAAAAATAATCGGTATAGATTTGTGAACCCACTTTCGCCATTTTATTGCACTGCTTTAGACTTAACAGAAAGAATTTATGTTCTCTATTCTCAAAGATGCCATATCCTATAACGCCATTTTCGTCTTCAAATCCTACAGCGATATAGGAACTTGCTTCGTTTGTTTCAAACGTGAATTCTTCAAAACCTCAATTTCACGATCTAAATTATCTGCAAGTATTTTTTCTACAGAATTGTTATGATTTCTTCCTAAAATATATATGCTACCTCCAAAGATGAGCAAAATACATATAAACGTCAATACTGCTTTTGACGTCCTGTGTGTCATTTAGATACCCCTCGATCAAAACTTTTTGAAAAAGTTCGGTTATGGTCCTCGTTCATTAACGTGTTTAAAACAGTGATTTCCCAAATTCTAGATACTGGACTGGGGGAAGTCGTGCTATGGCCATAGTCCTGAAGCAGACTTACACTTTCATAATAGTCCCCTACAGTCTGTAGACAGTCCTCTTCACCGTAACTAAGTTGAATAGCTGTTGTATAGTTATTTGGAGCTATATTCTTATACCCCGTAAAGCTTTCGTTTAAATCGACACTTCCTTTATGCTGGAATACCCCACTTAAATCAAACGAAACGGACAAAGGACCAACCCCAGTACCAATTGACACAGAAGTATATTTTTCTGCTCCATTATCTTCAGTAACGGATCCATCCACAGTTGAACTCACATATGCGGTGCCCTTAGGGGCACCAACTTTTAGGGTTGCAGAGTCAATTAATAGATAGCAATCGTCAGCCTCATAATCACTTACGGAAGGACAAACGGTTGATTTATCTGTTATAGATAGTCTATGTGACCATGAAAGTTCCCCATTTAGGGGGATATTTCCTGTGCTGTCATAGACTTCGACATCCATTTTTGCCATGTATTCAACATTCAAAATATCATAGTAGTCATAAATAATGTAACTTCCAACTACTCCAGTGCCCCTTGTTATGATATTTTTTCTATAATACCACTATTGATTGGTTTAAATTCACGCATACTCCAGTAGTCTATGTCACAGTAGGGGCATTGCTTATAATAGAGTCAAAATCCTCTAATAGAAAATCAAAGAATTCAATAAAATAGTATTCTCTTATAGTTGAAGTATTTACTTTTAGATAAACCTTTAGTACATCTTTTGCTGCTGGATACTGCTTATTATAGTCAGAAGTGATCGCTGCTTTAGGTGTAAAATCTTTGTTATATGTAAAAGACATTACATCTATATTCCCATCGCTTATACATTCAGCATCATAGTAAAGGAGATTATCACTAAGATTTCTTCCCTCCAACCTTGCAGAAATTACTATAGGGTTGCCATCTAATATCATATCAATTGTTATGCAACCGTTTTGAGTAATTATCTTAGCAGGCACATCGTGCTCAATTTCGGATTTTTCTAAAATATTTGTGCCATATTCATTTACGCCAGAAGCATGGTAAACCTGTGCATGAGCAACAGATATATTATCATTATCATTGGAATAGGCCGAAGCGGTTGTAAATATCATTATGAGAGCTAATAGCAAAGAGATTACTTTTTTCATTATTATTCCCCTCCTTTAAGATTTACACAATTCCATAAATAAATATTAATAATAAACATATCCCAATACTTCGACTGTTCTGCTTGTATTATTGCGCACAGTAAAATAGTAGTTTCCGGTTTCGTTAACTCGGATTGTGGTATGAATGCTTCCGTTGCTTCCACTGGTAAAACGGAAGGTGCCGTCCGGGGTAATCAGACCAAAGTCAAGATCAGCGGTTCGGGGAGTATGTACAGTTAATAGTCACAAGTTCATCCGCCTCCAGCGTGTAGGCTGTATCCATCGCTGCAACTTCCCCGGCAGATAAACTCCATTCAATCCGATTGGTGGCCCGTGTTGTGCTTCTCAGGCCAACATCGGAAACAGCGGCAGGATCAAGCATATCACAGAAAAGATCCTCATATTCAATCACCCCGGTCTCTATTGGACTCTCGGCAGACGATAAACATAGGGCACTACTTTCTGCGGCCATGGCCGGAGGTATATCTCCGCAACTTATAAAGAGTACACAGGCTGTCGCTATGGAAACAATTACTTTTTTCACAGCTAATTTCCTCCTTCCGATGTTGTGTGCCAAGTTACTGCATCGGGCTCAATCCTTTCTCCGTCCAAATCCTCAATATCCACAATAGTCCGCTCTGCGGGGTCCGTGGGGCGGGCCTAAGCTGGTTCTGGTACAGGGCGGCCAGCAGTCCGGCCGCAACCACGGCGGCCAGAGCACCACCCAGCACTTTGGTCAGGAGTTGGTAGCGAGCCGGCTTTGTCACCTTTTGTGTGACGTCGTTTCCGCTTCCAGAGAATCCGCGGGCTGGGCTCCGCCCACCAACTCATGCACCGGCACGTCAAACAGCCTGCTCAGGGCCAGCAGATTCTTCATGGTGGGGATGTCTGTCCCCACCTCCCAGCGGGACACCGCCTGGCGGGAGACACCCAGGGCCTCGGCCAACTCCTGCTGGGACAGCCCCTTTTTCCTGCGCAGGGCGGGCAGCGTTTCCTTCAATTCCATATCTGTTCACCTCACATGATAAAGCAGTCCAACGAAAAGAAACCGCAAGCGGGTTGCATTTTGGCAATTATCGCTTGCGGTTTGCGCAGATATTATGGTCTTGCCACGGCATGGCCCGTGGGGCTCAGTCGGCCTTCTGGCTCTCCAGGTACTCGTCGTAGGTCATCTTGCGGTCAATGAGCTTGCCGTCGGAGGTGAAGTCGAACACCCGGTTGGCCACGGTCTGCACCAGCTGGTGGTCGTGAGAGGCGAAGAGCACGTTGCACTTGACGGCCTCCAGGCCGTTGTTCAGGGCGGCGATGGACTCCAGATCCAGGTGGTTGGTGGGCTGGTCCAGCAGCAGCACGTTGGCGCCGGAGAGCATCATTCGGGAGAGCATGCACCGCACCTTCTCGCCGCCGGAGAGCACCTTGACGGGCTTGTAAACCTCGTCGCCGGAGAAGAGCATCCGGCCCAAAAAGCCCCGCAGATAGGCCTCGTGGGGTCGGAAGACCACTGCCGCAGCCACTCCACCAGATTGTCGTCGCAGTCCTTGAAGAACTTGGTGTTGTCCTTGGGAAAGTAGGAGAAGGTGGCGGTCTGGCCCCACTTGACGGTGCCCTCGTCGGGCTCGAGCTCGCCGGTGAGGATCTGGAACAGGGCGGTCTGGGCGTTCTCGTTGTCGCCCACAAAGGCGATCTTGTCCCCGTGACCCACAATGAAGGAGACCTTGTCCAGCACCTTCACCCCGTCGATGGTCTTGCTGACGTCGGTGACGAAGAGGATGTCCTTGCCCACCTCCCGGTCGGGAGAGAAGGCCACCCAGGGTAGCGGCGGGAGGAGGCGGGGATCTCCTCCAGGGTGATCTTCTCCAGCAGTTTGCGCCGGGCGGTGGCCTGCTTGCTCTTGGACTTGTTGGCGGAGAAGCGGGAGATGAACTCCTTCAGCTCCTTGACCTTCTCCTCGTTCTTCTTGTTCTGGTTCTTCATCAGGTTCTGCATCAGCTGGGAGGCGTCGTACCAGAAGTCGTAGTTGCCCACGTACATCTTGATCTTGTTGTAGTCGATGTCCACGATGTGGGTGCAGATGGTGTTGAGGAAGTGGCGGTCGTGGCTGACCACAATCACCGTGCCCTCAAAGTCCAGCAGGAAGTCCTCCAGCCAGTTCACCGCGTTGATATCCAGGTTGTTGGTGGGCTCGTCCAGCAGCAGGATGTCCGGGCTGCCGAACAGGGCCTGGGCCAGCAGCACCTTCACCTTCAGCCGGGCGTCCAGGGTGGCCATGTCGTTGGAATGGAACTCGGTGCCCACGCCCAGGCCCTGCAGGATACGGCTGGCATCGCTCTCGGCCTCCCAGCCGCCCAGCTCGGCATACTCTTCCTCCAGTTCACAGGCGCGGATGCCGTCGGCCTCGGTCATCTCCTCCTTGGCATAGAGGGCCTCCTTCTCCTTGCCGATGTCGTAGAGGCGCTGGTTGCCCATGATGACGGTGTCCATGACGTTGTAGGCGTTGTAGGCGTTCTGATCCTGCTTGAGCACCGACATGCGGGTCTTGGGCAGGATGGAGACCTCGCCGGAGGTGGGCTCCAGCTCGCCGGAGAGGATTTTCAGGAAGGTGGATTTACCCGCGCCGTTGGCCGATGATGCCGTAGCAGTTGCCCTTGGTGAACTGGAGATCCACGTGGGAAAAGAGGGGCTGGCCGCTGTAGGCCAGGCCCAGGTCGGAAACTGTAATCATGTCGTACTCCTTTTATGCGAAAATCATCATACGGAGCGGATTATATCACAGATTGCTCAAAGGGGCCAGAGAAAAATTGGACAAGACGGCCGTATGAAGGGAATGGATCGTTCAAAGCTCTGGCGGAGTCCGGTAAAATACGCAAGGAAAGGGCCGCCCCAGGCGCGGCCCTTGCTGACGGAAAGCGGTTACGCGGCGGTGATGGCCAAAACGCCCTCCACCAGGGCGGACTCCGCGCCCAGCTGGGCGAGGAAGCCTTCGGCCAGATAGTAGTTGCCGTTGACGAGTACGGCGGGCTGGCTCACCGCAGTGCCGTCCACGGTGAGAGTCAGGCTGACGGCCTCGCCGGTGGGGGCGGAGCCGGGCATGGCCAGGGCCTCGCCCTCGTAGGCGGAGCCGGTGGCGACGGCCACGCTGCCGTCCCACGTCACATTGAACTGGGCGCCGGTGCCCTTCAGGGCAAAGGCGAGGTCGCGCAGGCGGTAGTAGGTATTCCCCTGGGCGTCGAAAGCCGTGGCCACGTCTTTGGCCGCGCCGTTTACGGTCACGGTGAGGGTCTCGGCCTTCGCCTTGGCCTGGGCCACCAGGGAATCATAGTCGGACAGGTTGTAGCTCTCGGCGTAGGGGTGTCCAGCAGGCCGGCGTTGATGTAGCCCACCAGCTCCGCCCGGCGGGGTCGTCCTCGCTCAGATCCACGCCCACGATCTTCCAGTTGTGGTCCACCTCGGGGCCACGGGGAGTGCTCGGCAAAGTAGGTCACGATCATATCCCGGATGGAGTTGGAGGACTCCCACCCTTGGTGCCGGAGATGATGTTCTGGGCCTTCAGGGCGGAGGAGTAGCGGTAATTATTCACCGCCAGGGTCAGCTCCTGGTCATCCTGGAGGGGCGCGCCGTGGAACATGACGTTCTGGATGCGCTGGCCCTTGGGCTGGGACAGGTCGATCTCATAGTCCACGCCGGCAAACATATCGTAGAGGTAGTCGGGGTACTCGGGGTCGAAGGAGATATTGATATCCCCCTCCTGCCACTGGTTGTAGCACTCGGCGGACCACTCCATGTAAGCCTTGAGCTCCGCGCCGGTGACGCTCACCCGGTAAAGGGTGTTGTCAAACTTGTAGATGTCGAAGATGTTGCCGTAGTTGATGTCGCCCTTGGGCAGATCGCTGGTACCCTTGAAGAGGGCGGCGGCGGAGACGTCGGCGCCGGAGTTCTCCAGCTGGACGGTGTTGATCAGATCCATGACGGCGGTATCCATCACCCGGCCGGCGGGGATGCCGCGGATCTCGTTCTCAGGCTGGAAGCGGGCGGTAGTGCTTCCCAGGGACGCGCCGCCCTCGCCCTCGTCGCCGGAGCCGCCGCCGTTGATGTAGTCGATGGTCTTCTGATGGGCCTCGGCCACCAGGGGGATCTCCCGGAGCTCCTGGCTGGGGGTCACGCCGGTCATATCCACAATCTCCACCGAGCTGTCAATGATCTGATTGTCGGCGTCCAGGGTCAGATCAAAGCGGGCGATGTCCCGGCCGCCGTTGCGCACGCCGCCGATGACGGTGGAGCCCTGCTTCTCGTTGACCACCACATGGTTGTGGGCCACCTGGAGCACGTCGATCTCCGGGTTGTCGTCCAGAATCTTCTGGGCGGAGTCGGAGCCGCCCTCCTCGTCAAATTCGGCGTACATGCCCATGTGGGCGGACACCATGATTACGTCGGCCTGGTCGCCGATCTCGTCGATGGCCTTGCCGACGGCCACGTTGGCGGCCTCATAGACGGCGTCGTCAATGCCGTCCTTGCCGCTGTCCAAGATGGGGACATCCGGGGTGACCACGCCGATGACGGCCAGCTTCACGCCGCCCCGCTCCACAATCGTCCAGCCCGCGCCGGTGACCGGCTCGCCCTGGGCGCCGGTGACGTTGGCGGCCAGAACCGGGAAGCTGGCCTGTCCCAGAATGGCCTGCATGGTGGGGATGCCCCAGTTGAACTCGTGGTTGCCCAGGGTCATGGCGTCATAGCCCATGTAGTTCATGGCGGTGACGACCGGATGGGGCTCCTCCGGGGTCTTGTTATACAGATCGTCGGTCATGATGGTGCCCTGGATGTCGTCGCCGGCGTCGACGAGGAAGGTGTTGGGGTTCTCGGCCCGCACTTGCTGGATGTAGGTGTAGAGCCTGGCCATGCCGTTGTTGTCGGTCTCCGCGTTGTCTTCGTAGGAATAGCCCCAGATATTTCCGTGCATGTCTGAGGTGCCCAGGATGGTGATGTGCTTCTCGCCCTCTGCCTCAGCCGCAAAGGCGGCGGGCAGCAGGGATGCCAGCAGAGCTGCCGACGCCAGCAGGGAGAGCAGATGTCTTCCGCGGTGCTTTTTCATACGAGAGGGGTCCTCCTGATTTTATATTTGCCAGGCCATGTCCCCTGGCTGGTATCTTAATGGTAACACGGTCCGCCTGGCAAGTCACCTGATTTTTTCTTTATTTACAAAATTTTTCTCAGCAATGACTTTGCCGGCGGGTTTCCATTTTCCCATTTCTATGCTATAGTGCAGATGATATCGCGTTTCCCGGCCCAACCGGGCGGGAAAGGAGAGAGAGAGCTGACATGGAGGGCGCGCGCTGTCCCTGGGCAAAAACGGAGCATGAGATTTTGTACCACGACACGGAGTGGTGCCGGCCCTGCCGGGACGACCGGGCGCTGTTCGAGCTGCTGGAGCTGGAGGGCTTTCAGGCCGGGCTGAGCTGGAAGCTGATTCTGGAGCGGCGGGCGGCCCTGCGGGCGGCCTTCGCGGATTTTGAGCCGGCGGCGCTGGCCGGGTGGGGAGGACGAGGTGGAGGCCGCTCTGGCCGCCCCCGGCGTCAAAACAGGAGCAAGGCCCGCTGCGCCGTCACCAATGCCCGGGCCTTTCTGGCCGTGGCGGAGGAGTGGGGCAGCTTTGCCCGCTACCTCTGGCACTGGGTGGACGGCGTGCCGGTGGACCACCGGCTGGAGCGGCCGGAGGACATGCCCGCCGAGGACGACCTGTCCCGCCGGGTGAGCGCCGACCTGAAAAAGCGGGGCTTCCGCTTTGTGGGGCCGGTGATTGTCTACTCCTACCTCCAGGGGGCGGGGCTCATCAACGACCATCTGGTGACCTGCCCAGGGCACGGAGAGGGACTATAATTTGCAGGATTGCTTGCAAAATAAAACGGATGGTGCTATGATGTCCCTATAAAATGAAGGACTGCTTGCGAGGAGGCACCTGTACCATGAGCATCCAATACCGCTCCGAGCACGACTCCGTGGGGAGAGGTCTGTCCCCAAGGACGTCTACTACGGCGTCCAGTCCCTGCGGGCGGCGGAGAACTTCCCCATCACCGGGCTGGCCGTACATCCGGAGCAGATCAACTCCATCGCGGAGATCAAGAAGGCCTCCGCCATCACCAACCTGGAGATCGGCCTGCTGGACAAGCGGGTGGCCGACGCCATCGTGCGGGCCTGCGATGAGATTGCGGCGGGCCGGCTCCACGAGGCGTTCATCGTGGACCCCATCCAGGGCGGCGCGGGCACCAGCCTGAACATGAACGCCAACGAGGTCATCGCCAACCGGGCCATCGAGCTGCTGGGCGGGGAGAAGGGGGACTACGCCCTGGTCAACCCCAACGACCACGTCAACTACGGCCAGTCCACCAACGATGTGTTCCCCTCGGCGGGCAAGCTGGCGGTGCTCAAGCTGCTGGTGCGGGCCCAGATCCAGCTCGAGCGGCTCTCTGAGGCCCTGGAGGCCAAGGCGGAGGAGTTTGACGACGTGCTCAAGATGGGCCGCACGCAGATGCAGGACGCGGTGCCCATCCGTCTGGGGCAGGAGTTCCGGGCCTACAGCCGGGCGGTGCGCCGGGACATCGCCCGCTTCGAGCGGGCCAAGGACGAGATGCGCCGCCTCAACATGGGGGGTACCGCCATCGGCACCGGCATCAACGCCGACGAGCGGTATCTGCGCCGCATCATCCCCAACCTGTCCAAGGTCACCGGGCTTGAGCTGGTGCAGGCCTTCGACCTCATCGATGCCACCCAGAACCTGGACGGGCTCGTGGCCGTGTCCGGCGCGGTCAAGACCTGCGCCGTCAACCTGTCCAAGATGTCCAACGACCTGCGGCTCATGTCCTCCGGCCCCCGCTGCGGCTTCAGCGAGATCAACCTGCCGCCCCGGCAGAACGGCTCCTCCATCATGCCGGGGAAGGTCAACCCCGTCATCCCCGAGGTGGTCAGCCAGGTGGCCTTCAACATCATCGGAAACGACGTCACCGTCACCATGGCCGCCGAGGCGGGCCAGCTGGAGCTCAACGCCTTCGAGCCCATCATCTTCTACAACCTGATCCAGAGCGTGGAGACCCTGACCTACGCGGTACATACCTTTGTGGACAACTGCGTCACCGGCATCACCGCCAACCGGGAGCGGTGCCGGGACATGGTGGAGCACAGCGTGGGCATCATCACCGCCCTGTGCCCCCACGTGGGCTATGAGAAGGCCGCCGAGGTGGCCAAGCGGGCCATCGAGACCGGCGCGCCGGTGCGGCGGCTCATTCTGGAGGAGGGCCTGCTGGACGAGGCGGCCCTGGACAAAATTCTGGACCCCTACTCCATGACGGAGCCCGGCATCTCCGGCAAGGAGCTGCTGGAGGGGTGAACGGCCGGGGCCCCCGCCCGTGCGGGGCCAATTTCCTGTCATACCTTCCACAAAGGAGAGAGGTTCTGTGGAAAAGTCTCTGTTTACCTGCCCCATCTGCGCCGCCCCCCTGGAGCGGGGGGAGCGGGCCTATGCCTGCCCCAACGGTCACGCCTACGACAAGGCCAGAGAGGGGTATGTCCATCTGCTGCCCGCCAACAAAAAGCACTCCAAGGCCCCCGGCGACGACAGGGGCATGGCGGAGGCCCGCCGCCGGTTTCTCTCCGGGGATACTACGGCCACCTGCTGGCCGCCCTGTGCGCCCTGGGGGGGAGTACGCCCCGCCGGGGGAGGCGGTGCTGGACTCGGGCTGCGGCGAGGGGTACTACACCGCCGGACTGTGGGAGGCCCTAGGCCGCCCGCCCCTGGCGGGAATCGACCTGTCCGCCGTCGGTGCGCCTGGCCGCCCGGCGGGTGCCGGAGGGGAGTTCGCCGTGGCCTCCGCCTACCATCTGCCTCTGGCGGATGCCTCGGTGGGGCTGGTGCTCAACTGCTTCCCCCCTGGCCCTGGACGAGTTCCGGCGGGTGCTCCGCCCCGGCGGGGCCTTCCTCTATGTGGTGCCCGCCGCCGACCACCTGTGGGAGCTCAAGCAGGTGCTCTACGACCAGCCCTACCGCAACAAGGAGGAGGACTCCCCTACGAGGGCTTTTCCTACGAGCGGGTGGAGCCGGTGGAGGCGGTGGTGGACGTGGCGGGGAGGCTGCGCGACCTGTTCCAGATGACCCCTATTACTGGAAGACCCCAGGGGGGGGCGGAGCGGCTGGCCGCCCTGGACGGTCTGCGGGTACGGGCCTCCTTCCGCGTCCATGTTCCGGCGCAGGTAGGGGCCGGACACTGGCCGGGTTTTATGTGCTGTGCGTTCAACTGTAGGGCGGCCTCTTTGCCTCTCTGAGGCAATTCACCTTCTGCCTACATCGGCCCGCCTTATGCCGGGCTGGCGCGCCTTCCATGGGAACCCTTTTGACACCTGCTTTCTGTCAAGCCCCGGCGGGCCCCTTCTGAGCGGCCAGAAGGGGCGAAAGAGCCGGTTGGGAAGGGGAATTTCGATTTTCCCCTTCCCAACGCCCATCCCCTGAAACGACCAAGAAGGGGGAATTGCGATTCCCCCTTCTTGGAGTTTCCCCCGAGCCGTCCTGCTGGCGGCTTTCCGACGGCGGGGCTTACGTTGTAACGCCCCGCCGCCCGGATGGGCTGGCATACCCTCCCTTCCTGGGGGGTACATCCAATAGGGGGGCCGCAGCCCCCCTGATTGGCCGTTTCAAGGGGTGGGGTGTCGGGGCGGGGGAAATCGGAATCCCCCGCCCCGACTCGCTTCCGCTTCGGCAAGGCGCCGCCGGAGGCATGACAAGAAAGCAGATATAAAGAGGGGAGTATGGAAGGCGCGCCGACACGGTGCAGGGCGGGCCGATGTGGGCATCGGCGCCTACGAAAGGCCGACGGTGGTGACAAGCCCTTGTAGGGGCGGCCTTTATGGCCGCCCGCGGGCGACCACAAGGGTCGCCCCTACGCGGAGAGGAGCGGCCGTGCTTTACGATTTGCCTTACAATATGTAGTGCTTACAAAGCCCACAGATTGCCATACAGTAGAGATGGTGATTTGTATGGGAAGAAAATTTCAACTGCCCTCCATTCCGGAGACAACGCCCAAGAACATACGTTTTCCCAATGAAATTATTCAGCAGGTGGACGAGGTGATCCAGGGGACAAACGTGACGTTTTCCCGCTTTGTAATTGAGGCGACGCGGGTGGCGCTGGAGAATATGAAGGAGGACGGGGAAGATGGTGAATGACTGGGAATCGGCCTTTGAGGCGTGCCCGCCCTACGGCGAGGGAAAGGGGGCCTATGGCCCCGAGGACATGGCCCTTTTGACGGAGATGGAGCGCACGCTGGAGAAGCTGCTGCCCTGGCTGGAGGCGGAGGGGGTTTACCTCCTGAACGAGTATCTGGAGGTCTACCGCCGCTATGCCCGCCGGAGCAGCCGCTACTACTTTTACCGCGGGAGCCTCTACGGGGCCCGGGAGGCCCTGGAGATCTGGGCGGAGGAGCACGGCGGGAGCGGCGGCGCACTTGCGTAATGGGCGGGCTATGATATAGTATTGGCGCGAGACAGGCCGGAGCCGCTTCCGGCCGATGGATTTGAGGTCGCGCCCCCGCGGTGAGGCGGGCGTTTGGGTACGAAACGGGGTTTCGGCTGCCTGTGGGGACCTTGAATCAGGCAAAACGAAACGAAAGGATGTTTGTACCCGAATGGAAATCAACGGCGAGCAGGTGAACGGGACCAAAACCTACGCGGAGCTGGGGCTGTCCGAGGCCATCATGAGGGCCATTGAAAAGAAGGGCTATGTCCAGGCCACCCGTCCAGGCGGGGCGATCCCCTATTTCATGGAGTGGAAGGATGTCATTGCCAAGGCCCCCACCGGCACGGGCAAGACCTTTGCCTTCGGCATCCCCATGGTGGAGCACATCGACCCCGAGTGCGCCGACGTGCAGGGCCTGGTGCTGGCCCCCACCCGGGAGCTGGCGGTGCAGATCCAGGAGGAGCTGCGGGATCTGTGCGAGTTCAAGGAGGGGTACGCACCGTCTGCCTCTACGGCGGGGCCCCATCGACAGGCAGATCAACACCCTGAAAAAGAAGCCCCAGATCGTGGTGGCCACCCCTGGCCGCCTCATGGATCACATGAAGCGCCGCACCGTCCGGCTGGACAAGGTGCAGACCGTGGTGCTGGACGAGGCAGACCGGATGCTGGACATGGGCTTCGTGCGGGACGTGACCCGCATCCTGGACCAGCTCAAGCACCGCAGAAACCTGGGCATGTTTTCCGCCACCATCAGCCGGGAGGTCATGGACATCTCCTGGGTGTACCAGCGGGACCCGGTGGAGATCACCGTCCGCCCGGTGGAGGAGTCCAAGCCGGACATCACCCAGTACCGCATTGATCTGGACGGCCGGGAGCAGAAGCTGGACACCATCGCGGCCCTCATCACCCACGGGGAGTACGAGCGGGCCATCGCCTTCTGCAACACCAAGAACATGACCGACCGGCTGGCCGGCCTGCTGAAGATGCGGGCATCTCCTGTGAGGCCATCCACGGCGACATTCAGCAGCGCATCCGGGAGAAGACCCTGGAGAAGTTCAAGCGGGGCGAGATCAAGGTGCTGGTGGCCACCGACGTGGCCGCCCGGGGCCTGGACATCGACGACGTGGACGCGGTGTTCAACTACGACGTGCCCGACGAGCTGGAGAACTACACCCACCGCATCGGCCGCACCGGCCGGGCCAAGCGCCACGGTGTGGCCTACACCTTCATCGCCACCATCACCGAGGGCATCCGCATGGACGATATCGTGCGCAACACCAAGGCGGAGGTGCAGCGGCTCAGATACGACGCCGACGGCTGCCTCATGCTGGTGGAGGACGGCAAATAATTTTCATGGATTTTTAAGAAAGCCCGAAGGACTTTTTAACCCCTCCCGTGGTATCCTATGTCCAGAATTCGAAATCACCTCGGGAGGATTTTCAGATGAACGAGACAAAAAGCTGTACCGGCTGGATCACGGCGCTCTGGCTGGCGTGTGAGGCGGCGTGGCCGAGTACTTTAATGTGGACGCCAACCTGGTGCGCCTCATCTGGGTGGCGCTGTGCTTCGCGGGCACCGCAGGGCTGTGGCTCTATGTGGCGGCGGCCCTGCTGCTGCCCTAAGAAGAGCCAGGTCTACCCCGGCTGGTGAGGACAACGGAAAAATCCGGCACGGCGGCCGCCCGAGGGGCGGCCGCCGTGCTTCTGTTATCGGTATTCGGAGGAGGCATTGACATGAATTTTTATGAGCGGGTCTATGAGCTGGTCCGGCGCATCCCGGCGGGGAAGTGCGCCTCCTACGGGCAGCTCGCCCTGATGCTGGGCAATCCCAGGGCCTCCCGGGCGGTGGGCTACGCCATGCGGGCCTGCCGCACGCCCGGCGTGCCCTGCCACCGGGTGGTGCGTGCCGACGGCTCCACCACCCCGGCATTTGGCCCCGGCGTCCAGCGGGCGATGCTGGAGGCAGAGGGGGTGCCCTTCACCGCCGACGGCCGGGTGGAGCTGGGCGGCTGCCGGTGGGACGGTGCCTGACGGGTTTTGCTTGCCATTTGCGGACGGGCGTGATATCATTTCGGCATACTAGGAATTTAAGGAGACGAAACCTGCATGATCGAATTCCATGCGCCCACCCCGGCGGACAAGGCCTGGGTGGATGAACTGCTCGCCCGGGGCAACTACCGGGGGTGCGACTATAACTTTACCAATCTCTACGTCTGGAGCCGGGCCTATAACCAGCGCATCGCCCGTGTGGACGATTTTCTGGTGACCCATGTGTGCGGCCGCCTGGGGTGCAGCTATATGTACCCTGCGGGCTCCGGAGACATTGCCGCCGTCATCCGTGCGCTGGAGGCCGACGCGGCGGAGAAGGGGAGCCCCTGCGCCTGGGTGCCTCACGCCCCGGCAGATGGCGGAGCTGGAGGAATTTTTCCCCGGCCGGTTCGCCTACACTGCCGACCGGAACGGCTACGACTACCTTTACGAGGTGGAGCGGCTGGCCGAGCTGGGGCAAGAAGCTCCACGCCAAGCGCAACCACATCAACCGCTTTGTAGAGAACAACCCCACCTGGGCCTACGAGGAGATCACCCCGGCCACCCTGCCCGAGTGCCTGGAGATGGACAAGGAGTGGTACCGCCGCTCCCTCCAGCGGGAGGGAGACGCCGAGGAGCGGGATCTGGGAGACGAGGGAATCGCCCTGCGCACCGCCATGGAGCACTATGAGGAGCTGGGCCTGGAGGGCGGCCTCATCCGGGTATACGGCGAGGTGGTGGCCTTCACCATCGGTGACAGGCTGTCCGCCGACACCTACGACGTGCACTTCGAGAAGGCCTACGGCGAGCTTCAGGGGCCTACGCCATGATCAACCGGGAGTTCGCCCGCTGGGTGCGGGCCCGCCACCCGGAGATCCGGTACCTCAACCGGGAGGACGACATGGGCGTGGAGGGCCTGCGCAAAGCCAAGCAGAGCTATTACCCCGACCTGATGGTGGAAAAGCACACGGCGGTTATGAAGTGACGGTTTTTGAAGCGATAAGAAAGGAGCAGCTTATGTTGGAGATGCGTCCCGGCCGTCCGGAGGAGGTTCCGGCCCAGAAGGCGCTGTGGAAGGCGGCCTTTGGGGACGAGGACCGCTATATCGACTGGTTCTACGAGTGCTGCGGGGGCTCAGCCGACGTTCTTGAGGTGGTGGAGGAGGGGCGGCTGGCCTCCATGCTGGCCCTGCTGCCCCAGACGTTGACCCTGCCCGGCGGCGGAACCGCCTCGGGCTGGTATATCTACGCCCTGGCCACCGACCCCGGGGCGCGCAGCAAGGGCTACGGCCGGCAGCTTCTCCGCTTCGTGGACGGCTATCTGGCCGAGCGGGGAGCGGACTGCGTTACCACTGTGCCCGCCGAGCCAAGCCTGTTCAAATTCTTCGGCACAGTGGGCTTTGCGCCCTGCTTTTCCACCCGGAAGCTGGAGCTGCTCAAGAGCATGCTCCAGCCCGCGGCGGAGGGCGACCGGGCAGAACCCGTGGAGCCGGGGAGTACAACGCCATCCGGCCGCCTGCTGGAGGGGCCCGCCGTGGACTACCCGGAGGAGCTGATCCGCTACCAGCAGGGCATGGGCCGCCTGTCGGGGGCGGGCTGTACCGGTTGAGCGTGGACGGCGCGGAGGGCTGCGCCGCCGCCGAGTACACCGACGGGGAGAGTGTGCTGTTCAAGGAGCTGCTGCTGTCCCCGGACAAGATGGGCCGCGGGCTGGCGGCGCTGGAACGGGTACTCCCGGCGCGCTGCTATGTGCGCACCCCTGCCCTGTGGGATGGCATGAAGGGTAGCTACCTCCAGCCCTTCGGTATGATTAAGTGGTACAGCGCCGAAAAGCGGGCGCTCTGGGGGGAGGGCACCCACGGCTATATGGGCCTGGGCTTCGACTGAGCGGAGCCCATGGCGGGCGCGGACATCGGTCCGTGCCCGCCTTTTGCAATTTATGCAGAAAAGCGATTCAAGCGGTGGGAATTGCATGCCCGGCCGAAATTGCATAAAAAGGGCGAATAGGTGAATAATATACGGAATATTTAAATTCCACACTATGAAAAAGGCGGTTTTTTGGCTGGCACAACTCGAAAAGCGTCTGACAGCGAAATAATATGTGGACAGATAAGCGGAAAATTGTCTTTGTATGAAGGACACATGCAAGATTAGGGGGAGTTTCCATCAAATTTGGAGGGCCATACTCTTGACGCATGGGACAAATTACGATAAAATGGAGAAACGCTTACGATGGGGCAGTTTCGATTGCGTGAACAGAGAATAATATGGGAAGTGAAAGAATGGCAAAATACATTGTGAAACGGGTGATCATGGCCCTCATCACCATTCTGGTCGTTGCCTGCGTCACCTTCGTCCTGATGATGTCCGTGCCGGGCAGCCCGTTCAACGACGAAAAGATTACGCCGGAGCAGAAGGCGGCCATGGAGGCCAAGTACGGGATGGATGACCCCCTTGGAGTTCAGATGCTGCGCTACCTCAAGGGAGTCATCGTGGACCAGGACTTCGGTGTCTCCCTGAAGATGCAGAAGGACCGTCCGGTGCTGGACATCATCACGGAGAAGTTCCCCCTCTCCGCAAAGATCGGCGTCATCGCTCTGGTATGGGCCGTGGCGGTGGGCATACCATTGGGCTGTCTGGCGGCCTACAACCGGGGAAAATGGGTGGACAGCGTCTTACGGGTGGTGTGTACCCTGGGTGTGTCCATGCCCGGCTTCGTGGTGGCCACCTTCCTGCTGATGCTTTTCTGCAATGATGGGGCGCCCTTTAAATTCATGGGCATCAACGTTATTTTTGACGCCTCCCAGGGGGCCAAGGCCTACCTGATGCCCTGTCTGGCCCTGGGCCTTTACCCCATGTGCTATATTGCCCGCCTGACCCGCTCCTCCATGCTGGACGCCCTGGGCCAGGACTATATCAAGACCGCGCGGGCCAAGGGTCTGCTGACTCCCAGGATCATCTTCAAGCACGCCCTGCGCAATGGTGTCATCCCCGTCATCACCTACCTGGGCCCCCTGACCGCCTTCACCCTGGTGGGCGGCTTCGTGGTGGAGACCGTCTACACCATTCCCGGCCTGGGCCGCTATCTGGTGCAGTCCGTGCAGAACCGCGACTACTTCATAATCATGGGCACCACCATCTTCCTGGCGACCCTGGTGGTCATCATGAACCTGGTGGTTGACATCCTCTACCGCGTGGTGGACCCCCGCATCGATCTGACGAAAGGAGAGTAAAAATGGCAGAGAAACAGAAAAAAGCTGTCTTTGGCTCCCTTCAGCCCGATGTGGACCCCCTGCTGGAGCTGAACGACCTGACGGCGGCGGACTTCGCCCCGGCTACCAGCGGGGAGAAGGAGGACTTCATCCAGCAGCGCAAGAGCGTATCCTACTGGGCGGATGCCTGGCGCCGCCTGCGCAAGAACGTGGTGGCCCCACTGTTGTACTGTTCGCTTTGTTGGCCCCATGCTGGTACCCTACGGATACGACCAGTTCAACGCCGGCGCAGAGAACCTCTACCCCTGGCATTACTCCCTTGAGGCCCAACAGGCCTATAAGGAGGCCACCTCCTCCCAGGACCCCGACGAGGCCGTTGCCGCCGCTGAAGCGGAGGCGGCCGCCCGCGGCGAGGAGCTCAGCAGCAAGGACAAGGCGCTCATCCGCGCCCAGGCCAAGGCCGGCGGCGGCGCCGAGTACGAGGGTATGAGCGAGGAGGAGATCTACAAGGCCCTGGGCTACTCCGCCCAGCCCTTCGGCTACTCCAACGACGAGCTGCAGCGCATCGCCGACGGCGAGAAGGTGTTCCCCCATGTGTTCGGCACCGACCGCTACGGCCGCGATATCATGGTGCGCACCATGTTTGCCACCCGGGTGTCCATGATCATCGGCCTCACCGCCGCGCTGATCGTGCTGGTCATCGGTGCGCTCTACGGCTCCATCTCCGGCTTCTTCGGCGGTACGGTGGATGTGGTCATGCAGCGCATCGTGGACGTTATCTACTCCCTGCCTGACGTGCTGATCATCCTGCTTATCGCCACGGCCATGGGCCCCCATGTCACCCAGTTCATCACCGACCACCAGGGCTTCTTCCTGGCGGAGTTCTTTAAGAAGGTGGGCCCCAACCTGATGGGCATGTTCATTGCCTTTGCCTGCCTGTATTGGGTGGGTATGAGCCGCATCATCCGCGGCCAGATCCTCACCCTCAAGAAACAGGAATACGTGACCGCGGCCCGTGCCCTGCTCCAGCGGCCGGATCATCAAGCGGCACCTGCTGCCCAACTGCATCGGCCAGATCGTGGCCACCACCTGCCTGCAGATCCCGTCCGCCATCTTCACTGAGTCCTTCATGTCCTTCCTGGGCGTAGGCGTGCTGGCTCCCCTGACCAGCCTGGGCTCCATGTGCTCCGACGCGCTGGGCGGCATCAGCACCTACCCCTACCGTTTGATCATTCCCGCTATCATCATCAGCATTATGATCCTGTCCTTCAACCTGTTTGGCGACGGCCTGCGGGACGCCCTGGATCCCCGTCTGAAGAAATAAGAGAGGAGGAGACAATCAATGGAACAGAACGAAAAGTCCGGCAAGCTGCTGGAAGTCAAGGATCTGCGGGTCTCCTTCTTTACCCCGCAGGTGAGGTCAAGGCCGTCAGCGGCATCAGCTATGACCTGGATTACGACGAGGTCATGGGCATTGTGGGAGAGTCCGGCTCCGGCAAGAGCCAGGAGGCTTACTCCATCATGGGCCTGCTCCAGTCCCCCGGCAAGGTCATCGGCGGTTCCATCACCTTCGAGGGCCGGGATGTCCTGGCCTTCAGCAAGAAGGAGATGGCCTCCTTCCGGGGCAGCGAGGTGGCCATGATTTTCCAGAACCCAATGACCTGCCTCAATCCCGTTTACACCGTGGGCAACCAGCTCATCGAGGCCCTGCGGGCCCACGACAAGAAAATCTCCAAGGCCGACGCCGCCAAGCGGGCCATGGAGATGCTGGAGCTGGTGGGCATCAACAACGTGGTCAAGCGGATGAAGCAGTACCCTCACGAGTTCTCCCGGCGGCATGTCATGATCGCCATGGGCCTCATCTGCCACCCCAAGCTGCTGATTGCCGACGAGCCCACCACTGCTCTGGACGTGACCATTCAGGCCCAGATTCTGGAGCTCATGAAGGAGCTCCAGAAGAAGACTCACATGGGCATTATCTTCATCACCCACAACCTGGGCGTGGTGGCTGAGATCTGCGACAAGGTCTCCGTCATGTATGCCGGCAAGATCGTGGAGCAGGGCCGGTGGACGACATCTTCTACAAGCCCGGCCACCCCTACACCGTGGGCCTGCTGCGCTCCATGCCCCGCGTGGACGCGAGAGCTATGAGCGGCTGATCCCCATCGAGGGTACGCCCGTGGACATGCTCAATCCCCGAGGGCTGTCCCTTCGCCCCCGGTGTGAGCATGCCATGAAGATCTGCCTGCAGAAGATGCCCCTACGTGGAGCTGGGCGAGGGCCACCGCTCCGCCTGCTGGCTGCGGGTGCAGGATCAGCTCGACAAGGCCGGACAGGAGAAGCCGGTACAGGATCAGGAGGTGAGCGGCCGTGAGTGAGAAGAATGACATCCTGGTTCAAGTGGACCACCTGAAAAAATACTTTCCGGTCAAGGGCGTTCACGGGCCCGGCGTCCAGGCGGTGGAGGACGTGTCCCTCTTTATCCGCCGGGGCGAGACCCTGGGTCTGGTGGGTGAGTCCGGCTGCGGCAAGACCACCCTGGGCCGAACCATTCTCCAGCTCTACACCCCACCTCCGGCCGCATCGAGTACGGCGGCGAAACCATTTTCGAGGGACAGGATCCCTGGCCCGCCGGTGAGAACGGTGAGAAGCAGCACGTCAAGGTTCCGCAGGCAGGTCAATATGCTGCCCTACCGCCGCAAGATGCAGATTATCTTCCAGGACCCCTCCGCCTCTCTGGACCCCCGCATGACAGTGGGCGAGATCATCGGCGAGGCTCTGGACATCCATAAGCTCTGCTCCTCAAAGGCCGAGCGCACCGACCGGATCAAAGAGCTGCTGGGCATGGTGGGCCTGAACACCGAGCACGCAAACCGCTATCCCCACGAGTTCTCCGGCGGCCAGCAGCAGCGCGTGGGCATTGCCCGCGCCCTGGCAGTCAAGCCCGAGTTCATCGTCTGCGACGAGCCCATCTCCGCTCTGGATGTGTCCATCCAGTCCCAGGTGGTCAACATGCTGGAGGACATGCAGCAGGAGCTGGGCCTGACGTATCTGTTCATCGCCCACGACCTGTCGGTAGTGCGCCATATCTCCAACCGCATCGGCGTCATGTACCTGGGCTCCCTGGTGGAGCTGGCCGAGAGCTATGAGCTCAACAAGAATCCTCTCCACCCCTACACCAAGACCCTGCTTTCCGCCGTTCCGGTGCCAGACCCCGAGGTCAGCCGCCAGCGCCAGCGCATCGTGCTGGAGGGCGATATTCCCTCCCCCATGCACCCGCCCAAGGGCTGCCGGTTCCACACCCGCTGCCCTTACGCCACCGACAAGTGCAAGGAGGCCGTGCCGGAGTTCAAGGAGCACGCGCCTGGGCACTGGGCTGCGTGCCATCTGCTGGGGTAAGCGAGGTTCCGGCACAGTGGTTTTGCCGACGGCGGCAAGCCCCGCCCTACGTGACGGTCGGTTTCGGTCCCCTCGGAGCGGAGGTATCGCGCCGCAGGCGCGTATCCAGGGGAACTAGTTCCCCTGGAAGGCGCGGCTTTGGAGCGAAGCGACACATTTCCCGCAGGAAATGTCCGCGCCTTTACTGGGCCGCGTGCCATCTGCTGGGGTAAGCGGAGTCCCGGCATCAGTGGTTTTGCCAGCGGCGGGGTATCCCGCCGCAGGCGCGTCCAGGGGAACTGGTTCCCCTGGAAGGCGCGGCTTTGAAGCGAAGCGACACATTTCCCGCAGGAAATGTCCGTGACTTTACTGGGCTGGCTGTCATCTGCTGGGCTGATTTCAGAGCCTTGCCGTGATTTGGAGCAGACAGTATCTGGTAAAGTGCGGCTTTACAAAGCGTCTGCCATGTGCTATAATGTAGACTATTAAAGACAAATGTATTTTGCAATGGACAGGGTACCTGTCCGCTGCCCCGGAACGGGGCAGCGATACATAGTGTATCAATGCTTTTGGGCATTTTGGTACAAAATAGAGGATCACAATTGATTGGAGGTACAAAGCGAATGAAGAAGAGCAGAGTCCTTGCTCTGGGCCTGACCGCTGCGCTGTCCGTGTCCCTGCTGGCCGGCTGCGGCACCGGAGATACCCAGACCACCCCGGCTCCCGAGGGGAGCACTCCGTGGAGACCGGCACCACCGGTGCTGCGAACGAGCTGAACGTGTGCTTCGCGTCCGAGCCCGAGACCATGGATCCCAGCATGAACCGTACTGTGGACGGCAACGTTATGATTACCCACCTGTTTGAGGGCCTCTACAAGTGGGTGGACAGCGATCCCTCCGGCGACGGGCGCAACGGCGCTACCGCCGTGCTGGAGCCCGGCATGGCCGCCGAGGAGCCCACTGTCACTCCGAATGAGGACGGTACCTATACCTACACCTTCAAGCTGCGTGAGGATGCCAAGTGGTCTGACGGCCAGCCCGTGACCGCCAACGACTTCGTGTACTCCTGGCGCCGCCTGGTGGATCCCGCCACCGCCTCTCCCTACAACACCATTATCGCCATGGTAAAGAACGCCAACGAGATCATCGCCGGCGAGCTGCCCAAGGAGGAGCTGGGCGTCGCCGCTCCCGACGAGCACACCTTTGAGGTCACTCTGACCTACAACTGCCCTTACTTCCTGGACATCTGCGCGTTCCCCAACTGCATGCCTCTGCGTGAGGACATCGTGGAGGGCAACGCCACCTGGACCCAGGATCCCAGCACCTATGTGACCAACGGCGCGTTCAAGATGGCCTCCTGGACCCACGACGCCGAGATCGTCATGGTGCCCAACGAGAACTACTATGATGCCTCCAACATCACCCTGGAGAAGCTGACCTTCAAGCTGATGGACGATGCCAACGCCCAGCTCACCGCGTTCAAGAACGGCGACCTGGACTACATGCAGAATCCTCCCCCGGATGAGATGGCCACGCTGCTGACTGACGGCACCGTGATCCCCGGCGACTATCTGGGCAGCTACTACGCCTGCTTCAACAACACCAAGGAGCCCTTCAACAACCCTGGTGCGCAAGGCTTTCTCCCTGGCTATCGACCGCAACTACATCGTGGAGCAAGTGACGCAGGCCGGCGAGATTGCCGCTGACGCCTGGGTGCCCGTAAGCGTGGTAGACGCCGAGGGTACCTCCGGCGACGATTTCCGCACTGTGGGCGGCAGCTACTGGAGCGTGTCCAAGGACGACTATGAGGCCAACTGCGAGGAGGCCCGGAAGCTGCTGGCCGAGGCCGGTTATGAGAACGGCGTGGGCTTCCCCGAGACCACCTACCTGTACAACACCGACGACAAGCACCAGGCCGTGGCCGAGGCCCTCCAGTCCATGTGGAAGAACGTCCTGGGCGTTGAGGTCACTCTGAATAACCAGGACTGGAACGTGTTCCTGGAGACCCGTTCCAAGGGCGACTACAGCATCTGCCGCAACGGCTGGATTGCCGACTACAACGACCCCGTGTCCTTCCTGGATATGTTTATGACCGACAACGGCAACAACGACGCTCACTACTCCAACGCGGAGTACGACGCCATCATGACCAAGGTCCTGAGCGACTCCGACGCTGCTGGCCGTATGGAGCTGATGCACCAGGCCGAGGATCTGCTCGTGGGCGAGGACCAGGCCATTGCCCCTGTATTATTACTCTCAGCCTTACATGGTGGCGGACGATGTCCACGGTATGTACTACACCCGCTGGGCAACTTCCTGTTCTTCCACGCTACCAAGGGTTAAATTTCTCTCTGATTGGACAAAAGGGCGGAGCCGCATGGCTCCGCCCTTTCTTTTTTGTGTGCTTTGACGAATGAATAAATATTGCATTTTTATGAATATAGTGTATAATAAGAACATCAAAAAAGCCCACGCAGGGCACACAAGGAATAGGAGAGAATGCACTATGAAAGTAAGAAGCTGGCCGCCCTCGGCCTGACCGCAGTTCTGTCCCTCGGTCTGCTGACCGCCTGCTCCGGAGGCAGCGACGACACCAACGAAACCCCCGCCGGCAGCACGCCCCCTGTGGCAGAAAGCGGCGCTCCCGCCGCCGACAGTCCCGCCAACTGGACCTCCGCTGACGCCCTGGCTACCGCCAAGATCGCGGTACAGGAGGGCACCACCGGCGACGCACTGGTGAGCGATACTTACCCCGATGCCACAGTCAGCCGCTTCAAGGCGGTCACTGCCTGCGGCATGGAGCTGCTCAACGGCCGCGTGGACTGCGTGGTGGTGGATTCCCTGCCCGCCCAGAAGCTGGTGGAGGCCAACGCCGACAAAATGATGATCCTGCCCTTCGCCGCCTCCGACACCAAGGAGGCCTATGCCATCGGCCTGCCCAAGGGCTCCGAGCTCACCGAGGAGTTCAACGCCGCCATGGAGACCCTGAACGAGAACGGCACCTACGACCTGCTGGTGCAGAAGCACATTTCCAACGAGGATGTAGAGCTGCCCGAGCTGCCCTCCTATGAGTCCAAGGGCACCCTGACCATGGGCACCAATGCCGAGTTCGAGCCCTTTGAGTACGTGGGCGACGACGGCGAGACCCTGATGGGCTTCGATATCGACTACGCCAAGTACCTGTGCGCCACCATGGGCTATGATCTGGAGATTGAGAACATGGACTTCGACGCCCTGCCCGGCGCCCTGCAAAGCGGCAAGGTGGACTTCCTGGCCGCCGGCATCTCCATCACCGAGGAGAAGCAGCAGGTCATGGACTTCACCAACGAGTACTACGAGGCTACCCAGGCGATCGTGGTGCTGAAATAAACAAAGCCAACTAAAAAGTGGAAAGCCTGCGCCGCATTGGGCGGCGCAGGCTCTCCCTGTGTTTTGGAAAAAACGAAAAAGGAGGTTTTTCGGTGGAGCTGTTTCTACAAGAGCTTGCCAAGCTGGGTGACCGCTTCTACCTGGCGTTTGTCGCCGCCGACCGCTGGAAGCTCTATCTCTCCGGCCTGGGGAACACACTGGCCATTACCCTCGGCGCCATCTGCATCAGCACGGTGCTGGGAATGCTCCTCTGTTTGATGAAAATTTCCCGGTACAGGATTCTGCGCGGCCCTGCCAAGGCGTACACCGACGTCATCCGCGGCATCCCCGTGGTGGTGCAGCTCATGTTTATTTACTTCGTGGTGCTGGTCACCTGGACCAACAAGACAGCGGTGGGCATCATCGCCTTCGGCCTCAACTCCGCGGCCTATACGGCGGAGATTTTCCGCTCCGGCATCCTTGCGGTGGACAAGGGCAGATGGAGGCGGGACGCAGCTTGGGCCTGACCCACGGACAGACGATGTGGAGCATCATCTTCCCCCAGGGCATCAAGAACTGCCTGCCCACCTATGCCAGCGAGTTTATTGTGCTGGTGAAGGAGACCGCCGTGGTGGGGTACATCGGTATGACCGACCTGACCAAGGCATATTCCACGGTACAGAGCCGTACCATGGACGCCATGCCGCCGCTGATTATCATTGCCGTCGTCTACTTCTGCATTACGAAGGTACTTTCCGTCATCTTTGCCAAAATGGAAAGGAGGCTGAGGGAAAGTGATCGCCGTTGAACACCTGACCAAGCGCTTTGGAAAGAACCTGGTTCTGGACGATATCTCCGAGACCATCGAGCAGGGGAAAAGGTGGTCATCATCGGGCCCTCCGGCTCCGGAAAGTCCACCTTCCTGCGCTGCATGAACCTGCTGGAGACCCCCACCTCCGGCACAATCTCCTTTGAGGGGACCGTGATCAACGACCGCAAGACCGACATCAATGCCATCCGCCGCCAGATGGGCATGGTCTTCCAGCACTTCAACCTCTTCCCCAACATGACCATCCGCAAGAACATCACCCTGGCCCCGGTCAAGACCAAGCTCATGAGCCAGGAGGAGGCCGCCGAAGCGAGAAGCTGCTGGACCGGGTGGGCCTCAAGGACCGGGCGGACTCCTATCCCATTCAGCTCTCCGGCGGCCAGAAGCAGCGCATCGCCATCGTGCGGGCGCTGGCCATGAAGCCCAAGGTCATGCTCTTTGATGAGCCCACATCCGCCCTGGACCCCGAGATGGTGTGCGAGGTGCTGGAGGTCATGAAGGAGCTGGCCGACGAGGGCATGACCATGGTGGTGGTCACCCACGAGATGGGCTTCGCCCGGGAGGTGGGCTCCCGCGTCCTGTTCATGGACGGCGGACACATTCTGGAGCAGAACGAGCCCCACGCCTTCTTTGCCAATCCGGAAGGAGGAGCGCACCAGGGAGTTTTGTCCAAGGTGCTCTGATGCAGAAACAAAAAGGTACGCCCGCAGGCGTACCTTTTTCTGTTTGCGTGGGCTTATTCGGCGGAGATCATATAGTAATAGACAGGCTGACCGCCGGAGAGCAGGGTGATCTCGGCGCTGGGACAACACTCGGTAAAGAGCTTGAGGGCCTTCTGGGCCTCCTTCTCACTGACATCCTCGCCGTAGAAGATGTTGATAAACTCGGCGCTCTGCTGGGCCTCGGCCTCCGCCAGACGGCGGAGCAGCTTCTCCAGCTTGCGGTCAGTGCCGAAGAGCTGGTGCTCCGTCAGGGCCAGGTAGTCGCCCCGCTTGATGGCAAAGCCGTCGAAGTCGCTGTCCCGGGCGGCGTAGGTAATCTCGGAGGTGTGTACCCGGCCGATGGCCTCCGCCATGGCGGCGCGGTTGTCCTCTACCTCCGCCTCGGGATCCATCACCATCAGGGCGGAGATGCCCTGGGGGATCGTCTTGGTGGGGAGCACCACCACCTGCTTGCCCTCCACCAGGCGGACGCACTGCTCGGCCGCCATGATGATGTTCTTGTTGTTGGGCAGGACGAAGACCACCTCGGCGGGGGTAGCGTCGATCTCCCGCAGGATGTCGTCGGTGGAGGGGTTCATGGTCTGGCCGCCGCTGATGACGCCGTCGGCCCCCAAGTCGCGGAACACCGCGGCCAGGCCGTCGCCCGCCGCCACGGCCACCACGCCGTACTTCTTCTCCGGCGGGGCGATCTTCCGTACCCCGTGATTCCCCTCCAGCTCGGCCTCCACCGCGTCCAGATCGTCGGTGCTCTGGATGTGGTGGCCGGCGGCCAGGTCCTCCGCCTGGGTCCACATGTTCTCGATCTTGGCCAGCTCCAGGGTGCCGTACTTCTGGGCCTCGGTGAGGGCGGCGCCGGGAATGTCGGTGTGGACGTGGACCTTGAAGCAGTCGTCGTCCTCGCCGATGACCAGACTGTCGCCGATGCTGTTCAGATAGGCCTCAAAGGCCTCAAGCCCCTTGTGGGGAGAGGTTTTGCGGACAATGAACACGGTGTCGAAGGTGAAGGTGATCTCCTCCGCGGCAATGGCCGCGTAGTCGGTCTTGCTCTCCGCCTTCGCCTCCCCCTCGCTGTCCCCCTCGGGCATGGGCACGCCCCGCAGGGAGTCCAGCATACCCTGGAGGATCACCAGGAAGCCCTTGCCGCCGGCGTCCACCACACCGGCCTTCTTCAGGACGGGGTTCATCTCGGTGGTGTGCTCCAGGGCGAGCTGCCCCTCGGCGATGGCGGCCTCCAGCACGGCCTCCGGGTCGTTGGGGGTCTGGCGGGCCGCGTCGGCTGCCCTGGCCGCCGTCAGGCGGGAGACGGTGAGGATGGTGCCCTCGGCGGGCTTCATCACCGCCTTGTAGGCGGCGGCCACGCCGAAGTCCAGGGCGATGGCCAGATCGCGGCCGTCGATGCTGTCCTTGTCCTTGACCGCCTTGGCAAAGCCGCGGAAGAGCAGGGACAGAATGACGCCGGAGTTGCCCCGGGCGCCCCGCAGCAGGGCGGAGGCGTTGGTGGCGGCGGCCTCGCCCACGGTGGGGGCTGCTTCTTGCGCAGCTCCGCCGCGGCGGTGCCGAGGGTCAGGCTCATGTTGGTGCCGGTGTCCCCGTCGGGCACGGGGAAGACGTTCAGTTCGTTGATCTGCTGCTTCTGCAGATTGAGGGAGGCCGCCGCGTGAATCATGGCCTGGGCAAACGACGCTCCGTCAATGCTCTCTCTCATATCGGTTGTTCCTTCCTTTCGATGGGCGCGGGCCGTTTCAGCCGATGACCATGGAGTCGATGCACACATCCACGCTGCGCACCTCGGCGCCCGTGGTGCGGCTGACGATATAGCGAACCTCGCTCATGATGGAGCGGCTCACCGCCATCAGGTTCACCCCGTTGTCCACCATAATATGCAGCTCGATGGAGACGGAGGAGTCCTCGTTGTAAGTGACCTTGACGCCCTTACCCATGGACTCCCGGCGCAGCAGATGCACCAGACCGTCCGTCTTGGAGCGCATCGCCATGCCCTTGACGCCGTAGCAGTTGGTGGCAGCCGCACCGGTGATGTTGGTGAACACGTCGCTGCTGATGGTGATCTCGCCCTTTTCGGTTTGGAGCTTCATGGACGCATCCTTCCTTTCCGTGGGAAAATGCAAGCGTACACCCGCCGGAGCGGGGGCAGAATGGATCCCATTTGTTCTCTTATTGTATTCTATTTTGCCTCAAATTACAAGGGAAAAAGTTTCAAGAAAGTGGGAGGGGACACTTGTATTTTGCACCGGAAACGTGTACACTGGAAGCATACGGCACAGAGTGTCAACGCAGAAGGAGGCTTTCTGTCCATGAAGAAGTTGTTCGGGGCCCTTGTGAAGCTCTTTTCCCTGCTGGCCGTCCTGGGCGCGCTGCTCTATGCGGCGGTGCTCTACTGGGACAAGATCATGGCCGTGGTGGCCAAGCTGAGAGGCATGCTGCCCGGCCTGTCCACCGCCGCTGTGGACGACTCCGAGGCGGAGGACTACGCCGACTGGGAGATGTAACCGCATCGGGGGCCGCTATGGTCACATAATTTTGTTATGTGACCATAGCGTCATCCTGCGGGCCTTTACTTACCGAAAACCGATGTGATAATAACACCAATATTTTGATACGTCATGTTTGAAACCAGAAAGGAGGAGGCGTCCGTGGAGGAAATCCGCGAGCTGAAGGAGCGCCTCGAGCGTGAGCGCCCGGTGGAGTGGGAGGCATTTCCCGACATCGGCCTGTATATGGACCAGCTCATTTCCTATATGCCCCGTCAGCTCATCCACTATGGGGAGGGGGAGAGCCTTACCTCCGCCATGGTCAACAACTACATCAAGGACGGGGCCATGCCCCGGGCCGAGGGAAAGCGGTACTCCCGCACCCACCTGGCCTATCTGACCGCCCTGTGCGCCCTCAAGCAGGTGCTCTCGGTGAAGGACGCGGGGCTGCTGCTGGCTGCCGCGTCGGAGGGGCGGCCGCCCCAGAAGCTGTACGAACAGTTTCGGGAGGAGCTGGACCGGGCGCTGGACGTGACGGCGGGCAGCCTGGACGGCAGCGCCGAGGCGGAGGAGCTGCCCGGCCTGGCCCTGGCCCTCGCTCTGCGCAGCTATGCCGACCGGCTGGCCTGTCAGCGGATTCTGGAACTGCTGCGAGAGCGGCGGCCCCAGCCGGAGAAGAACCGAAAATAACCGGGCGTGCCCGGTATGTGTGAATACTGGAGGTAATTTGCAGATGAATGATTATGTCCTGCTGACCGACTCGTCGGCCGATCTGACGGACGCGCTGGTAAAGGAACTGGGGTGGAGGTGCTGCCCCTGTCCTTTACCATGAGGAACAAGACCTACCGCAACTGGCCGGACAACCGGGAGATCGACCCGAAGGACTTCTACCGCCAGCTCCGGGAGGGGGAGATGGCCACCACCTCGGCGGTCAATGTGTCCGACTTCACCGAGACCATAGAGCCCCACCTGAAGGAGGGAGGGACGTGCTGGTGGTGGCCTTCCTCCGGCCTGTCCGCCACCTGCCACTCCGCCCAGATCGCCGCCCAGGAGCCTCCGAGCAGTATCCGGAGCGGAAGGTGTATGTGGTGGACTCCCTGTGCGCCTCCCTGGGCCAGGGCCTGCTGGTGTGGTACGCCGCCCGCATGAAGAACGAGGGCAGGGGCATCGGCGCGGTGCGGGACTGGCTGGAGGAGAACAAACTTCACCTGTGCCACTGGTTTACGGTGGACGACCTCCACTTCCTCAAGCGGGCGGCCGCATTTCCTCCGCGACCGCCGTACTGGGCACCATGCTGTCCATCAAGCCTGTCATGCATGTGGACGACGAGGGCCACCTGACAAAGGTGGGCACCGCCCGGGGCCGCAATGCATCCCTCAAGGCCCTGGTGGACCACATGGCGGAGACCGCCATCGACCCCGCGGGCCAGACCGTCTTCATCAGCCACGGCGACTGCGAGGAGGACGCCAACAAGGTGGCCGAGGACGTGAAGCGCCGCTTCGGCGTGCAGACCGTGGTGCTCAACAACGTGGGCCCCGTCATCGGCGCCCACTCCGGCCCGGGCACCGTGGCCCTGTTCTTCCTGGGGAGGCACCGCTGATGGAGGACGTGAAGTGGCTGGAAGTGACCCTGGACACCACCGAGGCGGAGCTGGACGCCCTGTGCGCCCGGCTCACCGGCAACGGGGTCACCGGGCTGGCCATCGAGGACGAGGAGGACTTCAAGACCTTCCTGGAGCAGAACCGCCAGTACTGGGACTACGTGGACGACGGCCTGCTGGCCGCATGAAGGGCGTCTGCCGGGTGAAGTTCTACATCACCGACGACGCCGACGGCCGGAAGCAGCTTGAGGGATGGCTGGCGGGCATCGACCAACCCTATTCGCTCGCCAGCCTGGGGGACAACGACTGGGCCCACTCCTGGCAGAAGTACTACAAGCCCATGCCGGTGGGGGAGAGGCTCTACATCGTGCCCGAGTGGGAGCGGGGAGAGCCCGTCCCGGCGGGGAAGGCGCCCTGTACCTCAATCCTGGCCTTACCTTCGGCACCGGGAGCCACGCCTCCACCCAGCTCTGCCTCATGGGGCTGGAGCAGTACACCGTCCCCGGAAAGCCGGTGCTGGATCTGGGCTGCGGCAGCGGTATCCTCTCCATCGCCGCCTTGGTCCTGGGGGCCTCCGCGGCGACGGCAGTGGATATCGATCCCAAGGCGGTGGATGTGGCCTACGAGAACGCCGCTCTCAACGGCATCGGGCGGGACCGCTATAACGTGCGGGCGGGCAACGTCCTCACCGACGGGGCCTTGGTGGCCGAGCTGGCCCGGCGGAAGTACGCCCTGGTGCTGGCCAACATCGTGGCCGACGTGATCATACCCCTGTCCGCCAAGGCGGGGGAATTCCTGGACACGGACGGGGTGTTCCTGTGCTCCGGCATCATCGACACCCGGGCCGGCGAAGTGGAGGCCGCTCTGGAGCGGAATGGCCTGGCCGTGTTTGAGCGGCGGAGCAGAACGGTGGGTGGCCCTGGCCGCCCGTGCGGCCCGGTAGCGGAGTTCAAGAGGGGGGTGCGCGCCAGCCTGGTGCGCACCCCCTTCTTTGTCAAAAGGTATGACGAGAAATCCTCCTTGTGGATTTTGGCGGACGGCATTATAATGAGACGAAATGGACTGAAAACGAGGAGGGAACCCCATTGAAGGAGAACCTGATCATCATTCACGGGGGCGTCCCCACCGCCGTGCTCAACTGCTCCCTGTATGGGGCGGTCCGGGAGGCCCAGGCCAGCGGCCTGGTGGAGCATGTTTACGGCGCTGTGGGCGGCACCGGCGGACTGCTGAAGGAGAAGCTGCTGGACTTCGGCTCTGTGCCCGAGGGGAGCTGGAGCGGCTGCCCACCACCCCCGCCACCGCCATCGGCACCTCCCGGGACGCCCTGGAGGCGGAGGACTACGCCCGCATGGCGGATATCCTGGCGGAGAAGCACATCCGCTACGTGCTGATGAACGGCGGCAACGGCACCATGGACGCCTGCGGCAAGTTGGCGGCGGTGTGCCGGGACAGGGGGATCTCCGTCATGGGCATCCCCAAGACCATGGACAACGACATCGCTGTCACCGACCACTGCCCCGGCTTCGGCAGCGTGGCCCGCTACATGGCGGGCACGGTGCGGGAACTGGGGGTGGACGTGCGCAGCCTGCCCATCCACGTGGTGGTGCTGGAGGCTCTGGGCCGCAACGCGGGCTGGACCACGGCCGCCGCCGCCCTGGCCCGGAGCAGGAGGGCGACGCGCCCCACCTGCTCTACCCTCCCGAGCGGCCGTTTCATGAGGACGAGTTCCTGGACAGGGTGGGCGATATGTACCGCAAGCTGGGCGGCGTGGTCGTGGTGGCCAGCGAGGGTCTCCACGACGACGAGGGCAAGCCCATCGTGCCCCCCATCTTCCAGACCGGGCGCTCCACGTACTTCGGAGATGTGTCCTCCCACCTGGCGCAGCTGGTGGTGCGGCGGCTGGGCATCAAGGCCCGCAGCGAGAAGCCGGGCATCCTGGCCCGGGCCTCCATCGCCTGGCAGTCCCCGGTGGATGCCGCCGAAGCAGAGGAGGCGGGCCGCGCGGCCTGCCGGGCGGTGCTGGCCGGGGAGACGGGGCAGATGGTGGCCTTCCGCCGCGTGTCCTCCGCGCCCTACCGCTGCGAGACCTTCCTGGTGCCCATCGAGGAGGTCATGCTGGGCGAGCGGGTGCTCCCGGCGGAGCACCTCACCGCCGGCGGCACCGACGTGACCGAAGCCTTCTGCGGCTGGTGCCGGCCTGCTGGGGCCGGAGTTGCCGTCCATGGCGCGACTGTTCTGAACATGCGGTTCCCGATGAACCCGGCCGGAGCAAACGCTCCGGCCGGGTTTTTTACCGCAGTACGGGGAAAGTATGATAAAACTTCATACTTTTCGAAACCGGCTGGTTTTTGTATACTGAGAAGCAACAAAGGAGGCTCGGTTTCGATGCGACTGAAAAAATCGTCTTTCTGGAGCAAAATACCCAACTGGGTATGGGTGCTCATTTCACTGGCCGTTGCGATTGCAATCTGGCTGTTCGCCGCCTATACGTGGCCACTGGTGTTCGCTACACCGAAAGCTGTGGTGGATGCCTTTATCAGTAAGGCCGCCAGCGGCGTTTTGTGGGCCATGTGTGGGCCAGCCTGTCCCGTGTACTGTCCGGCTTTGCCATCGCGTTTGTAGTATCTATCCCGGTGGCGTTCCTCATGGCGTGGTATGACCCCTTTCGCCACGTGGTGGAGCCCTGGATTCAGTTTATCCGCAACATCCCCGCTGGCCTATGTGTTCCTGATCATCGCAGCACTGGGTGTAGGCCAGGTCAGTAAGGTCACCGTCATCTTCATCGCCGCGTTCCTGGTCATGGTTATCACCATCTATCAGGGCGTCAAGGGAGTGGACACCACCCTGATCAAGGCGGCCCGTGTACTGGGCGCCAAGCAGAAGGACATTTTCTTCAAAATCACCATCCCGGCCTCCACTCCCTTCATCCTGGTCGCGGCCCGGCTGGGCCTGTCCACCTCTATGACCACTCTGATGGCCTCTGAGATTGTGGGCGGCGACAAGGGCATCGGCATGATGATTCAGCAGGCCAATGGATACTACCAGATGGACGTAATGCTCATGGGAATCATTCTTCTGGGTATTATCGGCATCTGCTTTGAAAAGATTGTGAAATTCCTTGAGAGGAGGTTTACGGGATGGCAGGAAACCATTCAGCAGTAAAGGTACATATCGACCACGTCGTCAAGAAGTTTAACGGTCGCAACGGTGAGATGGTGGCCCTCAACGGCGTGGATATGGATATTCATGAAAATGAGTTTATCTGTGTTGTCGGCCCTTCCGGCTGCGGTAAGTCCACCTTGCTCAATATTATCGGCGGACTGGAGACCCCTACCGAGGGCAAGGTTTTGGTAGATGGCGCAGAGGTTACAGGGCCCGGCCCCGACCGTGGCATCGTGTTCCAGCAGTATGCCCTGTTTCCCTGGCTCACCGTGGAGAAGAACGTCCAGTTTGGGCTCAAGCTCCAGGGTAAGAGCAAGGAGGAGGCCGAGGAGCTGGCCCACAAGTATTTGAAGATGGTGGATCTGGAGGGCTTCGCCAAGGCCTACCCCAAAGAGCTCTCCGGCGGCATGAAGCAGCGCGTCGCCATCGCCCGCGCCTACGCGGTCAATCCCAAGGTGCTGCTGATGGATGAGCCTTTCGGCCCTGGACGCACAGACACGTACCCAACTCCAGCAGGAGCTGCTCAACACCTGGGAGAAGGAGCAGAAGACCTGCTTCTTCATCACCCACGACGTAGAGGAGGCCATTATTCTGGCCCAGCGGGTGGTCATCATGTGTGCCCGCCCCGGCCGTGTCAAGGAGATTGTGGACATCGACATCCCCTATCCCCGCGATCAGGAGACCAAGATGAGTCCTCGATTCCTGGAACTGAAGAATCACATCTGGAGTCAGGTCTATCAGGAGTACCTCTCTGTCCGCAAGTAAGTATGATTGTTCCGGGATGAGCCGGATCATCATAAATAATTAAGGAGGAACTATCATGAAGAAGAAACTGCTCTCTCTTGCACTGGCCTGCGGAATGGTATTCTCCCTGGCCGCCTGCGGGACTCCCGCCAACAATGATTCCCCAGCGCCCAACACCGAGTCCCCTGCCATCGGCACCGAGACCCCGCGGCCGACACCCCCACCTATGAGCCCGCCACCGTCCGCGTGGCGTACATGCCCAACCTGGGCTCCGCCGGCTCCCTGTTTGTGGGCATTGAGCAGGGCTACTTTGAGGAAGTGGGCCTGACCGTTGAGACCTTTGAGTTCCAGGGCGGCCCCGCCGAAATCGCCGCCATGGCCTCCGGCGACATTGACATTTCCCAGATCGGCCACGGTGCCCATAAGCTGTGCATTCAGGGCGAGGCAAAAATCTTCCAGATGGATCACACCACCTCCCTGTCCGATGTGGTGGTGGGCAACAAGGCCAAGGGCATTGAAACCATCGAGGATCTGAAGGGCAAGACCGTTGCTGTGTCCTCCGGTACCTCCTCTGAGATTATTCTGGAGCAGGCCCTGGCCCGTGCCGGCATGACCATGGATGATATCAACACTGTAGAGATGACCGTGGACGGGATGACCACCGCCATGATCTCCGGGCAGATTGACGCCGCCGCCTCCTGGTCCCCCAATACCGTCACCCTGCAGAACGCTCTGGGCGACAACTACGTGGATCTGGGCACCAACGCCGACTTCCTGGACAGCGCCATCTTCCCCTCCAGCTACATTTGTACCCCTGAGTACGCCGAGGCCAACCACGACATCCTGGTGCGTTTTGCCCAGGCCCTGGACAAGGCTCATGACTGGCGCGCTGCCCATCCCGAGGAGATGGCCAAGTTGCTGGCCAAGGAGCTGGACGCCCGAGGACACCATGCTGGCCGCAGTTGGCGAGGCCGACTGGCAGACCATCACCGAGGTCTGCGGCGACATGGATGCCATCAAGACGGTCTATGAGACCCAGCAGGGCATTTTCCTGGATAATGGCACCATTACCGAGAATGTTCCTGTGGAGGACTATGTGCTCTTTGATGTAATGCAGGAGGCTTACGACGCCTACAGCGCCGCGAAGTAAATGACTGCCAACCCCGCCGGGGCTCCGTATTTGGCGGAGCCCCGGCGCTCTTTGTGTTATGCGTTGCACTGGCGGAGAGAACGCGATATAATAAAGAACTGAATCCACGCAGGGGGGAGAGGCACCGTGCTGATTCTCGTACTGATACTGTGTCTGGCCACATCGCTGTATGTGGCTCTGCGGCGTAAGGACTCGCTCTCCCTGTATTTGCTGGGCATGAGTGTGTGTAACCTGGTCATGTTTGCGGGCATCATTGTCTATATCGCGGCCATCGGCGGCACAGCAGCCCAACAGCGGGAGTTCCTGTTTCTGGTTCCAAAGCTGCAGGTGTGGCTCCATGCGCTTCCAATCCCTATGGACCGGCTGGGCTATGTGGTGGCAGTAGGCCGCTCCCTGTTTCCCCTGTTTGCCCTACAGGCCGCACTGGAGGCCACCATGATCCGGCCCTCCGGCGCAGGATGAAAGCCTGCGCCTTGCGGCATGTGTGGTACCGGCATTGTCCCTCGTTTATTATTATCCGGCCGTGTTTCGCACGGTGGTGAGTGGGCGCTTCTGGCTCCTGCCGCTGACCATTCACGTTTCGCTGGCCTGGATCATCCTTTATCTGGTGGCGGCGGGTCTGCTGTTTTTCCAGGAGTACCATGCCACCACCATGCCAGTTTTCAAGCGCAACACCCGCTATGTGCTGCTCTCCTTCGCCAGTATCTCCACCCTCTACCTGCTCTACGCCAGCAAGGACCCGGCACAGATCTACAACATGTTCATCTCCGAGTATATCCGCCTGGGCATCAGCAGCTACATCAGCGGGGCGCTGCCCGCCCTGGGGTGGATCATCCTGGGTCTGTGCACGGTGTTCTTTGTGGTGCTGGGCAGCTACAATCTGGTGCGCTATACCCAGCTTACCTATGACGACACCCGGCAGGATATGATCCTCAAGCGGAAGTTCGACGCGGCGGGCACCGGAGTATCCGTCTTTGTCCACGGGGTAAAGAACCAGCTCCTGTCCAGCCGGGTGCTCCACAAGAAGCTGTCCCGGGCTTTGGCGGGGACCCTCCGGACATGGCGCAGGTGCGCGCCTGCGCCGTTCAGCTCAACGAGCTGAACGAGGGAATGCTGCGGCGGATGGACGAGCTCTACCGCACCGTCAAGAACAACTCCATTGCCCTCACGGCCGTGCCGGTGGAGGGGCTGGTGGAGGCGGCGGTGGAGCGGTTTCACGGCAAGTACCCCGGCCAGCCGGTTCGCCTGGATGTGGGTACCGACCGATTAGTGCTGGCGGATCTCAGCCACCTGAGCGAGGCGGTGTGCAACCTGCTGTGCAATGGGTATGAGGCGGCCGTTCAGGCGGGGCGGGAGGAGCCGCAGGTGGTGCTTCGTGTCCGCGCCGAGCGCATGTGGACCGTGCTGGAGGTGGAGGACAACGGCCCGGGCATCCCGCCGGAGCGCCAGGGCAAGATTTTCGAGCCCTTTGTCACCAGCAAAAACACCAATTACAACTGGGGCATGGGCCTGTACTATGTGCGGAAGATCGTCCGCAGCCACCTGGGCCGCCTGCGCCTGGAGAGCCGCGACGGGGAGGGGGCCCGGTTCCAGATCATGCTGCCCCTCTACGACCCCCGTCAGAAGGGTGATCACACAATGGCAAAGACAATCCGGGTGATGGTGGCGGAGGACTTCCCCCTGCTGCGGGAGGACTTCTGCGACGTGGTCTCCGCCCAGAGCGATATGGAGGTGGTGGGCTCCGCCGCCTCCGGAGAGGAGATCGCTTCCCTGGCGGACACCGTCCCCTGCGACGTGATTCTGATGGATATCGAGATGGAGACCATCGACGCGGGCATCCGGGCCGCCGAGGTCATCACGGCGCGGCACCCGGAGGTCAAAATCCTGTTCCTCACCGCCCATGAGACCGACGACATGATCACCAGCGCCATGGGCACCGGCGCGGTGGACTATGTGGTGAAGGGCTGTGAGGAGGAGAGGCTGCTGGAGCACATCCGCCGGGCCAGCGAGGGGCGGGCGGAGCTGGACCCAAAGATCCAGAACACCGTCATGCAGGAGTACGCCCGTCTGCGCCGCAGCGAGCGCGTCCCTGATTTTCTTCATCAACAACGTGGCCCACCTGACGCCGGCGGAGCACGAGCTGGTCAAGCTGCTGCTCCAGGACAAGAAGGTGGCGGAGATCGCCAGGCTCCGCTGCGTGGAGGTGGTGACCATTAAGACCCAGATCAAGGGCCTGCTGGGCAAGTTCGGCTGCTCCCGCACCAAGGAGATCGTCAAGATGATCCGCCAGATGAATTTGGAGCACCTGTTTCAATGACAAAGGAGGTACGACTATGGACTACTATCATATTTCCGCCCAGGAGCTGGGCAAGGACGCAAGCTCCCCATCCTCAAGCTGGGCGACTCCGGCGAGGTCTTTTACGAGATGGCCGCCGAGATGCGCTGCCATCCGCGCCAACAACGCCGCCGGAAAGCCCACCGTCTTTATCTGCCCGGTGGGACCGGTGGGGCAGTACCCCATCTTCGTGCGGTTGGTCAACCGGGAGCAGCTCTCCCTGAGGAACTGCTGGTTCATCAACATGGACGAGTACCTCACCGACGACGGCCAGTGGATCGCCGAGGAGAATCCCCTGTCCTTCCGGTGCTTCATGGCCCGGGAGGTATATGGCAAGATCGCCCCGGAGCTGCTCATGCCCGAGGAGCAGCGGGTCTTCCCGATCAACGACCTGGGCCGCATCCCGCCCTGATCGAGGAGCTGGGCGGCGTGGACATCGCCTTCGGCGGCATCGGCATCACCGGCCACCTGGCCTTCAACGAGCCCCAGCCGGAGCTGACGGCCGAGCAGTTCGCCCAGCTCCCCACCCGGGTGCTGGACATCCACCCGGAGACGAGGGCCACCAACTGCGTGGGCGACCTGGGCGGCGCGCTGGAGGATATGCCCAAAAGTGCGTCACCATCGGCATGAAGGAGATTCTGGGAGCGCGGAAGCTGCGCCTGGGCGTGTTCCGGGACTGGCACCGGGCCGTGTGCCGCCGGGCGGCCTACGGCGAGGTGACCGCCGCGTTCCCCGCCACCCTGGCCCAGAACCACCCCGACGCCCTGCTCTACGTCAACGCCAACGCCGCCCGGACGGCCTATTGAGGAGGCCGCCATGGACAACTCCTTTTATCTGAAAAACGGCTCCGTCCTGTGGAACGGGGCCTTCATCCCCCTGGACATGGCGGTGGAGGACGGGCGCATCACCGCCCTGAGCCGCGGGCACCACAATGAGAAGGGCCTGCCGGAGGTGGACGCCGCCGGATTGCGGGTGCTGCCCGGTTTCCTGGATCTGCACACCCACGGCGCCGCAGGGGTGGACGTGAACGCCGCCGACGCCGAGGGCCTGCGCGCCATCGGCCGGTTCTTCGCCTCCCAGGGCGTCACCGGCTGGCTGTGCTCGGTGCTCACCGACACGCCGGAGCAGACCCTCTGGTGCATGGAGCAGGCCAGGCAGGTCATCGAGGGCGGCCCCTTTGGCGGGGCAGTCCTGCTGGGCGTCCACCTGGAGGGGCCCTGCCTGTCCTCCGAGTACAAGGGGGCCATGCCCGAGCACCTGCTGATGCACACCGCCGACGCGGAGCTCTTTGCCAAGTATCAGAAGGCCTCCGGCGGCCACGTGCGCTATACCACCCTGGCCCCCGAGATCCCCGGCGTGCCTGGGCTGATCCCCCGCCTCAACGCCATGGGCATCGTCTGCGCCATGGGCCACAGCGGCGCGGGATACGACCAGTGTGTGGAATGTGTGGAGGCGGGCGTCCGCTCCGTCACCCACCTGGGCAACGCCATGCGCCTGTTCCACCAGCACGACCCCGCCATCTTCGGCGTGGCCCTGGAGCGGGATGTGTATGTGGAGGCCATCTGCGACGGCCGCCACCTCCACCCGGGTACCGTGCGCCTCTACCTCAGGGCCAAGGGGTACGGCCGGGTGGTAGCCGTCACCGACTCCATCATGGCCGCCGGCCTGCCCGACGGCAGCTACAAGCTGGGAGTCAACGACGTGATTGTGGAGGACGGGGACGCCAAGCTGCCCAACGGCGTCCGGGCCGGCTCCACCCTCACTATGGCCCAGGCCCTGCGCAACCTCATGGCCTTCACCGGGGAGGGGCGGAGACCGTCTCCCGCCTCATGACCGCCAACCCCGCCCGCCTCATGGGCTGGGCCGGCAAGGGGAGCTGGACGTGGGGAAGGACGCCGATCTGGTCCTGCTGGACGGCGATTACCAGGTGGCCCGCACTGTGGTGGGCGGGCGCACCGTCTATACAAGATAAGGGAATAACCGAAAGGAGAATTGCTATGCCTCTGGTACCTCTGCGTCCGGTTCTGGACGCCACCGTGAAATACGGCTATGCCCAGGGGGCCTTCAACGTCAACGCCGTGGCCCAGGCCGAGGCGGTCATCGCCGTACACGAGATGTTCCGCTCCCCGGCCATTTTGCAGGGGGCCGACCTGGCCAACGCCTTCATGGGCGGCCGGGTGGATTTCGCCAACGGCACTCTGGAGGACAAGAAGAAGGGCGCCCGCAACATCGCCGAGGCGGTGAAGAAGTTCGCCGAGCAAAGCCCCATCCCCGTGGTGCTCCACCTGGATCACGGCAAGAACTTCGACTCCTGCGTGGCCGCCATCGAGGGGGGGTACACCTCCGTGATGATCGACGGCTCCTCCCTCCCCTTTGAGGAGAATGTGGAGCTCACCCGCGAAGTGGTCAAGTACGCCCACGCCCGCGGCGTGTCCGTGGAGGGCGAGCTGGGCGTGCTGGCCGGCGTGGAGGACCACGTCTTTGCCGCCAACTCCACCTACACCAACCCCCTCTCCGCCATTGAGTTCTTCAAGAAGACCGGGGTGGACGCCCTGGCCATCAGCTACGGCACCATGCACGGCGCCAGCAAGGGCAAGGACGTGAAGCTGCGCCGCGAGATCCCCATCGCCATCAAGGAGTGCATGAATCACGAGGGCATCCAGGGCGCCCTGGTGTCCCACGGTTCCTCCACCGTGCCCCGGTACATCGTGGAGGAGATCAACGCCCTGGGCGGGAACATCCAGAACGCCTACGGCATCTCCAAGGAGGAGCTGAAGGCCGCCATCCCCTGCGGCATCGGCAAGATCAACGTGGACACCGACATCCGCCTGGCGGTGACCCGCAACTTCCGCGAGCTGTTCCGCGACCACCCGGAGCTGAAGAACGACCCCAAGGCGGGCGGCGTCTGGAAGCTGCTGGACGAGAAGCGGGACGCCTTTGATCCCCGGGCCTTCCTGGCTCCCATCATGGACACCGTCATGTACGGAACCGGCGACGAGGGGCCGTGGCCCGGATCACCGACGCCATGCGCCGGGGCGTGAAGGAGGCCGTGGGCACACTGATCGTGGAGTTCGGCAGTTACGGCAAGGCCCCCCTGGTGGAGCCGGCTACCCTGGAGGACATGGCGGCCCGCTACGCAAAGGAGGGCTGAGCATGGACGGCATCACCCTGTCCTTTGCCGACGCGCGGCCGGTGCTGGCCCCCGGCGCGCTGGAGGAGCAGGTGCGCGCCGCCGCGCCCCTGCTGGCCGAGGCGGCGGCGGGAGAGGAGCGGTACCGGGACAACCTGGGCTGGCACAGTGTGGACGAGGCGGCCGGGCCCGAGCGGGTGGACTTCCTGCTGGAGCAGGCGGCGCGGGTGGCCGACGCCGATGCCTTCGTGGTCATCGGAATCGGCGGCTCCAACCAGGCAGTCCCGGGCCGCCGTCAAGGCCCTGCGGCCGGAGGGGGCCCCGCCATTCTGTGGGCGGGCAACACCATCTCCGCCTGCGAGATGGCCCGCACTCTGCGGGAGCTGGACGGATATCAATCCATCTACATCGACTGCATCGCCAAGAACTTTGAGACCCTGGAGCCGGGGATTGCCTTCCGGGTGTTGCGCCAGTACCTGGAGCGGCGCTACGGCGCGGAGGGCGCGGCAAAGCGCATCTTCGCTACCGGCACGCCGGGCTCCACCTCCACCAGCTCTGCCTCGACCAGGGCTATACGTTCCTCACATTCCCCGAGACCATCGGCGGGCGGTACTCGGTGGGCAGCGACGTGGGGCTCTTCCCAATGGCGGTGGCCGGGGTGGACATCCGCGCGCTGGTGCAGGGGATGCGGACATGCGGGATACCCTCCTCGCCGCCCCGGCGGAGGAGAACCCGGCCCTGCGCTACGCCTGCCTGCGCCGGCTGCTGCTGGAGCACGGCTACCGCCTGGAGATGCTCTCCTTTTCGAACCCCGGCTGGATTACTTCGCCAAGTGGTGGATTCAGCTCTTCGCCGAGAGCGAGGGCAAGGAGGGCAACGCCCTGTACCCGGTGGCGGCCTCCAACTCGGAGGATCTCCACTCCATCGGCCAGTTCATCCAGGAGGGCAGTCCCATCCTCTTCGAGACCTTCGTGGAGGTGCGCGCCCGCGACGCGTCGGTGCTCCTGCCCCCCGAGGCCAAGAAGGACTACTTTGACTACCTGACGGGCATGGACTTCTGGGACATCAACAACACCGCCCGCCAGGCCACCATGCGGGCCCACGGCGACCGGGGCATCCCCTGCATGAACCTCTCCATCCCGCCATCGACGCACACCCTGGGCGGGCTGTTCTATTTCTTCCTCTTTGCCTGCTATCTCTCCTGCAAGCTGCTGGGCGTCAACCCCTTCAACCAGCCGGGCGTGGAGGGCTACAAGGGCTATATGTTTCAAAATTTGGGAAAGCCGGGTGTCAACTGAATGAAACACATTTTTGAATCTCAAGCGTTTTGACGTGCCGGTGGAGCTGGGCGGGGTCAACCGCCTGGCCCCGTGGCCGAGTGGGGCAGGGCCATTGTGGCCGGGACCCAGCAGGGCCTGACGGGCTATGACCCGGCGGAAGCGGAGTTTGTGGACTTCTTCCCGGAGGCCCACCTGATTCCCGCGGCCGCGGCCCGCACCGCCGACAGCCGGGTGGAGCTGGGCTGCCAGGGGGTCTTCCGGGCGGATACCGCCGTGGGGGGCAACTTCGGCGCCTTCACCACCAACCGGCCCGCCCACGCCGCCGCCGCCCTGGGCTGCGGCTGGACGCTGATCGGCCACTGTGAGGAGCGCAACGACAAGGCGGGCATCCTGGCGGAAGCCGGCGTCACCGACACCGCCGCCGTCAACCGCCTGCTGAACCAGGAGATCAAGTGCGCCCAGGCCGCGGGGCTCAAGGTGCTCTACTGCATCGGCGAGAAGAGCGAGGAGCAGGAGCAGTGGCAGCAGGTGCTGGGCGACCAGCTCTCCATCGGCCTGGACGGGGTGGACAAGAGCAGGGTGGTCATCGCCTATGAGCCCATCTGGTCCATCGGGCCGGGCAAGACCCCCGCCGACAAGCCCTACATCGAGAAGATCGCCCGCTTCGTCAAGGAGCAGACCGGCGGCCTGGACGTGGTGTACGGCGGCGGGCTCAAGGCGGACAACGCCGCCATGCTGGCCTCCATCGCCGACATCGACGGCGGCCTGATCGCCCTCACCCGCTTCAGCGGGGAGATCGGCTTCTACCCCGACGAGTATCTGGAGATCATTCGCCTTTACTTAGGGCATTAAGGAGGAATACACCCGATGAAACTGGAATTTGAGTACGGGCAGGGCCTGCTGGGCGCGGAGCTGCCCGACAGCACGGACATCTTCATCCCCGGGGAGACGGTAGCGGATCCCCCCTGTCTGCCCCAGGACTGGGACAGCCTGTACGCCGCCACCCTGGCGTCCATCCGCAACCCCATCGGCATGCCCCCGCTGAAGGAGCTGGCCGGGCCGGGCAAGTCGGTGGTCATCGTCATCCCGGACATCGTCAAGGGGGGCAACCAGCCTACCAGCCACCGGAAGGTGGCCATCCGTGCCTGCCTGGACGAGCTGTACGCCGCCGGGGTGGAGCAGAAGGACGTGCTGCTGCTGTTCTCCAACGGCCTGCACCCCGGGCCACCGTGGCCGAGATGCAGACCATCCTGGGCCCCGAGCTGTTCGGCGAGTTCTACCCCACCGGCCAGATTACCAGCCACGACAGCGAGGACTACGACCACCTGGTGGACCTGGGCTACACCGCCCAGGGGACCACGTGATCATGAACAAGTACGTCTATGACGCGGACGTGGCGGTGCTCATCGGCCACACCCAGGGCAACCCCTACGGCGGCTACTCCGGCGGCTACAAGCACTGCGCCACCGGCATCTCCCACTGGCGGAGCATCTCTGCCCACCACGTGCCCCAGGTGATGCACCGGCAGGACTTCGTGCCCGTGTCCACGAACAGCGAGATGCGGCACAAGTTCGACCAGCAGGGCATGCGGATGGAGGAGAAGATGGGCAAGAAATTCTTCTGCTGCGACGCCGTGCTGGACACCAAGAGCCGCCAGATCGAGATTCACTCCGGCTGGGCCAGGAGATGCAGCCCGTGTCCTGGAAGACGGCGGACAAGCGCACCTACGTCCACTGGGCGGAGAAGAAGTACGACATCATCGTGTTCGGCATGCCCACCAACTTCCACTACGGCAACGGCATGGGCACCAACCCCATCCAGATGATGCAGGCCCTGTCCGCCCAGGTCATCCGCCATAGGCGCATCATGAGCGACCGGTGCGTGTTCATCGTGTCCTCCATCTGCGACGGCTACTTCCACGACGAGCGCTGGCCCTACCTGCGGGAGCTGTACGACCTGTTCCAGCACGACTACATGAACATCCTCCCCGACATGAACCGGTACGGCGAGTACTTCGCCACCAAGGAGGAGTACATCCGCAAGTACCGCTTCGCCAACGCCTTCCACCCTTCCACGGCTTCTCCATGATGAGCTGCGGCCATCTGGCCGAGGAGCACACCAGCGTCATCTACATCGTGGGCGCCCGGGAGCCGGGCATCGCCCGCAGCATGGGCCTCAAGACCCGCGCCACCTTCGAGGAGGCCCTGGCCGACGCCATACGCAAGTACACTGGCCCCAACCCCAACATCCTGGCCCTGCCCCGCACCTTCACCACCGCCGCCGTCCACCTCTGCATGAAGGACCCGCCCTCAACTCCGCCCCCGTGGCGGCACCCTGCGGCGGCTGAGCCGGCGCTGAATTCCATCGAAAGAAGGCGTTCCCTTGCAGTACGTGCTCTACTTCCTCATCGCCATCGGCGCCACCACGGTGGGCTCCCTCACCGGCATGGGCGGCGGCGTCATCATCAAGCCGCTGATGGACGTGCTCCACGGCTTTGATGTGCAGACCATCGGCGTGCTCTCCTCCCTGACGGTGTTCTCCATGTCGGTGGTGTCCATCGGCAAGCAGATGCTGGCCCGTACCAAAATCCCCTTCGGCACCGCCATCCCCCTGGCCCTGGGCTCGGTGGCGGGCGGTCTGGCGGGGGAGAAGCTGCTCCAGGTGATCGTGGACGCCGGGCCAACTCCGCCGTCACCGTGGTGCAGAACGTGGTGCTCTCCTGCTCATCCTGGCCGTGTTCCTCTACATGAAGAACAAGAGCCGCATCCCCAGCCGGGAGCTGCGGGGCGTGGTGGTGTCCCTGCTGGTGGGCGTCTTCCTGGGCATCTGCTCCTCCTTCCTGGGCATCGGCGGCGGGCCCATCAACGTGGCCCTCATCATCTACCTGTTCTCCTTTGACACCAAGACGGCCACGGTGTGCTCCCTGGTGACCATCCTCTTCGCCCAGATCTCCAAGCTGACCACCGTGGCCCTCACCACCGGCTTCGGGGTGTTCGACCTGTCCATCGCCCCTGTGATGATCGTGGGCCATCGCCGGCGGCTTTATCGGGGCCAGCCTCAACAAGAAGTGCTCCGAGGCAGCGGTGGAGAAGGCCTTCAACGCCGTCCAGCTCCTGGTGCTGGCCATCTCCATCTTCAATATCGTCCGCAATCTGGCCGCCTGAGGCGGCTGCCTCTCCGTGCAGGTCCCCGGCTTGACAAAGCCGGGGACCTGTGCTATGGTTGAGAGCGTATCACAGCAAGGAGAACAGCCAATGAACTTTCATCTGACTGACAAACGGGTAAAGACTCCGCTCTGCACAATCCGAACCGGTGAAACATTGTGCAGAGCTGCGCGGCTGAACCGCGGTTGGGTTTCATCGGGAAGCGGTAGGGCGGCCCAGAGGGCGCTCCGGCTTCCCGTACCCATTTTGCAGGCGATGGACGATGTTTCGTCCATCGCTTTTAGAGGAGCGCGGGCAGAGGGGCGAGGGCCCCTCTGCCCGCTTTCGTTTTTCAGAAAGGATGACAAGCAATACCATGAGTTTGTTGGAGATCACGGGGCTGACCCACGCCTTTGGCGGGCAGCCTCTGTTTCAGAATGCCGCCTTTGCCCTCCACCGGGGGGAGCACGTAGGCGTGGTGGGCCGGAACGGAGCGGGAAAGAGCACCCTGCTCAAGCTGTGTACCGGCCAACTGGTGCCCGACGGGGGGCGGATCGTGTGGCAGGGCGGTATCCGGGTGGGCTGCCTGGACCAGTATGCCGCCCTGAACCCGGAGCACACCATGGGGGAGGTGCTGCACGGGGCCTTCGGGCCCTCTACGCGCTGGAGCGGGCCATGACAGAGCTGTACGACCGGGCGGCGGAGGGCGACGGGGCGGCCCTGGCCGCCGCGGCCCGGCGGCAGGAGGAGCTGGAGGCCCGTGGGTTTTACGAGGTGGACACCCGTGTGGAGAAGGCGGCGGCGGGACTGGGGCTGGCGGAGCTGGGGCTGGACCGCCCGGTGGGGGAATTGAGCGGCGGCCAGCGGGCCAAGCTGCTCCTGGCCAGGCTGCTGCTGGAGGAGCCGGACGTGCTGCTGCTGGACGAGCCCACCAACTTTCTGGACCAGGAGCAGGCGGCGTGGCTGGCGGACACGCTGACAGGGCTGGAGCGGGCCTTCCTGGTGGTGTCCCACGACGCCGCCTTTCTGAACCGGGCCGTCACCGCCGTCTGCGCGGTGGAGGGGCGGCGCCTCACCAAGTATCCGGGGAACTACGCCGCCTATCAGGCCAAAAAGGAGTGCCTGGGGAGCGCCTCCGGCAGTATACCGCCCAGCAGCGGGAGATCGCGCGGACGGAGGCCTATATCCGCAAAACCGGGCGGGCCGCAACGCGAAGATGGCCCGGGGGCGGCAGAAGAGGCTGGACCGTCTGGAGCGGCTGGCGGCGCCGGAGGGCCGGAGCGCCCTGCCGGTGTTCGAGTTCCAGCCGCTGCCCGCGGGCCGGACGGGAGACCTGGAGGTGGTGGGACTGTCGGTAGGGTACCGCAGTCCGGTGCTGGAGGGGCTGGACCTCTCCGTGCATGCCGGACAGAAGGTGGTGCTGACCGGGTTTAACGGAGTGGGAAAATCCACCCTGCTCAACACCCTGGCGGGCCGGCTACCCCCTCTGGCCGGGCGCTTCCGCTTCTCGGAGCAGGCGGCGCTGGGCTATTTCCCCCAGGCCCTGGCCTGGACGGATGGAACACGGACGCCGGAGGAGCTGGTGACCGGGGCCTTTCCCACCCTGGACCGGCAGGAGGCCCGGAGGGCGCTGGCCCGGTGCGGCGTCCGGCAGGAGCACGCCATCCAGGCCGTGGCGACGCTGAGCGGCGGCGAGCAGGCCCGGGTCAAGCTGTGCCTGCTCACCCTGCGGCCCTGCAACTTTCTCCTGCTGGACGAGCCCACCAACCACCTGGACAGGGCGGCCAAGGAGGCCCTGGCCCGGGCGCTGGACCGGTTCCCGGGCACGGTGCTTCTGGTGTCCCACGAGGTGGACTTCTACCGGGCTTGGGCGCAGCGCGTGGTGGAAATCGGGGGAAAGGGGCGATAGCATTTTTCCGCCCCCTGTGGTAAAATAGAGCGTGGTAAAGCGAGGTGTATCTATGCCGAGAACAGCAACGGTAAAGCGCCTGACCTTCCCGGAGGGGCGGCGGGTGCTGGCCATCAGCGACATCCACGGCAATCTGCCGTTTCTCAAGGTCGTGCTGGCCGCCGCCCATTACGGCCCCGATGACATCCTGGTGCTGGTGGGCGACCTGGTGGAGAAGGGCCGGACAGCCTCACCACCCTCCGGTTCATCATGGAGCTGGCGGAGTGGAACACGGTGTACGGCCTGCGGGGCAACTGCGACAACCTGGTGAGCGAGTTTGTGGCCGCGCGAGGGGAGGAGGAGCGGTTCTACCGCCACTATGTGGACGTGTGGCGGGACCGCTGTCTGCTGGTGCAGATGGGGCACGCCGCCGGCTTCGAGACCCGGGGCCGGAGGAGCTGCCCGCTCTGCGGGAGGTGGTGCGGGCCCGCTTCGGCCCGGAGCTGGCCTTCCTGGAGGCCATGCCGGAGATCCTGCTCACCCCCGACTACCTCTTCGTCCACGGCGGCGTGGCCGACGAGGCGCACCTGGAGGGGCTGGACGCCTGGAAGTGCATGAAAAACGACGACTTTCTCTCCCAGGGACACTCCTTCCGGCGGTGGTGCATCGTGGGCCACTGGCCGGTGACCCTCTATCACCCCCACGTTCCCTCCGCCGCCCCGCTGCTGGCGGAGGGCGGCATATCGCCTCCATCGACGGCGGCTGCTCCCTCAAGGTGGACGGCCAGCTCAACGCCCTGGTGCTGCCGGAAAGGCCCGGCGGGCCTTCTCCTGGTTCGCCTACGACGGCCTGCCTACCGCCACCGCCCTGGACCCCCAGGCCCCGTCGGCGGACTCGGTAAACATCCGCTGGGGCCGCAACGCCCTGGAGGTGCTGGAGCGGGGGGCGGAGCTCTCCCTCTGCCGCCACCTGGAGACCGGCCGGGTCTTGGAGGTGCTCACCGAGTATCTCTATGTGGACCGGGGAGTGACCCGGTGTGAGGACTCCACCGACTACCGTCTGGCGGTGCGCCCCGGCGACACCCTCTCGGTGGTGCGGCGCATCTCCGACCGGGCGCTGGTGAAGAAGGACGGTGTCACCGGCTGGTACTTCGGACGGCTGGCCCACTAGGTGCTGCCATCCCGGCAGAACGGTCGCAGCCAACAACAGAACTCCGTTATGGCGGGCTGATCGGTACGAATTTTTCTCTTGACAACCAAAAGAAAAATAATATAATAATAGTAATTATTATTATTTAAGGAGAATCAATATGGATATAAAAGGGACGCGTACCGAGCAGAACCTGTGGAATGCCTTCAGCGGGGAGTCTATGGCCCGCAATAAGTATCTCTTTTTTGCCGACAAGGCCCGGCAGGAGGGTTATGCTGAAGTGGCCGAGCTCTTTGAGCGGATGGCACAGAATGAAGGAGTCCACGGCAAACTGATGTATCAGAGGCTGTGCGGCATCGGCAGCACGGCGGACAACCTTCAGGAGGCGATGACCGGGGAATATGGGGAGTGGACCAAGCTCTATCCCGGCTATGCCCAAACCGCCCGCGAGGAGGGGCTGGACGAGATCGCGGTGCTCTTTGAGCAGATTTCTCAAATTGAGAAGGACCATGAATTCCGTTTTATGAGTGCCTTGGCAGGGCTCAAGCGCAACCATCCGGCAAAGGAGTCCGAACCCATGTCCCAGGAGCAGGTGGTCACAGTAGACGGTTACCGCTGTGTGTTCTGTGGCGCTGTCTTCGACCACCGGCCGGATGTGTGCGGCGTCTGTGAGGCCATTGGAGCCTTTGAGCCGACAACATACCGGAAAAAGGTGAGCCGGTAACCAAATAGAAGAAAAAAGCTTGACTTATCAGATTTGTGCTGATATACTATCAGAGCCGCTTTGAATGGGAACGAAGCGCGGAGACGCCTGAGAGCAGGGCAGCAGCAAAACACGCAGACTGAGAGCAGGCCGGACGCAGTCTGGCAGCAGTTTCAGCGGAGTGTTGAGCCGTTGGCCGTCGCGGAGGGTGCGCAGCGCGACAAACAAGTGAGGGAAACCTCCTCCCCCGACAGCGAGCCCGTAATGAAGGAGTTGAAACTACATGCATGCGATCATCGAGACCGGCGGCAAGCAGTACAAGGTGACCGAGGGTGATACCCTGTTCATCGAGAAGCTGGCCAGCGAGGCCGGCGAGAACGTGACCTTCGACAAGGTTCTGGCTGTCATCGACGGCGACAAGATCACCGTGGGCACTCCCGTGGTGGAGGGCGCCAAGGTGGACGCCTCCGTGGTGAAGAACGGCAAGGGCAAGAAGGTCATCGTCTTCAAGTACAAGCCGAAGAAGGGCTACCGCCGCAAGCAGGGCCACCGTCAGCCCTACACCAAGGTGACCATCGGCAAGATCTCCGTGTAAGATGACCACCGTCACCTTTCACATGGAGGGAGAGCGCATTGTGGGCTTCACCGTGCAGGGCCACAGTGGCTACGCCGATGAGGGAAGCGATATTATCTGCGCCGCAGTCACCAGCGCCGTCCGCCTGACCGAGTGCGCCGTCAACGACGTGCTGGGCCTGGGGGCATCGGTCAAGGTGCGGGAGAGCGACGCTTCCATCACCATGAAAATCCCCGGCGGCCTGAGCGAGGCCAATGAGACCACCTGTCAGACCCTTCTGGCGGCTCTCATGGTTCACTTTGCCAGCCTGCACGAGGAGTATCCCGACCATATCAGCGTGATGGAGGAGGAATGACCTCCGTCACGGCGACGTTTTTTAACACAAGTTTGGAGGTGTGACACCATGCTGAACATCGGTCTTCAGTTCTTCGCCCACAAGAAGGGCGTCGGCTCCACCCGCAACGGCCGCGATTCCGAGGCCAAGCGTCTGGGCGTGAAGCGGGGTGACGGTCAGTTCGTCCTGGCCGGCAACATCCTGGTCCGCCAGCGGGGCACCCATATCCACCCGGCGTCAATGTCGGCAAGGGCAGCGACGACACCCTGTTCGCCATGAAGAGCGGCAGAGTCAAGTTTGAGCGCCTGGGCAAGGACCGCAAGCAGGTCTCTATCGTTGAGATCGCCCAGTAAATATGTAAACTAGCCCCGGACGGATTCCCGTTCGGGGCTTATTTTATCGGGGCGCAGGCTCCGGGCGGCCGCAAGGGCCGCCCCTATGGGACGAGCCACCCTGTGGCAGGAGGTTTTATGGCAGCACCCTTTGTAGATACCGCCCGCATCACCGTCAAGGCGGGCAGCGGCGGCAACGGCGCGGTGGCCTTCCACCGGGAGAAGTACGTGGCCGCGGGCGGCCCCGACGGCGGCGACGGCGGCCGGGGCGGCAGCGTGATTCTGGAGATCAACGAGCATATGTCCACCCTGATGGACTTCCGCTATAAGCGCAAGTATGTGGCCGCCAACGGCATGGACGGCCAAGGCAAGCGCTGCTCGGGCAAGGACGGGGAGGATCTGGTCATCAAGGTCCCCGCGGCACGGTGGTGCGGGACGCGGAGACGGGCGAGATTATCTGCGACATGTCCCAAACCGACCGCTTTGTACTGGCCAGGGTGGGAACGGGGGCTGGGGCAACAAGCACTTCGCCACCCCCACCCGGCAGGTGCCCCGCTTTGCCAAGGCGGGCCTGCCTGGCCAGGAGCGGCAGGTGATTCTGGAGCTGAAGCTGCTGGCCGATGTGGGCCTGGTGGGCTTCCCCAATGTGGGCAAGTCCACCCTCCTCTCTGTGGTGAGCAAGGCCCGGCCCAAGATCGCCAACTACCATTTCACCACCTTGTTTCCCAATCTGGGCGTGGTGTATGTGGAGGAGGGTGTCTCCTTCGTCCTGGCCGACATCCCCGGCATCATCGAGGGGGCGGCTGAGGGGGCGGGCCTGGGCCACGACTTCCTGCGGCACATCGACCGCTGCCGCCTGCTTATCCACGTGGTGGACGTGTCGGGCAGCGAGGGCCGCGACCCGGTGGCCGACTTTGAGGCCATCCAGGCCGAGCTGAAGGAGTACGGCTCCGGGCTGGAGAACCGTCCCATGCTGGTGGCGGGCAACAAGGTGGACATTGCCGCTGACCGCTCCGCTCTGGAGGCCCTGAGAACCCATGTGGAGGGCCTGGGCCTGCCCTTCTATGAGATCTCCGCCGCCGCCCAGCAGGGCACCCGGGAGCTGATGTACGCCGCCGCCCGGGAGCTGGAGCACCTGCCGCCCATCACGGTGTACGAGCCCACCTATGTGGAGCGCCCGCCGGAGGTGGACATGTCCGAGCCCCTGGAGATCACCCACGAGGACGACACCTGGCTGGTGGAGGGCCCCTGGCTCCAGCGGCTCATGGCCAACGTCAACTTCGGGGACTACGAGTCCCGAAACTGGTTTGACAGGATGCTTCGCCAGTCCGGCCTGTTTGACCGGCTGGAGGAGATGGGAATTCAGGACGGGGACATCGTCTCCCTCTATAACCTGGAATTCGAGTACCAGCGGTAAAGCAGAGCGGCCGGTCCGGCTACGGACCGGCCGCTCTACATTTGGCGGGAACTGCCGGTTGACAAAGAGGGGCTATCCCGTAAAGTAGAGGACAGAAACGGACTGGAAAAGGGGCAATTGAATGAGACAGAACCGACACTGGGGCCGCAGGCTGGCGGCTTTGGCCTTGACGGCCGCGCTGACGGGTTCCGCCGCGCCCGCCCTGGCCGCGGGGGACTACTGGGACGTGGACCGGTTGGACTGGTACTATGACCGCTGGATCGACAACGGCGCAGAGGCCTGGTATCGGGAGGCCACGGCCTATGCCTTGGATAACAGCCTGATTCTCCCCTTCGGGAGGAGCTTTGAGGGCGGCGAGGTGCTTAATCGGGGCCAGTTTGTGGCCATACTCAGCCGCCTGGAGGGCATTGACAGGGACGCGGTGGAGCAGACGGGGCAATTTACCGATGTGACGGCTGCCGACTACTTTGCTCCCGCAGTCTACTGGGCCAGTGCCAGCGGCGTGGTGGAGGGCGCCTCCGCCACTACCTTTCACCCGGAGGGTACCATCACCCGGGAGCAGGTGGCCACCCTGCTGGCGCGCTATCTGGAGGAAAAGGGCGTCATTCTGCCCGACGACGCCGGCGCCCCGGCGCGCTTTCAGGACACTGCTTCCATCAGCGGATGGGCGGCGGAGAGCGTGGAGGAGATGCGGCGGTGCGGCCTGATGGAGGGACAGCGCCGGGCGGATGAACCCGGCCCGGCCGGTGACCCGGGCGGAGGGCGTGACCCTGTTCATGCGTCTGACCAAGCAGCTCCAGGCCGCCGGCGCGGAGGTGGGCCTGGACGGCCCCGCCACCCCTGCGGCGCTTGAAGACATCACGTTTACCGTGGAGCGCACCGAGATGGCGGTGGGGGAGCGGCAGCAGCTCACCTACGGCTTCCCTATGGGGGCCGTTGTACCCGGCCCACTGAGCTTTGACGCCTACTGCACCTCCGACTCCAGCCGGGAGGTGGTGACGGTCAGCGGCACCGGCCTCATCACAGCGGTGGCCCCGGCCAGGCGGCTGTGGTGCTGAAGATGGAACAGGGCGGTGACAGCGGGTGTACATATCAAGACGGTGCTGCTTACCGTGTCGGGGGAGGAAAACCCGGAGCGGCCGGAGCCCGAAGGTCCCACGGAGGAGGCGGTCTATGCCGCCATTACCGCGCTGAAGGCCGACTACCCAGAGGGAATGCGTTGGACGAACGACAACTTTTACGCCTCCCAGGCGCTGCGCTCCGGCGGCTACGGCTGTGAGGGCTTTGCCCTCATCTGTAGTGATGCGGCCTTTGGTACGCTGCCCGCCCGCACTCACCGGAGCTTTGAGGCCATCCGCGTGGGAGATATGATCCGCATCGGCGACTACCACACGGTGGTGGTGCTGGAAAAGAAGGAGAACTCGGTGATGGTCACCGAGGGCAACTACAACAGCTCCATCCACTGGGGCCGGGAGATCACCCGGAGCTCTCTGGAACGGGAGGGCTTCTCCGTGCGCACCCGCTACCCGGCATAACGAACAGGAGCGGAGGCCCAGGTGGGCCTCCGCTCCTCAGGCTGTCAATAGACCCTCCTGTCAAAGGGGTCGGAGGGAAGGATAGTGTGAAAGGGAACCGTCAGGGTTCCCTTTCTCGTTGGATCAAAGGATAGTGTGAAAGGGAACCGTCAGGGTTCCCTTTCGCGTTGATCAAACGACCTTTTGAAACTTTTTCAGAGTTTCAAAAGGTTCGTCAGCCTGTCGAAAAGACTTTTTCGACAGGCTGAGGGCCCAGGTGGGCCTCCACTCCTGTGTTTTTTAACGCCCTCAAAGAAGGCGCGGGATTGCCCGTCAGCAGGCGGTCGATGTCCGCCCGGCTCAGGCCCGCTCCTCCAGAAGCGGGAGCACCCGGCGGTGAATGAAGGTGTAATCCTCCTCCAGATGCAGCCAGTCGGAGTGCTTGGTGGTCTCCCAACTGTCCCAGAAGGCCAGGTAGGCGGCCAAATCATGGCTGAGCAGCAGCCGATGGCCCCAGCCGGCCCGGCACAGGGCGGCGATGGTGTCCACCCGGGGCTCCAGGCCCAGGTCCCGGTCGCAGAAGCCGAAGCGGTCCATGCCCAGCCAGCAGCCCCGCTCCAGCATGGCGGTCAGGTACTCCATGTTGTCGGTGTCGCCGCTGTGGCCCAGGATCACCCGGGAGGCGGGCACGCCGCAGGAGGCCAGCAGGTCGAGAATCGCCCCGCCGGCGGCCGTGGAGGGGTCATGGTGGCAGAACAGAGGCAGGCCGGTCTCCTTCGCCACCCGGCCGGTGGCGTGGAGCACCTTTTGCAGCAGGGGAGTGAGGCCGCCGCGGCCCACACCGGCCTTGAGTATGCCGGGTTTGCTGCCGGTGCCGGAGATGCCGTCGGCGCAGTCGCCCATCAGCAGGTCGTAGATCTCCTCCTCGTCCAGGAAGTACAGCCAGGGCTCCTCCTGGTAGTAGAAGCCGGTGGAGGCGATGAAGTTCAGGCCGGTGCGGCGGGCCACCTCCCGGATCAGGCGGATATCCCGGCCCAGGTTGACGGGGGTGCCGTCCACCACAGTGCGCACGCCCAGGGCTTTGGCCTTGCCGAGCTGTCCCGCGGCGATCTCGGCCACTTGGTCAAACTCAAAGAAGCGGGCGCCGAAATTCATGCGCATGGACCAGTCGGCACAGGTGATGTGCTCATGCATCAGGGTCTGGCCCAGTTCAGCGGTGTCGATGGGGCCCAGAACGCCTTGGATCATCATAGGGATTCCTCCTGTCTGTTATTGCTGCCTCTATTATAACACAGGGGAATGGCCGGGCCCTATATGATCTCTTTATAGGGGTATATGCGCGGCCTATGGACGGGCGGTTATCCGGCGCTGACGGGGAGGACGATGTCTCCCACGGTGACGGAGGCCACCTCGTCCAGGGGCGTAGCTCGTCGAAGATCCGGCTCTTCTGGCAGACGGTCTCCCCGTCCCCGGGGGTGATGCCGCCGCCGGCGTTGGTGAGATCCTGGGTGGTGCCGTCGGTGTAGGTGATCACCACGGGCAGGGACTCGAAGTAGCGGTAGCTCTGCTCCCGGTCGTGGGCGTTTATCTGGCCGCTCTCCCGGTCCTCGCTCCACGCCAGCTCCTGATGGACGGTGTAGTCCACCTGGATGGACAGGGGAGAGAGGGTGACGCCATCCAGGGTGGCGTCCATGCCGTTGAGGGTGAAGGACTGGCCGGCGGGCAGGGAGATGGAGGAGTCCTCAAAGGAAAAGTCGAATTTCAGCCTCCAGGTGCCCTCAGCCAGTGTCTCGCTGGTGCGGTAGTCGTTGTCCGTGTAGACCGACAGATCCTGGAACTTGACGGAGGCGGTGCCCGGCTTGAGGGGCTGGTCCTGAGTCATCATCTCCACGAACTGGATGGCGTTGTCGGCGGGGTCGGCGTCATAGAACCAGGAGGAGCCGTGCGCCCCGCCGCCGGATGTGCGCACCTGAGTGCCGTAATTGCGGAATCTCAGGGGGAGCAGGCCATCCCGTTCGGCTCCGGCCGCCAGCGTCTCGTCGCTGACCAGGGGGGAACCGTCGTCCCGGCGGATGGAGTAGACGATGGCGTAGGAGTAGGTGTCCCCCATGATGGCATCGGCGGTGATGGTGACGCCGTTGCTGGTGGCGCTGGCCCCGATGGGGTAGCCGATCTGGTCGATAATCTCCGTCTCGGCGTGGCCGCCGCCGAACAGGCCGGCAAAGGCGTCCCCGGCGCTGCCCAGGGCGCCGGTGGCCCCGCCACCCCCAGGCTGAGCGCCAGGGCGGCGGCTGCACCCACCGCCGCGAAGCGGCGGAACCGGAGGGGGCGGCGGACGGAGGAGACCGGCCCGGCCTCCATCAGGCGGTCCACCATCTCCTGCTTCTGCTCCTGGGTAAAGTGGAGCCGGTCCATGGAATCCCGATAGCGGTTGCTCATGTCATTCCCTCGCTTTCTAAGAGTGTGCGGAGCTGCTGGCGTCCGCGGTTGAGCTGGGTGGAAACGGTGGCGGGCTTTTCGCCCAGAAGCTGGGCGATCTCCCGGGCGGCGTAGCCCTCGTAGTAGTACAGGTAAATAACGGTGCGGTACTTGGGGAAGCAGGTTGACGGCGGAGAGAAGGCTGCCCTCCTCCGCGGGGGCGGGTACGGCCTCCGCCGCGTCCAGGGCTACGGTAGCGCGCCGCCAGCCGCTTTTCAGATGGTCCTTGCACAGGTTGACCGCCGTGCGGATGATCCAGGCCTTCTCATGCTCCGGAGAGGAAAAGGCCTGGGGCTTTTGGAGCAGCTTGAGAAAGACCGTCTGGCAGATATCCTGGGCGTCGTCGGTGCTCTTGAGGTAGGTGTAGCTCAGGCGGAGGATCAGGTCGGAATAGGCGTGCACCAGCCGTTCGGCCTCCCGCGGTCCAGTGTGACGGGCATGTGTCTCACATCCTTTGCCATTGAGTCAAAGCGCTTTCACCCCTAATACGATTGAGAGGCGGGAAATCTTTCACCCGGGCGCAAAAAAGAAGCGGAAGCCCAGCGGCTTCCGCTTCTCCGGCCTTCAGGGGCGGCCGTCTCCGGCGGGCGCGTCATCCCCGTCGGTGTGGAGAAACTTCTTGATGACGAAGATCAGGGCCACGGCGGCCACGCCCAGCAGGGTGTCCACCGCGCTGGAGTGGTTGACCACAAGCTGCCGGGCGATGGCAAAGAGCAGCACGTCGGTGACCGCCCGGGGAGTGTGGAGCATCAGCATTTTGACAAATTCGATGCCCACCACGATGGTCATGGCGTCGGCGAAGAAGGCCGGCGCTGAAGCTCCCAGCACCTGGGAAAGGGTTCCCTCCCCCAGAAGGAACAGCTCCAGCAGGGTGACGGCCAGAATGAGGACGGCGACCACCAGCTCCAGAACCCAGGCCGCCTTGAGCAGGCGCTTGACAAAGTTTGAATGCATGGGACTCTCCTTTTTTGATCCATACCAATTGTACTCCCAGTATAGCGAAAGCCGGTGCGCCCGTCAACCGAAAAAGGTATAAGGGGGGGCGGAATGGCCCATAATGGAAAATTAGATTGACTTAAAGGTGAGACTATGCTATGATAACAGCAGTTGAAAAGGGAGTAGTTTGAAGGTATGCCGTCAACACCACGGTCCGGGTTTCCGGCCTGGCGGCATGCGCCCAATGCGGTAACAAGACTTTTCGACAACTGCTGTGGCATGCAGCGGTTGGCGGAAGGTCTTTTGTCGCCTCCGCCGGAGAACACTGGGAAAGGAACGAGTGATATGACACAGGCCTATTACAGAAAGACACCGCAGCAGGCCCTGGAGGCGCAGAACGCCTCCGCGGAGGGGCTGTCCGCCCAGGAGGCCCGCCGCCGGGCGGAGCAGTACGGCCCCAACAAGCTCTCCGAGGGAAAGAAAAAGAGCACGCTCCAGGTCTTTCTGGAGCAGTTCAAGGATCTCATGGTACTCATACTCATTATCGCAGCGGTGATCTCCGCCTTCTCCGGCAATGTGGAGAGCACCATCGTCATCTTCGCCGTGCTGGTGCTCAACGCGATCCTGGGCACCGTCCAGTATGAGAAGGCGGAGAAGTCCCTGGAGAGTCTCAAGGCCATGGCCTCCCCCACGGCCAAGGTGATGCGGGGCGGTGTGCGGGTGGAGATCCCCTCCGCCGACGTGGTGCCCGGCGACATCGTCCTGCTGGAGGCCGGGGACATGGTGGTGGCCGATGGCCGGGTGCTGGAGAACTTCTCCCTCAAGGTCAACGAGTCCTCCCTCACCGGCGAGAGCGAGGGCGTGGACAAGACGGCCGAGGCCATCGATGCCGACCAGGTGGCCCTGGGCGACCAGAAGAACATGGTGTTCTCCGGCTCCCTGGTGACCTACGGCCGGGCCACGGTGCTGGTCACCGGCACCGGCATGGACACCGAGCTGGGCAAGATCGCCGCCCTCATGAACCAGACCCAGCAGCGCAAGACCCCCCTGCAGCAGAGCCTGGACAGCTTCTCCGCCAAGCTGGCCATGGTCATCATGGCCATCTGCGCGGTGGTGTTTGCCCTGTCCATCTTCCGCACCGGCATGGGCATTTTGGACTCCCTCATGTTTGCCGTGGCCCTGGCCGTGGCCGCTATCCCCGAGGCCCTGTCCTCCATTGTCACCATCGTGTTGGCCATGGGCACCCAGAAGATGGCCCGCCAGAACGCTATTATGAAGGATCTCAAGGCGGTGGAGAGCCTGGGCTCCGTCTCCGTCATCTGCTCGGACAAGACGGGCACCCTGACCCAGAACAAGATGACCCCTCAGAAGGTGTACGCCGACGGCTCCCTGCTGGAGGGAGAGGATCTGAGCCTGGTCAACGACGTACAGAGGCTGCTGCTCAAGGCGGCCCTGCTGGCCAGCGACGCCACCAACAACGAGAAGGAGGGCACCGCCATCGGCGATCCCACCGAGGTGGCCCTGGTGATGCTGGGCGAAAAGTTCGGCGTGGACGAGGAGAGCTACCGCGCCCAGCACCCCCGTCTGGGCGAGTTGGCCTTTGACTCCGACCGCAAGCTGATGAGCACCCTCCACGACATTGATGGGGTGCCTACCCTCTTCACCAAAGGAGCCATCGACGTGCTGCTGAACCGCTCCACCCACCTGCTCACCCGGGAGGAAGGTGGAGATGACCCCGAGCGGATGGAGGAGCTGGCCCGGGTCAACATGGAGCTGTCCATGGAGGGCCTGCGGGTGCTGGCTTTCGCCTATAAGGAGCTGGACGCCGTGCGCCCCCTCACCCTGGAGGATGAGAACGGCTTTACCTTCATTGGCCTCATCTCCATGATCGACCCGCCCCGGCCCGAGGCCGTCCAGGCCGTGGCCGACGCCAAGCGGGCGGCATCCGCACCATCATGATTACCGGCGATCACAAGGTGACCGCCTCCGCCATCGCCCGGCAGCTCGGCATCTTCCGGGACGGGGACGAGGCGGTGTCCGGCGTGGAGCTGGACGGCATGACTGACACTGAGCTGGACGAGCGCCTGCCCCACATTTCGGTCTACGCCCGGGTATCCCCGGAGCATAAGATCCGCATCGTCAACGCCTGGCAGCGCCGGGGCAATATCGTGTCCATGACCGGCGACGGCGTCAACGATGCCCCCGCCCTCAAAAAGGCGGACATCGGAGTGGCCATGGGCATCACCGGCACGGAGGTGTCCAAGGACGCCGCCTCCATGATCCTGGCCGACGACAACTTTGCCACCATCGTCAAGGCGGTGGTCAACGGCCGCAGCGTCTACGCCAACATCAAAATGCCATCCAGTTCCTTCTCTCGGGCAACACCGCCGGCATTTTCTGCGTGCTCTACGCTTCCCTGCTGGCCCTGCCCGTGCCCTTCCAGCCGGTGCACCTGCTGTTCATCAACCTGCTCACCGATTCCCTGCCCGCCATCGCCATCGGCATGGAGCCCGCCCGGAAGGGCCTGCTGGACCAAAAGCCCCGGGACCCCAGGGAGCCCATTCTCAACCGGCCCCTCCTGGCCCGCATCGGCGGCCAGGGCCTGCTTATCGCCATCGTCACCATGATCGCCTTCTACCTGGGCTACCAGGGGGGCGACGCTGTGATGGCCTCCACCATGGCTTTCGCTACCCTCACTCTGGCCCGCCTGTTCCATGGCTTCAACTGCCGGGGCTCCGAGTCCATTTTCCGGCTGAAGCTATCCACCAACAAGTACTCCGTCCTGGCCTTCCTTGCCGGTGTGGTGCTTCTGCTGCTGGTGCTCTTCACCCCCGGGCTCAAGAGCCTCTTTATGGTGGCCCCCGCCTTCGGCTTTGCCAACCTGGGCGAGATCGTCCTGCTGGCCTTCCTGCCCACCCTGGTGATCCAGCTCGTCAAGATCGTCTGCGACGCCCGCCGGGGGAAATAAACGTATATAACGAGAGCCGCGGCCCGCTGTTTGCGGGCCGCGGCCTTTATTGTATGCTGTCCAGAGCGAAGAGGGCGGCGCCCAGGGCTCCGCAGAGATCCGGCTCGGGGGGGAGCCACAGGGGCGCGCCCAGACGGGCCTCCAGCGCCTCCGTCACGCCCCGGTTGCGGGCCACGCCGCCGGTCATCATATAGGGCCCTTTGGCCCCCGCGCGGCTGGCCAGGGCGGCGGTCTTGGCGGCCACCGACTGGTTCAGGCCGTGGACAATGTCGGCGGCGGAGTGGTTGTCCGCGATGAGGGACACCACCTCCGACTCGGCAAAGACGGTGCACATGCTGGAGATGGTCAGCTCCTGCTCCCAGTGCAGGCCGACGCGGGCCATCTCATCCAGGTTCAGCTCCAGGGTGCGGGCCATCAGCTCCAGGAACCGTCCGGTGCCGGCGGCGCACTTGTCGTTCATCACAAAGTTGGTCACGCCGCCCGACTCGTCCAGACAGATGACCTTGCTGTCCTGGCCGCCGATGTCCACGATGGCCCGGGCCTCCGGGTACAGGCGGTGGGCCCCCCGGGCGTGGCAGGTGATCTCGGTCACCTGCCCGGTGGCGAAGGGATGTTGTTCCGGCCGTAGCCGGTGGCCACGATGGCGGCCATGTCCTCCGGGGTGAAGCCGCCCAGGGCGGCGAAGGCCTTCTCCGCGCCCTGGCTGGCCTTTGGGCCGGTGCGGACGATGGCGGAGGCGGCCACGTTCCCCGCCCGGTCGAGCACCACCACGTTGGTGGTGGTGGAGCCGCTGTCGATGCCCGCCACATAGGCCCCCCGCCGGGCGGCGGAAGCAGGGGCGGGGCGGAGCTCCAGCCCCTCCAGAAAGGCCTCCAGCCGGGTGGAGAGCTGCCCGCTGGACAGGGGGGTGAAGTCGGTCTCCACCTTGAGCAGGGGCAGGGCGGTGCGCCTGCGCAGGTTCTCGTACTCGAAGGAGTAGAAGTCGCAGAACTTGACGGTGTGGTACACCAGGCCCTTGAGGCCGGGGTGGTTCAGCAGCTCCTCCCGGCGGCCCACCGCGTCCATGCGCAGGCAGGGGATCTGCCCCAGCAGAGCCCCGGCGTACCAGTCCAGCAGGCCGTCCAGGCCGTCCAGCCCCTCCGGCGGGGGCGGCAGGCTCCGGTTGCCGCCGCAGGTCAGATCGGCCACCGGCAGGGGGGAGACCCGCCGCAGGGCCTCCAGCAGGCCCGCCCCGGCCCGCGCCCCGGTGACGGCCAGGAAGGGCCGTCCGGCAGGGGACAGGGGCGCGAAGGCGGCCCGGAGGGCCGCTTCGTCCAGGGTGGCGCCCGGTAGGCCCGTACTCCGCCGCCAGCCGCTCCAGCTCCCCGGAGCCGGGCCTTGGCGCAGCCGTCGTCGTGGTGGGGAAGGTCCAGCAGGAAGAGGAAATCCAGCCCGCCCTGGGCGCGGAGCACGTCGTAGCAGCGGCGGATGGAGTCGCAGCAGTTGACCAGCACCAGCTCCCTCACGCCGTCCCGGCGGCACTCCTCCAGCACCGCCTTGGCGTGGCAGCAGAAGTGGTTGTGGGTCAGCGCCTCGGCGTGGAGAAGGCGTTAGCCTCCCGGTTGAGGGCCGGCTGGCCGCCCAGGGCGGCCAGCAGCTCCACGGGGTGTATTTACAGGTATATCCGATCATCTGCATCCCTCCAGCAGCTCCAGAAAGGCCTGGAGCCGGGTGACCATCTGGCCGTCGTTCACGTTGCCGCTGTCGCAGCCATCCCCATCCAGCACCAGGGTGGGGAACCCGGCGGCCTCCAGCCGGCGTTTGACGAGCTGGGCCGCGCCGGAGGTCTGCTTGCAGCCCCAGTGGCAGAAGTACACCGCCCCGTCGGCCCGGAGGAGGCGGGCCAGCTCCGCTGCCCGCTCCGCCCGGCGCTCCGCACCGCCGTTGAAGGAGGAGCAGACCAGCCGCCGGGCCATGGACTCATAGGGGCGCTCCGGCTCGGGGAGCACATCGGCATCCAGGGCCATGTCGCACCCCACAATCTCCACGTCGGGGCGGAAGTTCAGCAGGGCGCGCAGGCTGTCCTGCCAGTGGGGGAGGGTGTGCAGCCACAGAATCCGCTTTCCACGCCGCCCCTCCGGCAGGGCGGCCACCTGGGCGCAGAGCTGCTCGGTGTAGCGCAGGGCCTCCGGCGAACCCAGCATGGAGTGGGTGGCGAAGACGGAGAGCATCTCGGAGGTCATCTCGTCAGAGAGGGAGCGCTCCGCCCGCAGGGACAGGTAGCGGTGGTAGCCCTCCACGGTGGCCCGGGAGCAGGCCACCGCGGCCCGCAGCGCGTCCTCCTCCAGGGCCCCGTGGGCCTGGACAAAGGCCGCCATGGCCCGGAGCTGTTCGGCCACCTGGGCGACACTCTCCTCCGAGGGGGCGTAGGGCACGTCCACCGTGAAGTGGGGAACGTCCCAGAACTCCGCCAGCCGGCGGAAGGTGAGCTGGTTGGCGTCGCAGGCCAGGGAGGTGTTGAGGATGAACCGGGGCCTGGCCATGACGCCGGTCTCGGCCAGGCCAAGCAGGATTTTGTGGTAGGAACAGTAGCTCTCCGGCACGCCCCGCTCCTCCGCCGCCTCCACGAACACCCGCTCCGCCGCCGTGGACACCAGATAGCAGGACAGCCCCTCGGGCAGCACCGGGGATGTTCAGGGCGTGGAGCACCTCGCAGGGGAGGAAGATGTTGACGCAGGCCGCCTGGCCGGGGCGGCCCAGGGCGGCGGCCATAGAGCGGGCCGTGTCCCCCTGCATGGCGCACCGGGCGGGGAGCACGTTTTTGGGCGGGAAGTGCTTCATCTGTACCCCCACCAGGGTGTAGGCCGTGCGGAGCAGGGCGCGGGCGCGGCCGGGGTGCCCGGCCACCTGGCGGGAGATCAGGCGGCCCAGGGCCTCAATGGAAGAGCTTGGCATAGGGACTCCTTTCCGGGAAAACGGGCTGCCCGCTCGGGCGGCCCGAAGCATAGGGTTCTTTCTTACAGAGGCTTCAAGGAATCGTAAGAAAATCTTTCTTGCCAGCGGCGCGGGATATTTGCTATTCTATACCCACGCAGACGAAAGAGAGGTTTTTCTATGGAAATCATATGCAGTACCACTTATGACCGGAGGGCGCTGTCCGCGCTGGCCAGGGCTCTGCGTAAAACCATCCGCAGGACGCGCTCACGGCTGCTGCGCGTCTGGTGCTGGGTGCTCCTGGTGCTGAGCCTGCTGTCGGCCTGGGTTTCCTGGGGCGAGTGGGGAGCTGTGGCGCTCAATGGGGCGGTGGCCGTCCTGATGCTGGCCGTTCTGCTGGAGGAGGACGCAATCAACGCCTTCTTTGCCAGGCGGGACGCCCTGCCGGGGATGGAGGTGTGCACGGTGCGCTTTTTGGAGGAACACTATGAGACCCAAATCGCCGGCGCGGCCACTCAATGGCAATATAGCAAGCTCCTCCGGCTGGCGGAGAATGACCGTTACCTGGTGCTCATTCTGGGAAAGAACCACGGCCAGCTCTGCGACAAGGAGGAGCTGACGGGCGCCGCCCCGGAGGAGCTGCGCGCTTTCCTGGAGCAAAAGACGGGGCTGACGGTTGAACGGTTCCGATAGCGGGGGCCGCCGCTTCGACACCGGGGCAATTTGTTTGCCCTGGGCATAAAAGAAATCTGTGGAATCCAGAAATGAAAACGGGACGGCCATTGGCCGTCCCGTTTTCGTTTCTGGAGCAGGTGACGAGGCTCGAACTCGCTACCTCCACCTTGGCAAGGTGGCGCTCTACCAGATGAGCTACACCTGCAAGCGACGGATTATATTATAGCGAACCGTTCCGCCGCTGTCAAGGGGTTAATTCAAATTTTCTGCATTTTCTTCCGCGCCCTCCCACACGTAGCCCAGGGAGAGAAGATCGGCGGCGGAATAGGTGGTGCCGGAGGCGTCGCGGGTGAGATCGACATAGTGGGCGCCGCCGTCGGCGGTGAGCTGGTTCCAGAAGTGGGGTTCGCCGTTCAGAGTACCCTCCACCAGAACGGAGCCAACCTCCATCTTCCCGCTGAGGAGCTGAAAGGTCAGGGCCAGCCCCTCGCTGTCCGCCCCGTCGCCCAGCAGGGCGTCCCAGGCGGTGGGGCCGCCGTCCGGCCGGGCGCGGACGTGCTCCCGAACCAGGGAAAGAGCTCGGCCTGCCGGGCGGAGGGGGAGAGCTGATGGGGCCGGAGAGGGAGCACCAGGGCATCTGCCGTGCTCTGGAGGTCATCGCTCTTTTGACGCAGTGCCTGGGTGTCCTCGGGATAGGTGAGCAGGATCTCCACAATGCGCTGCTGACCACCGGAGGCGGGGTAGAGGGAGACGGTAAACTCCGGCATGCCCAGGGCGCCGGCGGGCTCGTCGAAGTAGGCCTGCCGCACCAGGGCGGCAATGGAGTCGGCGCTCTCAGTGAAGTAGCCCACCCGCAGGGCCACCTCGCTCTGAAAATCAGCCAGGGCGGCGCGCACCTCGTCCCGGATGGCGCTGGTGCCGGTGACGTTGACCAAGCTGCGTATCTGCTCCCGGGTGCGGCGGTAGGAAATGGTAATGGTGGCCTCATAGGTGGTGAGCACCTTGGTGCAGTCGTTTTTGATAAAGTCCACCGCATAGGCCCCCAGAGGGTCGTCCTTGGCCACCTCCAGGCAGGCCCGGTTGAGATCCTCCTCCACATCCCCGTCATAGTCGTCGGTAAGCTGAATCAGCCCCTTTTCTGTCCCCTGGGAGACAAAAAACAGCACGGTGTTGACCAGCTCGGAATAGGTGCCCGCCTGGACGGCGGAGGAGTCCTCGGCCGTGGCCGGACGCTCCGTGTGCGGCTCCACCACTGCATAGGGGTTCTCCAGAAGGGAGGAGCAGCCGGTGAGCAGCAGGGCGCAGCTCAACGCCAGCGCCGCTATGCCTCGTTTCAATGCCACGCCCTCCCCTCCTCAGTAGCCCAGAGGCTCGTTGACCAGCACCACCTCGGCCCGACCGATGCCGGTGGGCCTCTCCCACAGCACCACCAGGGCGCGGCAGATGCGCTCCGGGCTTTTGCAGTCATAGCATTTGTCCCCCCGGACGGCGCAGGGAGTCTTTTTGCCCAGCCGCCGGGCGTTTTTGGGGGAGGCCACGTTGCGGGCCCGCCACAGGGCGGCGTCGTAGTCGGGGGCCAGCTTGTTGATGCCCACGATGAAGTAGACCTCCTCATGGCCGAAGATGGTGGAGGCCACCCGGTTGCCCGTGCCGTCGATGTTGATGAGCTCGCCGGTCTCCGCCAGGGCGTTGACCGAGGTCAGATAGACCGGGGCGGCGGCTGCGTCTGCGAAGCTGTCCCCAGCCAGTGGCTGCGCACCACGGCGTGGCTCTGGAGCCGCTCGAGAAGGCCCAGCTCCTTGAGGGTGATGGAGCCGCCGTGCCCCACCGTTTTGCCGTCCAGCCTGCGGTCCAGGTAGTCCGCGGCCTCCGCCGCCGTGTCGAAGCAGGTCACATCGAAGCCGTGGGCCTCCAGATTTTTGCGTACCTTCTCAAAACCGGGCATAAACAGGTCTCCTTTCCAGCGTAAAATGACAGAGCACAGGGGGTTATCCGCCTGCGGGCAAAAAGCAGGGCATATGCAGGGCGAGGGGTGTCCAGGGGCGCGTTCCCCCGCCCCTGGACAGCTCAGAGATCGTTGTGCTTATACTCCCGGAAGCCGTCGCCCAGGATCTCGTGGGCCTCGCACACGATCAGGAAGGCGTTGGGGTCGATGCTCTTGACGGTCTGCTTGAGGGCCACGATCTGCTTCTGCTTGAAGGCCACCAGCAGCACCTTCTTGTCCTCCACGGACCAGCCGCCCTCGCCGTGGAGAAGGGTGACGCCCCGGTCCATATCGTGAATAATGGCGTGGGAAATCTGGTCGTAGGCGTCGCTGATGATATAGGCCACCTTGGCGTTGTCCATGCCGTAGAGCACCTGGTCCATGACGAAGGAGGAGATATACAGGGCCACCACGCCGTAGAGGGCGCTGTAGATGTTGCGGAAGGCGACGGCTACCCCCCCCATGACCGGCAGATCCACCGCCAGAAGCAGCCGCCCCATGGGCAGCCAGGCCAGCTTCAGCGAGCAGGCGGGCAATGAGATCGGTGCCGCCGGTGGTGGCGCCCTGGAGAAACACCACGCCCAGGGAGCCGCCCATGATCACGCCTCCGAAGATGCACCCCAGAATGGGCTCCATAGGCTCAAAGGTGTGAAGCATGTGGAGAATATCGATGAAAATGGAGGAGATGAACATGGAGTAAAGGGAGGACACCAGCAGGTGCCCGCCCAGCAGCTTCCACCCCAGCAGGAACAGGGGATGTTCAGGATGATGACCACGGTGCCGATGGGGGCCCAGGGGAGGATGTGGTTGATGATCTGGCCCACGCCGGTGATGCCGCCGAAGCCGATCTGGTTGGGTTCATAGCACCAGTTGAAGCCCACGGCGTACACCGCGGACGCCAGGGTGATCCACAGATAGGGGAGGACATACTGCTTTGCGACACGATTCATAGCCGACACCTTCTTTATTTTATTCCAGTAACGTCATCTGCTCCTCGGCCCGGTCCTCCGGCCGGAGCAGCATGCCCGCGATGGGCAGGGAGCGCGCCCGGTAGCGGGCGGCGTTGACGATGGTGGTGTCCGCCAGGGGGCGGGCGTCGGCCACCTTGTACTTGGGCTTGAGGGTCATGACGTTGACCCCCTGGGTGGAGCGGGTGGTCTTGGGGGTGAGAGCGGCGGTGTGGAAGACCACCGCCCGGCCCTCGGTGGAGGTCACAGCCATCTCCGTGTCCTCTGTCAGCAGACAGGCCGCCGCCAGGGGGGACTTGTCGGAGTAAGCGCCGGTGAGCTTCTTGCGGCGGGTCTGGGTCTGATAGGCCGACAGGGCCACCCGGGCCACCTTGCCGTTTTCAAAGAAGAACAGCAGGTGGCCGGAGTAGTCGGCGGTGACACAGGCCCACACGAAGCCCTCGCCGGGATCCATGCCCAGCTTGGTGGGCAAAAAGTCGCCCAGCAGGCTGGCCTTGGAGTCGTCGAAGTCGCTCAGGCGGGCTTTGTAGCACTGCTGCCGGTCGGTAAAGACCAGCAGCTCGTCCCGGTTGGAGGCCTCCCACTGGAGCCAGGGGCCGTCCCCCTCCTTGTACTTCTGCTCCCCGCTCATGCGCAGGGACTGGGGGGTGATCTTCTTGAAGTAGCCCTCCCGGGAGCAGAACACGTGCACCGGGTAGTCCGGGGTCTCGTCATCCGCGTCCTCCGCGGCGGCGGTCTGGTACTCGTAGACGATCTCCGTCCGCCGGGGACGGCGTACTTCTTCTGCACCGCCTGGAGCTCGGCCACGATGAGCTTCTTGATGCGGCCGGGGTTGTTCACGATGTCCTGGAGGTCGGCGATCTCCTCCTCCAGCCCGGCCACCTCCTCAATGCGCTTCAGGATATATTCCTCGTTGATGTTGCGCAGCTTGATCTCGGCCACGTACTCGGCCTGCACGTCGTCGATGCCGAAGCCGATCATCAGGTTGGGCACCACCTGGTCGTCCTCCTCGGTCTCCCGGATGATTTTGATGGCCCGGTCGATGTCCAGCAGGATCTTTTTCAGGCCGCGGAGCAGGTGCAGCTTGTCCTGCTTCTTCTTCATCACGAAGTAGGTGCGCCGCCGCACCCTCCATGCGCCAGCCCGTCCACTCGTCCAGAATCTCCCGCACCCCCATCACCCGGGGCATGCCCGCGATGAGGATGTTGAAGTTGCAGGAGAAGGAGTCCTGGAGGGTGGTGGAGCGGAAGAGCTTGGCCATCAGCTTGTCCGGATCGGTCCCCCGCTTGAGGTCGATGGTGATCTTGAGGCCGTTCAGATCGGTCTCGTCCCGCATGTCGGCGATCTCCCGGATCTTGCCCCCCTTCACCAGCTCGGCCACCTTGTCCATGATGGCCTCCACCGTGGTGGTGTAGGGGATTTCGTAGATCTCGATGAGGTTTTCGCCCTTGAGGTAGCGCCACTTGGCCCGCACCTGGAAGGAGCCGCGGCCCGTCTCATAGATCTGCCGAAGGGCCCCTCGTCGTAGAGCAGCTCGCCGCCGGTGGGGAAGTCGGGGCCTTCAGGTGGTCCAGCAGGTTCACCTGGGGGTTCTTCAGAAAGGCCACCGTGGCGTCGCACACCTCGCCCAGGTTGAAGCCGCACAGGTTGGAGGCCATGCCCACGGCGATGCCCTGGTTGGCGCTCACCAGCACGTTGGGGAAGGTGGTGGGCAGCAGGGAGGGCTCCTGCATGGAGCCGTCGTAGTTGTCCACGAAGTCCACCGTGTCCTGGTCGATGTCGCGGAACAGCTCGGCGCAGATGGGGTCCAGCCGCACCTCGGTGTACCGGCTGGCCGCCCAGGCCATGTCCCGGGAGTACACCTTGCCGAAGTTGCCCTTGGAGTCCACCAGGGGGTGGAGCAGGGCCCCGTAACCCCGGCTGAGGCGCACCATGGTCTCGTAGATGGCGGCGTCGCCGTGGGGGTTGAGCTTCATGGTCTGACCCACGATGTTGGCGCTCTTGGTGCGGCCCCCAGCAGGTGCATCTGGTACATGGTGTAAAGCAGCTTGCGGTGGGAGGGCTTGAACCCGTCGATCTCCGGGGATCGCGCGGGAGACGTTGGCGCTCATGGCGTAGGGCATGTAGTTGGTTTCGAGCGTCTCGGTGATGGGCTGTTCCAGCACCTCGGGCCGCAGGCCCATGACGTTGGGGTTGATTACCTTCTTTGCCCCCTCCTCGGGGGCCTTCTTTTTGGGCATTGGTATCAGTCCTTATTCAGAATCCAGTTCAGAGGATTGTCGGCGATAGATTGGCGGGTTTCGGCCGGATCGGCGTCATTTCGGATGATAGGGCCGTAATAGCCGGACTGCCACAGGCCTTTCCGGGCGCTCCGACGGCTGACCGCGGCCTTGAACTGCTGCACGGCCCGGGAAACGGGCTGCTTGGAACGGTCAGCCGCCCTATATAGCGGCCGTATGCCCGGTCAGGAGATGTCCGCCAGCTCCAGATACTTGTAGCCGTTCTCCGCGATGTGGTCCTTCCGGCCCTGAAGGTTGTCCCCCAGCAGCAGGTCAAAGACGGCGGCGGTGCGCTCCACGTCCTCGGGCATGACCTTGATGAGCCGCCGTGTCTCCGGGTTCATGGTGGTGAGCCACATCATGTCCGGGTCATTCTCACCGAGACCCTTGGAGCGGTTGATGGAGCACTTCCTGCCCGCCAGCTCGCCGCTCACGATCTCGTTCTTCTCCGCGTCGGAGTAGGCGAACCAGGTCTTGTCCTTGTAGGTGATCATACAGGGGACTCGGCGATGTAGACGTAGCCCCGCTGGATGAGGGTGGGGGTGAGGCGGTAGAGCATGGTGAGGATGAGCGTGCGGATGTGGTAGCCGTCCACGTCGGCGTCCGTACAGATGATGACCTTGTTCCACCGCAGGTTCATCAGATCGAAGGCGGCCATGTCCTTGGCGTGCTTGTCGTGCACCTCCACGCCGCAGCCCAGCACCTTCAGGAGGTCCGTGATGATCTCGCTCTTGAAAATCCGGGCATAGTCCGCCTTCAGACAGTTGAGGATTTTACCCCGAACGGGCATGACGCCCTGGAACTCCGCGTCCCGGAGAGCTTGACGCTGCCCAGAGCCGAGTCGCCCTCCACGATGTAGAGCTCCCGGCGGGTGGTGTCCTTCGTCCGGCAGTCCACAAACTTCTGTACCCGGTTGGCGATGTCCACACTGCCGGAGAGCTTTTTCTTGATGTTCAGCCGGGTGCGCTCGGCGTTCTCCCGGCTGCGCTTGTTGATGAGGACCTGCTCGGCGATCTTTCCCGCATCCAGGGGATTCTCAATGAAGTAGACCTCCAACTGGGCCCGCAGAAACTCGGTCATGGCCTCCTGGATGAACTTGTTGGTGATGGCCTTCTTGGTCTGGTTCTCGTAGGAGGTCTGGGTGGAGAAGCAGTTGGTCACCAGCACCAGGCAGTCCTCCACGTCGGCCCAGGTGATCTTGCTCTCGCTCTTCTGGTATTTGCCCTGGGCCTTGAGGTAGGCGTCGATGCCATTCACGAAGGCGGACTTCACCGCCTTCTCCGGGGAACCGCCGTGCTCCAGCCAGGAGGAGTTGTGGTAGTGCTCGATAATCTGCACCGTGTTGGAGAAGCAGAAGGAGACGGACAGCTTCACCTTGTACTCGGGCTTGTCCGCCCGGTCCCGGCCCCGCCGCTCCGTCTGCCAGAACACGGGCAGGGTGAGGGAGTTCCCCCCGCCAGCTCCTTCACATAGTCCTCAATGCCGTTTTCGTACTGGAAGTCGGTGGTCTCGAACTTCCCCCCCACCTGGTTGCGGAAGCGGAAGGTGACCCCGGCGTTGACCACCGCCTGGCGCTTGAGCACGTCGGTGTAGTACTCCACGGGGATATTGATGTCCGTAAACACATCCAGATCCGGCTTCCAGCGGAAGCGGGAGCCGGTCTTTTTGCCGGAGTAGGGCTCCTTTTTCAGGCCGCCCACGTTCTCGCCCTTCTCGAAGTGGAGGGTGTACTCAAAGCCGTCCCGGTGGATCACCGCATCAAAGTACGCGCTGGCGTACTGGGTGGCGCAGGAGCCCAGGCCGTTGAGGCCCAGGGAGTACTCGTAGTTATCGCCGTCGTTGTTGTTGTACTTGCCGCCGGCGTACAGCTCGCAGAACACCAGCTCCCAGTTGAACTTCTGCTCCTTCTCGTTCCAGTCCACCGGGCAGCCCCGGCCGAAGTCCTCCACCTCGATGGAGTGATCCTCATACCGGGTGACGGTGATCAGGGAGCCGTGGCCCTCCCGGGCCTCGTCGATGGCGTTGGACAGGATCTCAAAGACCGCGTGCTCACAGCCCTCCAGCCCGTCGGAGCCGAAGATCACCGCCGGGCGCTTGCGTACCCGGTCGGCCCCTTCAGGGAGGAAATGGAGTCGTTTCCGTAATTTTGGGGAATTGCTTTTCGCCATGGGCCTCTCCTCGCTCGTTCCAAAATCAGAAAATTACATCTTATTATATTACTCCAAACCGGCCCAAAGTGTCAAGAAACGCGAAAGGCCGCCGGACATTGTCCGGCGGCCTTTCTGCGCCTGACCCCGCTTCGTCGCGGGCGGGCGGCTTTGTTTGGACAGCTTGCGCTTCCTTTCGCCTTTCGCCAGAGGGTGAGCTCACCCGGCACCGGCTTAAAAGGAGATGCAAGGAGGAACAGGCCTCTTTCCTGTCCGGGCATAGTATGTGCACAGGACGGAGCGCCATACGCGGAAAATTTTGGTTTAGGCTCCGGCATATTTGTCCAGACTGGACATACCATGAGATGGGAAACCAAAAACAAAGGAGGCGCCGTTATGGCGGAGGAGGCCAGAGTGTTTTTCCTGCGGAAAAGACGGGAGCGGGCGGAGGATACCGAGCGGCGGGCGCTGTTGGAGGGGCTGGGACAGACCCGCAGCCTCATTGCCCAGGCCTATGCGGGCTTTAACGCCGCCAAGGACCCGGATCTGATCGAGTCCTATGTCTTTGAGATCAATGCCCTCCAGGCCCGGTACTCCTACCTGCTGCGGCGGGTCAAGGAGCTAGACGGGGAGGCGCAGGCGCAGCCGGGATAACTGCGGGGGGAACCCGCCGCCAAGGGACTGGCAGAGGAAAGCTGGGAGGGATGGCGGTGGAAACCTTGCTCAATGCCCTGCCCTGGATTGTGGGCGGGTTGATCCTGATTTTGCTGTTGGCGGCCCTGCGGCGGCCGCTGGAGTGGCTGGTGCGTCTGGCCGCGCGGACGGGCGTGGGCCTGGCCGCCCTGTGGGCGTTGAGCGGTGTGGGCGGCCTGGTGGGCCTCCACCTGGGGGTCAATCTGGTCAACGCTCTGGTGCTCGGCGTGCTGGGCGTGCCCGGCTTTGGGCTCCTGTTGATGCTTAACTGGGCGCTGGCGGTGTGAATGCAGAAGAGGGGCGGGCGCTGCGGCCGCCTGGGGTTAATTAAGCCTTTCTGCCGAGGTGTTCGGAGGGAAGAATAGTGTGAAAGGGAACCGTCAGGGTTCCCTTTCGCGTTGATCAAACGACTTTTGAAACTTTTAGAGTTTCAAAAGTCCAGCAGCCTGTCGAAAATAAAATTCGACAGGCTAGCAGCTGCGGCGCCGCCCTCTTCGCTGTGCGCCCGGCTGTGGGGGCGTTTTTGCAGGGCGGCGGGCGTTTTATTCAGCGGTTGTTCACACATTTGTAAAATCCATGTCGTAGAATGGGGACAGCCTAACAAGATTGGGAGTGAATGCCTTGAAAAAGCGATGGACGGCGCTGGCCTGTACCCTGTGTCTGTGTGCCAGCCAGACCCTGCCCGCGGCAGCCGCGGGCGGGTATACAGATGTGCCCGGCGGGGCGTGGTATGAGTCGGCGGTCAATGAGGTGACCGAAAAGGGCTATATGACCGGCGTGAGCGAGAGCCAGTTTGCCCCTACCGCCAACGTAACCCGGGCCACGGTAGTGACCGTGCTGTGGCGGATGGAGGGTTCGCCGGCCCCACGGCCACCGTCTCCTTTGGGGACGTGTCCCCCGAGGCGTGGTATGCCCAGCCGGTGGCCTGGGCCAAGGAGAACGGAATTGCCAACGGCGACAGCCGGGGACTTCAAGCCGGATCAATCCGTCACACGCCAGGAGCTGGCGGCCTTCCTCACCCGCTTTGACCAATACCGGGGCGTGCCGCTGGCCGAGGGCTCCCTCAACCTGTACTCCGACGCCAACATGACCGGCGTCTGGGCGGTGGAGAGCATGCGCCACGCGGTGGGCATGGGCTGGCTGGAGGGGACGGCGGCAGGCTGCTGCCCGGCGGCGTGGCTACCCGCGCCCAACTGGCCGTGATTCTCCAGCGCCTTACCACCCAGGCCATGGGCTGAGGCGGTTCTGTGGATGCGCGTGACAGGAGGGAGTATGGACCAATGGAACAGCCCAATATTTTCATGTCCTATCTGCGGGTGACACAGCACATGTCCCAGCAGTTCCGCAGCCACTTCGGCCGGCTGGACCTGACCTTCCCCAGGCCCTGGTGCTCACGGTGCTGGGGAGGATGGGCCGGTACCCATCAGCGCCCTGGCCGAGCGCACCGGAAGCGCCAACAGCACGGTGTCGGGCATTGTGGACCGGCTGGAAAAGCTGGGGCTGGCCAGACGGCAGCGCAGCGAGACGGACCGGCGGGTGATCTATGTCTGCGCCACGGAGAAGTACAACGCCCTGCGGGCAAGGCGGCCACTGACGTGAGCGGATATTTCAGCTCCCTGCTCAGCGGCATGAGCCAGGAGGACCGGGCCATGATCGCCGCCGCTTTCCAGAAGCTGGACGACGCGCTGCTTCAGGCTGGGACAGAGCAGTCCGGACCGTGATAGAACGGGCAAAAACGGCCAAGCTATTCAGGCGTGGCCGGGTGAATGCCGCGAAGAGGGGGGACGCCGGTGAGGCGCAACGGATACGATTCCTACCACGGACGCAGCCGCGTCCGCACCTTTTTGAAAGTGCTGATTGTCCTGCTGCTGGTCGTGCTGGCGGTGGCGGTGGGTGCTCTGCTGTGGCTCGAGCCCTACATCGACTACTCTGCCAACGGCATTAAAATCAATCTGCCCTTTTTCCAGCAGAAGGAGCCGGCGCCTGCTACGGGCCCCGGTGGTGGTGACCACGCCGGAGCCCACACCCACACCGGAACCGGAGGAGGACTTCCGGGGGATTCTGCTGCCCAATTCCGCCCTCTATGACGGCACCGCCGCCCAGCGGGTGGAGGCGGCCGGTGCCACCGCCGCTCTCTTTGACATGAAGGCGGACGACGGCAGCCTGGGCTATATCTCCGGGCTGGCCCTGGCCATCCAGGCGGAGGCATCCGCCGCCGACCCGGCCCCTCAACGCGGCCATCCAGCTCCTCAACGGCGGAGAGGTGTATACCGTGGCCCGGGTGTCCTGCTTCCGGGACAACCTTGTGCCCCGCAGCGACATGTCTCTGGCCATCCACACCAACGCGGGCAACTGGCGGGACAGCGGCGATACCCGCTGGCTCAGCCCGGCCAATGAGAGCGCCCGCCAATATGTGGTGGGCGTGTGCCGGGAGTTGGCGGCCCTGGGCTTTGATGAGATCCTGCTGGACAACTGGGCCTTCCCCACCGACGGGGAACTGGGGTGGATTAAGGCCGATGCCAACTATCCCGCTGACGGCCGGACCGCCGCGCTGGAGGTCTTTCTCGAGGAGGTGCGCGCCGGACTGGCGGAGTTCCCGGAGGTAAAGGTGTCCCTGGTGACCACCGCCTCCGCCGCCGCAGGCGGGGCGGTGGAGAGCGGCCAGACCGCCGCTCTGCTGGAGCGCGCCGACCGCGTATTGGTGCGCCTGGGGGGGGAGACCCTGCCCCGGCTGAACCAGACCCCGGTGGTGCCCGTGCTGGAGCAGGCGGGGCAGGCCCGGGAGGACTGGGCCGTGCTGGCCATGACAGGCGAATAATGCCCAAAAGCGGACGCATAGCCCTATGCGTCCGCTTTTTTCGTCGGTTCCCAGCGGAAGAGGCAGAAGGAAAACGAATTATGTTAAAAAGTAAACTTATAATTTTAAACTTGAAATTCTCTCCGATTTGAAGTATCATTCATATATCATCGGGAAAATTTGTTTCGGGCGACCCGGATGATAGAGAAAGGCGGTGAGAGCATGTCTCTGGAAGCAATGAAGCAGGTGACCGAGGCCGAGGAGGCCAACCCCGCAGGGCGGAGGCCCAGGCGGAGGCCAAACGGCTGGTGGCCGAGGCGGAACGGGCGGGGAAGGCCCGCTTGGCGGAGGCCCGCGCCCAGGCAGAGGCCCAGGCGAGGGAGCTGATGCGGCAGGCCGAGGCCAAGGCGGCCGAACACGCGTCGGAGGTGATGGCCCAGACCCGGAAATCCTGCGACGCCTGCGGGCCCAGGCGGAGGCCCGCCTGGCTGACGCCGCTGAGAGCATCGTGAGAAGGGTAGTGAAAACGAATGTCCATTGTTAAAATGAAGCGGCTGCGGCTTATCGGCATGCAGGCCGAGCGGGAGAGCCTGCTGCGGCTGCTTCAGCACATGGGCTGTGTGGAGATTGACGAGCCGCCCCATCTGGGGGACGACCCGGAGTGGGCTGCCCTGACGCGGCCGGACCCCGGGGCGCTGAACGCGGCCCGGGACGCGCGGTCCCGTGTGGAGGGGGCGCTCAGGACCTTAAAAATACGGCCCCAAGCAGAAGGGCGGGCTGCTCAAGCCCCGGCCGGTGGTCACAGAGGAGGAGCTCTTTGACGACGCGGCTTATGAGGCCGGCCTGGCGGACGCCGGGCGGCTGGGGGAGCTGGAGCGGCGGATCACCGCCCTCTATGCCGAGCAGAACAAGCTGCGCACCCAGCGGCTGGCTCTGGCGCCCTGGCTGGCGCTGGACATCCCGCTGGAGACGGCCTCCACCCCGGAGGTGGCGGTGTCATTCGGCACCGTGGCCGCCTCCGCCGACCTGGACGCGCTGGAGCGGGAGCTGGCGGAGAAAAGTGAGCTGACCCAGGTGCTCCGGGCCGGGGCAGACACGCAGCTGCAATACCTGGTGTTCCTCTGCCACCGCAGCGCGGAGGAGGCCTGCCAGGAGGTGCTCAAGGAGTACGGCTTCTCCCGGGCGGCCCTGCGGGGCTGGACCGGAACGGCGGCCGAGAACGACAAACGGCTGGAGGCCGGGCAGGCGGAGGCCGCCCGTACACTGGAGGAGGCCATTGCCGCGGTGGCCGGCTTCGCCCCCAGGCGGGCGGCGCTGGAGCTGTGCCTGGACCGGGCGGTCCAGGAGATCGCCCGGGAGGAGGCCAAGAGCCGCCTGCTGGACTCCGGGACGGCCTTCTACCTGGACGGGTGGGTGCCCGTGCCCGAGGAGGAGAAGCTGCTGCGGAAGCTTGGGGGAGTTCACCTGCTGCTGGGAGACGTCCGACCCGGCGCCGGAGGACTACCCGGTGGTGCCCGTCAAGCTTAAGAGCAACGCCATCACCGAGCCGCTGACCACCATCACGGAGATGTACTCCCTGCCCGCCTACGACGGGGTGGATCCCAACGGCCTGATGGCCCCGTTCTATATCTTCTTCTTCGGCTTCATGTTTGCGGATCTGGGCTACGGCCTGCTTCTGGCGGGCGCCTGCCTGTTCATCCAGCATAAGGTGCGGCCCAAGGGCGGCTTCGGCCAGCTCATCCGGCTGATGACCATGTGCGGCGTCTCGTCGGCGGTGATCGGGCTGCTAACCGGCGGATTTTTCTCCGACTTTCTGGTGCAGTTCACCGGCATGCTGGGCCTGCCCCAGCCGGCCGTCCCCTTCCTCTCCGTGCCGGAGGGCAGCGGCCTGCCCGCCCCTCTGCTCAACGTGATGGAGGACCCCATGACCGTGCTGGTCTTTGCCCTGGCGGTGGGCTTCGTACAGATCGTGGTGGGCATGGCGGTCAAGTTCTGGATGCTCTGCCGGGACGGCCAGGTGTGGGATGCCGTGTGGGACGTCGGCACCTGGTGGGTGATCTTTGCGGGCATCGGGCTGTTTGCCCTGAACCTGACCGGCGTTTCCTCCGTGGGCAGCGTGGCCGGCATCCCCGTGGTGCTGGTGCTGGGCTGCCTGATGCTGCTGGCCCAGGGCCGCAGCGCCAAGGGCTTCGGCAAGGTGACGGCGGTGATCGGCGCGGTCTACAACGGCGTGACGGGGTACTTTGGGGACATCCTCTCCTACTCCCGCCTGATGGTCATGATGCTGGCCGGCTCGGTGATCGGGCAGGTGTTCAACATCCTGGGCGCCATGCCCGGCGGCGGCCTGCCCCGGCGGTGGGGATTCCCATCTTCTTCGTGATTTTTATTGTGGGCCACGCCTTCAACATCGGCCTGAACGTGATCGGCACCTACGTGCACACGTCCCGCCTGCAATATCTGGAGTTCTTCAAGCAGTTCTACAAGGAGGGCGGACGCCTGGCGGCCCCTGAACATTGCGACCAAGTTTGTCGATATTAAGGAGGAACAGTAACATGACGATCGGTGAATTTCTGACCCAGTACGCGGGTGCGTTCTTTGGCTTCCTGGGCGCGGCGCTGGCCGCCGGCCTGGCCTGTGGGCTCCGCCAAGGGCACCGGCATCGCCGGTGAGGCGGCGCCGGCCTGCTGGCCGAGGACCCCTCCCAGTTCTCCAAGTGTATGATCCTGCAGGTCATCCCCGGCACCCAGGGCCTGTACGGGCTGGTCATCGGCTTTTTGGCCCTGATGAAAATGGGCCTGTTCGACGGCACCGTGGCCGAGCTGTCCATCGCCAACGGCCTGCTGATTCTGGCCGCCTGCCTGCCCATGGCCATCGGCGGCCTGCTCTCCGGCATCGCCCAGGGCCGGGTGGCCGCCGCTTCGGTCAACATTGTGGCCAAGAACCCCAACGACTGGTCCAAGGGCATGGTACTGTGTATCATCGTGGAGTTCTACGCCATCCTGTCCCTGCTCATCTCCTTCCTGATGATCATGTTCGGCTTCTGAGCGGAGGCGGCTATGGACGGAATTGAGAAAATCACCGGGCGCATTGCGGCCGACACCGAGGCGGAGATCGCCGCCATCCGCCGAGGCCCGGCGGCAGGCCGAGATCACCGCCCGCTACGAGGCTCAGGCCCGGCGGGAGGCGGAGGAGATCGCGGCCCGCGGCCGCCGCAGTGCGGAGGAGCGCCAGGCGCGGCTTGCCAGCGTGGCCCAGTTGGACGCCCGCAAGCTGGAGCTGGCCGCCAAGCAGGAGATGCTGGCCAAGGCCTACGACAGGGCCATGGAGCGGCTGACAAGCCTGCCGGACGGGGAATACGTAGGGCTGCTGGCGGGGCTGGCGGCGGAGGCGTCGTCCACGGGACGGGAGGAGGTCATTCTGTCCCAGAAGGACCGGGCGCGCTATGGCAGCAGGTGGTCACCCAGGCCAACGAGAGGCTGGGAGACGGCCATTTGACCCTGTCTGTCCAGACCCGGCCCATCCGGGCGGGCTGATTCTCAGCGACGGGGACGTGGAAGTGAACTGCACCTTTGAAACACTGGTGCGCCTCCTGCGGGCGAGATGGACCGGACGGTTGTGGAGGTGCTCTTTGGCTGAGCGCTCCGATAGGGAGGCGAAAACTTGAGTAAGATCAGAGACACGGATTATTTGACCATCTCGGCCCGCGTGCGGGCGATGGAGAACCGCCTGGTGACCCGGGAGCGGATGGAGCGGATGGTGGAGGCCCGCAGCGACGACGAGGCGGTGAAGGTGCTGGCCGAGTGCGGCTATGAGGAGCTGCCGGCCCTGACCAACCGTGGGCTGGACGAGCTGCTCTCGGCGCGGGCGGCCCTGTACCGGGAGCTGGGCGGCGCAGTACCCGACAAACGGCTGGTGGAGCTGTTTCAGATGAAGTACGACTACCACAACGCCAAGGCCCTGGTAAAGGGGCCGCGGTGGGGGCGGACGCCGGCTGCTGATGGAGGGCGGGCGGTGGAGCGCCGCCCAGGTGAAGGAGGCCTTTCAGCGGGACAGCCTGCGGGAGTTCACCGACCCCTTCCGCCGGGCGGTTGTGCAGGCCCGGGAGACCCTCAATGGTGGAAATGACCCTCAACTGGCCGACTTTGTGCTGGACCGGGCCTATTTTGCGGAGATGGCGGAGACGGCCCGCGCGGTGGGCAGCCCCTTCCTGGAGGGGTATGTGCGGCTGCTCATCGACGCCGCCAACCTGCGCTCCGCCGTCCGGTGCGCCCGGATGGGGCAGGGGAGCGACTTTGAGCCAGGTACTCCTGCCCGGGGAAATGTGGAGGTCCACGTGCTCACGTCAGGCAAGGGCAATGATCTGGCGGCGGTGTTCCGGGCCGGTCCCCTCAGTGATGCGGCGGCGGCCGGCGCGGCCCTCACCGCTCCCGGCAGCGGGGAGCTCACCGCCTTTGAGCGGCTGTGCGACGACGCGGTGATGGGCTACCTGGCCCAGGCCCGCCGCATCCCCTTCGGGGAGCAGGCGGTGGTAGGCTATCTGTACGCCCGGGAGGCGGAGTTCACCGCCATCCGCACCATCCTCTCCGGCCGTATGGCCGGGCTGGACGCGGACACTATTCGGGAAAGGCTGCGTGAGGCCTATGTCTAACTATAAAATCGCGGTGCTGGGCGACAAGGACAGCGTGCTGGGCTTCAAGGCCCTGGGGCTGGACGTGTTCCCGGCGGAGAGCGCGGAGGAGGCAAAGCGCACCCTTCACGCTCTGGCGAAGGAGAACTACGCGGTGGTGTACCTGACCGAGGGGTACGCGGCCCACATGGAGGCGGAGCTGGAGCGGTACAAGGACGCGCTGACCCCCGCGATCATCCTGATTCCCGGCAAGGATGGCTCCCTGGGCATCGGTATGGCCAACGTCAAGCGGGCCGTGGAGCGGGCCGTGGGCGCGGATATTTTGTAGCTCCCCTACGCCCGTAACGCGTTGGCCCTGTAGGGGCGGGTGCCCACCCGCCCGCGCCGAAGACGGAGCAGGCCGAGGGAGCGGATCATCGGCAATGGCCGGAAGGACGGGCGACCATGAAGGTCGCCCCTACGTCGGAACGCCCTGCGGTAGGGGCGGCCTTTATGGCCGTCCGGACCCCGGCGGAGCCCAACGAAGTGGGTCCGGCGGGGAGGAGGAGGCGCAACGGAACGAGTGAGCGTTCCCGTTTACGGGGACGCGAAGGATGTGCAGTTTGCGCCGACGAGAAAGAAGGTTGAAGCATTGAGCGGAAAAATTGTCAAGGTCTCCGGCCCGCTGGTGGTGGCGACGGGGCTGAAGGACGCCAACATGGCCGACGTGGTGCGGGTGGGCGAGCAACGCCTGATCGGCGAGATTCTGAACATGAACGGCGATGCGGCGTCCATCCAGGTGTACGAGGAGACCTCCGGCCTGGGCCCCGGCGCGGTGGTGGAGACCACCGGCGCGCCCATGAGCGTGGAGTTGGGCCCCGGTATCATTGAGAACATCTACGACGGCATCCAGCGCCCCTGGAGGGCATCATGCGGAAGGCGGGGAACAACAACCTGCCCGGGGCGTGGAGGTGCCCGCCCTGGATCGGGAGAGAAGTGGGACTTCACCGCCGTGGCCAGGCCCGGCGACAAGGTCACCGGAGGCGACGTGCTGGGTACCGTCCAGGAGACCAGCGTGGTGCTCCACAAGATCATGGTGCCCCCCACCCTGTCCGGCACCATCGAGTCCATCCAGTCCGGTTCCTTCACGGTGCTGGACACGGTGGCGGTGCTGGTGGACGGGAAGGGGGAGAAGCACGCGCTGACCATGGTGCAGAAGTGGCCCGTCCGCGTAGGGCGGCCCTACAAGCACAAGTATCCCCCCAGAACCCCGCTGCTCTCCGGCCAGCGCATCGTGGACGCCATGTTCCCTGTGGCCAAGGGCGGCACCGCCGCCATCCCCGGGCCCTTCGGCTCGGGCAAGACGGTGATGCAGCACCAGCTGGCCAAGTGGGCGGACGTGGACATCGTGGTCTACATCGGCTGCGGCGAACGGGGCAACGAGATGACCGACGTGCTGCGGGAGTTCCCCGAGCTGGTGGACCCCCGCACCGGCGAGTCCCTGATGAAGCGGACGGTTCTGATCGCCAACACCTCCGACATGCCGGTGGCCGCCCGTGAGGCCTCCATCTATACCGGCATCACCATCGCGGAGTACTTCCGGGACATGGGCTACGACGTGGCGGTCATTGCTGACTCCACCTCCCGCTGGGCCGAGGCCCTGCGCGAGATGTCCGGCCGCCTGGAGGAGATGCCCGGCGAGGAGGGCTATCCGGCCTACCTGTCCTCCCGCCTGGCCCAGTTCTATGAGCGGGCGGGCATGGTGGAGTGCATCGGCTCCGACGAGCACCGCCGGGGCTCCCTGACCGCGGTGGGTGCGGTGTCGCCCCGGCGGCGACCTGTCCGAGCCGGTCAGCCAGGCCACCATGCGCATCGTCAAGGTGTTCTGGGCCCTGGGCCTCCCTGGCCTACAAGCGCCACTTCCCGGCCATCAACTGGCTCAACTCCTACCCTGTACCTGGACTCCCTCAAGCCCTGGTATGACGAGCACCTGGGGCCCCAGTTCATGGTCAACCGCGACAAGGCCATGTCCATCCTTCAGGAGGAGGCCAGCCTCAACGAGATCGTCCAGCTGGTGGGCAAGGACGCCCTGTCCGCCGCCGACCAGCTCACCGTGGAGACCGCCAAGATGCTGCGGGAGGATTTCCTCCAGCAGAACGGCTTTATGGAGGTGGACTGGTACTCCAGCTACGAGCGCCAGGACAAGATGATCCAGATGATTCTGGACTACGACAAGCTGTGCCGCGCCGCCATTGAGAAGGCCGCCACCGCCGAGCTGTTCGCCATCCCCTTCCGGGAGCAGATGGGCCGGGCCAAGAGCGTGCCGGACGACCGGTACGCCGCCGTCTACGCCGATATGGCCCGGGAGATGGAGGAGCAGATCGCGGACATCGCCGCCCGGGGAGGTGCTGAGGAATGATCAAGGAATACCGTACCATACAGGAGGTCAACGGCCCCTGATGGTGGTGCGCCGGGTGTCCGGCGTCACCTACGACGAGCTGGGGAGATTGAGCTGCCCGACGGTACCGTGCGCCGCTGCCAGGTGCTGGAGGTCAACGGCGACAACGCCGTGGTTCAGCTCTTTGAGTCCTCCGCGGGCATCAACCTGGCCGAGTCAAGGTGCGCTTCCTGGGCCACCCCCACTCCAACTGGGCGTGTCCGGCGACATGCTGGGCCGGGTGTTCAACGGCATGGGCAAGCCCATCGACGGCGGCCCGGAGATTCTGGCCGAGGAGTACCGGGACATCAACGGCCTGCCCATGAACCCCGCCGCCCGGGACTACCCCAACGAGTTCATCCAGACGGGCATCTCCACCATCGACGGCCTGAATACCCTGGTGCGCGGCCAGAAGCTGCCCATCTTCTCCGGCTCCGGCCTGCCCCACGCGGCCCTGGCCGCCCAGATCGCCCGGCAGGCCCGTGTGCTGGGGGACGACGCGGGCAACTTCGCCGTGGTTCTTTGCCGCCATCGGCATCACCTTCGAGGAGTCCGACTTCTTCGTGCAGGAGTTCCGCCGCACCGGCGCCATCGACCGGACGGTGCTCTTCACCAACCTGGCCAACGACCCGGCGGTGGAACGCATCGCCACCCCCCGCATGGCCCTCACCGCCGCCGAGTACCTGGCCTTCGAGAAGGGCATGCACGTGCTGGTCATCATGACCGACATCACCAACTACGCCGAGGCCCTGCGCGAGGTGTCCGCCGCCAGAAGGAGGTGCCCGGCCGCCGGGGCTACGGCTACCTCTACACCAACCTGGCCACCCTCTATGAGCGGGCGGGGCGGCAGCTGGGCAAGAGCGGCTCCATCACCCTCATCCCCATCCTTACCATGCCCGAGGACGACAAGACCCACCCCATCCCCGATCTGACCGGCTATATCACCGAGGGGCAGATCATCCTCTCCCGGGAGCTCTACCGCAAGGGCGTCATCCCGCCGGTGGACGTGCTGCCCTCCCTGTCCCGCCTGAAGGACAAGGGCGTGGGCCCCGGCAAGACGCGGGAGGATCACGCGGGCACCATGAACCAGCTCTTTGCCGCCTATTCCACCGGCAAGGAGAACAAGGAGCTCATGAGCATCCTGGGCGAGGCCGCCCTGTCCCCACCGACCTCCAGTACGCCAAGTTCGCTGACGAGTTCGAAAGCGCTACGTGGCCCAGGGCAGCGACGAGAACCGCTCCATCGAGGAGACTCTGGATCTGGGCTGGGAGCTGCTGAGCATCCTGCCCAAGGCGGAGCTCAAGCGCATCAAGCCGGAGTTCATTGAGAAATACCTCCCGAAAAAGGAGGGGTAATCCATGCCCGCGATTAACGTGAACCCCATGCGGCCGGCCGCATGGGGCCTGATTTCCATTCTCGGGCGGAATGAATCCGCCCTGCGGAAATCGCCTGCGGCGCTTTTGCGGCGCAAAGCGCCGTCCCGCGCGGCGGGGCCCTCTGAAGGCTGACGGTGGCGCAAGGAGAGGAGGGGTAATCCATGCCCGCGATTAACGTAAACCCCACCCGGCAGGAGCTGACGCGGCTGAAAACCCGGCTGAGAACCTCCATCCGGGGCCACAAGCTGCTCAAGGACAAGCGCGACGAGCTCATGAAGCAGTTCATGGACGTGGTGCGGGAGAACCGGGCCCTGCGGAAGAGGGTGGAGGAGGGGCTGATGCGCGCCCACGGCTCCTTCACCGTGGCCTCCGCCCTCATGTCCACCGAGATGCTGGAGCAGGCCCTGCTCTACCCCAAGCAGAGCGTGGAGCTGGATATGACTTTCCAGAACATCATGAGCGTCAACGTGCCGGTGTACCACTTCAAGACCAAGAGCGACGACGCCGGGGAAATCTACCCCTACGGCTTCGCCACCACCTCCGGCGAACTGGACGGCGCTGTGGAGGCCCTGTCCGGCGTGCTCCAGGATATGCTCCGCCTGGCGGAGATCGAAAAGACCTCCCAGCTCCTGGCCGAGGAGATCGAGAAGACCCGCCGCCGGGTCAACGCCCTGGGTATGTAAAGATCCCCAAATGGAGGAGGCCATCCAGTATATTACCATGAAGCTGGACGAGAACGAGCGCGCCAACACCATCCGCCTCATGAAGGTCAAGGACATGTTACTGAAAGAGGCCATTGAAGAGAAGCGGGAGGCCGACGAGCGAGCCATCGAGGCCTTCGGCGGCCGCACAGGCGCCGGAGGAGACGTAAAGCAGCAAAGGACGGACGTGCGCCGGTTCGGCCGTCCGTCCTTTTGAGGGGAAATTCTGCGGTATAATCACAGACTATACCCTTAGATTCAGGAGAATACCCCATGAAACGAAGCATTTCGATTCCAACCGACACCTTGTGGCAGGCGGGCTTCCTGCTGCTGGCCCCACTCACCGCCGCCTGGCTCATGCAGTTCACCTACGGCGTCCTGCCCTGGGCCATGCCCTTTCCGGCGCTGCTGGCCAACGCCCTGTGCATCGCCCTGCTGTACTGGCCCCTGTGTGGTCTAACCGGGCGCATCGCCCCCTGCTGTATCGGCATCCACATCGCCTCCGGTGCGTGGGGCGCGGCCAACTGCTTTGTCCAGTCCTTCCGGGGCACCCCATCCTGCCCTGGGATCTCTCCGCCCTGGGCACCGCCGCCGATGTGGCGGGAGCTACCGCTTTACGCCCACATGGCAGATGCTGGCGGCCGTCGCCCTGGCGGCGGCCTGGTTGTGTTCCTCCATCCGGAGAAACACAAGGCCCGCCTGCGCCTCACCGGAACGCGGCGGCCCCTGCGGCTGGTGTGCCTGGGGCAGGGCTGGCCTGCCTCCTACTCCTGTTCCCCACCGGGCGGCTGGAGCGTTTCGGTGTTAAGACCGATGTGTGGGACCCCGCCGGCTCCTACCGTGCTGGCGGCTGCCTGGCGGTATTCCTCCGCAACACGGAGTTCCTCGAGGTGGAGGAGCCGGAGGACGTCACGCCGGGCGGCTGGAACAGATCATGGCCGGCGTGGAGCCGCCGGAGCCGGCGGCGGTTTCCGTGGAGCGGCCCAATATTGTGGCCATCATGAACGAGTCCTGGGCCGACTTTGAGGACTACGGAAACCTGACCCTCAGCGCCAGCGTCACCAACTACATCCGCTCCTGGACAACGCGGTGTATGGCCATGCCTACACCTCGGTGTTCGGCGCGGGCACCAGCGCCAGCGAGTTCGAGTTCCTCACCGGCAACTCCATGGCCTTCCTGCCCTCTGGCAGCATCCCCTACCAGCAGTCTGTGCTGGGGCCCGCCGCCTCCCTGGCCTCCATTCTGAAGGCGGAGGGCTATTCCACCCTGGCCTTCCACCCTGGGGAGCGGGCCTCGTGGCAGCGGATCGGGCCTACCCCGGCTGGGCTTCGACTCCTACAAGTGCGGCGACGACATGGATGTGCCCCAGACCTTCGAGCACGGCTACGTCAGCGACCAGTCCGACTTTGAACAGATTATCTGGGAGCTTGAGCAAGGAGGAGGGGAAGCCTCTGTTCCTGTTCAACGTCACCATCCAGAACCACGGCGGCTATACCGTGCCGGACTACCCGGCGCAGGTCACCGTAGCCGACGCGCCGAAGTACCCATGGCGGAGCAGTACCTCACCCTGGCGGGCAAGACCGACGCGGCCTTCCGCGCCCTGGAGGAGTATCTCCGGGTCTTTGACGAGCCCACCATCGTGATTATGTTCGGGGATCACCAGCCCTCGGTGGAGCAGGGCTTCCTCGATCTGGCCTACGGCGTCACCCAGGAGCAGATGACTATGGAGCAGTATATGGGCAAATACTATGTGCCCTTTGTCATCTGGGCCAACTATCCCCTGCCCGGGACGGGGCCGGAGACGACCAGCCTCAACTTCCTGGGCCAGTACCTCCTGCGGTACGCGTGCATTGCGGGCACCCCTACGGGGACTTCCTGTGGCAGCTCCAGGAGGAGCTGCCCGCCCTCACCTTCGTGGGCTATACGGACGCGGCGGGCCGGGCCTACAGCCATCTGGAGACCAACGATTTCACCGCCCGGATTGAGGACTACCAGCGCCTCCAGTACAACAACCTGTTCGGCGGGCAAGACCGGCTGGCGGCCTTCTTTGACCCGGAGGCGGAGGGCAACCGGCGGTTGACAAAGGAAACGGCGGCTTGGTTGCCAAAGGGGCTCCTGTTCGGCTATACTGGGAGGCAGAGGGGGCCTGTGCCCCTTGGGCAGCGTATTCAGGCGGGGGGGCGGAGAGTCTTCATCGCCCGGGCCATCGGGGCGGCCTGGTATATGCGACGGAGCTCCCATGACCGGAAAAAAAAAAAACACAAAAAGGAACCCCGCGGAGGGCAAGGTTTCATAATGAAGCTAAAGGCGGCGGTTTGCCTTGCCCTTTTTATACTGTGTAACCCATTATGACACTTTCGAGGAAAGTGCCTGTGGTTCAAAAAACAAGTCTCTGTCCGAGATAAGTATTGATGTGCATAGCTGACCTTTTTATTCATTCTCTATGAATACCCACTGGGAAACGAAAAGGAGCAAGGTGTATTTCAACCTTGCTCCTATCGGAGAGTATGTGCTATTCAGCTCAACAAATCGGGATTTGTCAATCTCTTGATACTATGTAATACATTAAGAAAAATCAGAATCAAGGATGCCATAAATATAATAATCACACCAAGTATTAACCATCTTCCCTTGCCTGATTAATCCTTCCCTTGTATATCCCGCCTTCTCTAATATTTGGCAAGAAGCTACATTTTTCACATCAACTTCCGTCCAGATTCTCTGAAGTTCTGTGTTTTTAAAACAAAATCTTGTCATAGCAGATAAGCTTTCCGTTCCATATCCTTTTCCATGGCATTCTTTTGATAAGCGGATTGCAATGGAAGCCATTCTGTCATTCTCGATTAGATAAACCCAGATATCACCAATAACCTTGTTAGAATCCTTTTGGGCAATTCAAGATGAAAGCTCTTTGTCGGCGTATCTTCTTTCTCAAACAATAACTCTGGATTTTTTCCACTTTACTTGGACCCTTTCCCCAATAGGTATAGATTGATTTATCTGGCATCCATTCCTTGAGTGCAGGAACATCAGCAGCTATCATCGGTCTAAGAATCAGTTTATCCGTTTCGATGGTTGGCTTATTATTTATATAGTCAGCAAGAGCCATACGCACCTCCTAAAAGTTAAACTCTGATTCCCAATCAAACCTGCCACTTTCTTCATACGACTTAGGCCAATGTTTACACCACTCAGGAACACTTGGGTTTTCAATTCTATCAACACTTGGAACATAAGGCTTGAGATCAATTACCTTTGTTCCGTCAAAAGCATCGATATAATACAATCCGACAACTCCGTGCTCTACATCCACATAAGCAATATTTACGTTTGAAACCGCTATTGGGTTTGGCCTTTCCGGAGAATGTAAAGCAAATACTCAATCTCATTAGGACCATTCTTATATGGCTTTTCTTCAACCAAAACATTTCTGCTAGATTCATTGTCACAGCCGTCAGCCCACCAAAGAACCTGCATGACTGTAGCCATCTAACCCCTGAGTCCCTTCGCATACTTTTCGTCTAGATTAATACATACCATTTTCTCATTGTTTTCTATCTTTCCGATGGAAAGATCCTCATATTGTTCATGTCAGAACCTCCGTTTTCTTTTCTCGTCGGGCGCCCTATATATATTGTACAAAGTGTAATTTATACTTCAACCCCCTTTTTAAAACTCCCATCCTTATCGTTGCAATCATTGGAATTTTCTTGACCTGAAAGAAAGGATAAAACCACATCTACTTTTTGGCACAGCTATCATAAAATAGCACCCGCCGAAAACAACTTTTCGGCGGGTGTCGAATTCCTTGCGGTATGTCCCCGACTCGCGGGGTTCCTTTTGCTTATTCCTTGGGCTTGCCCTCGGGGCCGAACTCCATGCCTCCGCCGTCGGGGCTGGGGCTCGCCGCCGCTCAGGGGATGGGGTCGGAGACGGGATCTGCCGGGGCACGGCCGTTCCTTTCCGTCCGGGTCGGGAAGTTGTCCGCCAGGGCGGGGTCGTGGTCCTCCAGAATAGCCACCATCTCCGCGCCGGTGATGGTCTCCTTCTCCAGCAGGTACTCCACCACCTTGTCCATGTCCTCCCGGCTGTGGGAGAGGATCTCCACCGCCTTCTTGTAGCAGGCGTCGATGAGATCCGCACCGCCCGGTCCATGGCGGCGGCGGTGTCCTGGGCGCAGTCCATGCCGTAGCCGCCGTCCAGGTATTGGTTCCGGCGGGAGGCCAGCGCCATCATGCCGAACTCGTCGCTCATGCCGAACATGGCCACCATGTTGCGGGCGATGCCGGTGGCGTCCTGGATATCCTGGGCCGCGCCGTTGGTCATGGTGTGCAGTACCAGCTCCTCCGCCACGCGGCCGCCCATGGAGACAGTGACCTGGGCCAGCAGCTCATCTCTGGTGTGCAGGTGCTTGTCCTCCTCCGGCAGATGGAGCGTATAGCCGAGAGCGCCCTGGGTATGGGGACGATGGTGATCTTCCGCACCGGCTCGGTGTTCTTCTGCTTGTAGGCCACCATGGCGTGGCCCACCTCGTGGTAGGCCACCAGCTTCTTCTCAAACTCGCTGAGGACGCTGCCCTTCTTCTCCGCGCCGGCGATGACCAGCTCGAAGGCGGCCAGCAGATCCTCCTGGTTGACCGCCTTGCGGCCCAGGCGGACAGCCCGCAGGGCGGCCTCGTTGACCAGGTTGGCCAGGTCGGCGCCCACGGTGCCCGCGGTGGCGATGGCGATCTTGCGGAGGTCCACGTCCTCGGCCAGACGGATGTTGCGGGTGTGCACCTGGAGGGTGGCCAGACGGCCGGCCAGGTTGGGCCGGTCCACGATGATGCGCCGGTCGAAGCGGCCGGGGCGGAGCAGGGCCTGGTCCAGCACCTCGGGCCGGTTGGTGGCGGCCAGCAGGATGACGCCCTTGGTGGGGTCAAAGCCGTCCATCTCGGCCAGGAGCTGGTTGAGGGTCTGCTCCCGCTCGTCGTTGCCGCCCATGCGGTTGTCGCGGGACTTGCCGATGGTGTCGATCTCGTCAATGAACACGATGCAGGGGCCATCTTGTTGGCCTCCTTGAACAGGTCGCGGACGCGGGCGGCGCCCATACCCACGAACATCTCCACGAAGTCGGAGCCGGAGATGGAGAAGAAGGGCACGTTAGCCTCTCCGGCCACGGCCTTGGCCAGCAGGGTCTTGCCGGTGCCCGGCGGGCCCACCAGCAGCGCGCCCTTGGGCAGCTTGGCCGATTTCCGTGTACTTCTGGGGGTTGTGGAGGAAGTCAATGATCTCCACCAGGGACTCCTTGGCCTCATCCTGGCCGGCCACGTCCTGAAGGTGACGCCGGTCTTGCGCTCCACGTAGACCTTGGCGTTGGATTTGCCCAGGTTGCCGATGCCGCCGCCCATCTTGCCGGCCATCCACGCATCAGCAGGGGAAGACCACCATAATGAGCACCATGGGCAGGACCCAGGACAGCAGCACCGACAGAATGGGGTTGATGGGCTCCACGTATTCGGGGCCGAAATTGGTGACGCCGTGCTCCTCCAGCAGAGAGACAAGATCATCGTCCCGGATGCTTGCCTGGGTGATGGGGGCGCAGAAGTAGACCAGGGACTCCCTGCCGCCGGCGCTCTGGGCCTGATTCTGGCTCTGAACCGGCTGCTGCTGGGGCTGTCCCGTCAACAGGGGCAGGTCCAGCACTCCGCCGGTGGTCCCGCTCTCCTGGGGCGTCTGAGCGGCCTGACTGTCCTGCCCGCCCTCCTCCGGCGTGCGGACGGTCACCTCTCCGTCCTCGCCGACGGAGAGGGAATAGCCCTCCTTCAGCGTGAAGGTGTACTTGCCGCTTGACATAACCACGGACTCCACGGCATCCTGCATGATTAGCTGGCGGAACTGGCCGTAGGACACCTCCACGGAATTGGCCTGCTGTAGCCTGGATGTGGCCAGGTTGACCAGCAGGGTGAGAACCAGGGCCCACAGCAGGATAGAGACGATGGCCGTCATATTGCGCTTGTTGCCGCCGCCCTTGCCCCGGTTGTTGTTCTGATTGGAGTTCAAGTCTCGTTCCTCCTTGATGGGAAACATTCAATATTCAAAGTAATTATAGTTATAGCACAAGGAGTTTGAAAAACAAGGAACGGCGCGGCGAAACCTGTAAACTTTCTATGAAAACAAGGGGAGGCCCACCGCTCTTTTGCAGGAATGCGGCAATTTTGGCTTTTGATCCGCCGTCTTGTGGTATACTGTTGTCCAGTATCGGACCAATGAGAAAGGCAGGACAGACCATGAAGGAGCGCAGACCGGCCCCAGCGGGAGGCCGACGGCATCATCGAGGGCCGCAACGCCGTGACGGAGGCCCTGCGGGCGGGCACCTATCGACAAGATCTATCTGGCCGGGGAGACCGACGCGGCCCTGGGACATCGCCTCCACCGCCCGCTCAAGGGCGTTGTGGTGGTGGAGTGCGACCGGCGCAAGCTGGACGGCATGAGCCGCACCCACTCCACCAGGGGTGATCGCCCTGGCGGCGGTGCGGGAGTACGCCAGCGTGGACGACATCCTGGGGGCCGCCCGGGCCAAGGGGGCCCCTGATCGTGGTGTGCGACGAGCTGAGCGACCCCACAATCTGGGGGCGGTGATCCGCACCGCCGAGTGCGCGGGGCTCACGGCGTCATCATTCCCAAACGCCGCTCCGCCGGCCTGACCGCCGTGGTGGCCAAGACCTCTGCCGGGGCGGTGAGCCACGTGCCCGTGGCGGGTGGCCAACCTGCCCGCCCTGCTCAAGGAGCTCAAGGAGGCGGGCGTGTGGTGTTTGGCACCGCCGCTGACGGGGACCGGCTCCTGTACGACGCGGATTTGAAGGGCCCGGCCGCCATCGTCATCGGCAGCGAGGGGACGGCATGGGCCGCCTTGTGGCCGAGACCTGCGACTTCAAGGTGCGCATACCCATGCGGGGAAGCTCAACTCTCTCAACGCCTCCGCGGCGGCGCCATCCTGCTCTATGAGGCCGTGCGGCAGAGAATGCAATAAGCGGGACGGAAAGGCGGCGGCCTTTATGGCCGCCCGCGTATCAAATTATGCAAAGCAGGTGAGAACCATGTCCAAGGACCGGGACGACGAACGGAATACAGGTATGCCCGGCGAGGAGACGTTCTCCTGGAGGAGATTCTGGCGGAGTTCGGCGGCGGCGCGGCCAAGCCGCGGTGGAAGGAGGACACCATCCCCTTCCGGTGACGCCCGTTCCCAGCGCACGGCGCCGTCTCCCGCCGGGCCGCCCGGGCCGGGCAAGGTGGTGTCTTCCCGTCGGGCCGGCGGGAGGACCCCCCCGTTCCGCCGCCCCAGCCGGAGCCGGAGGAGCCGCCGGAGGACGGGGACAAGGTGTTGGAGTTCCCCGGTGAGGAGGGGCCGGCATCGGACAACCCCATTGCCGAGGGTCTCAACCGCCTGTTTCAGAAGGCGGACGACTACGCCGGACACATGTTTGAGGAGGAGGGCAAGGAGGACGACGAGGAGGTGCGCCGGGCGGAGGAGTACATCCCCGGCACCGACGAGGAGGAGCCGGAGGAGGTCTTCCGGGAGCGCCGCCCCGCCGCCAGCCGCCCCGCCCCGGATCTGCCCGCGGCGGAGCTGGCCCGGCGGTACGGCAAGGGCCTCAAGTCCATGGGGGTACGCTCGGTGCTGGTGTTCCTGCTGCTTCTGCCCGCCCTCTACCTGACCCTGGGGCTGTTCCCCTACCCGGCCGTGCTCACCCCGGAGCTGCGGGTGCTTGCCCTGGCGGGTATCCAGGGGGCGGCCATGCTGCTGGGGCTGGATGTGCTCATGCGGGGGCTGTTCCGACTGCTGCGGCTGGAGCTGGGCATGGATACGCTGCTGGTCTTCGCCGCCGCGGCCACCCTGGCCGACGCGCTGACCATGTACCGCCTGGACCCCCGGGACGGTCAGATGCCCTACTGCGCGGCCATTGTGCTGGGGATATTCTTTCTCCTGCGGCGCCAGGCGAAAGCGGCGTGGTCTGCGCATGGCCTGCCGCACGGCGGCCTCCGCCGCCCAACCCTATCTGGTCACCCTGGACGAGGGCAAGTGGAATGGCTGGGACACCTACGCCAAGTGGTCGGGGAGCCCATCGGCTTCGGTCGCCAGATGCAGGCCGCCGACGGGGCGGAGCGGATCTTCCACCGGGTCTGCCCGCTGCTGTTCATCGCGTGCCTTCTGCTCAGTGTGGTGGCCTCCATCGGCCGGGGCGCGCCGGAACGGCTGCTCTGGTGCCTGTCCGCCATGCTCACCGCCTGCGCCTCCCTGTCCGGGGCGCTGTGCTTCGCCCTGCCGTGGCTGAGCCTTACCCAGCGGCTGAGCAAGTCGGGGCCGCCATCGCCGGGTGGGACGGGGTCACTGCCACCGGCGGCAGCGGCATCCTGCTCAACGATACCGACTTTTCCCGCCGGGCTGTGTGTCCCTCAACGGCATCAAGATCTTTGGGGACTTTCCGGTGGACAAGGTGGTGTCCGACACCGCCACCCTTATCCGGGACGCGGGCTGCGGGCTGGACAAGCTCTTCCACGACCTGCTCCGCGCCCAGGGTGCGTGTACCGCCGCGCCTCCGACTTCTGCGTGTATGAGGGCGGCCTGTCCGCCGTCATCCGCGACCAGCAGGTGCTGGTGGGCTCGGCGTCCTTCATGCACCTGATGGAGATCACCTGCCCCAGGGACTCAACGTGAAAACGCGGTGTTCTGCGCCATCGACGGGGAGCTGGCGGGCATATTCGCCCTCAACTACACGCTCCACGGGGCGCTGGAACCGTCGCTGAACAGCCTCATCCGCAACCGGGTCACGCCGGTGATGGCCACCCGCGACTTCAACCTGATCCCCGCCATGCTGCGCCAGCGCTTCAAGCTGCCGGTGGACAAGATGGAGTTCCCGGCGGTGGAACGGCGGCGGGAGCTGTCCGATGAGGAGCAGCCCCACAGCGACATCCTCACCGCCGTCCTCTGCCGGGAGGGGTGGCCCCCTACCCGAGGCCGTGGTGGGGGCGGCCCGGCTGCGCCGGGCGGTGCGCACCGCCGCAGTGCTGGCCTGCCTGGGGCGGTGGCCGGCCTGCTGCTGGCCTTCTACCTCACCTTTGTATGCTCCTACGCCTCCCTGTCCGCCGCCAACCTGCTGGTGTTCCTGGTGATGTGGCTGGTGCCCACCCCGCTGATTGCCGGTATGGTGAACAAATATTGAACAAAGGGGCCCTGTCCGGATGGACAGGGCCTTTTGTAAACAATATGTAAACAGCACTGGAGGCGCGTTGACTTTGGCAAAGGGAAGCCTATGATTCCTTCGTACCCAAAATAATGCTTCAAACCGGGGAGGAATTTTGATTTGAAAGAACTGAAGGACAGTGAGATAAAGACTTCGCCCCCAAAAGCCGCTGATCTTCTACTATCTGGCGGCGCTGATTGTGCTGATGCTGCTGAACGTGTTTCTTTTCCCGTCCCTGCTGGAGCGCCAGGTGGTGGAGGTGCCGTACAGCCAGTTTTGACCATGGTGGACGGCGGCCAGGTGGAGCAGGTGGCCCTGGACGAGACGAGCCGGGAGATCGTATTTATTGCGAAGGCCGACGGCGGCCGGGAGGGCTATTACAAGACCGGCGTCTGGCCGGACGACGGCCAGCGGCTGCTGGCCCAGCTCCAGTCGGAGGAGGGATCACCTTCACCGCGGAGATCCCCACCCAGGCCAACCCCATCTCCTTCCTGGTGAGCTGGATTCTTCCCATTGTGATCTTTATCGTCATTGGGGAGCTGCTCTCCCGCTGGATGATGAAGCGCATGGGCGGCCTGCCCGGCGGGATGGGCAACGCCATGACCTTCGGCAAGTCGGGGGCCAAGGTCTACGTGGAGGAGGCCTCCACCGGCGTATCCTTTGCCGACGTGGCCGGCCAGGACGAGGCCAAGGAGTCGTTGATGGAGGTGGTGGACTTCCTCCACGGGCCGGAGAAGTACGCCGCCATCGGCGCCCGCCTGCCCAAGGGCGTGCTGCTGGTGGGGCCGCCGGGCACCGGCAAGACCCTGCTGGCCAAGGCGGTGGCCGGGGAGGCCAAGGTGCCCTTCTTCTCCATCTCCGGCTCGGAATTTGTGGAGATGTTCGTGGGCATGGGCGCGGCCAAGGTGCGGGATCTGTTCAAGCAGGCGGGGGAGAAGGCCCCCTGCATCGTGTTCATCGATGAGATCGACGCCATCGGCAAGAAGCGGGACACCGGCGGCCTGGGCGGCAACGACGAGCGGAGCAGACCCTCAACCAATTGCTGGCCGAGATGGACGGCTTTGACTCCAGCAAGGCGTCGTCCTTCTGGCCGCCACCAACCGGCCGGAGTCCCTGGACCCTGCCCTGCTGCGCCCGGGCCGGTTTGACCGGCGGGTGCCGGTGGAGCTGCCCGATCTCCAGGGGCGCATCGCCATTCTGAAGGTGCACGGGAGGCGGGTTCATATTGACGGGGACGTGGACTGGAGCGCCATCGCCCGGGCCACCGCCCGCCTCCGGCGCGGAGCTGGCCAACATCGTCAACGAGCCCTGCGGGCCGTCCGCCTGGGGCGGAAGACCGTCACCCAGGCCGATTTGGAGGAGAGCGTGGAGACCGTCATTGCCGGTGCGCAGCGCAAGAACGCGGTCATCTCCCTCAGGAGAAGCAGATTGTCTCCTACCACGAGGTCGGCCATTCCCTGGTGGCCGCCCTCCAGTCCCACTCCGCCCCCGTTACCAAGATCACCATCATCCCCGCACCTCCGGCCCTGGGGTACACCATGCAGGTGGACGAGGGGAGAAGATGCTCATGAGCCGCACCGAGCTGGAGAACAAGCTGGCCACCTCACCGGCGGCCGGGCCGCCGAGGAACTGATCTTCGGCCCGGACAACATGACCACCGGCTCCAACGACATCGAGCAGGCCACCAAGCTGGCCCGCGCCCTCGTCACCCGCTACGGCATGACGGAGGAGTTCGACATGGTGGCGCTGGAGACGGTGCAGAACCAGTACCTGGGGGCGACGCCGCCCTGTCCTGCTCGGCTGAGACGGCCGCCGCAGTCGACCGCCAGGTGGTGGAGCTGGTGCGCGCGGCCCACCAGAAGGCTCTCGGACTGCTGCGGGAGAACGCGTCCAAGCTCCGGTAGCTGGCTGGCTACCTCCTGGAGAAGGAGACCATCACCGGCGAGGAGTTCATGGAGCGGCTCCGGACATAACAGACATCAGCCGCCCCGCGCCTCTGGCGCGGGGGGCGGCTGTGCTTGGGCTTCAGCGCCCGGACAGGGCCTTCCAAAGCTTTCTGGTTGGGCAGCATCTTCCGGGGCGGGGTGAGCGCCCGGTAGCGCTCCGCCAGCTCCGGCGGGCGGCGGGGCCAGAAGGGGAGCAGCGGGGCGGCAAAGCCCTCAAAGGCGGCCAGGAAACTCGGTGGCCGTTTTGGGCCGGGGATAGAGGAGCATCAGCTCCAGGGCCTGGGCGGCCAGACGGTCGGCCTCCTCCGCCGGGCAGGCCGCAAGCTGGGTTTTCAGTGCCTCCACATGGACGGGCAGCTCTTCAGCGAAGGCGTCCACCAGACTGCCAAGCTTGGGATTGCCGTCCGAGCGGAGGAAGAAGCCGATGGCCTCCCCCAAGCTGGCCCTGCGGGCCTCCGGAAGCGCGTCCAGGAACCGGCTGTAGGCGTTCTGAAGGGCTTCCAGGGCCTGAACCGGAGTCTGGGGAGCGGCAGATTCCATAAACGATTCCTCCTTTGGGCAACATTATACGGCCCGGCCGGCCAAAAACAAGTGCCCCGCCAGCCGGCGGGCACTTGTTATGGACGGACAGGTTAGGCCTGGGCCTCCACATAGGCGTGGAAGGCGGCCTCGCCGGCGTCGGCGTTCTCGGCGATGAGGTAGAACACATAGCCGTCCTCCACCAGAATGCGGGCGTCCTCCACCTTGGGCAGGTTCTGGGCCAGGTACCAGGAGAAGGTGTCGTGCTGGGACTGGCGGTGGGCCTCCAGGGCCTCCTTCACGGCGGTCTCATCGGCGCCGTCGGCCAGCTTGGCCAGCACCATGATGTCAGGGGTGGTGTTCATGGAGGTGAAGCAGATGGCCTGCTCAAAGGTGTCCTCGGGCAGCTGGAAGAGGGTCGCCACCTCTGCGTTGTCGCTCCGCATGCCGAAGGCCATGCCGCTGTCCTCGCGGATCTGATAGGCGGTCTTCACCATGGGCTCGTTGTTGGGGGTGGTGATGTCGATGCGGTTGACATCCAGTTCGGGGTTCCGGTCTACCGTGTAGCCCTCCAGCATGGACAGAACGCCCGCCTCTACAAAGGTGATGCCGTCCGCCACCTGGGCGGTGGATTTCACCTGTTGGTCGTCCAGCCAAACACTGTTGTCGGCGAACTTGACGGTGATGCGGTTGTCCCCGAAGGTGAACCAGCTCTCGTTGTTCTCCTCATCCCAGTAGGCGGAGCCGTGGTCGGCTTCGGCCAGCAGGCGCAGGGGGAGCAGCTCCTCCCCGGAGACGCCGGGGATGCCGGTGAGATCCAGGGTTTCTCCATTGAGCACGATGGTCTGGCCGTAGCCGGTGTCGGCGGGGGCGATCACCAGCTCCGGCTCCTCCGCGGCCAGGGCGGGCAGGGCCATGGCCCCGGTGAGGTGAGGGTAAGGGCAAGCGTACCGAGTTTCTTCATTTGGATTCTCCTTTGCAGTTTGGGTTTGCACGCTCCTTAGACGAGAAGGCGGAGAAAAGTTCCCGCTGGAGGAAAAATTATTTGGATACCGGCGCGAAGGTTCCACCCACCAGGGCGCAGAGGGCCGCCGGAGCCAGCTCCACCTGGGCTCCGATTTTCCCGGCGCTGACCACGATGGCGTCCAGTCCTTCCACGCTCCCGTCCAGCACGGTGGGAAAAGGCTTTTCATCCCCACCGGGGAGCAGCCCCGTGGACGTAGCCGGTGAGAGGAGTAGCCTGGCCTGAGGGATCATCTCGATGGACTTCTCCCACAGCCCGGGCCGCCGCCTTCAGATCCAGCGAGCGGAGTACGGGGATGATAAAGACGTAGTGCTGGCGGCTGGCCCCTGGGTCACCAGGGTCTTGCACACCGAGGCGGGGTCCCGGTCAGGAGGGCGGCCACGCTGGCCCGTCCACCGCGCCGTTGGGGTGGGCGTAGTGGTGTGGAGTGTAAGGCACCCTTTTTGGTCTAAAATACGCATCACATTGGTCTTTTCTTCGGCCATGGTTGTCCGCTCCTGTCGGTTATGGTATGATCCTATATCATACTACAAACGAGGAGACGATGCAAATGCTGGATACAAAGGGATGCCGGGGCAGCTCATGAACATTGCCCAGCGGCTTTTGTCCATTGACAGCCCCAGCGGCTTTACGGATCAGGTAGTGCGAGAGGCGGAGCAGATCGCCCGGGATCACGGCTACGCCGTCCGCCGCACCAACAAGGGAAACCTGGTGGTGTCGGTGCCCGGCCGGGAAAGGGGAAGCGCGTCGGCCTGTGCGCCAACATCGACACCCTGGGCCTCATGGTGCGCTCCATCACCGCCGAAGGCATGCTGATGACCACCAGAATCGGCGGGCCCATCCTGCCCACCCTGGACGGGGAGTACTGCCGCATCCACACCAGGGACGGCCGGATATACACCGGAACCATCCTGTCTCTGTCCCCGGCGGCCCACGTCTTTGACGACGTGCTCACCCGCCCGCGGGACGAGAAGGACCTGGCCGTGCGCATCGACGCGGTGGTGGAGGACCGGGCCGGCGTGGAGGCCCTGGGCATCGCCCCGGCGACTTCGTGTGCATCGACCCCAAGACCGTGGTCACCGACAGCGGCTTCCTCAAGTCCCGGTTTATCGACGACAAGGGGCGCAGCCTGTCTGCTCACCCTGCTGAGGCTGATGCACATCGCCGGGCAGCGGCCCCGGTACGATACCGAGGTGTGCTGGACGAGCTGCTGGCGGTGGACATGGGCTGCGACGACTTGAGCTGCACCGAGCGCCAGGTGTCCATCTGCGCCAAGGACAACGGCGGCCCCTACGACTATGGCATGGTCACCCGCCTGGTGGAGCTGGCCCGGGCCAACGCCATCCCCTACGCGGTGGACATCTACCCCCACTCCTCTGACATCACCGTGGCCTGGCACGCGGGCATGGACGCCCGGCCTCATCGGCCCCGGCGTCCACGCCTCCCACGGCATGGAGCGGACGCACTTTGAGGGGATGAAGGCGACGATCGACCTGGTGGCGCTCTATCTGGAGCTGGGCTGAGGCGCGTCCGCTCCATGCGCGCCGGGTGGCGGGAGTCCGGCGGAATTCACTTCCGCCGGGCGATAGAACAAAGGGAAACCGGGCCCCGCGGGCCGCAGGCCCGTGGGCGGCGGACGCACTTTGAGGGGATGAAGGCGACGATCGACCTGGTGGCGCTCTATCTGGAGCTGGGCTGAGGCGCGTCCGCTCCATGCGCGCCGGGTGGCGGCAAAAAATCGCCGCTGAACGGCGTCTTGCCCTGTCACAAGGCTGAGAGTTTGATATAATAAAGGGTAATTTTGAGGAGGGGGCATACGGCCGTGAAATACAAGCAGTGGAACCGGGCGGCCAGTGCCCCTCAGGCGCGGGCCGCCATGGAGGCGGCGGGGTGCCGCCCCTGGCGGCGCTGACCCTCTGCGCCCGCGGGCTGGACACCCGGAGAAGGCCAGCGCCTTTCTGGGCGCCGGCCGGGGCCAGCTCCTGGACCCGTTTCTCATGAAGGACATGGACCGGGCCGCGGCGCGGGTGTGCCGGGCGCTGGCGGCGGGGGAACACATCGCGGTCTACGGCGACTACGACGTGGACGGCATCACCTCCACCTGCCTGCTCACCGACTTCCTCCGCCGGGAGGGACGGTGATCCCTATATCCCCGACCGGATGGAGGAGGGCTACGGCCTCAACCGGGAGGCGGTGGCCGCCCTCCGGGGCCAGGGGTGGGCCTCATCGTCACGGTGGACTGCGGCATCACCGCCGTGGAGGAGGCGGCCTGCGCCGCCTCCCTGGGGGTGGAGCTGGTGATCACCGACCACCACGAGTGCAAGGCCGCCCTGCCCGCCGCCGCGGCGGTGTTGGACCCCGCCGGGCCGACTGCCCCTATCCCTTCAAGTGCCTGGCCGGGGTGGGGTGGCCCTCAAGCTGGTGTTGGCCCTGGGCGGCCCGGCCCGGCGGGACGAGCTGCTGGAGCGCTACGCCGATCTGGCGGCCATCGGCACGGTGGCCGATGTCATGAGCCTGACGGGAGAGAACCGCACCATTGTGCGCCTGGGGCTGGAGGCCCTGCGCCGCACCGGGCGGCCTGGGCTGCGGGCCCTGCTCCACGAGGCGGGGCTGGATGAGCGGCCCTTACCGCCACGGCCATCGGCTACACCCTGGCCCCCGCATCAATGCCTCCGGGCGGATGGGGTGCGCCCCCTGGCTGGGGAGCTGCTCCTCACGGACGATCCGGCCCGGGGAGGAACTCTCCCGGCCCTGTGCGACCTCAACCGGGAGCGGCAGGCCATTGAGGCGGAGATCTATACCGAGTGCCAGGCCATGGCCGAAGCCCTGCCCCGGCCGCAGAGGCACGCCCTGGTGCTGGCCGGGGAGCAATGGCACCAGGGGGTGGTGGGCATCGTGGCCTCCCGTCTGGCGGAGAAGTACTCCTGCCCGGCGTTTATGATCTGCCTACAGGACGGCAAGGGCAAGGGCTCCTGCCGTTCCTTCGCGGGCTTCAACCTGTTCGCCGCCCTGGAGCGCTGCGCTCCCCTGCTGGAGGGCTTCGGCGGCCATGCCCTGGCGGCGGGCTTCACCATCCGGGAGGAGAATATCCCGGCCTTTGCCGCCGCCATGAACGACTATGTCTGCGCCTGTACCGGCGGGGAGGAGATGGTTTCCGCCCTGGACATCGACGGGGAGCTGGACGATGTGGGCCTGCTCACCCTGGAGGGAGTGGAGGGCCTGGAGCTGCTGGAGCCCTACGGCGCGGGCAACCCAAAGCCGGTGTTCTCCCTGTCTGGCTGCCTGGTTTCCGCCGTGAACGAGGTGGGCGGCGGGCGGCACCTGAAGCTGAAGCTGACCGCGTCCGGCCGGTCGTTCGACGCCATTTTCTTCTCGGCCACCGCCGAGGAGGCAGGGGTGGGGCCGGGCGACCGGGTGGACGTGGCCTTCACGCCCCAGATCAACGAGTACCGGGGTGGCGGAGCGTCCAGCTCCAGCTCTGCGATCTGCGCCCCGCCCTCACCCGGGCCCAGGCCGAGCGGGCCCTGTACGAGAAGTTCCGCCGGGGAGAGCCCCTTACCCGGCAGGAGGCGGAGGCCCTGCTGCCCAGCCGGGAGGAGTTCGTCACCCTGTGGCGCTACCTGAAGGGCCACGCGGGCAGGCCCGCTGGAGGCCACGGCCCACCGCCTGGCCCGCAGCATCGCCCGCTCCGCCGGCCGGCGGGAGACGGTGATGCGCACCCTGGTGTGCCTGGAGGTCTTTGACGAGCGGGGGCTCATCCGCCTGGAGCACACCACCGACCACCTGCACATCGCCCTGCGCAGCGTGGACGGCAAGGTGAATCTGGACGATTCATGTATCATGCGGAAATTGCGGCATATATTATCCAACGGGTGAGCCGGCCGGGCCGCCCGCTGGCATTCTGATTGCTTTACGTGAGGTGGCTGGTATGGACCCCATCCTGGAGCGCTATCAGGCGCTGGAGGATAAAATCAAGGAATACAACCCGGCGCTGGATGCCCAGCGCCTGTTCCGCGCGTTCACCTACGCCGACAACGCCCACGCCGGACAGCTGCGCAAGGACGGCTCCCCTATATCACCCACCCCCTGGCAGTGGCGGAGATCGTAGCGGAGCTGGAGCTGGACACCGACTCCATCATCGCCGCCCTGCTCCACGACTGCATCGAGGACACCGGGGCCACCCACGAGGAGATCGCCAAGCTCTTCGGACCCACGGTGGCCGATCTGGTGGGGGTCACCAAGCTGACCCGGGTGCAGTACACCTCCAAGGAAGAGGAGCAGATGGAGAACCTGCGCAAGATGCTCATGGCCATGGCCAAGGACATCCGGGTGATCCTCATCAAAATCTGCGACCGGCTGCACAACATGCGCACCATGGAGTACCAGAGCGCCCGCAAGCAGAAGGAGAAGGCCCTGGAAACCATGGAGATCTATGCGCCCATCGCCCACCGCCTGGGCATGCAGCGCATCAAGTGGGAGCTGGAGGACACCTCCCTGCAATACCTGGATCCCATCGGCTACAGGGAGATTGCCGACGAGCTGGCCGCCCGCTCCGCCGCCCACGAGGAGTTCCTGGCCTCCATCCAGCTGCGCATCCAGCAGCGGATGGAACAGGAGGGCATCCGCTGCACCATCTACGGCCGGGTGAAGCATATTTACTCGATCTACCGCAAAATGTATACCCAGAACAAGACCATGGACGAGATCTTCGACCTCTATGCCTTCCGGGTCATCGTCGACGACATGCCCGAGTGCTACAATGTCCTGGGCGTCATCCACGACCTGTTCAACCCCGTGCTGGGCCGGTTCAAGGACTATATCTCCACCCCAAGCCCAACGGCTACCAGTCCCTCCACACCACCGTCATCGGCCGGGAGGGCATCCCTTCGAGGTGCAGATCCGTACCTGGGAGATGCACCAGACCGCGGAGTACGGCATCGCGGCCCACTGGAAGTACAAGCAGGGCATGGCCAACGCCAAGCTGGGCACCGAGGAGGCCTTCGAGTGGGTGCGCAAGCTGCTGGAGAGCCAGCAGGACGTGGACGCCGAGGAGTTCGTGCGCACCATGCGGGTGGATCTCTTCGCCGACGAGGTGTTCGTCTTCACCCCGGGACGTGATCAACCTGATCGCCGGGGCCACCCCCATCGACTTCGCCTACAACATCCACTCCGCCGTGGGCAACCACATGACCGGGGCCAAGGTCAACGGCCGCATGGTCACCTTCGACACCCCGCTGAAAAACGGCGACATCGTGGAGGTCATCACCTCCAAGTCGGCCCACGGCCCCAGCCGGGACTGGATGAAGATCTGCAAGTCCAACGAGGCCCGCAACAAGATCCGCCAGTGGTTCAAGAAGGAGCGGCGGGAGGAGAACATCGCCACCGGCCGCGCCTCCTTCGAGTCGGAGCTCAAGCACGTGGGCCTCTCCTGGCCGCCATCACCGCCGAGGACGTGCTCCCCTTCATCCTCAAGAAGGTGCGCTTCGGCACCCTGGACGCGCTGTACGCCGCCATCGGCTACGGCGGCATGTCCGCCCAGAAGGCGGTGGTGCGGGTCAAGGACGAGATGGCCCGCCTGGACCGGCTCCACGCCGAGCAGTCGGCCGCCGCCCAGGAGCCCATTCACCCTCCACCTCCAACCCGCCCACCGTCCCCATCCGTGGGGGCAAGACCAGCCAGTCGGGCATCATTGTGGAGGGCATTGACAACTGCCTGGTCAAGTTCGCCAGTGCTGCACCCCGTGCCCGGCGATCCGGTGGTGGGCTTTATCACCCGGGCTTCGGCGTGTCGGTCCACCGGGCGGACTGCCCCAACGCCTCCGACGCCAAGCGGGCGGAGGAGCCGGGCCGCTGGATCAGGGTGGACTGGGCCACCGGGGAGCTGGCCACCTACCAGACCGCCCTGGACATCTCCGCCAAGGATCGGGACGGCCTGACCCTGGACGTGGCCATGGCCCTCTCCGCCGCCAAGGTCAAGACCACCAGCCTGTCCGCCCGCTCCATGCCGGACGGCTACGCCACCGTCAGCATCGTCCTGGAGGTCAAAATCAGGAGGAGCTGACCAACGTCCTCAACAATCTGGGGCAGATCCAGGGCGTGTATCAGGTGAAACGGGCCAGCGGCTGGGTCTAGGGTATATCCTAGATACGAGCCTGCGTGCCGGCAAAGCCGGCGACTTGGCTCGATACCCCGGTTTCGCGCCCCGTGGCGCGGGTCGGGGTGTCTTTCCGGGAAGCACCCGCAAGGGGTACGCCGTATCCGTAGGGCGGCAAAGCCGCCAACGGCTACGCAGTAAATTCCCGGAAAGACGAATTTTGAATTGATTTCCGCCCTGGCGGGCGGAAACTCTGCGAGGCCGTAGGGGCGGATATCATCCGCCCGCCCGGTTTAAGGAGAATGGAATATGACTAAGATAGAGAACATGCGGGAGGACAGCGGCCTGGGCCGGCTGCTCTCGAGTGTTTCGCCGGGGCGAGCGGCTCCGGCGGAGCTGCGCCTGAGCGCGGAGCAGGCCGAGGAGCTGGCCGCCGCCTATCCCGCCGACGTGCGGCCCATGGGCGGGAGCTGGTATGAGATTACGTTCCAGGGGGCGTTTACCTATGGCAATTGAGTTGGTGCCTGTTCTGCTGGGCTCCGACATCAATGCGTACAGCATGGCCCGGGCCTTTCACGAGGCCTACGGCGTAAAGACCATCGTCTACGGCATGTTCCCCGCCAGCGTGTGCGCGGGAGCAGGATCATCGACTACCGGGTGCGGGAGCACAACGACCGGGTGGACAAGGTGCTGGAGAACGTCACCGAGGTGGCCCGTGAGTTTCCCGACAGAAAGATTCTGGTGCTGGGCTGCGGGGACAACTACCTCAACGCCATCTCCGCCAATCTGCCCCGCTACCCGGAAAACGTCATCGCCCCTATGTGAGCCTGGACATGCTGGACACCCTGATCAACAAGGAGAAGTTCTATCAGCTGTGCGACCGGTACGGCATCGACCACCCGGCCACGGTGGTGTACCACAAGGGCATGGGCCACGCGTTCGAGCTGCCCTTTGACGGCCCCTTCGTGGTCAAGCCCGCCGAGTCGGACACCTACTGGAAGCATCCCTTCCCCACCCAGAAGAAGGCCTAGATCCTCCAGACCCGGGCGGAGGTGGACGCGGTCATCGACCAGATCTACGGGCGGGTATGAGGACGCGCTGATCCTCCAGGAGTTCATTCCCGGAGACGACAGCTTTATGCGGGTGGTGACCAACTACTCCGGCGCGGACGGGAAGGTGCGCCTCATGTGCGTGGGCCACGTCCTGCTGGAGGAGCACACCGGCCACGCCATCGGCAACCACGCGGTGATCATCACCGAGCCGGAGCCGGAGCTGTGCGAAAAGCTGCGGGGCTTCCTGGAGGCCATTGGCTTTGTGGGCTTCTCCAACTTCGACATCAAGTACGACCAGCGGGACGGCAAGTTCAAGGCCTTTGAGATCAACTGCCGCCAGGGCCGGAGCAACTACTACGTCACCGGCGCGGGTACAACCTGGCCAAGTACCTGGTGGAGGATGTCATCGAGCACAAGCCCTGCGCCCTGACCGTGACCCAAAACCGCCATCTGTGGTGGGTCATCCCCCAAGGTGGCCTACGACTACGTCAATCCCCGGTACCACCAGGAGATGCGCGCCCTGGAGCGGGCCAATGCCGCGGTCAACCCCCTGTTCTACCGGCCGGACAACGGCCTGATGCACAAGCTGCGCATCCTCCGGGGCCAGCACCGCTACGTGGGCTGGTATGCCTCGTGCATGGAGAAAGTAAAATGACAGAACAGCGCCTCGGCATTTTAGGCGGCATGGGCCGCCCCACCCGGCTTGCGCCGTGCGGGGACCCCGATGATCTCATCTGCCCGGGGTAAATGAATTGCCCCGGCATCAAGGTTTTGGCCTTCGGCCAAAACGCTTGTGACGCCGCACTCGCGGCGGGCCCCATGCCGCTGCATAACAGGAGGGACGGGTATGTCTGAACAGCGTCTCGGTATTTTAGGAGGCATGGGCCCCCAGGCCACCCAGGATTTTTACCAGCGGATTCTGGACCGCACCGACGCCTCCTGCGACCAGGAGCACCTGCCCACCCTGATCTGGAGCGATACCTCCATGCCCGACCGCACCGCCGCCATCCTGGGCGGGGACGCGGAGGGCTGCTACCGCCGCCTGCTGGACGGGGCCAGACTGCTGGAGCGGGGCGGCTGCACCGCCCTGGCCATCCCCTGCAACACCTCCTACTACTTTGCCGACCGCCTCCAGGGGATATCGCCATCCCCTCATCCACATGCCCCGGGAGACCGTGGGCGTGCTGGCGGCGGACGGGAAAAGCGGGCGGGTATCCTGGCCACCGACGGCACGGTTCAGACCGGCATCTACCAGAGGGAGTGCCGCCCGGGGCATGGAAGGCGTGACGCCCCGCCGACGCAGAAGCTGGTCATGAGCATCATCTACGACGAGATCAAGCGGGGCGAGAAGGGCTCCCGGGAGAAGTTCGCGGCCATCGACCGCTGGCTGCGCGCCTCCGGCTGCGACGCGGCCATCCTGGGCTGTACCGAGCTGTCCGTCTACCGCACCTACCACGGCCTGCCCGACTACTATCTGGACGCCATGGAAATCCTGGCGGAAAGGTGTATCACCGCCTGCGGCTACCGGCTGCGGATGGTGTAGTGGGAGAGGGCGGGCGGAGAGGAGCCCCGCCTGCCTTTGTACCCGAAGAGGCCGATGCCCACATCGGCCCGCGCGTTCGGCCTTCCCAAAAATGATTGACTGGTGGTGAATCCGTATGTCCAACCGAACCCGTCTGCCCTTGGGGACTATTATCAGCTCTTGCTCCGCCATGGACTGCTGGCGGACGCGGCCCCCCTGGCCGCCGACCTGACCCACCCGGTGTCCCTGGTGTCCTGTGACTCCAAGCTGGTCATCCCCAACACCCTCTTTGTCTGCAAGGGGGTCAAATGTAAGGAGGAGTACCTCCGCTCCGCTATGGAACAGGGGCCTTCACCTATGTCAGCGAGCGGGAGTATCCCGCCGTCCCCTGCCCTGCATCCGGGTCACCGATATCCGGCAGGCCATGGGCCTCTTGGCCGACCGGGCCTACGGCCATCCCTCCGGGCGCTGCGGATCACCGGCATCACCCGCACCAAGGGCAAGACCACCACGGCCTATTATATTAAGTCCATCGTGGATGCCTGGCTGGCCGGACAGGGCCACCGGGAGAGCGCCCTGCTGTCCACCATCGTCACCGACGACGGGGTGGAGCGCAGGCCCGCCAAGCTGACCACGCCGGAGCCGCTGGATCTCCAGCGCCACCTCTGGAACGCGGTGTCGGCGGGGGCGGATTATCTGACCATGGAGGTATCCAGCCAGGCCCTCAAGTACGGCCGGGTGATCGGGTGGAGCTGGCCTGCGCGGTGTTCCTCAACATCGGGGAGGACCACATCTCCCCGGTGGAGCACCCCGATCTGGAGGACTACCTCAACTCCAAGCTGCTGATCTTCCAGCAGGCCCGGAGCGCCTGTGTCTGCCTGGACTGCGACCATGTGGAGCGGGCGCCGCGGCGGCCGCCTGCCCCGGGTGGTGACCTTCTCCCAGAAGTTCCCTCCGCCGACGTGTACGGCCCAGGTGCGCGCGGAGGGGACCGCATTGCCTTCCATGCGCACCCCCGCTATGAGCGGGAGCTGGCCATTTCCACACCGGGCCTGTTCAATGTGGAAAACGCCCTGGCCGCCGTGGCGGCGGCGGAGGTCTACGGCATTCCCGCCGAGGCGGTGGCCGCCGGACTGGTGCGGGCCTTCGTGCCCGGCCGCATGGAGCACTATGTCAGCGCCGACGGGGAGATTTCGGTGATTGTGGACTACTCCCACAACGGCATGAGCCTACAGAACGCCCTGCGCCCGTCCGGGCGGAGTACCCCGGCCGGGAGCTGACCGTCCCTTCGGCTGCACCGGCGGCAAGGGCATCGACCGCCGGGAGGGCATGGGCAACGCCGCCGGAGAGTGGGCCGACCGGATTATCCTCACCGAGGACGACCCCGGCCCCGAGGAGGTGGAGGCCATCTGCGCCGATATCGGCGTGTTCCTCACCGCCCACGGCAAGGATTACACCGTGATCCCCAACCGGGAGGCGGCGGTGGAGACCGCCATCCTGCCGCCGCCCGGCGGTGGTGTTGCTGGCGGGCAAGGGATGCGAGGAGGCCCAGAAGCGGAAGAACGGCCCGGAGCCCTGCATCCCGGACGGGACGCTGGCCCGGCGGGCGCTGGACAAGTACAATGCTGGATAAGTGGTTCGCAGCCGCCGGGGCCGCCGCCTGGGGCGGCGTGGCCTTCCGGCGGCTGCTTCCGTTTTTGTCCACCGGTGCCCGGGAGAAGGTGGAAACCCTCTGCCCCGCTCCAGAGACTGTCCTGGTGGCGGCCTTCCCCTACTACGCCGGGAGCGGCCGGGCAACCTGTCCCTCTACGCCGGGGAGGACTACCACCGGGTGGTCACCCGGCGGCTGAATACGGTGTGTGATGCCCTGCGCCGGAAATACCCGGGGGAATTGTTTGTCCCCGCCGCCGACAACTCCCCTACCGGAGCGGGAGGCCGCCTGGCTGGCAGGCATCGGCCTGCGGGGAAAAACGGCCTGCTGATCCTGCCGCCCTACGGCACCTATGTATTTCTGGGTACCATTCTCACCGGGGCGGCGCTGGACGTGCCGGAGCGCCCCGCCGCGCCGGACTGCCCTGACTGCGGGGCCTGCCGGGCGGCCTGCCCCGCCGGGGCCATGGGGGAAGGGGGGCCGGACGTGTCCCGCTGCCTGTCCGAGCTGACCCAGAAGAAGGGGGCGCTGACGGAGGAGGAGGCCGCCCGGCTGCGCGCCCACCCCTCATCTGGGGCTGCGACTTCTGCCAGAAGGCCTGCCCCTACAACGCCGCCCGGCGCTGTCCCCGTTGCCGGAGTTTTCCACATCTCTGGTAGACGCTTTGGAAAACTCCGATCTCGAGGGGCTCACCAAACGCATGTTCCGGGATAAGTACGGGGGCCGGGCCTTCGCCTGGCGGGGCCCCGGTCCCCTGCGGCGCAATCTCGGGCTGAAAGAGGAATAAAACCGCCTTTCCCGTCCAAACTAGCAGTAAAGTTTGGGAGAAAGGCGGTTTTGTCATGCAAGTACGCGATCTTATGAACCCCAGCGTGGTCTCCATCACCCCCAGCGAGTCGGCCTCCCTGGCGGCCCGGCTCCTGTCCCGGCACAACGTGGGCTCCCTGCCCGTCTTCGGTGAGGACGGCGGCCTGCGGGGCATTGTCACCGACCGGGACATCATCCTGCGCTGCGTGGCGGCGGAGGAGGACCCCTCAAGACCCAGGTGAAGGACATCATGACCCGCAACTGCGCGGTGGTGTCCCCGACGACGACGCCAGAGAGGCCACCCGGATCATGGCGGCCAAGCAGGTGCGCCGCCTCCCCGTGCTGGAGGGGGGCAAGGTGGTAGGGATGGTCTCTCTGGGGGATCTGGCCCAGTGCCGCCAGTTTGACATGGAGGCCAGCAAGGCCCTCTGCGAGATCTCCGACCAGGTAAAGCACGGCTACGTGGAGTAGTCGTTTCCCCGGCAGACTGAAAAACCGCCCCCGGAGCATGCCGGGGGCGGAAATCATGTTGCGGCAATCAGCCCTTTTCTTGAGGCCTCGCGCATGCGGGCCGCGTGGTCCAGCAGGCGCTTGCGCAGGCGCAGGGATTCGGGAGTGACCTCCAGCAGCTCGTCATCGGCCAGAAACTCCAGGCACTGCTCCAGGCTCATCTGGCGGGGCGGGGTGAGACGCAGGGCGTCGTCGGAGCCGGAGGCGCGCATGTTGGTCAACTGCTTCTTTTTGCAGATGTTAACCGAGATGTCCTCCTGCTTGGGGTCTCGCCCACCACCATGCAGGCATAGACGGGCACGCCCGCGCCGATGAACAGCACACCACGCTCCTGGGCGTTGTAGAGGCCGTAGGTGACGCTCTCACCGGTCTCGAAGGACACCAGGGAGCCGGAGTTGCGGCGCTGGATCTCGCCCTTCATGGGGCATAGGAGTCAAAGACCGAGGCCATGATGCCCTCGCCCTTGGTGTCGGTGAGGAACTCGTTGCGGTAGCCGAACAGGCCGCGGGAGGGCACCAGGAACTCCAGCTTCATCCGATCACCCACCGGAGTCATCTCCAGAAGGTCGCCCTTGCGGGCTCGATCTTCGATGACCGCGCCCACGCTGTCGCTGGGTACGTCCACCACCAGACGCTCCACCGGCTCGCACATTTTGCCGTCAATCTCCTGGTAGAGCACGCGGGGAGACCTGGAACTCGTAGCCCTCCCGGCGCATAGTCTCGATGAGGATGGACAGGCTCATCTCGCCCCGGCCCGCCACGTTGAAGGCGTCGGTGGAGTCGGTCTCGGTGACCCGCAGGGACACGTCCTTCATGGTCTCGCGGAACAGCCGCTCCCGGATCTGGCGGGAGGTGACGAACTTGCCCTCCTTGCCCGCGAAGGGGGAGTCGTTGACGGAGAAGGTCATCTCGATGGTGGGGGCGGAGATCTTCACGAACTCGATGGGCTCCACCGCGTCGGGCGCGCAGATGGTGTCGCCGATGGTGATCTCGCCGATGCCGCTCATGGCGATGATGTTGCCGGCGGTGGCCTCGGTCACCGGCACCCGGCCCAGGCCGTCAAACTGATAGAGGGCGGTGGCCTTGGCCTTCTGAGGCGCGGCGTCGGGCTGGTGGAAGTTGCATACCGCGATCTCCTGGTTCTGCTTGACAGTACCCCGCTCGATGCGGCCGATGGCGATGCGGCCCACGAACTCGCTGTAATCGATGGAGGAGACCAGCATCTGGAGGGGGCCTCCGTGTCCGCCTCCGGGCGGGGATATAGTTGAGGATGGTCTCAAACAGGGGCACCAGGTCGGTGCCGGGCACGTCGGGGAGTAGGAGGCGGTGCCCTGGCGGCCGGAGCAGAACAGGGTGGGGACTCAAACTGCTCGTCGGTGGCGTTCAGATCCAGCAGCAGCTCCAGCACCTCGTCCATGACCTCGTGGATGCGCTGGTCGGGGCGGTCGATCTTGTTGACCACCACAATGACCCGGTGGCCCAGCTCCAGGGCCTTGGACAGCACAAAGCGGGTCTGGGGCATGGGACCCTCGGCGGCGTCCACCAGCAGGCTGACGCCGTTGACCATCTTGAGGATCCGCTCCACCTCACCGCCAAAATCGGCGTGGCCCGGCGTGTCCACGATGTTGATCTTCACGTCCTTGTAGTGGACGGCGGTGTTCTTGGCCAGAATGGTGATGCCGCGCTCCCGCTCCAGATCGTTGGAGTCCATGACCCGCTCCACCGTGGCCTGGTTCTCGCGGTAGATGCCGCCCTGCTTGAGCATTTCGTCCACCAGGGTGGTCTTGCCGTGGTCGACGTGGGCGATAATGGCGACGTTTCTCAGCTTCGTATCTTGCAAAGTGGTGCACCTCTCAGTTTATTCCGAAATCTGTCCAATATCATTGAAAGCTCGACCACATATTATACCGTAGAACAGTAACGCGCGCAACTGATTTTGCAAAAACGTCCAAATCGGGGACAAAACACCCCTTGCCGTTGACAGGCGCGGGAATTGGGGTACAATATCAAAGCATCTGCGCGCCAGTTTTTCCACAATTTCATATGCGCCTGTAGCTCAGCTGGATAGAGCGACCGCCTCCTAAGCGGTAGGCCGGAGGTTCGAATCCCCTCAGGCGTGCCAAAGGAAAGGGACATCCGCAAGGATGTCCCTTTCCAACCTCCGGCTGCCGGGAATGGGTGTCTCCCAGGCAATTTCAAATATCCGCGGGCAGATGCGGTCTGCGCTTCTATTCGTGTTATTTCTGGGCGGCCGGTAAGCAGGGGCGGGTCATAGTATTCTTTTCAAATAAAGTTAATGGCCTATTTTTACTGTTACTATAGCCTGTCCAGGTGGCTCTTTCAAGTCCTCTGAATAGGATTCTTTACAACCTTTCCCAAAGAAGGTATATCTGCTCGGGCAAGTGTTCCACATGTCCAAGGCATCCTCCGTCACCACTATATAACTCTTTAGCTGTCTATTTTCTTGTGTTTATAGGCTCTCTATCAACGCTGAAGCGAAAATGGGTAATGGATGCAGTAAATGGCATGGTACAGGCTCAGGAGCAGGCAGAGGCTTTAACAAAGCACGCACAGGCTAAAGATAGACTCACTCCTGCTTGCCTTGTTGGATATGCCTAAAGCAGTCTGGTATCTGGAGCGGACAGATGTTGTAGTTTCCGTTGCCCCTCGTTCTGATTCCCCATGGAATGACACCGCAACTCTATCACGTTTTGGAATTCTCAGTAATTAACAGCTATAAAAAATTTCCCCATATCAGAAGCAAAGAGCAATGAGTGCGTTAGTTTAAGCTTCCTCAGTTCTTCTGAAAGAAGTCCTGCAATGATAAAGCTATTCGACTTCATAATCATCATAGTATTACTACCAGCAAAGTGCTGTCCTATTGATCTCCAGAAGTTTGCAGCAAACAACTGTAGACTAGATAGTATCAAGTCCATCTCATTCTTCACTTCTGTCCCATAGATCATTTCGGCAACGCGAAGTAGAAATGAGCTCTCTATACCTGAAACAATTGTAATCTCGCGTGAATCAAACTATATACCATTTTTGATATACAGCCTTTCCCAAAAATTCTCCTTGATAGCTCCTACCTATAATTTTCGCATTTGCCGCAATATGTAAAGAAGCGGTCAACAGCGTATTGATCTTTTCTTCCAGTCGCGCTTCAAAGTCACTGTTCTTTGCAGGCGCGGCTAGAATACCCTTTCCTATGATCGCCATATCTGCTGTTGCTATATGCTCCAATAGCCATCCAATTCCGCTTCCGACAAAATCTTGTATCTCTTCTTTACTGCACTCACCACGCTTGACAATATCTTGATATTTTTTTAGCTGGATATTGCAAAATTCATCGTGCAACATCTTGTGTAATGTATACCCAGTGTAGCCGATTTTGCGCATGTATTCCTCTTCCGCCTTAGCATGACGCTCAAAATAGCTGGTTATATAAGTTAAAGTTTCCCGAACGAGGAATATACGATAATTTGCCTCATCTCCTCGTTCCCGTAACTTATTCAAAACCTGATCGGCCATTTGGAATAGCTGCTGATGTTCCTTGTCTAATTTTTCTATACCCGTAATATAATTGTCATTCCACCTAATCATACCTGTTCTCCTTCAATCTATTTTAGTTACAAAATAAGTGAGTCAGCATATCCTCCTTTAATGTTTCAGCAGAGCAATCTTTGGGAGCTGTTTTCCTGTTTGACTGTATAACGCCCGGGCGGAGGGATTTATTGCGCAATAAAGGGAAATTTAAAACCAATAGAGTTTATAGGAAAATGCGGTGGACTGCCAGGAAAAATGGACAGGGCACTGGAAAAAGCGGCGAAAGAGGGCGGGATTTTCTCTGTTGCTTTTTCCCTGAGGAACCATTATACTATATATTATGGAAACCATTTATGCAAATGGAGGATTACATATGAAAGGAAAGCGAGTTCTCTCTCTGGCGCTGGCCGCGCTGATGACGCTCTCCCTGCTGGTGGTGCCCGCAGCGGCCGTCAGCTTTACCGACATGACCAATCACTGGGCCAAGGACGATGTGGAGTACCTGGCTACCCAGGGGGTGGTCAAGGGGATCAGCGCCACCACCTTTGCTCCAGACCAGAAGATGACCGCCTGTGAAGCGCTGCTGTTTTGCTCCCGTGCCACCGGCGTGGGCCATTGACAAGGAGGCCATCGCCGAGGACTGGGAGGACGAGCTGAAGGAGATCCTGCCCGAGGAGATGTACGCCTGGGCGGCCCAGGAGATGGCCGTCTGCCTGGAGACCGGCATCATCTCGGAGACCGAGCTGCGGGCCCTGAGCAGCGCGGGCGGGCTGGTGAAGTCCATCACCCGTGAGACGCTGGCCATGTATCTGGTGCGGGCCATGCAGCTCGCCCCTGGCCCAGAGCCTGACCTCCTACCCCATGAGCTTTGCGGACACTACCTCTATTTCCGCCTCCTGCAGCCCTATGTATACCTGCTGAACATGTACGGCATCGTCAAGGGCAACGAGCTCAACCGCTTTCTGCCACAGAACTCCCTGACCCGGGCCGAGATGGCCACCATGCTCCGCCGGGCCATCGACTTTATGGACGAGAGGGGCATCTATGCCGAGCTGCCCGGCTACACCGACTAGGACTGGGTGGGCGGCACCAACGCCGCCGTGTCTACCGGCAGCAGCGGCGTTACCCTGCTGACCCTGACCAGCGTGGTCAGCGGCACCCAGCATCTCTCTGCCCGCCGACGCGGAGATCTACGAGAATAATATGCTCTCCTCCGCCGATGCCCTGAAGGTGGGCAGTTACGCCCGGGTGAACCTGGACAGGAAGGGTACTGCCGAGTCCGTGCGCCTGGGCGGCGCGGTCATCTCCTATACCGGCTCCGTCACCGGCGTGGAGCAGGACAGCCTGACCGTGACGGTCAACGGCGCTTCAAACGGCTGGATATCGACCGCTTTACCGAGGTGCAGGTGGGCAAGACCGCCGGCGACTACACCCTGCTGGATCCCCAGGCCGGATACACCACGGCCACCTGCTATGTGGACGCCATGGGCCATCTGGACGCGGTGCAGCTTTCCGGCGGAACCCGCGCCGAGGAGGGCATACTGGTGAAGGTGGAAAACGGCACCGGCGGCCAGCGGCTCCAGGTGTCGGCCTTTAACGGCGAAACCAGGCGCTACACCCTGCCCGCCGGGGCGGGCGTCACCGTCAACGGCGTGGTGGGCACCGTGTCCGACCGCTATGAGGGCGACTACGTGAGCCTGCGGGTATCCAACGACGAGGCCAACGAGCTGGTCAGCATGGCGGTGGACACCGTAACCGATTACGTCCAGGGCTCCGTCAAGAGCTTTACCTACGCCAAGGATCAAAACGACATCACCCTGACCAACCTGAGTACCGGCAAATCCACCACCTACGACATCTCCTCCAAGGCAGCCATCCGCTTCAATGGCGAGGACATCGCACTCAAGGAGCTGGAGCGGAACTCATTCGCCACCCTTCAGCTCTCCGGCGGGGATGTGGTGACGCTGCTGGACGCCTATCCTGGCTCCACCACCACCGAGGGCGTCATTGACAGCATCACCTACGGTACCCCCACTACCCTGGCGGTCAAGACCGCCAATGACAGCGTAATGACCTTTGAACTGGATCTCACCGACCTGCCCGCCATCTACCGGGACGGTAAGAGCAGCTCTCTGGCCAAGATCAAGAGCGGCGACACCGTGGTGGTCACCGTGCGCTACAACAAGGTCACCACCCTGGAGACCACGCCTCAAAGCGCAAACGTCACCGGCACTATCACCCGGGTGGTGCAGGATGCCGCCGGGATCACGTTTGATGTGAAGCTCACCGACGGCTCCACCGCCTCCTATACCGTGTCCGAGGGCGTTTCCGTCACCCAGAACGGCACTGCCGTCTCCTCTACACCCTCAAGCCCAACGATGCAGTGGCCATGGTGGTCAGCGGCGGAGATGTGGTGTCCATCGAGGTGGACAGGGTTCCGGCTCCAGCAGCCAGCTTGAGGGCACGGTCCTGGTGCCCAACACCAAGGACAAGACCCTGATGGTACAGCTCACCGACGGCAACGTGCTCACGGCGGACGTGTCCGACGCCAGCTTTATGTCCGCCAGCGGCTCCTCCACCAGCCTGCGCCAGTTGGAGGTGGGGACCGGGTGCAGCTCTTCGGCGATTACAAGGGAGCCCAGTTTGTAGCCACCCTGGTGCTAAAGCTGTAAGTATTAAATGTAATGACATGAACGGCCCCGGAACCGCTCGGTTCCGGGCTGTTAGGCTAACAATAAACCTTCCTGCGTAAGACTTCGGAGGGAAGGATAGTGTGAAAGGGAACCGTCAGGGTTCCCTGGAGGTGAATTGGCCGCAGGCCAAGAGAGGCCGGCCTGGGCCGTTCACGTTAGATCAACGACTTTTGAAGCTTTCTGGAAGCTTCAAAGTCTAGCATCCAGCCGAAAAGTCTTTTCGGCTGGATGACCGGAACTGCTCGGTTCCGGGGCCGTTTTGCAGGCCTCACACCGGGGAGCGGAGCCGCGCCGGCAGCTCCTCCGGCGGCACACCCAGGAGCAGCAGAGTGCCCGCGGCGGCCAGAAAGGGCAGGGGAGGCCGGTAGAGAGGGGAGCACCAGCTCCTGCTGCTCCACCACCGCCCCGCCCAGGGTGACCAGCTCCCGCTGGACGGCCAGGCACAGCCTGTCCCCTCCAGGCTGGAAAAGGTGAGGGTATCCCTGGGGAGGTGCCGTAGCTCACGGCCTGGCGGGCGTTGAGGGCCCGGGCCAGCGGCCCCGCCGTGCCGGGCAGCAGCACCGTCCCGCAGGGGACGGCCCCGCGCCGGCCCAGCCCCGTGCCGCCGGTGACACCGTCAGCAGCTCCAGCCGCGCGCCGGCCAGCTCCGCCGGGTGCCGCCCGGCACGCACCTCCGCCGCCAGCTCTCCCAACCCGGCCTCCACCGCCGCCCGAATCCCTCGTCCCGCTCCCAGATTCCCACACGCAAGCTCCGCCACCTCCCGCTTTGCTGTAGTGTGCGGAAAATATGGGATTTTATGCGCCATTTGTCCCGGAACGCAGCGCGGGCCTTGACTTTGCGGCCTGAATGCGTAAAACAATACGAACCGATAACTTTAGAATAAAGGATTGAGATAGAGATGGCACAGGACAAGAAACAGGTGGAACAGATTACCGATATGGAGGTGGACTTTGCCAAGTGGTTCACCGACGTGTGCAAAAGGCGGAGCTGATTGACTACTCCTCCATCAAGGGCATGTTCATCCTCCGCCCCTATGGCTACGCCATTTGGGAGAATTTCCAGAAGATCCTGGACGAGAAGTTCAAGGAAACCGGGCATGAGAACGTGTACCTGCCCATGCTGATCCCCGAGAGTCTGCTCCAGAAGGAGAAGGGCCATGTGGAGGGCTTTGCCCCGAGTGCGCCTGGGTGACCATGGGCGGCTCGGAGAAGCTGGAGGAGCGCTACTGCATCCGCCCCACCTCCGAGACCCTGTTCTGCGAGCACTACGCCAACATCATCCACTCCCACCGGGATCTGCCCAAGCTGTATAACCAGTGGTGCTCCGTCCTGCGGTGGGAGAAGACCTCCCCCTTCCTCCGCCACCGGGAGTTCCTGTGGCAGGAGGGCCACTCCATGCACGCCACCGCCGAGGAGGCCATCGCCGAGACCGAGCGCATGTTCAACATCTACGCCGATTTCTGCGAGAACTACCTGGCCATGCCCGTGGTGAAGGGCCGCAAGACCGACAAGGAGAAGTTCTCCGGCCGAGGCCACCTATACCGTGGAGTGCATGATGCACGACAAGAAGGCCCTCCAGGCCGGCACCTCCCACTACTTCGGCGACGGCTTCGCCCGCGCCTTTGACATCACCTTCGCCGGCAAGGACAACCAGCCCCACCACCCTTCCAGACCTCCTGGGGTGTCCACCCGCCTCATCGGCGGCGTCATCATGACCCACGGCGACAACAACGGCCTGGTGCTGCCCCCGCATCGCCCCCACCCAGGTCATCATCATCCCCGTGGCCCAGCACAAGGAGGCGCCATCGCCGCCAACGAGGCGGTCATGGCCCGCCTGAAGGCCGCCGGCATCCGGGTGAAGATGGACGCCTCCGACAACTCCCCCGGCTGGAAGTTCGCCGAGTACGAGATGAAGGGCGTGCCCCTGCGGCTGGAGCTGGGCCCCAAGGACATCGAGAAGAACCAGTGCGTCCTGGCCCGCCGGGACAGCGGCGAGAAGGTCTTTGTCTCCCTGGACAACATCGAGGAGACCGTCAAGACCATGCTGGACGCGGTGCAGCAGGGCCTGTTCGACAAGGCCAAGCGCAACCTGGACGAGAATACCTACGCCTGCGCCACCCTGGAGGAGGTCAAGGAGAAGATGGCCAGCCAGGGCGGCTTCGCCAAGACCATGTGGTGCGGCGAGCTGGCGTGCGAGCTGAAGATGAAGGAGGAGGCCGGAGTGTCCTCCCGGTGCATCCCTCTGGAGCAGGAGCACCTGGGCGACACCTGCGCCTGCTGCGGCAAGCCCGCCAAGCACATGGTGTACTGGGGCGTGGCGTACTGACGCTTCAAAGGGGCGGCATGCCCCCATATAATATCAGATGATTAACTATGACTAACCAGAAAAAGGAGGGAACTCATGCAATCCATTTTATGGGCGGCCACGGGGACCGGCTTCACTTTTGATGACCACTCTGGCCGCCATGGTCTTTCTGTTCCGAAAGCAGCTCAATGCGTCCATCCAGCGTATCTTTCTGGGCTTTGCCGCCGGGGTGATGATCGCCGCCTCGGTGTGGAGCCTGCTCATCCCTGCCATGGAGGAGGCGGAGGCCTCCGGGCTTCCGGCTGGCTGCCGGCGGTGGGGGCTTCGTGCTGGGCATCGGCTTCCTGCTGCTGCTGGATGTGCTGCTGCCCCACCTCCATGTGGATGCCAGGCAGCCCGAGGGGCTCCACTCCTCCTGGCGGCGCACCACCCTGCTGGTGCTGGCCGTGACGCTGCACAACATCCCGGAGGGGATGGCCGTCGGCCTGTCCTTCGCCCTGGCCGCCCAGCACGCCGGTGAGGGGCGGCCCTGTCCGGGGCCCTGGCGCTGGCTCTGGGAATTGGAATCCAGAACTTCCCGGAGGGCGGCCATCTCCTGCCCCTGCGGCAGGAGGGCTGTCCGCCGGGCGGGCTTCCTCTACGGCAGCCTCCGGCGTGGTGGAGCCTGTCTTCGGCATCCTGGTGGTGCTGGCGGCGGGGACGATCCAGCCCCTCATGCCCTGGCTGCTGTCCTTCGCCGCCGGGGCCATGATGTATGTGGTTGTGGAGGAGCTCATCCCCGAGGCCCACTTGGGGAGCATTCCAACACCGGCACCCTGGGAGTCATGGCGGGCTTCCTGCTCATGATGGTGCTGGACGTGGCGCTGGGGTGAGCCGCCCTACCTTGTGCGGTAGGGGCGGCCCTTGTGGCCGCCCGCGCCCCAGGCACTTCTGGCGGGCGGGGACGAGCCCCGCCCCTACGGTGTGCGCTTGATAAGGCCCGGCCCGCAGCTGGAACGAATGCACAGCGTCTAGGGCCGGCAGACCCCAGCCATTTTAAAACGTCCCAGATATCCTCAATTTGCAGCAGACTGTCCCACTCCCCGGAGGGTTCCTCTGAAACAATCTTCCGGATATCCCGCAGGGCCTTTCTACAGAGCTGATCCACCATCTCGTTGTAGAAATCCGAGCGCGGAGGTTCGGGACAGCCCTCCGGTGTAGCGGCCAATAAAATATCGTAGTATAAATCCATCGGATTCACTCATGTTTATTTTAGCGAAAAATTCGCTAAAAGCAAGGGAAGCATGGGATGCTCGTATGCTTTTCCTGAGGTGGGAACATGAAATACGAGCGTATCCGTAACTTGCGAGAAGACAGGGATTTGACGCAGACAGAAATAGCGGAAATTTTGAATTGCAGTCAACGCATCTACAGTAATTACGAGCGGGGACGTCGATATTCCGACGGAAATTTAATTGCGCTGGCACACTATCATAATACCAGCATCGACTACCTGTTGGGCCTCACAGACGAGCGGACGCCCTATCCCAGGGCAAAAAACCGGGATTTTTGAAAATTTCCCGTTGCATTCCGCTAACGATGGGGTATAATGACACCAACCTGTTAAAGTGAGGAGCACAGACATGGCAGACCGAACCTCACAACTGCATCCTTCCTGTTTTCCTATGGCTGGGCTCGATTTATGGGCACCGGCTTTTGGCATGGAGAAAACACGGGGATGGAATGAATGGGTGGGCCCGGAGAAGGCCCCATAGTACCTGGATATGCAGGGGCGCTCATTGATTTCATCAATGGGCTTTTGCATGGCATGGAGAGAAAGGATGTAAAATCATGGTAGTTGTTATGAAACCCGGCACCCGGCAGCAGGACATCGACGCCTGGTGTTCAAGCTCAAGGAACTGGATCTGGATGTGGGCATCACCAACGGCGTGGGTTGCACAATCCTGGGCCTGGTGGGCGACACCACCGCCGTGGACATGGATAAGATCTCCATCAACCCCCATGTAGAGCGAGTCATGCGGGTGCAGGAGCCCTACAAGAAGGCCAACCGCAAGTTCCACCCGGAGGACACGGTGGTCACGGTGGGGAACGCCAAGATCGGCGGGGAATTTCTCCGTGATCGCCGGCCCCTGCTCGGTGGAGAGCGAGGCGCAGATCTGCGCCGTGGCCGAGGGCGTGAAGGCCTCCGGCACGGCCCTGCTCCGGGGCGGCGCGTTTAAGCCCCGCACCTCCCCCTACTCCTTCCAGGGCATGGGCACCGCGGGCCTCGACCTGCTGATGGAGGCCCGGAAGCAGACCGGCCTGCCCATCGTCACCGAGATCATGGACCCCGTATGGCCGAGCTCTTCGAGCGGGAGGTGGATGTGGTGCAGGTGGGCTCGCAACATGCAGAACTTCATGCTGCTCAAGGAGGTGGGCAAGATGAGCAAGCCGATCCTCCTCAAGCGGGGCCTGTCCAACACCTACGAGGAGTGGATCATGTCCGCCGAGTATATCATGGCCGCCGGAAACGAGAACGTGATCCTCTGCGAGCGGGGTGCGCACCTTCGAGACCTACACCCGCAACACTCTGGATGTGTCCGCCATCCCCGCCGTCAAGCAGATGAGCCACCTGCCCGTGATCGTGGACCCCCCACGCCGCCGGCATGTACTGGATGGTGGAGCCCTGGCCCTGGCCGCCGTGGCCGCCGGCGCCGACGGCCTCATCATCGAGGTCCACAACGACCCGGCCCACGCCAAATGCGACGGCCAGCAGTCCCTCACCCCCAGAACTTTGACGCCTCATGCACAAGGTCTCCGCCATGGTTGACCTGATGGGAAAACGCTGGTAAAATAAAAGAAGCGCGTAGGGTAGGCGCATAGGGGAGCTAAGAGGACATGGAGGCGAAACCGCAGGTGAGCAAACGTGCCGGTGGCACGTTTGTAGCGCAGGCCGCAGCGGCTATGCTGCGAGGAGGAACCCGGATGAACGCTGCCCGCCGCGGAGGGGCGCAGCGTGACAGCGTCGGCCCGCTTTGATCATTCGCTTCCGGGCAGGCCCGAAAGCTCATTCCCGCCGCTGGGCCTCCTTTTCCCCACGCGAACCGCTTCGCTGGGTTCGTGTGGGGGCCCCGAAAGCGGGGCGTACCCCGCACCAGTATGTAGGGACGGGGCTTGTCCCCGCCCGCGGGCGGCCACGAGGGCCGCCCCTACGGCGAGGGTGGAGGACAGCTGCCGCGGGCCGATGAGGGCAGGAGGTGAATTGCCCCACAGGGGCAAGAGGCCGCCCTGGGGTGTCGGCCCCTACGTTGGGGCAACCTGCGGAGCTGTCACGTAGGGGGGGCTTGTCCCCGCCCGCGGGCGGCCACGAGGGCCGCCCCTACGGCGAGGGTGGAGGACAGCTGCCGCGGGCCGATGAGGGCAGGAGGTGAATTGCCCGCAGGGCAAGAGAGGCCGCCCTGGGGTGCCGGCCCTGCGTTGGCCATCCTGCGGAGCTGTCACGTAGGGGCGGGTGCTCACACCCGCCCGCCGGATACCGCCGATTTTGAACAGAGGAGACCGTACCATGAAAACACTGACCGTCCCCTGCCGGGGCGGGAATACAACATACAGATTGGGCGGGGCTGCTCACCCGGGCGGGGAGGAGGTTCGGCCGCCTGCCCGGGCCTCCCGGATTTTGTGGTGACAGACAGCCATGTGGCCCCCTGTATCTGGAGCGGGTGCGGGCCAGCCTGGAGAGGGCCGGGTTCCGGGTGACCGCCCACACCGTCCCCGCCGGGGAGGGCTCCAAATGCCCCGCCCGTCTGGCCGAGCTGTGGGAGGCCATGATGGCCGCCGGGCTGACCCGCACCGACGCGGTGGCGGCCCTGGGCGGCGGCGTGGTGGGGATCTGGCGGGTTCGCCGCCGCCACCATCCTGCGGGGTGGACTTCGTGCAGATTCCCACCACCCTGCTGGCCCAGGTGGACTCCTCCGTGGGGCAAGGTGGCCGTGGATCTGGAGCACGGGAAGAATCTGGCGGGGCCTTCTGGCAGCCCAGGCTGGTGCTCATGGACCCGGAGGTGCTGGACACCCTGCCGCTGCCTGTGTTCATGGAGGGCATGGCGGAGGTGGTCAAATACGGCTGCATCAGGGACGCGGCCTTTTCGACTTCCTGGCGGGCCCTCCCGGGCGGAGCTGATGGCGGAAATGGAACACATCCTGTATACCTGCTGCGCGATTAAACGGAGCGTAGTGGAACAGGACGAGCGGGACACGGGGAGCGGATGCTCCTCAACTTCGGCCACACGCTGGGCCACGCCTACGAGCTGGCGGGGCACTACACCGAGTGGAGCCACGGCGCGGCGGTGGCCGCCGGCATGCGCCGCCGCCCGGCTGGGTGTACGCCTGGGGTGACCCCGGCGGAGCTGCCGGAGCGCCTGGAGGAGGCGCTCTCCGCCCTGGGGCTGCCCACCGCCATCCCTGCACGGCGGAGGATTACGCCGCCGCCGTGGGACTGGACAAGAAGGGGGGGGGAGGACATTTCGGTGATCCGCCTGGAGCGCATGGGCCGCGCCGTCCCCACCGGATGCCCAAGGCCCAACTGCTGGAGGAACTGCGATGAACGTCACCATCACCCCGCCGCCTTGGGCGGCGCCGTCACCCCGCCGCCCTCCAAGTCCCAGGCCCACCGGCTGATCATCGCCGCCGCCCTGTCCGACGGGGTGTGCCGCCTGTCCAATGTGGAGCTGTCCCAGGACATCCAGGCCACCCTGCGCTGTATGCGTACCCTGGACGCGGACGCTCCGCCGACGGCACAATCATCCGCGGGCCGGCCTGGTGGACGGCTTCGAGACGCCCGCCGGAGATCATGGACTGCGGCGAGTCGGGCTCCACTTTGAGGTTTTGATCCCCGTGGCCCTGGCCCTCAAGGGGCGGCCGGTTCACCGGCCACGGGCGGCTCATGGAGCGGCCCCAGGAGCCCTATTTCCGCCTCTTTACGGAGAAAGGAATTGCGTGGTCGCTGGAAAACGGGGTGCTCGCCGTGGAGGGGCGGCTGACGCCCGGCGTCTACGCCCTGCCCGGCGACGTGTCCTCCCAGTTTATCACCGGCCTGCTCTACGCCCTCCCACTGCTGGAGGGGGACAGCGAGCTTGTCCTCACCACCGCGCTGGAGAGCCGGGGCTATGTGGACATGACCCTGGACGCCCTGGCCCAATTCGGCGTCTCGGCGGAGTACGACGGGGACCGGCGCTTCCGGGTGCCGGGGAACCAGGCGTACCGCCACCGGGATCTGGCCATCGAGGGGACTGGTCCAACGCCGCCTTCTGGTTTGCCGCCGCGTTCCTGGGCCACCGGGTGGACGTGGAGGGGCTGAACCCCGCTCCGTCCAGGGCGACCGGGTGATCGGGGAGCAGCTTGCCCGCCTGACCCAGCCCGGCCCGGCGGAGCTGGACGTGTCCCAGTGCCCCGATCTGGTGCCCCTCTGGCGGGCCATGGCCGCCCTGCGGGCGGGGAGACGACCGCCATCGTCAACGCCGCCCGCCTGCGCATCAAGGAGAGCGACCGGCTGGCCTCTGTGACGCAGGTGCTCAACGCCCTGGGGGCCGGTGTGGAGGAGCACGCCGACCATCTGGTGCGGGGCAGGGAGCGGCTGGCGGCGCCACCGTCTCCGGCCACAACGACCACCGTATCGCCATGATGGCCGCCATTGCGGCCACCCGCTGTCAGGGGCCGGTGACCATCACCGGCGCGGAGTGCGTGAACAAGTCCTATCCCCGCTTCTGGGCAGACTACGAGGCCCTGGGCGGTCAGATCGCCCGGACGTAGGAGGGCGGCCACGGAGCCGTTTTACACGAATGGTGTAGGGGGGGCTTGTCCCCGCCTGCGGGCGGCCACAAGGGCCGCCACTACATGAACGTGTAAAACATGCGGCCATTTTCGTATGAATATTGCAGGGCGAAGTTGCCCCGCCCGGAGGCCGGGCCTCCCGGCACAAAACCTGAGAAAGCAAAGGAAGGGAACCCACATGCGACACATGATTTTCGGTGAGTCCCACGGCCCGGCCATCGGCGTGGTGCTGGAGGGCGTACCCGCCGGCCTGGAGCTGGATCTGGAGGCCGTTCAGCGGGAGCTGGACCGGCGGAAGCCCGGCCAGGACCCCACCGCCACCGCCCGCCGGGAGAGCGACACGGTGCAGGTGCTCTCCGGCGTATTCGAGGGCAAGACCACCGGCGCCGCTGGCCATGCTCATTCCCAACTCCGACCAGCACTCCCAGGACTATGAGGCCATCCGCTACACCCCGCCCCGGCCATGGGGACTATGCCGGCTTCATCAAGAGCCAGGGTGCCAGGACTACCGGGGCGGCGGACACTTCTCCGGCCGCCTCACCGCCCCTGGTGGCCGCCGGTGCGGTGGCCAAGCAGGCGCTGGACCTGCGGGCGTGCGGGTGGGCTTCATCAGCTCCATCTACGGCATCACCGACGCCTCCCTGGAGGACGCCGGCGCACTGGAGGCCGTGGCGGCCAAGCCCTTCCCTGTGCTGGACGACGCCAAGGGGAGGAGATGCGCCAGGCCATTCTGGAGGCCAAAATGAGCAGGACAGCGTGGGCGGTGCCATTGAGTGCGCTGTGTTCGGGCTGCCCGCCGGGCTGGGGCCCCGACTTCGGCCGCAACGTGGAGGGCATCTTCGCCCAGCATCTTTCGCCGTCCCCGCCGTCAAGGGCGTGGACTTCGGAGCAGGGTGGCCTTTTCCCTCATGCGGGCAGCGAGGCCAACGACCCCTTCGAGGTGAAGGACGGAAGGGTGGTCACCAAGACCAATCACGCCGGCGGCGCCAACGGGCGCCACCAACGGCATGCCCGTCACCTTTGAGGTTACCATCCGGCCCACCTCCATCGCTCTGCCCCAGGAGAGCGTGGACCTCCGCACCGGGAGGAGACGGAGATCGAGATCAAGGGCCGTCACGACCCCTGCATCGTCCCCGCGCCGTGCCCGTAATCGAGGCGGCGGCGGCATTGGCGGCGTGCGAGGTGCTGGGGATTTAGGCCGCCGCCTCGCGCGAGCGGGAGCGAGCCGCCGCGGAAGCGGTCGCCGTTTTGCCGGGGCAAAACCTGCCGAAGGCGGGATTCACTCCCGCCGAGGAGGATAAAATGGGGTCCCCGAGCGCGCGCAGTGCGCTCTGCGGCGGCAGCATTGGCGGCGTGCGAGGTGCTGGGAATTTAGGCCGCCGCCCGCGCGAAGGGAGCGAGCCGCCGCGGAAGCGGCGTCAAGCGTTTTGCCGGAGGCAAACCTTGCCGAAGGCGGGATTCACTCCCGCCGAGGAAGATAAACTGGGTTCCGGAGCGCGCAGTGCGCTCTGGGGCGGCGGCGGCGCTGGCGGCGTGCGAGGTGCTGGGAATTTAGGCCGCCTCGCGCGATGGCGCAGAGGCGGGGCAGCGGAGCGTGCGGCCAGGTTTAAATGTAGGGGCGGGTGCCCACACCCGCCCGAAAGGAAGCGCCCGGCCGCCGCCTCGAGGAGACAAAGGAGAGAGGGAACATGACCGAATTGGAGCAATACCGCCAAGAGATCGACCGCATCGACGGGGAGCTGGTGCAGCTCTTTCTGGAGCGGATGGCGGTCACCGGCAAGGTGGGGAGTACAAGCAGCGGGCGGGTATCCCGGTGCTGGACGCCGGGCGGGAGAAGCATGTGATCGCCGCCAAGACGGCCCTCACCGACGATCCGGCCCGCAAGGCGGACGTGGCGGCCCTCTACGAGGGATCATGGCCATCTCCCGCCGCCAGCAGCGCAAGCTGGTGCGGGAGGGGGCGGAGGAGCCGGGCTATGCGGCCTATGCGGCGGCCCTGGCCGCCCGGCGGGAGCCGGTGGCCCCCGGGTGGTCTACCAGGGGAGCCGGGGTGCTACAGCGAGGAGGCCGCCGTGGGCTTCTTCGGCCCGGAGGTGTCCAGCCGGGGGCTGGCCTGGTTCCCCGACGTGTTCGCCGCCCTGGAGCGGGGGGAGGCCGACTATGCGGTGCTTCCGGTGGAGAACTCCTCCACCGGATCCATCCGGCAGGTCTACGATCTGCTGGCCCAGTACAACTACTACGTGGTGGGGAGTGCCAGGTGAAGGTGGAGCACTGCCTGATGGCCCTGCCCGGCGTGGCGCTGGAGGACATCCACACGGTCTACTCCCACGAGCAGGGGCTGATGCAGTGCGAGAGGTATCTGGACGCCCACCGGGGCTGGCGGCGGGTGCCCACGCTGGACACCGCCGGCTCGGCCAAGCAGGTGGCCGAAAGCGGCGACCGCACCGCCGCCGCCATCTGCTCCCGCCGGGCCGCTCAGATCTACGGGCTGCATATTCTGGCCGAGGGGGTCAACTATAATGCCATGAACCACACCCGGTTCGTGGTGGTGTCCCCGGTGCTGGAGCTGCGGCCCGGCCGCAACAAGATCAGCGCCGTGTTCCGCCTGCCCCACCAGAGCGGTTCCTCCACGAGATCCTCACCGTGTTCGCCGTCCAGGGGCTCAACCTGCTGAAAATCGAGTCCCGGCCCATCCGGCCGGGGCTGGGAATACCTGTTCTTCCTGGACTTTACCGGCGATCGCCGCCCCGGAGATGGACGGCGTGCTCCACGAGCCGGGGCAACTGGCCGCCGAGTTCCGCATCCTGGGAACTTCCGGGGTATGAGCCGTGAACAATCTCATCCTCATCGGCATGATGGGCTGCGGCAAGTCCACGGTGGGGCGGCTGGCGGCGGAGAGGCTGGGCCTGGCCTTCGCGGACACCGACGAGCGCATCGAGCGGGCGTCCGGCCGCACCATCCCGGAGATTTTCGCGTCGGAGGGGAGGAGGGCTTCCGGGCCCGTGAGCTGGACGTGAGCCGGGCGCTGGCCCGGGAGGGAGGGCTGGTCATCGCCTGCGGCGGCGGCCTGCCCACCCGGGCGGAGGCCATTGCCGCCCTCAAAGCCAGCGGCGTGGTCTTCTGGCTCAGCCGGGAGCCGGCCGTGATCTACGACACAGTGTCCATGGCGCGCCGCCCTCTGGGCCAGGGGAAAAGAGGCGTTTCTGGAGCGGTTTCGCCAGAGGGAGCCATCTACCGCCGGTGGGCGGACTACATCATCGAGGGCCACGCCCAGGCCGCCGAGGCGGCCGGGCGCATCGCGACCCTTTATGAAAGGGAGTGTCAGGCGTGAAGTTTCTGATTATCAACGGCCCCAACCTGAACCTGCTGGGGAAGCGGGAGCCGGGCATCTACGGGGAGAACAGCTATGAGAGCCTGTGCCGGCGGCTGAAGAAGTTCGCCGCCGCCCACGCCTCCACGGCGGAGTGCTTCCAGTCCAACCACGAGGGGGCCATTCTCGACGCCATCCACGCCGCCGACGGCGTGTACGACGCCATCGTGCTGAACCCCGGGCGTACACCCACTACTCCTACGCCATCCTGGACGCCCTCAAGGCGGTGGATGTGCCCTGCATTGAGGTGCACATATCCAACGTCCACCAGCGGGAGGAGTTCCGGCACAGGAGCGTCACCGCACCCGCCTGCGTGGGCCAGATCTGCGGCCTGGGCCTGTACGGCTACGAGGCGGCCATGTCCTACTTTCTCTGGAACGAGAAGGAAAGCAGAGAGAACTCCCATGGCTGACTGGGAGACAAGAGTCGTCCGCTCTGACGGCTGCCGGATCGCCTACGACTGCCGGCAGGGGGGCCGGAGGTGGTGCTCCTCCACGGCTACGGGCTGGACCGCACCATGTGGGCCCCCAGCTCGCTGCCCTGGAGGGGTGGACGGTGCTCAATCTCGACATACGGGGCCACGGGGACTCCCGGCCCTGCGCCGACTTCTCCATCCCTCAGGCCGCCGAGGATCTCCGGGCCGTGCTGGTAAAGGAGCGCTGCCGCGCCCCGGTGCTGGTGGGGCTGTCCATGGGCGGCTATGTCGTCCAGGAGTACGCCTGGCAGTTCGGCGGCTGCGCCGGATACCTGGTGGCCGGAGCTACCCCTATTCTGTTGGACTGCTATAGCGGCTGGGAGCGGGCGGGCCTGCGGGCCTCCACCCCTTGTGGAGGTGTCTCAAAGCGCCATGGCCATGGCCTGCTCTTCTACAGAGGAGGGGCGGGCGGCGGTACGCCGCATGTTCGACCAGCTCACCCGGCGGGAGTTTCTCCGGGGCTGGCGGGGAATCGCTCAATGCCTCCACCCGCGAAACACTTCTCCTTCGACGCGCCCCTGCTGGTGTGCCGGGGCGAGCGGGACAGGACCGGCACCATCGCCCGGCACATGGAGGACTGGAAGCGGGCCTGGCCGGAGACGGAGACGGCGGTGCTCCCCGGCGCGGCCCATGTGGTCAATCTGGACGCGCCCGATGCGTTCAACCGCCTGCTGCTGGACTTTTTGACCCGCTGCGGCGGATCGAGGAGGGGAGAAGATGAAAAGCGTGCCCTGCCGCGCATCGGTATGCGGGTGGTCAAGACCGCCGTGGCGGTCATGCTGTCCTATACCATTTTCGTGCCCTTCGCCCTCATCTATAACGAGGCGCTGGGGGTGTGGGGCCAGCTCCCCTCTATGCCTGCATCGCCTGCATCATCTGCACCCAGTCCACCCTGGGCCAGACCATCCAGCAGGGCCTCTCCCGCCTCATCGGCGTGGCGGTGGGCGGAGCCCTGGGTACCGCAACCCTGCTGCTGGGCCGCCCTGGACGATCCCTGGTACGCATACCCGCCCTGGGGGCGGTGTGCGTGGCGGGGGTGTGGATCTGCCTGCTGCTCAAGCGGCCCACCGCCTGTGGCATGGCGTGCATCCTGCCCTGCGTCATTCTCATCACCGGCGTCACCGGTGTGACCCGGTACTACTATGCCGCCGCCCGCATCATTGAGACGGTGGTGGGCCTGCTTATCGCTTTGGGGGTGAACGCCGCCCTCCCCGATCTGCGGCCCGAACCCAAAAAGGAGGCCCCGCACATGCAGGTGGAAGTGAAAAACAGCACGAAAAGCTCTGCGTCATCGGCGAGCCGGTGCTCCACTCCAAGTCCCCGCTGATTCAGAGCACCATGCTGGCCGCCCTGGGCTGGACTACGTCTACCTCTGCCAGCCGGTGCCCCGGGGAGATGCCGGGAGTGGCTGGAATGCGCCAAATTTGCCGGCTATGCCGGGTTCAACGCCACCATGCCCCACAAGGAGGAGCTGGTGGAGTTGATGGACGAGCTGGACGGGGATGCCCGCCTCTTCGGCGCGGTGAACACCGTCTGTATCCGGGACGGCCGGGCCTATGGCTACAACACCGACGGGCGGGCTTTCTCCGCGCCCTGAACGACGAGGGCATCGACCCTGCCGGGAAGCGGGTGCTGGTGCTGGGGGCCGGGGGGGCGGCCAAGGCGGTGTGCCTCAAGCTGGCCCAGGCCGGGGCGGAGGTGGTAGTGTGCAACCGCACCGCGGACAAGGCCGCCGCCCTCTGCGCCCACGAGCCGGCCCTCCTGCGCCCGCCGGCTTCGACCCGGATACCCTGCGGCGGGAGGCGGCGGAGTGCGGGCTGCTGGTCAACTGCACCTCCCTGGGTATGGAGGGGCGGCAGGGCAGTTTGAGGAGTTCTCCTTCCTGGACGCCCTGCCCGCCGGGGCGCCGGTGGTGGATCTCATCTACGCCCCGGCGGAGACTGAGCTGCTCCGCCGGGCCAGGGAGGGGGGGCACCAGACCGCCAACGGCTTCGGACTGCTGGTCAACCAGGCGGTGCTCTCCCTGGAGCACTTCACCGGCACGGCCATCGACGCCGCGGAGATGAAGCGGCGGCTAGCGGACGTGCTGCTGCCGTAAGGCGCGCCCCGGCGACCCGGTTGACAGAGGCCGCCGGGGTGTGGTATGCTGTGCAGCGGTAAAAATGCCGTATGATGAAAGAGGTGTGATTGCATGCGCAAAGCCGCGGTGCTGTTTCTGGTGGGACTGAGCCCCTTCCTGCTGGGATGGCTGCTCAGTCTGGGGATGACGACAATTTTTGCCCAGATGGGCCTGGTTCTACATCGTGGTAGGTCTGGCCGTGCTGACGCTGTGGATGGTGGTCTCCGGCACGTTTGGCTTCAAGGGCTCCAAGTGGGGCATGGCGCTCACCATGCTGTGCATCAACCTTCCAGCGCTGGTGGTGCTGGTGCTGCTGGGGTGCAGGAGCTGTCCCTTCACGCCTACTGGGACAACGCAGTGGGCCTGCTGACCCAGTTCTTCTATCTGCCCCTTCTGCGCCTGGGCGCTATTGTGGCCATGTGGACCGGACAGGTGTTCTGGTTCTATTTCGGCGCATTCCTGCTGTTGGTGCTGTCCTCCTGGCTGGGCTGCCGGGCCAAGGACCCAGTGAAGAAATAAATTTTACGAAAACCGGAAAAATCTATTGACAGGACGGGATTTTTCAGGTATTATAACAGAGCGCCTGTAAAGGGGCGCAGTCTGCGATGATGCGGGAGATTGCGGCGCGAGCCGGTAACTTCCGCGGGTATGTCCGAGCTAGAATCGGGCGGCTGAGGAGTCCGTGCACGGCGTATATCGCCGCGCAGGGAGTAAACCGGCCTGCTTGTGCCGGTTTTCTTCATGTCACGGAGTGATACGCACGGAAACGTGTACTGAAGATTTTCACCGTACGAAGCGTGCTCAACCCACCACTTCGTATGTTTTAAGGAGGAACCACAATGGCAGCTCAGAAAGAAATGATCCGCATTCGCCTGAAGGCCTACGATCACCAGCTCATCGACCAGAGCGCTGAGAAGATCGTGGAGACCGCCAAGCGCACCGGCGCGTCCGTGTCCGGCCCCATCCCCCTGCCCACCAAGAAGGAGGTCGTGACCATCCTGCGCGCCGTCCATAAGTACAAGGATTCCCGCGAGCAGTTCGAGCGCCGCACCCACAAGCGCCTCGTCGACATCCTCAAGCCCTCCCCAAGACCGTGGAGGCCCTGATGTCCCTGGAGCTCCCGCCGGCGTCGAGATCGAGATCAAGCTGTAACGAAGCGCGGAGAAGCCGGGAGCAGGCACGCAGTGAATCGCGCAGGTGAAAACAGGCGACGCCAAAGGCGGAGCGGCATTTTCACGGAGCGATGAACAGCGTGACGTTGCGAAGGCTTCGCAGCGTGACACAGCCATCTCAGACAATTACCTTTGTGTACCCGCAGTCCGCCGCGCTTTTGAGGCGGACGGGTCAAGTTGGAAAACCAATGGGAGCCAATGCCCACGTTTTCAACCAATAACCTTATTAAGGAGGAACTATCATGGAAAAGGCCATTATCGGCAAGAAGATCGGCATGACGCAGATCTTGACGCCGACGGCAAGGTCATCCCGGTCACCGTTATTGAGGCTGGCCCTGCACCGTGGTGCAGAAGAAGACCGAAGAGAAGGACGGCTACAACGCCGTTCAGCTCGGCTACGGCGACGTGGCGGAGCGCAAGCTCACCAAGCCTGAGGTCGGCCATCAGAAGAAGGCCGGCGACGCCCGCAAGAAGACCCTGAAGGAGTTCGCTGGCCAAGGCCGCCGAGATGAACGTGGGCGACGAGGTGAAGGTGGACGTGTTCGCCGAGGGCGACCGCGTGGACGTGACCGGCATCAGCAAGGGCCACGGCTACCAGGGCGTCATCAAGCGCCACGGCGCCCACCGCCTGAAGGAGACCCACGGCTCCGGCCCTGTGGTCCGCCACGCCGGCTCCATGGGCCAACAGCGATCCTTCCCGCATCTTCAAGGGCAAGATCGGCGCCGGCCAGATGGGCAACGAGCAGGTCACCGTCCTCAATCTGGACGTGGTGAAGGTGGACGCCGAGCTGGGCATCATCGCCGTGCGCGGCGCGATTCCCGGCCCCAAGGGCGGCATCGTGTATCTGCGCAACTCCGTGATCAACGTCAAGGAGAAGGGCGCCGCCGCTGGTATCTCCAGCAACCCGCAGAAGGCCTCCGGCCGCAACCCGCAGAAGGCCTCCGCCAGAAACAAGTAAGAAAGGAGAGAAACCAAATGCCTAAGGCAATTCTTGTGAACATGGCCGGCACGCAGGTCGGCGAGGTGGAGCTCCGAAGCTGTGTTCGGGATCGAGCCCAACCAGACCGTCGTCCACGAGGTGGTCAAGAACCACCTGGCCAACTGCCGGCAGGGCACCCAGAGCGCCCTGACCCGCGCCGAGGTCTCCGGCGGCGGCATTAAGCCCTGGCGCCAGAAGGGCACCGGCCGCGCCCGTCAGGGCAGCACCCGCGCCCCCAGTGGACCCACGGCGGCATCGTGTTCGCCCCAAGCCCCGCGACTACAGCTACGTGCTGAATAAGAAGGTCAAGCGCCTGGCCCTCAAGTCCGCTCTGTCCGCCAAGGCCGCCTCCGGCGACATCCTGGTGGTGGACAGCCTGAACCTGGACGAGGTCAAGACCAAGGCCATGAAGGGCTTCCTGGATACCGTCGGCGCCAAGAAGGCCGTCGTCGTCACCCCCGAGGTGAACGAGACCGTCATCAAGTCCGCCCGGAACATCCCCGGCGTGGTCACCACCACCGCCAAGATCCTGAGCGTTTACGACATCGTGAACGCCGGAAAGTTATCGTTGACAAGGCGGCCCTGGCCGTCATCGAGGAGGTGTTTGCGTAATGGCTACCACCGCTTATGATATCATCAAGCGCCCCATCATCACCGAGCAGTCCATGGCTGATACCGAGATGAAGTACACCTTCGAGGTGGCCAAGAACGCCAACAAGATCGAGATCGCGAAGGCCGTCGAGGAGATCTTCGGCGTGAAGGTCGCCAAGGTCAACACCCTGAACATGCAGGGCAAGGAGAAGCGCACCGGCCGGTTCCCGGCTGGCCGCCGTCCCTCCTGGAAGAAGGCCATGGTCACCCTGACCGAGGATTCCAAGACCATCGAGTTCTTCGAAGGCATGGTGTAAGGAGGATAACGAACAATGGCTATCAAGACTTATAAGCCCACGCCCGCCGCCACATGACTGTGTCCGCCTTCGAGGGCATCGACAAGAAGGCTAAGCCCGAGCGCAGCCTGACCGAGAATCTCAAGAAGAACGCCGGCCGCAACAGCTACGGCCGCATCACCGTCCGCCACCGCGGCGGCGCAACAAGAAGAAGTACCGCATCATCGACTTCAAGCGGGACAAGAACGGCACCGCTACCGTCATCAACCTGCAGTACGATCCCAACCGCTCCGCCAACATCGCCCTGATCCAGTACGAGGACGGCGAGAAGCGCTATATCCTGGCTCCCGTGAACCTGAAGGCCGGCCACAAGATCATGGCCGGTCCCGAGGCGGATATCCTGCCCGGCAACTGCCTGCCCATCGCCAACATCCCCGTGGGCGAGATGATCCACTGCATCGAGCTGTACCCCGGCAAGGGCGCCCAGCTTGTCCGCGCCGCCGGCGACGCCGCCCAGCTGATGGCCAAGGAGAACGGCATGGCCCAGGTCCGCCTGCCCTCCGGCGAGGTTCGCTACGTCCGCGAGGAGTGCAAGGCCACCATCGGCCAGGTGGGCAACACCGACTGGGCCAACATCCAGATCGGCAAGGCCGGCCGCAAGCGCCACATGGGCTGGCGGCCCACCGTCCGCGGTTCCGTCATGAACCCCTGTGACCACCCCCACGGCGGCGGCGAGGGCAAGAGCCCGGTCGGCCGTCCCGGCCCTGTCACTCCTTGGGGCAAGCCGGCTATGGGCTACAAGACCCGCAAGCTGAAGAACCGCACCGAGAAGTTCATCGTCAAGCACCGCAACGCGAAGTAAGGGAGGCAGTAAAAGATGAGCAGAAGTATCAAGAAAGGCCCCTTTGTGCCCCGAGCTGCTGAAGCGGGTCGACGAGATGAATCAGACCGGCGAGAAGAAGGTCCTCAAGACCTGGAGCCGGAGCTCCACCATCTTCCCCTCCTTCGTCGGACACACCTTTGCCGTGCACGACGGCCGCAAGCACGTGCCCGTCTACGTGACTGAGGATATGGTCGGCCACAAGCTGGGCGAGTTCGTCCCACCCGCACCTTCCGCGGCCACGCCGGCAGCAAGACTGGTAAGTAAGGAGGAGGAGAGAAACATGGAAGCGAAAGCACATCTGAGATATGCCCGTATCTCTCCCCGTAAGGTCCAGATCGTCTGCGACCTGATCCGCGGCAAGAGCGTGGCCCAGGCCAACGCCATCCTCATGGGCACCCCCAAGGCTGCCTCCGAGCTGCTGCTGAAGCTCCTCAAGAGCGCCGCGTCCAACGCGGAGAACAACCACCAGATGGACCCCGAGAAGCTGTACGTTTCCCAGGTGTTCGCCTGCCCCGGCCCCATCATCAAGCGGATGATGCCCCGGGCCCAGGGCCGCGCCTATCGCATCAACAAGCGCACTTCTCACATCACCATCGCGGTGGCTGAGCGCTAAGGGAGGAGGAAGAATATGGGACAGAAAGTGAATCCCCACGGCCTGCGCGTGGGTGTCATTAAGGATTGGGACTCCCGCTGGTACGCCCGCAACGAGAAGGTCGGCGACCTGCTGGTCGAGGACAAGAAGATCCGGGACTACCTGAAGAAGACCCTGTATTCCGCCGGTATCCCCAAGATCGAGATCGAGCGCGACAACGCCAAGGTTCGCATCTACCTGCACTGCGCCCGCCCCGGCGTCGTCATCGGCAAGGGCGGCGAGCAGATCGAGCAGTACCGCCTGACCGTTGAGAAGATGATCGGCAAGCCCGTCGCCCTCAACATCGTGGAGGTCAAGCAGGTCGACACCAACGCCCAGCTGGTGGCTGAGAACATCGCCCAGCAGCTCGAGAAGCGCATCGGTTTCCGCCGCGCCATGAAGAACGCCATGGGCCGCGCCATGCGCATGGGCGCCCGCGGCATCAAGACTCAGGTGTCCGGCCGTCTGGGCGGCGCTGAGATCGCCCGCACCGAGCACTATCACGACGGCACCATTCCCCTGCAGACCCTGCGCGCCGACATCGACTACGGCTTTGCGGAGGCTGCCACCACCTACGGCCGCATCGGCGTGAAGGTGTGGATCTACAAGGGCGAGGTGCTGACCCAGACCCTGCGCACCACCCCCCGTACCCTGGACACCAAGAACTTCAAGGAGCGCTCCGACCGCCCCCGCCGCGACCGGCGTGACGGCGACCGCAAGGGCGGCTTCAACCGCAACGGCGGCTTTAACCGCAACGGCGGCCGTCCCCAGGGTGGCTTCAACAACAACCGTCCCCAGGGCGGTGCCCGTCCCCAGGGCGGCCCGTCCCGCTGCTCCCAAGGAAGGGGTCTCCAACTAATGCTGCTGCCTAAGAGAGTGAAATACCGCCGCGTGCACCGCGGCCGCCTGAAGGGCAAGGCCATGCGCGGCAACACCGTGACCTACGGTGATTTCGGCTTGCAGGCTACCGAGCCGTGCTGGATCACCTCGAATCAGATCGAGGCAGCCCGTATCGCTATGACCCGTTACACCAAGCGTGGCGGTCAGGTATGGATCAAGATCTTCCCCGACAAGCCCATCACCGAGAAGCCCGCCGAGACCCGCATGGGTTCCGGTAAGGGCTCCCCTGAGTACTGGGTGGCCGTGGTCAAGCCCGGCCGTGTCATGTTTGAGATCGCAGGCGTTTCCGAGGAGACTGCCCGCGAGGCCCTGCGTCTGGCCTCCCACAAGCTGCCTGTCAAGTGCAAGATCGTGGCGAAGCAGACCGCCGAGACCGAGAATGGTGGTGAATGAAGATGAAGGCTACTGAAATCCGCAAGATGAGCGCCGCTGAGCTGGAGAGCAAGCTGGGCGACCTGAAGAAGGATCTCTTCCAGCTCCGTCTTCAGCATGCCACCAACCAGCTCGACAACCCCGTGAAGATTGCTGAGGTCAAGCGCGACATCGCCCGCGTGAAGACCATCATCCGTGAGCAGCAGCTCGCAGGCCGATAAGAAGGAGGAACGAGATCATGGAGAACAGAACTTCTTCCCGCAAGACCAGAGTCGGCCTGGTGGTTTCGGATAAGATGGACAAGACCGTGGTGGTGGCCATTGCCGACCGTGTGGCCCACCCCCTGTATAAGAAGATCGTCAAGAGCACCTATAAGCTGAAGGCGCACGACGAGAAGAACGAGTGTGGCATCGGCGACCGCGTGCGGGTCATGGAGACCCGGCCCCTGTCCAAGGACAAGCGTTGGCGCCTGGTCGAGATCATCGAGAAGGCAAAGTAAGGAGGTGCCGGCATGATTCAGGAAGAAAGCTATCTGAAGGTCGCCGATAACACCGGCGCCAAGGAGATCAAGACCATCCGCGTGCTGGGCGGCTCCAGCCGCAAGTTCGGCAACATCGGCGACGTGGTCGTCGCTTCCGTCCGCAAGGCACAGCCTGGCGGAACCGTGAAGAAGGGCGAGGTCGTCAAGGCCGTCATCGTCCGCTCCGTCAAGGGCGTGCGCCGCTCTGACGGCAGCTATGTCCGCTTCGACGAGAACGCCGCCGTCCTGATCAAGGACGACAAGAATCCCCGCGGTACCCGTATCTTTGGGCCTGTCGCTCGTGAGCTGCGTGACAAGGATTACATGAAGATCCTGTCCCTGGCTCCCGAAGTGCTGTAAGGGGTAGGAGAAGACATGAATAAGATGAGCATTCGTAAGGACGACCTGGTTGTCGTCCTGTCCGGCAAGGAAAAGGGCAAGCGCGGCAAGGTCCTGGAGGTCATGCCCAAGTCCGGCAAGGTGGTCGTGGAGAAGATCAACGTCGTCGCCCGCCACACCAAGCCCCGCAAGCAGGGCGAGCAGGGCGGCATCCTCAAGAAGGAAGCCCCATCTATGCCTGCAAGGTGCAGCGCGTCTGCCCAAGTGCAACAAGCCCACCCGCCCCGCCCACAAGCTGCTGGAGGGCGGCAAGAAGGTCCGCGTCTGCAAGAAGTGCGGCCGAGATCTGAGAGGAGGAGTGAACAATAATGGCTGATAAGAAAGTGCCCAACCTGAAGGCGAAGTACCAGGCCGAAGTCGCTACCGCCCTGATGAAGAAGTTCGGCTACAAGACCGTCATGCAGATCCCCAAGATTGATAAGATCGTGGTGAACTGCGGCTGCGGCGAGGCCCGTGACAACTCCAAGGTTCTGGAGGCCGTTGTGGGCGATCTGACCAAGATCACCGGCCAGAAGGCCATCATCACCAAGGCCAAGAAGTCCGTGGCTAACTTCAAGCTGCGTGAGGGTATGCCCATCGGCGCCAAGGTCACCCTGCGGGGCGACAAGATGTGGGAGTTCCTGGATCGTCTGTTCAACGTAGCTCTGCCCGCGTGTACGCGACTTCCGCGGCATCAACGGCAACGCATTTGACGGCCGCGGCAACTACGGCCTGGGCATCAAGGAGCAGCTGATCTTCCCCAGAGATCGAGTACGACAAGATCGACAAGATCCGCGGCATGGATGTGGTCATCTGCACCACCGCGAAGACCGACGAAGAGGCCAAGGAGCTCCTGTCCCTGATCGGCGCCCTTCGCCCGCTAAAGGAGGAGAACGAAATGGCTAAGAAGTCGATGGTTCTCAAGCAGCAGGCTAAGCCGAAGTTCTCCAGCCGAGCTTACAACCGCTGCAAGATCTGCGGCCGTCCCCACGCCTACCTGCGGGACTACGGTATCTGCCGTATCTGCTTCCGCGAACTGGCTTACAAGGGTCAGATTCCGGTGTCAAGAAGGCGAGCTGGTAAAGCCAGCCCGCCTCTTGGCCGGTAATTTGAATAAATCCCCGCCGGCGAGCAATAGGTCGCAGTTGCCTAGCTGCGATACCTTGCCGCTGATACGGGCCCTGCCCGTAACTCTAATAGGAGGTAAACATCATGCACATCACTGATCCCATTGCGGATATGCTCACCCGCATCCGCAACGCGAACAACGCCAAGCATGACACGGTGGACGCCCCGCTTCCAATATGAAGAAGTCCATCGCCCAGATCCTGCTGGATGAGGGCTATATCAAGAACTTCCAGCTCATCGACGATGGTACCCAGGGCGTCATCCGCGTCACCCTGAAGTACAATCCCGGCAAGGAGAAGGTCATCACCGGCCTGCGCCGTGTCTCCAAGCCCGGCCTGCGTGTCTATGCCGGTGCTGACGAGCTGCCCCGGGTTCTGCATGGCCTGGGCATTGCCATTGTGTCCACGTCCAAGGGCCATGACTGACAAGGCCGCCCGCGCGGCCCATGTCGGCGGCGAGGTCCTGGCGTTTGTCTGGTAAGGAGGAGAGTAGAATATGTCTCGTATCGGAAGAATGCCGATCTCCATCCCCGCCGGTGTGGACGTGAAGATCGAAGCCGGTAACCTGGTTACCGTAAAGGCCCAAGGGCACCCTGACGCAGCAGATGCATCCCGCCATGACCATCACCCAGGAGGGCGATGTGATTCATGTGACCCGTCCCAACGACGAGAAGGCCAACCGCAGCCTGCACGGCCTGACCCGCACCCTGCTGCACAACATGATCGTGGGCGTCACCGAGGGCTTCAAGAAGGAGCTGGACGTCAACGGCGTGGGCTACCGTGTGGCCAAGGAGGGCAACAAGCTGGTCATGAACCTGGGCTTCTCCCATCAGGTCACCATGGAGGAGATCGAGGGCATCACCATCGAGGTCCCCGGCCCCAACAAGATCGTCATCAGCGGCTGCGACAAGCAGCAGGTGGGCCAGTTTGCCGCCGAAGTGAGAGAAACGTCCCCCCGAGCCTTATAAGGGCAAGGGCATCGAATACACTGACGAGGTCATCCGCCGCAAGGTCGGTAAGACCGGCGCCAAGAAGAAATAAGGAGGTGTGCCGATATGATTAAGAGACCGAATACCAACGCCCAGCGCATCAAGCGCCACAAGCGCGTGCGTGCTAAGATTTCCGGCACGCCCGAGCGTCCCCGCCTGAACGTGTTCCGCAGCAACACCAACATCTATGCCCAGATCATCGACGATGTGACCGGCAAGACCCTGGTTTCCGCTTCTTCCCTGGAGAAGGGCTTCGAGGGCAAGGGCTCCGACTGTGAGGCCGCCAAGAAGGTGGGCCTGGCTGTCGCCGAGCGCGCCAAGGCCGCCGGCATCGAGACCGTCGTGTTTGACCGCGGCGGCTACGTACCACGGCCGCGTGCCCTGGCCGAGACGTGAGGGCGGCCTGCAGTTCTAAGGGAGGAGGAAAACGATCAATGGCTAGATTTGAGAGAGAACCCAGCGAGTTCGTGGAGAAGCTCGTTTCCCTGAACCGCGTATCCAAGACCGTTAAGGGCGGCCGAATCTTCAAGTTCGCCGCGCTGATGGTCGTGGGCGACGAGAAGGGCCGCGTGGGCTTCGGTCTGGGCAAGGCCGCTGAGGTGCCCGAGGCCATCCGCAAGGGCATCGAGGACGCCAAGAAGAATATGTGCACCGTGACTTTGTCCGGCACTACCATTCCCCATGAGGTCATCGGTGAATTCGGCCGGCCGCGTGCTGCTCAAGCCCGCCGCCCCCGGTACCGGCATCATCGCCGGCGGCCCCGTCCGCGCCGTCATGGAGGCCGCCGGCATCCAGGACATCCGTACCAAGTGCCTGCGTTCCAACAACCCGCAGAACGTGGTCTCCGCCACCTTTGAGGGCCTGAAGTCCCTCCGTGGCCCTGAGGAGGTCGCCCGCATCCGCGGTAAGAGCGTCAGCGAGATCGTAGGTTAAGGAGGGCCGTGAACATGGCTAATCTGAACATCAAGCTCGTCAAGAGCCTGAACGGCCGTATCGCCAAGCACAAGGCGACCGCCGAGGCTCTGGGCCTTCACAAGATCGGCGATACCACCGTGCAGCCCGACAACGCGGCTACCCGGGGCAAGATCGCTCACATCGGCTACCTGCTCCAGGTCACCGAGGAACAGTAAGGAGGTGCGCGAAATGAATCTGCATGAACTTTCCCCGCCCCGGTTCCAACCCCAAGGCCTATCGGAAGGGCCGCGGTCACGGCTCCGGCAACGGAAAGACCGGCGGCCGCGGTCACAAGGGCCAGAAGGCCCGCTCTGGCGGCGGCGTCCGCGTCGGCTTTGAGGGCGGCCAGATGCCTCTGGCCCGCCGCATCCCCAAGCGCGGCTTCAACAACATCTTTGCCAAACCCTGGAGGCGATCAACGTCTCCGCCCTCGAGAAGTTTGAGGATGGCGCTACGGTCAATGTGTGCGACCTGCTGGAGAAGGGCATCCTCTCCAAGTGCGAGTACGGCTACAAGGTGCTGGGCAACGGCACCCTGACCAAGAAGCTGACGGTCCGTGCCTCCGCCTTCTCCGCCTCCGCCAAGGAGAAGATTGTTGCGGCAGGTGGAAAGTACGAGGTGGTCTAAGTGATCGAGACCATCCGTAACGCCTGGAAAATTCCCGAGCTGCGGAAGAAGATCCTCTTCACCGTGTTTGCCCTGCTGATCTTCCGGCTGGGCTCCGTGGTTCCTGTCCCCTTTATTGATAGCAATATGCTGGGCTTCACCCTCAACAACATGGGCGGCATCTTCACCCTGCTGGGCCATGAACGGCACCGCCTTCTCCATGGCGGCCGTCTTCGCCCTGGGCGTGCAGCCGTATATCAACAGTTCTATTATCATCCAGCTCCTCACCGTTGCCATCCCTGCCCTGGAGCGGCTCCAGAAGGAGGGCGGCGAGGAGGGCCGGAAGAAGATTGCGGCCATTACCCGCTATGTCACCGTGGCCATCGGCTTGCTGCAGGGCTTCGGCTACTACACCTGATCCGCACCCAGGGCGGCGGAACGATGCTGGACACCGCCGGCCTGCCTGGCTGGTGGGCGGGTATCGTCATCGTACTGTGCTTCACTGCCGGCTCCGCCTTTGTCATGTGGCTGGGCGAGCAGATCACCGAGTTCGGCATCGGCAACGGCATTTCCATCATCCTGTTCGCGGGCATCCTGTCCCGCGGCCCCAGCATGATCCGCACCATGTATCAGGGCGTCCGCAACAATCTGGACGGCGTTACCGGCGAGGGAATCTTTAATCTGCCCGTGTGGGCCATCCCGCTGATTCTCATCGGCATGCTGGCCATCGTGGTTCTCATTGTATTCATTCAGAATGCGGAGCGCCGCATTCCCGTCCAGTACGCCAAGCGCGTTGTGGGCCGGAAGATGTACGGCGGCCAGTCCAGCCACATCACTCTGAAGGTGAACATGACCGGCGTTATGCCCATCATCTTTGCCCAGGCCATCGCCTCTCTGCCCGCTACCATCGCCGCGTTTGCCGGCGTGAGCAAGAACGACCCGGGCTTCTGGGGCGGCTTCCTGCGCGTCTTTGACACCACCAGCATTTTCTATATCGTGGTGTATTTCCTGCTCATCGTGGGCTTCAGCTTCTTCTACTCCACGATGCAGTTCAACCCTGTGGAGGTTGCCAACAACCTGAAAAAGAACGGCGGGTTCATCCCCGGCTTCCGCCCCGGCAAGCCCACCGCCGACTTTATCCACAAGGTGCTCAATAAGATCACCATGTTCGGTGCGCTCTACCTGGCGATAATCGCCATCGCGCCCATTGTCACCGGCGCGGTGATCGGCGCCAGCAGCCTGGCCATCGGCGGCACGTCCATCATCATCGTGGTCGGCGCCGCGCTGGAGACCACCAAGGCCCTGGAGGCCCAGATGCTGATGCGCCACTACAAGGGCTTCCTGGAGTAAGGGGAATCAGGATGAAAATCATTCTTTTAGGCGCACCTGGCGCCGGCAAGGGCACCCAGTCGGAGATTATCAGCCGCAAGCTGGGCATCCCCACCATCTCCACCGGCAATATCCTGCGCGCAGCCGTCAAGGAGGGCACTCCCATCGGCTTGCAGGCCAAGAGCTATATGGACGCGGGCAAGCTGGTTCCCGACGAGGTCATCATCGGCATCGTCCACGAGCGCCTGGCTCAGCCCGACTGCGCAGGCGGCTTCATCCTGGACGGCGTACCCGTACCATCGCTCAGGCCGAAGCCCTGGAGCGCCACGGCATCCGCTTTGACGCGGTCCTCTCCCTGGAGGTTGCCGACAGCGTCATCGAGGCCCGCATGACGGGCCGCCGGACCTGCCATGCCTGCGGAGCCACCGACCACGTCGTCATGGCCCCAAGCAGGAGGGGCTCTGCGACAAGTGCGGCGGTGTGCTGGAGCAGCGCAAAGACGACCAGCCCGAAACCGTCAAGCACCGGCTGGAAATCTACCACAGTCAAACCGAGCCGCTGAAGGGCTTCTACGAGGAGAAGGGCGTGCTTAAGCGCGTGCCCGACCTGGGCGGCATCGAGGAGACAAACACCAAAATCATGGAATTGCTGGGGAAGTGAACGAGATGGATATGATCTCTCAAATCTCCCCGCGAAATCGAGTGCATGCGCCGGGCCGGGCGGCTGACCGCCCAGGCCCGGGCGCTGGCCGGCTCCATGGTGCGGCCCGGCGTGACCACCCATGAGATCGATACCGCCGTGCGCAAGTTTATCGAGAGCCACGGAGCCAAGCCCTCCTTCCTGGGCTACAGCGGTTTCCCGGCTCCGCCTGTATCTCGATCAACGAGGAAGTCATCCAAGGCATACCCGGTCCCCGGAAGCTGAAGGAGGGCGACATCGTCAGCGTGGACGTGGGCTTTCTGGACGGCTTCCACGGCGACTGCGCCGCCACCTTCGCCTGCGGACAGGTGAGCGACGAGGCCATGCATCTGATCCATGTGACCGAACAGGGCTTCTGGGAGGGCATCAAGCTCGCCCGCTCCGGCAACCGGGTCTATGATATCTCCCACGCGGTGCAGCAGTACGTGGAAGCAAACGGCTGCTCCGTCGTGCGGGACTTCGTGGGCCACGGGGCCAGGCTCCACGAGCCGCCTGAGGTACCAACTTCGGCCCAGCGGGCCATGGCCCCCGGCTTCAGCCGGGTATGACCATTGCAGTGGAGCCAATGGTGTGCGCGGGCGACTGGCGGGTGAAGGTGCTCAAGGACGGCTGGACCACCGTGTCCGCCGATGGGAGCCTGACCGCCCACTACGAAAACACGATCCTCAGCACCGACGGGGAGCCTGGAGTGCTTACCCGGGTGGAGGATTGAGTATGGGATGCGCGTGTGCGCAGATTGTCCGCTCCCTGGCCGGGCATGACAGGGGAGGTCTGTTCTGTGTCCTGGACACCGACGGCCCCTACCTGCTGCTCTGCGACGGGAAGCGGCGGAAGCTGGAGAACCCCAAACGGAAAAAGGCGGTTCATACCGCCCCCGCCGGTGATTTCCAGCACCCTGTCCTGGATCAGCTCCGGACAGGCGGGAACCTATCCAACCGAGACATACGGAGGGCGCTGGCCGCTTTCCGAGCTGAGGAACTAAGGAGGGTATGACGCTTTGGCAAAGGACGATATGATCGAAGTGGAGGGCGTCGTGACCGAGTCCCTTCCCAACACCACGTTCCATGTGGACATCGGAAACGGCCATATTATTCTGGCCCACATCTCCGGCAAGCTGCGCATGAACTTCATCCGCATCCTGCCCGGCGATAAAGTGACGGTCCAGATGTCCCCCTATGACGTAACCCGGGGCCGGATCACCTGGCGGTCCAAGTAATCTGTCAGGCTGGCCGGACCGTCACTGGGGCCCCGCAGTGGGCGCGCCTCTGGCGCGGAGGGCGGCGGAATTCACTTCCGACGCCCGCAGATGGAGTCGGGTCCCCGCACGGCCTGCGCCGGGTGGGGCGTACGGTCCAGATGTCCCCTATGACGTAACCTGGGGCCGATTACCTGGAGATCCAAGTAATCGGCTGATTTAACGCGGCGAAGTGGAATTGCGCCGCCTCCCCTGGGAGAACCCATCAATGACCGGAGCGGGTAAGCGGGGCCTTGCCTCCGCCGTTCCGGGGCCATCAAGGCATTCAAGGAGGTTTATCATGAAAGTAAGACCGTCCGTGAAGCCCATGTGCGAGAAGTGCAAGATCATTAAGCGCAAGGGCAAAGTCATGGTAATTTGCGAAAACCCCAAGCATAAGCAGAGACAAGGTTAATTGGAGGTGCTGAAACAGTATGGCACGTATTGCTGGCATTGACTTGCCGAAGGATAAGCGGGTAGAGATCGGCCTGACCTATATCTACGGCATTGGGCGCACCAGCGCCAACAAGATCCTGGCCCAGGCCGGGATCAGCCCCGACACCCGCGTGAAGGATCTGACCGAGGAAGATGAGGCCAAGCTGCGCGAGATCATCGGCCACGACTACACCGTGGAGGGCGATCTGCGCCGCAACGTCGCGATGGACATCAAGCGGCTGACCGAGATCGGCTGCTACCGCGGCATGCGGCACCGCAAGGGCCTGCCCGTCCGCGGTCAGCGCTCAAGACCAACGCGCGCACCCGCAAGGGCCCCAAGCGCACCGTCGCCAACAAGAAGAAGTAAGGGAGGGAGAAACACATGGCTACCGCTACCAAGGGTAAGAAGGTTATCCGCAAGCGCCGCGAGCGTAAAAACGTGGAGAAGGGCCAGGTGCATATCCGTTCCTCCTTCAATAACACGATGGTCACCGTGACCGATATGGGCGGCAACGCCCTGTCCTGGGCTTCCTCCGGCGAAATGGGCTTCCGCGGTTCCCGTAAGTCCACCCCCTTCGCGGCACAGACCGCGGCTGAGACGGCCGCCCGCGCCGCTATGGAGCATGGCCTGAAGACCGTCGAGGTCTTCGTCAAGGGCCCCGGCCAGGGCCGTGAGGCCGCGATCCGGGCGCTGCAGGCCGTGGGCCTGGAGGTCACCATGATCAAGGATGTCACCCCCGATCCCCGCACAACGGCTGCCGTCCCCCGAAGAGCCGCCGCGTAAGAGAAGGAGGAAGAACAAATGGCTAAGAATATGCAGCCGATCGCGAAGCGCTGCAAGGCTCTGGGCATTTCTCCTGCCGTGATGGGCTATGCCAAGAAGGAGAGCAACCGCAATCCCGGCGGCCAGATGAGAAAGAAGAAGAGCGAGTATGCCCTTCAGCTGACCGAGAAGCAGAAGGTCAAGTTCATCTATGGCATTCTGGAGAAGCAGTTCCATATGTACTATGAGAAGGCTTCCCGTATGCCCGGCAAGACCGGTGAGAATCTGCTGACCTTCGTGGAGCGCCGTCTGACAACGTGGTGTACCGTCTGGGCTTCGCCATGACCCGCCGTGAGGCTCGTCAGCTGGTGACCCACGGCCACTTCACCGTGAACGGTCAGCGGGTGGACATCCCTCCTTCCTGGTGAAGGTGGGCGACATGATTGAGGTCAAGGAGTCCAGCCGCTCCTCCGCCAAGTTCAAGCGCCTGACCGGTGAGGACGCCCCACTGTTCTGGTGCCCAAGTGGCTGGAGCGGGACAAGAACGCGCTGAAGGGCACCGTGGTGCAGATGCCCGCCCGCGAGGACATCGATCTGCCCGTCGAGGAGCACCTCATCGTTGAGTTGTACTCCAAGTAACACTGCTTGTACCCTCGATTATTGGTGAGCTGTATAGGGCTGCGGGCCTTGTGCCCGCAGCCGCGAAAAGGAGGGTAACACATGGTAGAAATCGAGAAGCCCCGCATTGAATGTGTGGAGAACCCCGGCGACGGTTCCTACGGCAAGTATGTGGTGGAGCCCTGGAGCGCGGTTACGGCACCACGTTGGGTAACTCCCTGCGCCGCATCCTGCTCTCGTCCCTGCCCGGCACGGCGGTCACCTCGATCAAGATCGCAGGCGTGCAGCATGAGTTCTCCACCATCCCAGGTGTCAAGGAAGACGTGACGGAGATCGTCCTGAATGTAAAGAGCATCATCGCAAAGCTCCACCCGAGGGCGTAAAGACGGTCTATATTGAGGCCAGCGGCGAGTGCGAGGTCACCGCCGGCGACATCAAGGCCGACGGCGAGGTGGAGGTGCTCAACCCGGAGCTGCACATTGCCACCCTGGGTCCCGACGCCAGCCTCAACATGGAGCTGACCCTGTCCCACGGCCGCGGCTATGTGCCTGCGGACCGCAACAAGCCGGCCCAGACCATCATTGGCCTGATCCCGGTGGACTCCATCTATACCCCGGTGCGCAAGGTCAACTACACGGTGGAGAACACCCGTGTAGGCGACGCCACCGACTACGACAAGCTGACCCTGGAGGTGTGGACCGACGGGACCATCACCGCCCGGGACGCGGTCAGCCTGGGCCCGCATCCTCTGCGACCACTTTGTCCTCTTCACCGATCTCTCTGAGACTATGGGCTCCAAGTCCACGGTGGTGGAGAAGGCGGAGACCCAGCGGGACAAGGTGCTGGAGCTGACCATCGAGGAGCTGGATCTGTCTGTCCGCTCCTACAACTGCCTCAAGCGGGCCAACATCAACACCGTCGAGGACTTGATCTCCAAGACCGAGGACGAGATGATGAAGGTTCGTAACCTGGGCCGCAAGAGCCTGGAAGAGGTCATCAACAAGCTGGCCATGATGGGCCTGCACCTGGCCGACGAGGAAAACTGACGGCCGGAGGAAGGGCGGCCCGGGGCACGCAACGTCCCCTCCCGGGTCCGGCCGGCTCCCACGGAGCGCCCTTTCGGGGAATCTCCCCACGGACGAATTTAAGAGTAGGAGTTCGCCTTGGCGAACATCCGTTAGAGTGGAATCTCATGTCTCACAACCGTAAGCTGGGCAAGCCCACGGATCAGCGCATCGCGATGCTGCGTGCCATGACCACCTATCTGCTGGAGAACGGCCAGATCAAGACCACCGTCTCCCGCGCCAAGGAAGTGGCTCCCATGGCCGAGAAGATGATCACCCTGGCCAAGAACGCCAATCTGGCCAACTACCGCAAGGCCCTGTCCTACCTGACCAAGGAGGATGTGGCCAAGAAGCTGTTTGACGAGATTGGCCCCAAGTACGCCACCCGCAACGGCGGCTACACCCGCGTCGTGAAGATCGGGCCCCGCCGCGGCGACTGCGCCGAGATGGCCATCGTCCAGCTGGTGTAATCACGTAAAGAGCATCAAAACGCGCCCAGCCGCAGGCTGGGCGCGTTTTTCGCTTATGGGGGCGGGACAGGAAAAGTCAACCTTCCCTTGCATTTTGCAGGAAGCTGTGCTATACTACACACTAATAAACCAAAAGGAGACGGTGAGCCCTCGTGGACGAACCTCCGCCTAGTTGCAAGTACATAATGGAATCGGTCAGGGACAGCCTTACCCGCGGGGGATAGGGTTGTCCCTTTGCGCGTTGATTTCAAAACTGAAAGAGTTGGAGTTGAATATTATCTTATGTTGGACAGTGCCAGTATCGCCATGATCGTGGGTCTTGTGTTCTGTGTTATCATGTCAGGCTATTTCTCTGCCACGGAGACCGCCTTTACCTCCCTGAACCGGGTGCGGCTCAAGAGCTGGGCAGACGGAGGCGACCAGCGGGCGGCCCGTACCCTGGCTCTGGCGGAGGACTACGACAAGCTGCTCTCCACCCTGCTTATCGGCAATAACATCGTCAACAACGTGGCCACCACCATCGGCGCGGTACTCTTTATCCACCTGATTGATGAGGTGACTGGACCTACCGTGTCCGCCATTGTGCTGACCGTGGTGATCCTGATCTTCGGCGAGGTCTCCCCAAGAGCCTGGCCAAGGAGTCCCCCGAGCGGTTTGCCATGTTTGCCACCCCGCTGCTGGGGGTGCTCCGTACGGTCCTTACCCCGCTGAACTTCCTGTTTACCCAGTGGAAGCGGCTGCTGTCCAAGGTGTTCCGCAAATCGGCGGATGGCGGCATTACCGAGGAGGAGCTGGTCACTCTGGTGGACCAGGCGGAGAGCGAGGGCGGCCTGGACCAGCATGAGAGCCGCCTTATCCGGGCGGCCATCGAGTTCCACGACCTGGAGGTGGAGGAGATCCTCACCCCCAGGGTGGACATCGTGGCGGTGGAGGACACCGACTCCATGGAGGAGATCGCCAAGATCTTCGCTGAGAACGGGTATTCCCGCCTGCCGGTGTACCACGAGGACATCGACAACATCATCGGCGTCATCCATGAGAAGGATTTCCACGCGGCCCGCTACCGCGGCCTGACCAGCGTGAAGGAGATGCTGGGCCCCATGCTCTATACCACCGGCAACACCAAGATCTCCGAGCTGCTGCGCATCCTCCAGCGGGAGAAAGCCCACATGGTCATTGTGGTGGACGAGTACGGCGGCACCGAGGGCCTGGTCACCCTGGAGGATATCGTGGAGGAGCTGGTGGGCGAGATCTGGGACGAGCACGACGAGGTCATCGAGGAGTTCAAGAAGCAGGAGGACGGTAGCTACCTGATCTCCTGCTCCGCCGATCTGACCGACCTCTTTGACCTGTTCAAGATAAAGGGGGAGTGCGACTCCAACACCATCTCCGGCTGGGTGATGGAGCAGATCGGCCGTGTGCCCGAGGAGGGCGACCGCTTCGTCTCCGATGGCCTGGACGTGACGGTGACCAAGGTGGACCACCGCCGGGTGCTGGAGATCCGGGTGGAGGTGCTCCCGGGGGGGGAGAACTAAGACGGATGCCCGGAGATGTCCAGCCGGGCAACAGCAGCCGCATACAGCAGCACAAGCCCGGAGGACACTAGGACACCCCAATCACATCGGTGCACCAGTGCACCCCAGACAGTAGCCGCCCCAAGACTGTGAGAACCATTGCCAGGAGGCAGGCCGCCTAACAGAAGGCGGGTGGGGCATCTCCTCCATTGAATGGAGGTACAGCAGAGCCGTACCCATAACGCACAGTACCAGCACGGTGTGGGATGACGGATAGGAGGCCTCCAGCTTTCCGTTTACCAGGATAGGACGGAAACTGACAGGCAGAGCCTCGAATAGGAGGTAGACGGCCAGAACGAGAGCGTAGAACCCGCCCATGTACCGTAGACGGCGGTCCACCTGCCGAAAGGAGCGGCGTTGAAGGAGCTGGAGTAGGCCGAGTAGGGCGAAACCGGCGGCGCACAGGATGGCTGTGAGACCCAAAGCTTCGGTGAGCCTGTACCAGAAGGGAGAACCGCCCAGGCACTGAAGGACGAACAGATTTAGGCTAGCCAATCCCACTGCGGAGCCGCCAGGGCCCACCGGACGGACATCCACCAGAAGTACCAGGGTAGTTAGGAGGCCAAAAGCAGAAAGGACAGTCCGCTCATGGCAAGGAAGAAAGTGCTTTTGTTTCATAGAATTCTCTCCTCATGAAATGGATTTGGGTGCAGGCCCTGCACCTACCATCCTAGGGAGGGGAACAAAAGGCAAGAAACGCTGTCACAATCGAAAAGGCCCGTGACACGATCCGTGTCACGGGCCTTTCAGCCTTATCAGAGGCAGGATGGAGTACCAGAGACAGCCTGACCAGCAGGAGCAGAAACAGCAGTACGGTGGCGTAGGGCTGGCGGGTAAGGGCGCAAAGGAGCACAATCCCGGCGTGGAGCGTCAAGATTGGGGACGGAGCCAGGCGCCGCTGCGGCGGAGGAGTAGCGGTAGTATCCCGCACAGAGCCAGAGCCAGGAGCGCTGCAGGAGAAGGCCGCACAGGGCAGGGGAGAGTCGGACCGGAGACAAGAGAAACAGCCCGGACAAGAGGGCCCTCCCGCCGGGAAAACAGGGGAAGGAAGGGGATCAGAAGGGGAATGCAGGCCAAGGCACCGGATAGCAGGCGGCGGCTGCGGGCCGGGACTGCCGGGGCGGGAAGGGCCTCATCGGAGAGCAGGGTATCGATGGGGACGGAAAAGAGCCGGGAGATGGCCTTTAGGGACTCCAGATTGGGCAGGCCCCTGCCGCTCTCCCACTTTGAGACAGCCGTCCGCGATACATAGAGCTGCGTGGCCAACTGCTCCTGGGTTAGATGCCGCTCCGTCCGAAGGCGCTGAAGCTTTTCATAAAATTCCATTACGTCCTCCGGGTACGAGACCAGTAGGCCGCCATGCTCTCGCCGGGCTGGCCGGTGACCTCGTGGGAGAGGTAGGCTGTCAGTGCCTCCGGCGGCGTCCAGGCCAGGGCGGCGGCCTCGGTGTCAAACTCCACCTCGGCGTAGTAGAAGCCGCTCTCCAGGGCGGGATCGACTTGGTTGACCTCCAGCGTGAGGCCGCCGGGGAGAGGATAGCTGCGCTGCTCCTTTTCGATCATGGGGCCGGACAGCATGGCCATGAGGCGGAGGTAGCGCCCCTCGTCCACGTCCACCTCCACCTCCTCCCGGGCCAGGCCCGCGCCCCTGAAGCAGAGGACGTAACGGGTCTCCCGCCCAGGACGGCCTCCCGGCGGATGCGGATGGCGGGGCGGACGGCAAAGTAGCCCTGATCCATTTGAAGGACGGCGGAGGGGGTCAGGGCGGGCCAGCCCTCCACCAGCCAGCGGCGTTCAATTTCCATGCAGAAGGCCTCCTCAGAAGGGCAGGGTCACGATGGCGGGCACCAGAAGGGGAACCGCCAGGGACAGCACCACGCCGGAGGTAAAGGAGTAAATGGTAATGCGCTCGTGGGTGGCCACCACCACGGGGAGCACCGTATCCATGGCCGCCGCACCGGGCAGGAGGCGCACTCCACATAGCCCACGTATTTGGCCACGATGGGGATGGTGATGATGGCGAAGAGCTCCCGCATCACGTTGGACAGGAAGGCCACGGCAGACACCGACAGGGAGTAGGGGCCAGCAGGGTGGGGGCCAGGGAGTACCAGCCCAGGCCGGAGGCGGCGGCCATGGAGTCCTTCACCCCAGTGGGAGGACGAGGCCGGCCAGGGCGGCGAAGGCCAGGGAGCCCGCGCACACCGCCACCGGCACTAGCAGCACCTGGAAGCCAGCGGTCTTGATGTCGGCCAGCAGGGTGCCCTGCTTGCCCATGTCCATGCCCACCATGAAGAGGAGCAGGTAGAGGCCGAAGCTGATGACCGTGCCGCAGTGGGCGGTGACGGCGGCGGGGAGCACGAAGCGGCCCGCCAGCATCCCCAGCACTACGGCAATGACAATGAGGAAGGTGAGGGAGTTGTCCGCCTTGCCGCTGTGGTGGGCCTCCTCCTCCCGGGCGGCCTCGCTGCCCCGGGGCAGGCCGTAGTGGTCCAGCTTGAGCACGAACCGCCGCAGCAGGGTGAGGCACAGCAGGGAGCCGGCCATGGCCAGCACTGTGATCACCAGGGCCGCCAGGCCGATCTGGCCCAGGGAGGAGACCACCTCGTCATTGGCCCAGGTTGATGCCAGGGTGACAATGAGGATCATGAGGGCCGCGAACTGGAGCTTGCCCACCCACGCCAGGGGACGGCTGCGCAGGGCCTTGCGGGAGCCCAGAAAGGCGCCCACCACCACCAGGCCGATGTAGATTGCCAGATTGCTCAGGGTACTGAGAGTCGTTCCCATTCCCATCCATCCTTTGTCTCTTGATGAAGTACCGGATTCTATTGTAGCATGGGCCGCCCGTAAAGTCACAAAGTGCCCCGGCCGCAGGCCGGGGCACCCCTCTGTCGGTCAGACGTTGTAGCGGAACTGCCGGAGCAGATAGTCCACGTCGTCGTCCATGAGGCCGTAATTGGCGATAAGCTCGTTTTGATCTGCCGCAAAGCTCTTTGTTCTCCATGTCGTTGGCCGCCTTGATGGCGGCGAGGTACTTGTTGTAGTCGCTGGATGGCATACGATTCAGACCTCCCTTCTATTTCAACTTAAAAGATATTTTAGCTTCGGTGCTATATGATACTATTGTTGCATCGGGAAATTGAGTTTGCATACACGAGACGATATAAGAGAAAACCGTTTGTATGTATTGTATTTTCCAACATCAAAATAGTTCCAATTACTTCTTATTGTAATATTGCCTATTGGATATTGACTGATATCAGTGTCGTACTGATCAATATGATAATTAAAGTAATTCTGTGCTTCCCCAAAAGCTGGAGACAAATTGCGTGATTACAACTGTCGTTTACAAGCAATCTTATTTTGTCAGTTGCCTTTGCATAAAGAGAGGAATCTTTGAGGATATTTTTCCGTCCCGTGTCTAAACGCTGGAGATCATCTTGAGAGATTTGAGTATACTTAGGATGCTCCTTCCCTCAGCAATTAAATGCCGCACCTTCATATCATAAAAGGGAGTTGTCTGTATATTATATACTGTAAATTCCATATCTAAGTGGACAAAATAATTGTTATCATCTTTGATTGCCTGAATAGTAAGCGGCGAAATTTTACATTGTTTTGCTTTGGCAATCCGCTGAACAGCACCTGTAAATGCAATGGCATCTTGCAATGACCTTTTGCGCTTTCTTTTGAGATATATCCATGTATTCCGCTTCTTGTAATTCGGCATCCAATTTTCGTTGCTTAGGTTTGCGCACCATATAATGATAGGCTAAAGCAATTGCAACAATAAAATGATTAGTTCCATTTGCCACCCTCACTTCTTTCAGTATCCATCATGAGTAACTTGTAGTGCCTATATTAGCACACATAAAGTCTCTTTGCAAGGGAAATGTAATCTGTATGATAACCCTAAAGGAGACTGAGAGTTATGACTGTCGCGGCGTGGGATTTAGGCAATACTATTCGTAGTTCTCGAATTAAAAAGGATATACGCAGGAGGCACTTTCAGAACTACTGGACATTACTCCTAGTCACCTCAAGCAGATGGAGGGCGGTCGGCGCAACCCCTCCGTCCCCTGCTCTTTCAGATGATGGAGCTGCTGGACTTCTCGGTGGATGCACTGGTGTTCCCGGAGCGGGAGAGTGCCCCGGCGATTCACACCGACGGGCTGACGGAGCGGGAGGCGGAGGCACTGGCCCGGCTGGTGGACGCGATGAAAGCAAGGGAATAGCGGCGGCTTGCGTGGATGCGCGGGCCGCCGCTGTGCATTCTTGAGAAATTGGGGGTCTATGGAAAGGCCTGTCCGCAAAAAGAGACCTACGGGGCAGGGAGGGGAAACGACCCGTAAGAACAGATACGCCCTGGGCGGCCTATGGCCGCCCAGGGCGTATCAAAATCGGGGAAGGTCAGTTCTGCTCCAGGGCCTTGAGTCCACCTCGTCCCTGAGCTTGGCGGCAAAGGCGTCGAAGCTCATGACGGTCTGCTCGCCGTGGCGGTTGCGCACGGCCACGTCGCCGGTCTCGGCCTCCTTGTCGCCCACCACCAGCATATAGGGCACCTTCTCCAACTGGGCCTGGCGGATCTTGAAGCCGATCTCGCTGCGGTGGTCGGTCTCCACCCGGTAGCCCAGCGCGTCCAGCTTGGCGGCCACCTGGTCGGCGTACTCCGCCGCCCGGTCGGTGATGGGGAGCACCTTGACCTGCACCGGGGCCAGCCAGGTGGGGAAGGCGCCGGCGAAGTGCTCGGTGATGACGCCGATGAACCGCTCGATGGAGCCCAGCACCACCCGGTGGATCATGATGGGGCGGTGCTTCTCGTTGTCCGCACCCACGTACTCCAGCTCGAAGCGCTCAGGGAGCTGGGAGTCGAGCTGGATGGTGCCGCACTGCCAGGTGCGGCCCAGGGAGTCGGCCAGGTGGAAGTCCAGCTTGGGGCCGTAGAAGGCGCCGTCGCCCTCGTTGACAACGTAGTCCTTGCCAATCTCGGTGATGGCCTCTTTCAGGATGTCCTGGTTGTGCTCCCACTGCTCCACGGTGCCGATGTGATCCTCCGGCATGGTGGACAGCTCGATCTCATAGTGCAGGCCAAAGACGGAGTACACCTCGTCAAAGAGCTTGACCACGTTCTTGATCTCGTCCTTGAGCTGGTCGGGGTCATGAAGATGTGGGCGTCGTCCTGGGTGAAGCAGCGCACCCGGAACAGGCCGTGGAGGGCGCCGGACAGCTCATGCCGGTGCACCAGGCCCAGCTCGCCCACCCGCAGGGGGAGATCCCGGTAGGAGTGGGGCTCGTTCTTGTAGACCAGCATGCCGCCCGGGCAGTTCATCGGCTTGATTGCGTAATCCTCGTCATCGATGACGGTGGTGTACATGTTCTGCTTGTAGTGATCCCAGTGACCGGAGCGCTCCCACAGGGAGCGGTTGAGCATGATGGGGTAGAGATCTCCACATAGCCGTAGCGCTTGTGTACCTCGCGCCAGTAGTCGATGAGGGTGTTCTTCAGCACCATGCCGTGGGAAGGAAGAAGGGAAGCCGGGGCCCCGTCCATAATGGTGAACAGGCCCAGCTCCTTCCCCAGCCTGCGGTGATCCCGCTTTGGCCTCCTCAATGCGCTGGAGGTAGGCCCAGCTCGTCCTTCTTGGGGAAGGCGATGCCGTAGATGCGCTGGAGGGTCTGGCGGCTGGAGTCGCCCCGCCAGTCGGCGGCGTTGCAGGCGGTCAGCTTGATGCCGTTGCCCTTTACGCGGCCGGTAGAATCCAGATGGCGGGCCTGCGCACAGGTCGGTGAACTCGCCCTGCTTGTAGAAGGAGATGTGGGCGTCCTCCGGCAGATCGTGGATCAGCTCCACCTTGTGGGCTCGCCCTTCTCCTCCATGAACTTGAGAGCCTCTTCCCGGGCAGCTCGAAGCGCTCGAGCTTCTCCTTCTCCTTGCAGATCTTGCGCATCTCTCCTCAAGCTTCTCCAGGATCTCCGGAGTGAAGGGGAAGGGGAGTCCATGTCGTAGTAGAAGCCCTCGTCGATGGACGGGCCGATGGCCAGCTTGACCTCCGGATACAGGCGCTTCACCGCCTGGGCCAGAATGTGGGAGCAGGTGTGCCAGTAGGTCTTGCGGTAGCTCTCGTTTTCAAAGGAAAATTCGCTGTTCTTGTTCTCTTCGGACATTCTGATAACCTCCTTTTCGTCTGTGGGGGCGGCACACGGCGCGCCCCGGTAAAATGCGGCGGGTTAGCAAAGCGCCTCACCCCTGAGTGTGTCAGGGTGAGGCGCTGTCATACGTCCCACGGTTCCACCCTGCTTGCCAGAGACGCACAGACGCCCGGCAGGACAACCGCAACACGCGCAGGCCGAACGAACGGTCGGGCAAAGCCCGGCGGCAGGTTCGGCACAGCGTGGAACAGCTGGCCGCCGCAGAGGCGCGCAGCGTGGCAACTGGCCGCTTGTGACTTCCTGTAACGGAAAGCCCGGCCCGGTCATCCCGGGCGGCTCGGGAGTGGTACAGCCGCCGCGTGTCGTGGGACCCTTCCACCAAACGGGTCCCTCTCTGTCCGCCGCTGTGCGGGTTCGTCTCCGTCAAAGCCAATTTGAACGGACCTACTATATCACTGAGGGGAGGAAAGTCAAGAGTCCACTTTATCCGGAGCGCGCGGCCACGAGGGCCGCCCCTGCCTGGCTGGAGGTTATATCGGATTCCGCGCAATACGCGGCATTGTAGGGCGGGGCTTGTCTGCCCGCGGGCGGCCACGAGGGCCGCCCTACCTAGTTGGGTATATCGGGTTCCGCGTGATACGCGGCGCTGTGGGGCGGGGTCCTCGCCCGCAGGCGGCCACGAGGGCCGCCCCTACCTGGTTGGGGCATATCGAGTTCCGCATGATACGCGGCGCTGTAGGGCGGGGCTTGTCCCCGCCCGCGGAGGCCCCAAGGGCCGCCCCTGCCTGGTTGGGGCATATCGAGTTCCGCATGATACGCGGCACTGTATGGGCGGGGCTTGTCCCCGCCCGCCGATCTGACCGGGTGACATCCCGCCTCCAATACATAAAACTGATATTTACAGTTTATTCACATTAAAGACACGATTTAGTCTTATTTACACGGTATGATACAGACAGATTCAGAGATGAATCGAATGAGACCATCCTCCCAAACCAATTCCTCTCTTATCCCTCTCCAACACCTTTGCAAGACACACAACACACACCAAAAGCCCCGGCCTTTGGCCGGGGCTCGGCGGTTTTGGAAAAAGGCTTGACTTGGAGTGTACTCCAGGGAGGAAGGTAAATTGAAATCAATGTATGGGAGTGACATTCCGTGATCTACAAGGACTTTCAAAACCTGCGCCTGCCCATGCTGGGCTTCGGCAGCATGCGACTGCCCTGCTGCCCGGCGGTGGGGACGGCGACGTGGACGAGGCGGCGGTGGCCGAGATGGTGGCCCTGGCCATGGAGCGGGGCCAACTACTTTGACACGGCCTATGGCTATCACAACGGCAATTCCGAGCGGGTGATGGGCCGCGCGCTGTCCCGCTACCCGCGGGAGAGCTGGCTCCTGGCCTCCAAATTCCCCGGCTACGACGTGTCCAACATCCGGCCGGACAGGGTGGAGGCCATCTTCGAGGAGCAGCTGGAGAAGTGCGGCGTGGACTACTTCGACTTCTACCTCTTTCACAACGTATACGAGCGCAACGTGGGCCCCTATCTGGACCCGGCCAACCGCGTGCTGGAGTACCTGCTCCGCCAGAAGGAGGCCGGGCGCATCCGGCACCTGGGCTTCTCCGCCCACGGCTTCCTGGCGGTGATCCAGCGCTTCCTGGATGCCGATGGGGAAGACATGGCGTGCGGCCAGCTCTAGCTCAACTACCTGGACTGGGACTTCCAGGGCCAGGGCCAAGGCGGAGGAGCTGAACCGCCGCCATATCCCCATCTGGTGATGGAGCCTGCGGGCGGGCGGCTGGCCAGGCTGTCCGACGGGGACGCCGCCCGCCTGGCCGTCCTGCGGCCGGAGGAGAGCATGCCGGGCTGGGCGCTTCCTCCAGGGGTGCCCGGCGTGACTATGGTGCTCTCCGGCATGTCCAGCCTGGAGCAGCTACGGGCCAACCTGGACACCTTCGAAACCGACCGGCCTCTGAGTGAGGCTGAAAAGGCCGCCCTGCTGGATGTGGCCGCCGGAATGGTGCGGGAGCAGGTGCTGCCCTGCACCGCCTGCCGCTACTGCGTGGATCACTGCCCCGGCACCTGGACATCCCCGGCCTGCTGGCCCTCTACAACGAGCACACCTTCACCGGCGGCGGCTTCATCGCCCCATGGCGGTGGAGGCCCTGCCGGAGGAGAAGCGGCCCGCCGCCTGCATCGGCTGCCGGAGCTGCGAGGCGGTGTGCCCCCAGCAGCTCAAAATCTCCGAGGCTATGGCCGACTTCTCCCGCAAGCTGGGGTAAATCCCCGGGCGGGCGTTGCAATCCACCGCGGTTTGGGGTATCATAAAGGCACAGATCATGATACGCCATAAGGGGCCTTTCTATGCGCGATGGATTCATCAAGGTGGCCGCCGGCACGCCCCAGATCCGGGTGGCCGACTGCCGCTACAACGCCGAACAGATTTTCACCCTCATGCGGGAGGCCGATAAGCAGGTGCGGGTGCTGGCCCTGCCCGAGCTGTGCCTCACCGGCTACACCTGCGGCGACCTGTTCCTCCAGGATACCCTGCGGCGGGCGCGGAGGAGGGCTGGCCACCATCCTTGAGGCCACCAAGCACCTGGATATGCTCACCGCGCTGGGCCTGCCGGTGAAAACCCTGGGACGGAAAGCTCTACAACTGCGCGGCCGCCATTCACCGGGGAGATCCTGGGCCTGGTACCCAAGACCTGGCTGCCCATTACGGGGAGTTCTATGAGCAGCGGTGGTTCGCCTCCGGCAAGGATCTGGACGTCACGCTGGAGCTGTGCGGCCAGCAGGTCAGCCTGTGTAGCAGGCAGCTCTGGGCCTGCGATACCATGCCCGGGCTGGTGGGGAGTGGAGGTCTGCGAGGATCTGTGGGCCTCCGAGCCCCTCCGTGGCCCTGGCCCAGGCGGGGCCACCGTCATCCTCAACCTGTCCGCCTCCGACGAGCTGGTGGGCAAGGCCGAGTACCGCCGCCGACTGGTGTGCGGCCAGTCCGCCTGGTGTGCGGCTATGTCTACGCCAACGCCGGGGAGGGGAGTCCACCACAGACCTGGTCTTCAACGGCCATGACATCGTGGCTGAGAACGGCCTGATGGCCGAGCGGCGGTTTGCCACCGGACTCACCGTCAGTGAGATCGACGTGCAGCGCCTGGCCTATGAACGGCGGCGGATGAATACCTTCGGCGCTCCGGAGCGGGACCCCATGGCGGAGGCCCACTGCCTGGGGTATGCCGGGTATCCTTCACCCTGGAGCCGTGCACCACCACCCTCACCCGCCATGTCAACCCCTGCCCTTCGTCCCGGAGGACGGCACCGAGTGCAGCGAACACTGCGACGAGATCATCCTCCTGGCGGCGCTGGGCCTCAAAAGCGCATGGAGCACAGCGGCGCACAGGCGGCGGTGGTGGGCCTGTCCGGCGGGCTGGACTCCACCCTGGCCATCCTCATCACCAGCGTGGCCATGCGCCTGATGGACCGGCCGGCCAGCGACATGATTGCCGTCACCATGCCCGGCTTCGGCACCACCGAGCGCACCCGGGACAACGCCGTGGAGCTGGCCGAGCGGCTGGGGCCACCCTCAGGCGCATCGACATCGGCGCGGCGGTTCGACAGCACTTCAAGGACATTGGCCAGTCCATGGACGACCACGATGTGACCTTTGAGAACAGCCAGGCCCGGAGCGCACCCAGGTGCTCATGGACGTGGCCAACCAGTGCGGCGGACTGGTGGTGGGTACCGGAGACCTCTGAGCTGGCCCTGGGCTGGGCCACCTACAACGGCGACCACATGAGCATGTACAGTGTCAATGCCTCCATCCCCAAGACCCTGGTGCGCCGTCTGGTGTCCTATGTGGCCGGGGACAAGGCGGAGGAGGACGAGGCCCTCTCCCATGTGCTCAGTGATATCCTGACACCCCTGTTTCCCCGAACTCCTGCCCGCCATCGAGGGGCAGATCGCCCAGAAGACCGAGGATCTGGGCCCCTACGAGCTGCACGACTTCTTCCTCTACTATGCCATCCGCTGGGCCTTCCCGCCCCGGAAGGTCCTCCGGCTGGCTGAGCACGCCTTCGGCCGCACCTACCCCGGGCCGTCGTGCTCCAGTGGCTGCGTACCTTCTACCGCCGCTTCTTCGCCCAGCAGTTCAAGCGCTCCTGCCTGCCTGACGGACCCAAGGTGGGCTCGGTCAGCCTCTCTCCCAGGGGCGACTGGCGCATGCCCTCCGACGCCGTGGCGGCCCTGTGGCTGGAGGAGCTGGAGGGCTGGAGTGAGATGCGCTGCATGGGGCCAGCCGCCCGCGAGCAGACGCGAGCCGCGCCTTTGGCGCGTCCAAGCGTTTTGGCGCAGCCAAAACCTTGCCGCAGGCGGGATTGATTCTCGCCGAGGATGATGGAAATAGGGTCCCCATGGAAGCGCGCTTCCATGGGGCGGAACTGGAGGGGCTGGAGTGACGTGAACATCTATGCCGACCTGTTTTGACCTTGCCAAAATCGGGGTTTGCACCTTCGGCGGGGGATATGCCATGCTGCCCATCCTCCAGCGGGAGCTGGTGGAGAAGCGGGGCTGGGCCACGGAGGAGGAGCTCTCCGACTACTTCGCCATCGGCCAGTGTACCCCTGGCATCATCGCCGTCAACACCGCCACCTTTGTAGGGCACAGCCGGAAGGGGCGGCGGGGCGTGGTGGCTACCCTGGGGCTGGTGTTCCCCTGCCTGGTCATCATCATGCTCATCGCCGCCTTCCTCCAGAACTTTGCCGAGCAGCCCGTGGTGGTGCACGCCTTCAACGGCGTGCGGGCCTGCGTGTGCGCCCTGATCCTGTCCAGCGTGCTCAAGCTGCGCAAGAGCACGGTGGTGGACGGGGCCGACGGCGGGCGTCTTCGCGGTGGTGCTGGTGCTGGCGGTGCTCGGCAGCTTTGTGTCCTTCCCAGCCGGGTGGGCGGGGAGTGTGCTCAGCTTTCTCTGTTCCCCCGTGGTGCTGGTGGTGGCCGCAGGCGTGGCCGGACTGTGCATCCGGGCGGCGAAGGGAGGGCTGCGGCCGTGATCTACCTTCAGCTCTTCTTCGAGTTTTCAAGGCGGGCTGTTTGCCATCGGCGGCGGCCTGGCCACCATCCCCTTCCTCACCGACATCGGGCAGCGCACCGGCTGGTTCACCTCCGGAGAGCTGGCCAACATGATCGCCATCTCCGAGTCCACCCCCGGCCCCATGGGGGTGAACATGGCCACCTACGGGGGCTTCCACACCGGCGGCATCGCGGGGGCGTTATCGCCACCCTGGGCCTGGTGTGCCCTCCATCCTCGTCATCCTGGTCATCGCGGGCTTTTGAAGAAGTTCCGGGAGAGCCGGGGGGTGGACGCGGTGTTCTACGGCATCCGCCCCGCCTCCACCGCCCTTATCGCCGCGGCGCTGGCGGAGGTTTGCTCCATCGCCCTGCTGAATCTGAGCGCCTTCCAGACCGGCGGCGCGGCGGTCCTGTTCCAGTGGAAGGGATCGCCCTGGCGGTGGTCATCTTCGTGTGCCTCCAGGTGAAGCCCTGAAAAACTCCACCCCATCGTGTTCATCGCCGCCTCGGCGGTGATCGGCGCGGTCTTCCAGTTCTAAAAATCCCGTGCGGTGTGTGCCGCACGGGATTTTCTGGTTTATTCCGCAGGGGAGGCCACCAGGAAGAGGAAGTCGCTGCCGCCCTCCTCCTCCGGAAAGCGCCGTACATGGAGAAGTTATACAGGAAGCGCTCCGCCATCAGCACGCCGTAGCCGTCCTGACAGTGGTCGGTGGTGTCGTAGGGTCGGCCACGATGAACACGTCGTCCTGCTGGGTCTCGGTGCCCATGGTGTCGTAGCCGATGATCACCTGCCAGTGTCCGCCCCAGTCGTTCCAGCAGACCATGACCGGCTTGCCCTCGGCCAGCCAGCCCTGGATGGTGTCCATCCAGACCTCGGAGGAGGGTCCTCGTAGTCCAGGTTGGTGGTATAGGTAAATCCGCCCACGCCGTCAAAGATATCCATGGCCTGCCGCAGGGTGGTGCCGGGGTAGCCGGCCAGCCCGGTGCCCTCCAGGGAGTGGCGCAGGGCGGCCAGGCTCTCCTCGTTCCAGTCGCCCAGCCGGTCATACCAGTTGAGCACCATCAGGGTGCTGGTGACGCCGCAGGCCCATTCGCTGGTCTGCTGCATGGTCTGGAAGCCGGTCAGGATCGTGAGGGTGTCGCTGGACTGCATGTGGTAGTAGTCGGGTGGGCAAAGTAGGGGAGTCCGCGTGGTCGCCCAGCCGCTCCACGGAGTCGGCGCCGTCCTCGGGGAGAGATCCACGGCATGGGGATCTTCATCTCGTCGGCGGCGCTCCGCGCCGCGCTCGGTGTGGCATCCGCAGGGGATGTTTGGGCCGCCCCAGTCGGCTGGCTCCCGCCCGTCGTGTCGGCACAGCCGGCCAGAAGGCCGGCCGCCAGGGTGAGGCTCAGCGCCAGAGTGACTTGTTGTTTCATTTCTCGATCTCCTTCATGTCCGATTCTGCGCATTGCGCAGTGAGTGACATTATAGGGAAAGAAGGCGAAAGATGCAAGTATAAATTTTGAGGGCCCCAAAGGGGCCCTCAAAGGGGTCAGGGCAACACGCAGCGGTCACCCCGGTCGATATAGTGGGCGCGGCCCGGAGAGTCAGCCCTCCGGTCCCGCGCCGCCGGGCAGGTAGAAGCGGATGCCCTCTATCCGCACGTCGGCGGGCCGTCCTCATGGTGGGGCGGCACGGTATAGAGCCGCGTGCCCCGGAGCTGTTCGCCCTCCAGAAGCTCCACCGCCAGGGCAACCCGCCGCTCGGGCAGGATATCCGACAGGCACAGGGAGCACTCCACAATCTGACCGCCCCCCACCTCCAGAGTGCCCAGCGCACAGACGAGGAGCCCGCCCTCCGGCTCCAGCCGGTATTCCAACATGGTCAGCACCTCCTTCATACGGCATGGCAGCCGTATGTACCAAGAAGCGCGGAGGCGCGGGGCGCAGGCGGGTAAGACCCAGAGCGGAGCAAACGGACCGGAGGGCCCGAAGGGGCCGCAGGCCGGCTTGCACAGTCGGAGGGTCTTAGACGCCGTCGCGCAGCCGCCGCAGCGTGACAAGAAGCGCGGAGGCGCGGGCGCAGGCGAAAACGCAGCGGCTATGCCGCGCGGAGGGCCGGGCGGCCCCCTACAATCCTATGCTCATCGGACCTGTCCGGTGCCGTAGATTACATATTTGGAGCTGGTCAGCTCCTCCAGGCCCATGGGGCCCCGGGCATGCATTTTTTGGGTGGAGATGCCGATCTCCGCCCCCAGGCCGAACTCGAAGCCGTCGGTGAAGCGGGTGGAGGCGTTGACGTACACCGCCGCGGCGTCCACCTCGTCCAGGAAGCGCTGGGCGGCAAAGTAGTCGGCGGTGACGATGGCCTCGGAGTGGCCGGTGCCGTGGGAGGCGATGAAGTCCACCGCCTCGTCAAAGCTGGACACCACCTTGACGGCCAGGATGTAGTCGCCGAACTCGGTGTCCCAGTCGGCCTCAGCGGCGGGCTTGACCCAGTCCCCCAGGATGGCCCGGGTTTCCGGGCAGCCCCTCAGCTCCACGCCCTTGGTTTGGAGCAGCTCCCACGCCAGGGGCAGGAAGTCCCGCGCCGCTGCCCGGTCCACCAGCACGCACTCCACGGCGTTGCACACAGAGGGACGGGAGGTCTTGGCGTTGTGGAGGATGCGGGCCGCCATGTCCAGGTCGGCCCTCTCGTGGACGTAGATGTGGCACACCCCCACGCCAGTCTGGATGACCGGCACCCGGGCGTTCTCCACCACGCTGCGGATCAGCCCCGCCCCGCCCCGGGGATGAGCACGTCCAGGTACTCCGTCAGGCCCATCAGCTCGTTGGCGCTCTCCCGGCTGGTATCGGCCACCAGGGCCACGCAGTCCCGGGGCAGGCAGGCCTCCTCCAGGGCGTCCCGCAGGACGGCCACAAAGGCCTGGTTGGAGTGGATGGCCTCCTTGCCGCCCCGGAGGAGCGCCGCGTTGCCCGACTTGAGGCAGAGGGCTGCGGCGTCCACCGTCACGTTGGGCCGGGCCTCGTAGATGATGCCGATCACCCCCAGGGGCACCCGGCGCTTTCCGATGGTCAGTCCATTGGGCCGGGTGTCCATTTTGGTCACCGCCCCGATGGGATCGGGGAGGGCGGCCACCTGCCGCACCCCCTCCACAATGCCGGCGATGCGGCCCTCGTCCAGCGCCAGCCGGTCCAGCAGGGCGGGGCGGAGTCCGGCGGCCCTGGCCGCCTCCAGATCTGCGGCGTTGGCCGCCAGGATCTCCTGCCGGGCCTCGATGGCCCTGGCGGCCGCCTCCAGAGCGGCGTTTTGCCTGGCGGTACCCGCCACGGCCAGCGCCGGGCTGCGTGCCGGGCCGCCAGGCCCTGAGTCTCCAGTACAGTCATGGGATTCCTCCTTCTTTCTATTGCAGCGCGCCCCGCCGGGCAGAAAAGCGGGTGCCCACGTTCTTCCCTCCACGATGTCGTAGAGGGCCTCCATCCGCGCCCCGTTGGCGATGACCATGTCCACCCCCGCCTCCAGGCAGAGCTGGGCGGCGTTGAGCTTGGTGGCCATGCCGCCGGTGCCGCGCCAGGTGCCCGCACCGCCGGCCATGGCCCGCAGCTCCGGGGTGATGGCCTCCACCTGGTGGATCAGCCGGGCGCGGGGTGGGTGCGGGGTCGGCGTCATACAGTCCGTCGATGTCGCTGAACAGCACCAGCAGGCCCGCGCCGCACAGCCGGGCCACGATGGCGGACAGGGTGTCGTTGTCGCCCAGCACCTTGCACTGGCCGGTTTCGATCTCCGCTGACGACACCGAGTCGTTCTCATTGACCACCGGATCACCCCCAGCTCCAGCAGGGCCTCAAAGGTGTTGTGCAGATGCTCTGAGCGGACGGGGACTCCACGTCCTCGCCGGTGAGGAGGATTTGGGCCACCGTCCGGTTGTACTCGGCAAAGAGCTTGTCATAGATGTGCATCATCCTGCACTGGCCCACGGCGGCGGCGGCCTGCTTCATCCGCAACTCGGTGGGGCGCTCCCCAAGCCGCAGCTTTTGGTGCCGATGCCGATGGCGCGGAGGACACCAGGACGGGCTGATACCCCATGCCCTCCAGATCGGCCAATACCCGGCCAGATGCTCCATGTTTTGCAGGTTGAGGCTCCCGGTCTCCCGGGTGAGGGTGGATGTGCCCACCTTGACCACCAGCCTGCGCGGATTGCGCGGTTGTTTCACGTGCTTCACTCCTCTTCCATTCGCCCTTCATTATAGCACATTTCACCGGCGCACGAAAGGGGCAATAAAAGAAAAGGAAGGGGCTGCTTCCAGAAAGAAACTGAATGTTTTAGCGCGTATTTACACATTTAAGGTTGAAATCCTTGCTGTTTTGGAGTACAATAGCCTGCGCTGACCAAGTAGTAACCGGGAGGGGAGACAGGGTGCTCAATATCGTGCTGTTTGAGCCAGAGATCCCCAAAATACGGGAATATCGCGCGCACATGCGCGGTGACCGGGACCCGGCTGCATCTCATCAAGCCCTTGGGCTTTGACATCAGCGACAAGGCGGTCAAGCGGGCCGGCCTAGACTACTGGCATCTGGTGGACGTGCGGGTATATGAAAACCTGGACGACTTCTTTCAGAAGACCGGCGCGGAGGATATCTGGCTGGCTACCACCATGGCGCCCAGATCCTATACTGAGGCGGTTTTCCGGGACGAGTGCTACCTGGTTTTCGGTAAAGGAGCCCGCCGGCCTGCCCGAGGCATTCCGCAGAGCTCACGCCGACCGCTGCATCCGCATCCCAATCCGGGCGGAGGCCCGGTGCCTGAACTTATCCAACGCCGCGGCCATTCTGACCTATGAGGCGCTGCGGCAGCTTGACTTCCCCGGCCTGACCGGGGAGGGCGCGATGAAAGGAGAGGCTCTATGAACTACAACAAGAAGACCGTAAAGGATATCGACGTAGCCGACAAAAAGGTCCTGCTGCGCTGGGACTTCAACGTGCCCCAGGACAAGGAGAGCGGCGCCATCACAGACGATAAGCGCATCGTGGCCGCCCTGCCCACCATCCAGTACCTGCTGGAGCAGAATGCGGCGGTGATCGCCTGCTCCCACCTGGGCAAACCCAAGGAGGGACCCGATCCCAAGTTCAGCCTGGCTCCCGTGGCCAAGCGCCTGAGCGAGCTGTTGGGCCGCGAGGTCATCATGGCTGCCGACGTGGTGGGCCCCGATGCCACCGCCAAGGCCGCCGTCCTGAAGCCCGGCCAGAACCTGCTGCTGGAGAACACCCGCTTTGAGAAGGGCGAGACCAAGAACGACCCCGAGCTGGCCAGGAAAATGGCGGCCATGGCCGACGTGTACGTGTCCGACGCCTTCGGCGCCGTGCACCGCGCCCACGCCTCCACCGCCGGCGTGGCAGCCTACCTGCCCGCCGTGTCCGGCTTCCTGATCCAGAAGGAGCTGGAGATCATGGGCGGCCTGGCTAACCCAAGCGCCCCTGGTGGCGATCCTGGGCGGCTCCAAGGTGTCCTCCAAGATCGGCGTGATCAATCACCTGCTGGACATTGCCGACACCATCATCATCGGCGGCGGCATGTGCTATACCTTTGCCAAGGCCCAGGGCATCGGCGTGGGCAACTCCCTGCTGGAGGCCGACTGGCTGGACTACTGCCGGGAGATGATGCAGAAGGCCAAGGACAAGGGCGCAAGCTCCTGCCCGTGGACGGCGTGGCCGCCGCGGAGTTTTCCGCCGATGCCAAGCCGGTGGCCGTGGACGGCGCGGGTATCCCCGACGGCATGATGGGTATGGACATCGGGCCCAAGACCATCGCCCTGTATGCCGCGGCCGTGAAAGAGGCCGGCACCGTTATCTGGAACGGCCCCATGGGCGTGTTTGAGTTCCCCGCCTTTGCCGAGGGCACCCGGCCGTGGCCCAGGCCCTGGCCGAGACCGACGCCATCACCATTGTGGGCGGCGGTGACTCCGCGGCCGCCGTGGCCCAGCTGGGCTACGCCGACAAAATGACCCACATCTCCACCGGCGGCGGCGCCCCCGAGTTCCTGGAGGGCAAGGAGCTGCCCGGCGTGGCGTGCCTGCTGGATCAATAAGACTTCCGTGCCGGGCAGCTCCTCCGCCGGGGCCCCGCACGAGCCAAGCGGCTCCGCCGCGGGTCGTGTGGGGAAGAGGAGGCGCAGCGGAGGGAGCGAGCTTTCCCGCAAGGCGTGGAAGCGAGTGATCAAAGCTTGCGCCGACGCGCCCGGCGTGGCGTGCCTGCTGGATCAATAAGACTTCCGTGCCGGGCAGCTTCTCCGCCGAGGGCCCCGCACGAACCGCTGCGCTGGGGCCGCGCCGCCCCTTATAGCTATTCCAAAATCGAAAGGATTGTTTGCCGTGAACCGCCGCTACCGTAAGACGATTATCGCTGGAAACTGGAAAATGAACAAAACCCTCTCCGAAACCCGTGCATTTGCCGAGGAGCTTAAGCCCTGCTGGGCAAGCCCAACTGGTGCGAGGTAGTGCTGTGCGTGCCCTATGTGAATATCCAGGCCGCCGTGCGCCTGTTCAAAGAGTGCCGCGTCTCCATCGGCGCGGAGAACTGCCACTATGAGTCCCACGGCCTACACCGGCGAGGTGGCCCCTGAGATGCTGAAGGAGCTGGGCCAAGTATGTGGTGATCGGCCATTCCGAGCGCCGCCAGTACTATAATGAAACTGATTTCACGGTGAACAAGAAGGTGCATGCCGCCCTGGAGGCGGGCCTGTACCCCATCGTGTGCGTGGGCGAGAGCCTGGAGCAGCGGGAGCTGGGCGTGACCATGGATCTCATCTCCTACCAGGTGAAGGCCGCCCTGTCCGGCGTGCCCGCCGAGAAGATGCGCCATGTGGTTATCGCCTATGAGCCCATCTGGGCCATCGGCACCGGCAAGACCGCCACCGCCGAGCAGGCCGGTGAGGTCTGCGAGGCCATCCGCACCGTCATCCGCAAGCTGTACGGCCCGCGTGGCCCGCTCCGTCACCATCCAGTACTGCGGCTCCATGAACGCAAAGAACGCCCATGAGCTGCTGGCCCAGCCCGACGTGGACGGCGGTCTGATCGGCGGCGCCAGCCTGAAGGCCCCGACTTCGTGGAGATCGTGAACGCGGCCAACCAGGAGTAACGCCGTCCGCGTCGGGCGGCGGTTCGGGAACCCAACGAGAGCTCAGCGCAGCACCCGCAAGGGGTACGCCGTATTGTAAGGCGGCAAAGCCGCCGACGGCGATACAGCGGGTCTCGTTGGGAGAGGAGGAGCAAGGAAGCGGAGTGAAATGTTCGCCGGGAGGCGGAAATAGAGCGGAGCGGACTTTGCGACAGCGAGGACGGCGGCCTGATCGGCGGCGCGTCTCTGAAGGTCCCGGACATTGTGGAGATCGTGAACGCGGCGAACCAGGAGTAAGAAGTGCGGAGGGCAGGCGTACAGGGGAGTTAAGGCAGGGCGCAGACGAAAAAACAGGCGACGGGCGATAGCCTGGAGCGGTATTTTCGCGCCGCCCGGACTTAACGATCCGGACGTGCGCCCAACCCGCAGCGTGACAGCGAGAAGCGCAGGGCCGCCCGCGCCCGTCTCCGTTTTGGAAAGAGAAGAAGAGATTCGAGGTTATTATGAGTAAGACACCGACTACCCTGATCATTATGGATGGCTTCGGCGTATGGGACGAGCGGGCTGGCAACGCCATCGCCGCGGCCCGCACGCCGAACCTGGACAAGATTTTTGCGGAAAACCCCGGCTGCCGCCTGTCCGCCTCCGGGCTGGACGTGGGTCTTCCCGAGGGCCAGATGGGCAACTCCGAGGTGGGGCACACCAACATCGGCGCCGGCCGGGTGGTGTTCCAGGATCTGCCCCGCATCAGCCGCGCCATTGAGGACGGCAGCTTCTTTGAGAACGCGGCCTATATCGAGGCCATGGACGACTGCAAGGAGCGGGATGGCGCACTCCACCTGATGGGCCTGTTGTCCGACGGCGGCGTGCACAGCCACATCACCCACCTGTTTGCCCTGCTGGAGATGGCCAAAAAGCGGGGACTGAGCCGGGTGTATGTCCACTGCTTCCTGGATGGGGGATGTACCCCGCTTCCGGCAAGGGCTATGTGGAAAAGCTGGTGGAAAAGTGCAAAGAGGTGGGCGTGGGCCAGGTGGCCACCGTCATGGGCCGCTACTACGCCATGGACCGGGACAAGCGCTGGGACCGGGTGCAGCGGGCCTACGACGCCATGACCCGGGGTGAGGGCGTGCAGAATCCCGACCCGGTGGACGCGGTACAGAGGTCCTATGATGCCGGGGTGACCGATGAGTTCGTGGAGCCCGTGGTGTGCACCAAGGACGGCAAGGTGAAGGAGGGCGACTCCATCATCTTTATCAACTTCCGCCCCGACCGGGCGCGGGAGATCACCCGCTGCTTTGTGGACCCCGCCTTCACCGACGTGGAGCGGAAAAGGGCTACTTCCCGGTGACCTATGTGTGTACTACCGAGTATGACGCCACCATGCCCAACGTGCTGGTGGCCTTCCACCGGGAGCTGACCAATATCTTCGGTGAGTATATCGCCCGCCAGGGCTATACTCAGCTCCGCATTGCCGAGACGGAGAAGTACGCCCATGTGACTTTCTTCTTCAACGGCGGCGCCGAGCAGGTGTTCCCGGGCGAGGACCGCTGTCTGATCCCCCCCAAGGTGGCCACCTATGATCTCCAGCCGGAGATGAGCGCCCCGAGGTCACCGAGGAGGCCGTCAAGCGCATTGAGAGTGGCAATTACGATGTGATCATCCTCAACTTCGCCAACTGCGACATGGTGGGCCACACCGGCGTGTTCGAGGCCGCCGTCAAGGCCGTGGAGGCCGTGGACGCGGGGTGGGCAAGGTGGTGGAGGCTACCTCCGGATGGGCGGCGTGTCCCTCATTACCGCCGACCACGGCAACGCCGAGCGGATGCTGGACGCTGACGGCACGACCCCTACACCGCCCACACCACCAACCTGGTGCCCTTCTATATTGTGGCGCCGATGTCAAGCTGCGGGACGGCCGCCTGGCCGACATCGCCCCACCATGTTGGATCTGATGGGCCTGGAAAAGCCCGCCGAGATGGACGGGGAAACGCTGATTCTGAATTAAGGGCTTTTCCAGGCCCATCCCGCCACAGGCGGGCGGCGCTGTGCGCCGTCAAACGTTTTGGCCGACGGCCAAAACCTTGATGTCGGGCAATTCACTTGCCCCGAGCAGATAAAAGACCCCGCGCGGAGCCGCGTGGGTATCTGAAAAGCCCGCCGAGATGGACGGGGAGACGCTGATTGTCAACTGACCTTCCCGTTCAAGGGAATGGCGGCGAAGCGGTAACCGGCGGGGATGAACCCCGCCCTACCATAGAGCCCGGGCCGGAGCCCGCCCCACAAAAACACCCTGTAGGCGGGAGTCTGCTCCCGCCGCCAATACGAAAGGAGTTTTCATCATGAAGCAGATCATTGAGATCGTTGACGTGCTGGGCCGCGAGATCCTGGACAGCCGCGGCAATCCCACCGTGGAAGTGGAGGTCTATTTGGAGGACGGCACCGTCGGCCGCCGCCGTGCCCTCCGGCTCCACCGGCATCTATGAGGCCTGCGAGCTCCGCGACGGCGACAAGAGCCGTTAACTGGGCAAGGGCGTGCTCACCGCCGTGAAGAACGTGAACACCGACATCGCCGAGTGCCTGGTGGGCATGAATGTGCTGGATCAGACCGCCATCGACAAGGCTCTGATCGAGCTGGACGGCACCCCAACAAGACCAAGCTGGGCCAACGCCATCCTGGCGCTTCCCTGGCCTGCGCCAAGGCGGCGGCCGAGAGCCTGGGCGCCAGCCTGTACAGCTATATCGGCGGCGCGTCAACGCCAAGCATCTGCCCGTGCCTATGATGAACGTCCTCAACGGCGGCGCTCACGCCACCAACAATGTGGAGATCCAGGAGTTCATGATCATGCCCGTGAACCTGCTGCTTCCGCGCGGCCCTGCGCATGTGCGCCGAGGTGTTCCACACCCTGAAGAACGTCCTGAAGGAGAACGGCACCCGCTGCCGGCGTGGGCGACGAGGGCGGCTACGCCCCCAACCTGAAGAAGGATGAGGACGCCCTGAAGGTCATCGTCCAGGCCATCGAGGACGCGGGCTACAAGCCCGGCGAGGACTTCATGATCGCGATCGACGCTGCTTCCTCCGAGTGGTGGAACGACGAGGAGAAGTGCTATATCCAGCCGAAGTCCGGCAAGAAGCTGACCCAGCAGCAGCTGGTCAACATGTGGAAGAAGTTTGCCGACACCTACCCCATCGTCTCCCTGGAGGACGGCATGGCCGAGACCGACTGGGAGGGCTGGGCCATGCTCACCAAGGCCATCGGCGACCGCGTCCAGCTGGTTGGCGACGACCTGTTCGTAACCAACACCGAGCGGCTCAAGACCGGCATTGAGAAGAAGGTGGGCAACGCCATCCTGATCAAGGTTAACCAGATCGGCTCCCTGACCGAGACCCTGGACGCCATCCAGATGGCCAACCGGGCCGGCTACACCGCCATCGTGTCCCACCGCTCCGGCGAGACCGAGGACGCCACCATCGCCGACATTGCCGTGGCCGTCAACGCCGGCCAGATCAAGACCGGCGCTCCCAGCCGCACCGACCGCGTGGCCAAGTACAATCAGCTGCTCCGCATCGAGGAGGAGCTGGGCGACGTGGCGCAGTATCTGGGTATGGACGCTTTCTTCAACCTCAAATAAACGAAGGAACCGCAAGGCCGCTGCCATTGGCAGCGGCCCCGCTTTTGAGTCGCCCAGCTCCTGGGGTCCCAACCGAGCCCAACGCAGTGGGTCGGTTGGGGAGAGGAGGAGCAAGGGAGCGGAGGGAGGGATGCCCACGCATGCGTCCCGACGGGAGCGGACTTTGCGACGACGAGGGCGACGTGGCGCAGTACCTGGGTATGGACGCCTTCATCAATCTCCAGTAAAGCGAAGCGTTGAACGCCCGGGAGCAGGCGCACAGCGAGCTGCGCAGACAAAAAGCAGTTGCGCCGAAGTGTAAGGATTTATAGAGTTAAGGACAAGGCAGGCCGCAACGGTCTGCCTTGTCCTTTATAGTGTAACCCACTATGACACTTTCAAGGAAAGTATTCGTTGGAGAAGCGATAAACTGTACTTTGTTACTTTTGGCATAGGCAAAATGGATGTCCTGCTGGGTCAAACATTGTTACAAAATCACTTCCGCCAAATTGTGCTTTTGACTTTGTTGCTCCCAACCGCTCTGCTTTCTTAACCATTTCCATAACATTATCAACTTGAAAATCAAAATGTATCTGTTTCTGTTGTTTCCCTGTTTCTTCGGGCCATACAGGGCAAATATACTCAGCTTCTTCAATGAACAGAAAAACGATTCCCGTAGAACTGCGTACAGCAGGTCTTGCAAATAATTCGCACATTTCCCAACCTAATAACTCACCATAAAATTTCTGCAATTTCTTTTCGTCATCGCAATCAACCATGACATTTCCTAATATAACTTCATTTTCCATGCTGAGTCCTCTCCTCCCCAAATTTTGATTTGCCGGTGAGACAATTATAAAGCGGCACCCACCGGAAAGCAACTTTTTCAGCGGGTGTCAACTTCCTTATAGTTGCGCCGAAGGCGCAAGGTGTTTTGCGGAGCGGTGAGCAGTGCGCCGTGGCGGAGGGTGTGAAGCGTGACAGACGAAGGAACCGCAAGTGGCCGCTGCCAATGGCAGCGGCCACTTGTCGTGCTTGACCCGTCACCTCCAGATAGATGATGCTGACCGGGCAGCCCTCGGCGGCGGATTTCACGGCGGGCAGGTGCGCCGGGCCGGGCTGGCGGTAGACCTCCGCCAACCCGTCCTCCGCGATCCGGAACACGTCGGGGCAGGTGGAGACACACAGCCCGCAGCTGATACAGTCGCTGCGCTCGATGGAGACCTCCATGTGCATCGCTCCTTTCACCCGATAGGATGCCCCGGCGGCGGCGGGCCATGCGTCCTATTTTCCCACGCAGAAGCGCTCAAAGATGCGGGCGGTCACGTCCTCCCGCACGCTGGCCCCGGTGAGCTCTCCCAAGGCGGCGAGGGCCTCCTCCGCGTCGGTGAGGAGGGCATCGGGGTGATACCGGCCTCCAGGCTCTCAGAGGCCCGCGTAACGGCCTCCAGCGCCCGCCGGGCGGCATCGGCCTGCCGGGCATTGGTGAGCAGCTCTCCGGCGCTCTCCGCGCCTCCAGCGGGGAAGAGGGCGGCGACGGCCTCCCCAGCGCGTCCAGCCATGCGCCGGTGGCGGCGCTGACCACACACAGATGGGGAAAGCGGCTCCGCAGCTCCTCCGGCGCGAAAGCCAGGGGGCGGTCGGACTTGTTGATCAGGCAGATGACCCGGGGCGCGTGGGCGGCTTGGGCCATGGCGGCCTCGTCCTCGGGGGTGAGGGAGGCGGAGCCGTCCAGCACTAGCAGGGCTAGGGCGGCCCCAGCCAGGGCGGCCCGGCTGCGTTCCACGCCGATGCGCTCCACGGCGTCGTCGGTCTCCCGCAGGCCGGCGGTGTCGATGAGCCGCAGCACAACGCCGCCCAGCCGGCACCGGGCCTCCACCGTGTCCCGGGTGGTGCCGGGTACGTCGGTGACAATGGCCCGGTCATAGCCCACCAGGGCGTTGAGCAGGGAGGACTTGCCCGCGTTGGGCCGTCCTATCAGCACGCAGGGGCACGCCGCCGGCGATATACCGTCCCCGGTCATAGGTGCGCAGAAGGGCCTCCAGGCCCGTACGGGCGGTGTCCAGGCCCGCCCGGATGGTGTCGGCCCGGAAGGGGTCGATGTCCTCGTCCGGATAGTCCAGCACGGCGTGAAAGTGGGCCATGAGATCCACCAGACCGTCGTAGAGGGCGGCCACCCGGCGGCTCAGCGCGCCGGAGAGCTGCCCGGCGGCCTGCCGCACGGCGGCGGGGGTCTCCGCCTCGAGGAGATCCGCCACCGCCTCCGCCTGGGTCAGATCCAGTTTTCCGTTGAGGAAGGCCCGCTTGGTGAACTCCCCCGGCCCGGCCTGCCGGACGCCCTGGGCAAACAGGGCCTCCAGCGCCATCGCCAGCACTGCGGGAGAGCCGTGGCACTGCAGCTCCGCCGTGTCTTCGCCGGTGTAGCTGTGGGGCACGGGAGATCGTGGCCAGCACCTGGTCGATGGGGCACCGTCGGGGCCCAGCAGGGTGCCGTAGACCAGCCTGCGACTCTCGCAGGCGGCCAGGGGACGCCCGCTGGCGGCGCGGAACACGGCGGACGCGGCCTCGATAGCGCCCTCTCCGCTGACGCGGACGATGCCAATGGCGCTGGGAACCGGGGGTGTGGCAATGGCGGCAATGGGTTCGGACATGCTCTCACCTCATGATTGAGCGGCGGCTCATGATATGTTCAGGACACCTGACGTTATTGTACCACAATTGGAAGAAAACGGAGAACAAAAAGTTTGTAGAATCCGCCGTGGATTTTTTGCTTGACTTGTCTTATGTCAACTGAATTTTGCATATTGGCGTTATCCACAGGGTGTTAACTGATGTGGATAACCATGTGGATAATGTGGAAAACCCTTTGGACACCGGAGGTCGGGCGTTTCTTTACACGGTCTCTACACTGCATAGCGGATTGTATAAGGCATGTCAAAGAACATTTGTATCAGCGGCCGGATGTCAAAAATGAGGGTGGTTTTTTGGGCAGGCCGACAATTGAACGTAATTTTTAAAAATGCTAAAATATTATTATATCTAAAAAATATTTTTTATAACAGGAGGGGTAGGCTTATGAGACAGCCCAGCCTGCTGCGCCGCTATATACTGTTCTTCTGCGGAGTTCTCTGCGCCGCCCTGGGAATCGCCCTGATTACCTTAGCCGGTATGGGCACCTCGGCGGTGTCCAGCCTCCTATGTCCTCACGTTTGTCTTTCCAGGGCTCTCGCTGGGGGTGTTTACCTTCCTGGTGAACTGCACCATGCTGGTCGGCCAGGTGCTGTTGTTCCGGCACAGGTTTCAGTCCATACAGCTCCTCCAGATTCCGGCCACGCTCCTCTTCTCGGTCTGCATCGACCTGTGGACGGAGCTGTTGGCCCCGCTGGTGCCGGAGTCCTATGGGGCCAGGTGGGTGGTGCTCCTGCTGGGCTGTCTCTCCCTGGGGCTGGGGTTGCGCTGGAGGTGCTTCCCAATGTGCTGATCCTGCCATGTGAGGGGTTTGTCCGAACCGCCAGCCAGGTATTCGGCTGGGATTTTGGGAAGACCAAGACCGGCTATGATCTGGCTATGGTGTCGGCAGCCGCCCTGCTCTCCTATCTCAGCCTGGGGCCATCTGCGGCCTGCGGGAGGGGACAATAGTTTGTGCCCTGACTGTGGGAGGAATCTCCCGATTTCTGTGCCGCAGGCTCTCCTTCCTGCAATATCCGAGCCGGAGTCATCCGCCCATACCCGCAGAAGCAAGCGGCCCATACCGCCGCAGAGCCCTGAAAGCAAGTAAAATGCCGCCCATATGGGCGGCATTTTAAAAGTCAGGCGAAAAATTAGCGCTTGGAGAACTGGGGAGCGCGACGGGCGGCTTTGAGGCCGTATTTCTTACGCCCTTCATACGAGGATCGCGGGGAAGCCGGCGGCCTTGAGGGCGGCGCGGAACTCGGGGTTGACCTGCAGCAGAGCGCGGGCCACGCCGTGGCGGATGGCGCCGGCCTGGCCGGTCACGCCGCCGCCGGTGACGGTGGCGACGATGTCCACCTTGCCCAGGGTGTCGGTAGTGGCCAGGGCTGGCGAACCAGCAGCTTCAGGGTCTCCAGACCAAAGTAGTCGTCGATGTCGCGGCCGTTGATGGTGATCGCGCCGGTGCCGTTGGGGAACAGATGCACCCGGGCCACGGAGGACTTGCGGCGGCCGGTGCCATACAGATAAGGCTTCTTGCTCTTATACATTCCTTTGTACCTCCTGCTTAGATGGCGGCCCAGGTTTCGGGCTTCTGGGCGGTGTGGGATGCTCGGCCGCGGTAGATGTGCAGGCGGGACAGAGAATCCTTGGTGATGATGTTGCGGGGCAGCATGCCGCGGACGGCCAGCTGCATGGCCAGCTCGGGCTTCTGCTGCATCAGCAGGCGGTACTTGGTCTCCTTGAGGCCGCCGATCCAGCCGGAGTGGCGGCGGTAGTACTTCTGCTCCAGCTTCTTGCCGGTCAGAACAGCCTTCTCGGCGTTGACGATCACGACGAAGTCGCCGCAGTCGGCGTGGGGTGAACTCAGGCTTGTGCTTGCCGCGCAGCAGGGTGGCCGCAGCGGCGGCAGTCTTGCCCAGGGGCTTGCCCGCCGCATCGAGGATATACCACTTGCGGACGATGTTCCCCTTGTTGGCCATAAAAGTGGACATGGTGAAACCTCCAATTTTGCGTTCTATGATCAAAAATGTCTCAACAGAATAAGAACCCCAATCTGGACGACCGGAGCGTTTTGTATTATAATACGGTGGTTCCAAGGTGTCAACACGTTTTTTTTTAATTTAGAAATAAGAATGCTCGCTCAAACGCGCGAAATCTCGCAAATACTCTTGAATACTCTGTTTCGATTTTTGATTTTTGAGGTGCCTATGAACAAGATTTTGAGCTATGTCCGCCGCTGTGTGGAGGACTACGACATGATCCAGGCCGGGGACCGGGTGGCGGTGGGGGTATCCGGGGGCAAAGACTCCCTGACCCTGCTGGTGGCCCTGGCCAGGCTGCGGGAGTTCTACCCCAAGCCCTTTACCGTGGAGGCCTACACCCTGGATATGGGCCGGGTAGACGGGGGAGAGGGGATGGACTTCACCGGGGTGGAGGCCCTGTGCCGGGAGCTGGACGTGCCCTTCACGCTGCTCCACAGCGAAATCCACCACATCATCTTTGATCTGCGCAAGGAAAGAACCCCTGCTCCATGTGCGCCAAGATGCGCCGGGGCCTCCACAACGCCCTGAAGGAGCACGGCCACCAAGATCGCCCTGGGCCACCACTTCGACGACGCGGTGGAGACCTTCTTCCTCTCCCTGTTTTATGAGGGGCGGCTGTCCTGCTTCCAGCCCGTGACCTACCTGGACCGCACCGGCATTACCCAGATCCGCCCCTGCTCTACTGCGGGAGGGATGCTCCGCAACGCCGCCGAGCGCAACCATCTGCCCGTGGTGTTCAACCCCTGCCCGGCGGACGGCAACACCAAGCGCCAGGAGGTCAAGGAGCTGATCAAGTCCCTGGACAGCAGTATCCCGGCCTCAAGAGCCGGGTGTTCGGGGCCATGCAGGGCCTGCCCCTGCCCGCCTGGGGCCGGTGGAGCACCGGCGGGTGCCCTGCCCGACGGGCGGTAGGCCTCAGACCGGACTGGGGATTACCTGGCACATTCCGTCCAGCTCCGCCGGAAAATGGTTGGGCAGAGCGAGGGGCCTTCCGCAGAGGGACGGCCCCGGAGGAGAAGCTCCGCCACAAACTGGGAGCAGAAATAGCGGTTTTCCAGTGGAAGGGAGGCGCAGCAGGCAGAGCGCCACCCCGATATAGCTGTAGCGGTAGTCCGCCCGGCGGGCGGACATGGCCTGCAGACGGGCCTCCGCCAGCCGGTAGGCCCGTCGGTCACCGGGATCCGGTAGCAGCGGCCGGCGGTGGCGCCGCGGCGGCGGAGCTTGTCGGGGTCTCCTCCGTGAAGCCGCGGAAGGAGAAGCTGTAAAACCGTCCGTCGCCCTCCAGGCCGATGGAGGCGTGGGTGAACCCCGCCCGCTGAGCAGGGCCAGCAGGCGGGAGAAGCGGCCGGGGTATTTGGTGAGCAGTACGCGCAGGTATTTCACCGGACAGACATCCTTTTTGGCGTACCCTGCAAGACGCCTGTTACCATACCACACCGGCGGCCGGCCGGCAAGCCTTTGCGGCTGGACTGGCGGGAAACCCTTGCAAAACAAGGACTTTCCTAACGGTCGAGCGGGAAATCGGCCCAAAGCCTTGCAATTTTGCCCCGTTGCCGTATGGTGAGGGCGGCCCTGCAAGACAAGACTCTGCCGCAAAGGATGGTTCAACATGGAAAACAAGAAGACCTTCGGCGCGTATATCTGCCGCCGCCGGAAGGAGCTGGGGCTCACCCAGCGGGAATTCGCCGACAGGCTCTTCGTCACTGAGTCGGCGGTCAGCAAGTGGGAGAGGGGCATGTCCTACCCGGACATCACCCTGATCCGGGATATCTGCGCCATTTTACAGGTGTCGGAGCACGAGCTGCTCACCGCCAGCGAGGACGTGGAGGCCCGCACCGCCGAGACCCTGGCGAAAAATACCTGTCCCTGCTGCGCCGCCTGCGCTGGATTCAGTACATCCTCTACGGCGGCACCGCCCTGATCTTCCTCATCTGCAATCTGGCGGTGGGGCATACCCTGGACTGGTTCTGGCTGGTACTCACCGGGGAACTGGTGGGGGCCAGCCTCACCCTCCTGCCCATCCTGGTGAAGCAGTACCGGGCGTCATCACGCTGGGGGCTTCACCCTCTCCCTGGAGCTGCTGCTGCTGGCCGCCTGCCTGTTCAGCGGGGAGACTGGTTCCTGCTGGCCTCGGCGGGGTGCTGCTGGGGCTGGGGGCGGCCTTCCTGCCCGGCCCTGCGGGAGCTGCCCGCCCCTGGGGAGCACAAGGCTGTGCTCTACCTGGGGACGGAGACCCTGCTGCTGTGCGCCCTGCTCTGGGTCAGTTGTGCCTATGACGGCGCAGATTGGTTCCCCATTCCTACCCTGCCGGCGGTTCTCTTCGGCCTGACCCTGCCCTGGGCCTGGGTGCTCATCTGCCGGTACGCCCCATCAGCCGCTGGTGGAAGGGGACGGCCTGCCTGGGGGCGGCCTGCGTGTTCCTCCCCTGGTCAACCCGGTGATCGACCGGCTGGTGCGGCTGGGCGGCGGGACGGTGGAGCGGCTCCACGGCTTCTGGTTCCGGCCGGATTTCACCCGATGGGCGGAGAACTGGTACTTCAATGAGAACGTCCTCCTGCTCCTTTGGCTGGCCCTGGTAGCGGCCGCGGCGCTCTGTGCGCTCCGGGCGCTCCTGCGCCGCCGGGAGGCATGAACGCACCCGGACTGGATCAGGAAATAAAACTTTATGCGCACAGGGCGCACCACGAAATTATGCAAAGGCTTAGGCGCATGAAGTTTCTGCGCATATGGGCCGTCCCGCTGTAAGCGGCACATGGCCAATTTTGCTATGCTTTTGCATAGCAAAACAGGCGACGGCCCGCGGCCAACGCCTGTTTTATTTCTCCATCTTATGCTTGAGATGCTCCACCTTGCGGGCCAAATAGTCGGAATCGGTGACCACCTTGACGGGCTGAGTGAAGTCCAGGGTGAACAGGCCGATGAAGGACTTGGCATCCACGCGGACGCTGTCGTCCAAGGAGTGCAGGAAGATCTCGTCGTCACAGGAACTGGCGATCTCCTGAAGCCGCTGGAGCTGGGCAATGGAGTTAAACTGCATTTCAATCATCATGATTCACACCTCCTTTATTTCGCCAAAGAGTATATCATGGGCGGTAATCCCACGCAATCGGTATATTATCCAAAGTTCTGCGGCGGTATGCCGGATGTACAAGCGATTTGACGCCGGAAGGAGGAGGAGGAGGCAGCGGGCCCTGCCGCCGGCAGGGCCCGCTGAAAGGGCACGTATCAGAAGTATTTCTTGACGCCGTCGGTGGCCAGGGAGGCATCGGCGCTGATGGTGACGGTGAACTTAATATTGTTCTTCTCGGAGAAGCTGTTCAGCCAGTCCAGGAACTCCTCCACCGCATGGTCGGTGGCCTCGGAGGCCACAATCTTGGTCAGGCTGTCGATAAAGACATGGGTGATGTCGTAGTTGCCCGCGTACAGGCCGCTGATAAAGCCCTTCAGGAAGTCATAGCTCTTAATATCGTAATGGCTGGCCTCCACCAGACGGATCTTATAATGAATGTCATAGGTCAGCTTGGGCCCCGCTCGATGCAGACCACATTGCCGTTCTCGCTGTGGACAGCGGAATTAATGAGCTCGATCATCTGCTTGGTCTTGCCGGTGCCCTTGACACCCATGATCACTCACCATAGTTATCACTCCTTCATTGTCCGCCGGAGCGTATCTCCGGCCTTGTGCAATTATGTTACCATTTTGCGGCCCGATTGCAACTGATTTGCGGAAGTTCACCAAAATTAACGGGGTTCTTACAGGCGTGCCTCCAGCTCCGCCTTGCGGTCCTCATAACCGGGCTTACCCAGGAGGGCGTACATGTTGTTCTTATACGCTTCCACGCCGGGCTGGTCGAAGGGATTGATCTCCAGCAGATAGCCAGACAGGCCGCAGGCGTACTCGAAGAAGTAGATCAGCCAGCCCACGCTCTGCGCGTCGGGCCGGGGCGGTGACCACCAGGTTGGGCACGCCGCCGTCCACGTGGGCCAGCAGGGTGCCCGCATGGCCTGTTCGGCCACAAAGGAGAGATCCTTGCCCGCTAGGAAGTTGAGCCCGTCCACATTGTCCGGGTCGTGTGGAATGGTGACGCTGCCGCGGCTGCGGGCGAAGCGCACCACCGTCTCCAGCATCAGGCGCTCACCCTGCTGGATGTACTGGCCCATGGAGTGCAGATCGGCGGTGAACTCCACGCTGGCGGGGAAGAGGGCCTTGCCGTCCTTGCCCTCGGTCTCGCCGAAGAGCTGTTTCCACCACTCGCCAAAGAAGCGGAAGGAGGGCTCGTACCCACCAGGATTTCCACCTTCTTGCCCTGGGTATACAGGGCGTGGCGGGCGGCGGCGTACTGCCAGGCCGGGTTGTCCGCACCGGGGGCGGCCAGGGCCTCCATGGCCTGGGCGGCGCTCCATCAGGGCGGCGATATCCACCCCGGCGCAGGCGATGGGCAACAGGCCCACGGCGGTGAGGACGGAATAGCGGCCGCCCACCGCGTCGGGCACCACAAACTCCTCATAGCCCTCCGCGTCGGCCAGGCCCTTCAAGGCCCCTTTGGGCGTCGGTGGTGGCGTAGATGCGCCTGCGGGCCCCTCCTTGCCGTACTTCCTCCAGCAGGGCCTTGAAGATGCGGAAGGCTACTGCCGGCTCGGTGGTAGTGCCCGACTTGGAGATGACATTGATGGAGAAGTCCTTGTCCTTCACCAGCTCGATGACCTCCAGCATGGCCGGAGGAGAGGCCGTTGCCGGCAAAGTAGATGTCGGGCCCGCCCTTGTGGGTCAGGTTGAAATTGGGGAGTGGAGCAGCTCCACCACCGCGCGGGCGCCCAGATAGGAGCCGCCGATGCCGATGACCACCAGGGCCTGGGAGTCGCTGCGGATGCGCTCCGCCGCCGCCTGGATGCGGGCAAACTCCTCCTTGTCGTAGTCCCGGGGCAGGTGAACCCAGCCGGTATACGCGCCGCCCAGGCCGCTGCCCTCCTCCAGCTTGACGCGGGCGCTCTCCAGCGCGTCCAGCCGGCTGGTCAGCCAGTCCTCGGGCAGAAACGGGGTGCAGTTGGAAGTATTCAGCTCTAACATAAATTGACCCTCCTCAAAATAAGGCTTGTCCTGGCTCCCAGTATACACCAAAGCAGGCCGCTTTCCTAGGGGATTTTGGAAATTTTGAGGAAAAATGCGCCCGGCACAGGCCGGGCGCGGAGAAGGACAACGGGATTGGGCGGCCGCGTCAGTTCTTGAGACTCTGCATGGGGCCGGAATACGTCCGCCCGGGCCACAAAGCGTCACTGCTCTCGGCGTGGACGGGCATGACGGGGCGGAGCCCAGCAGGCCGCCGAATTCCACCGTGTCCCCACCACCTTGCCGGGGGCGGGGATGAGGCGGACGGCGGTGGTCTTGAGTTGACCATGCCGATGGCGGCCTCGTCGGCGATGATGGCGGAGAGGGTGGCGGTGTGTGTCGCCGGGGACGGCGATCATGTCCAAGCCAACGGAGCACACACACAGGTCATGGCCTCCAGCTTATCCAGGTGGAGGGCCTCGAGCGGGCGGCGGCGATCATGCCCTCGTCCTCGCTGACGGGGATGAAGGCGCCGGACAGGCCGCCCACGTGGGAGGAGGCGCCATACTTCTTCACCGCGTCGTTGAGCAGGGCCAGGGCGGCGGTGGTGCCGTGGGTGCCAGGTCTCCAGGCCCATCTCCTCCAGAATGCGGGCCACCACTGTCGCCGATGGCGGGGTGGGGCCAGGAGAATCCACGATGCCGAAGGGCACGCCCAGCCGGCGGCTGGCCT